>Ga0210398_10000030_pt1 | contig 167367 bp, 152 predicted proteins | sample IncBWC4OmetaG_FD_161047 | JGI IMG/M metagenome (GOLD analysis project Ga0210398, IMG submission 161047) | Forest soil microbial communities from Barre Woods Harvard Forest LTER site, Petersham, Massachusetts, United States - Inc-BW-C-4-O | ecosystem: Environmental > Terrestrial > Soil >... | reverse complement strand
CAGCTCCTTGCCCGTCCCCGTCTCGCCGGTGATGAGCGCCGTCACGTCGCACGTCGCGATCTTGCGGGCCAGGGCAAAAACCTGCTGCATGCTCTCCGTAGCCCCGACCATCTCCCCAAACCGGTCGTCGGAGCTGTCTCGGGTACACAGTTGCTTCAGTTGTTTCTCAGCCTCATACCACTTGTGCGCGCGCCTCAGGAGGCGGCGGAGGTGGACCACATCCGGCGGGCAGGCGATGGTGTCGTAAACCCCTTTTTCCAGAACCCGGTTCTTGAGCTCCTCGTCCTGGGCGGAAAGCATGACCAGAACCGGAGCTGGGGCGTCCTGCTGATTGATCTCATCGATTAACTTCAGACCGCCCTCGGCACATGATGGATCGCGGAGGTCGATCAGGGCCACGCTGCACCAGTGTTCCTGGGATTCCCCCTCGCCCGGCTCAAACCCATCTTTCAGCCGTGTCTCAAAACCAGGGCCTAACATTCGCGCGGCCAGCTCGGCAAAGTCTTTGTCCGTACTGCAAAAGCAGACGCGGACATCGCCCCCCTTGTCCCCGATCATCGATTCGTCCCCCCCGTTATGGATGCTTTGATTCCGACGTTGCACACAGCTGGATATCGCATGCGTCTCGACCGGTCTCTAACCTTTGAGTGGTGAAAAATGCAAGGCGAAGGATTTTATCCAGACTGTCAAGTATATAATCTGACATTCACGTGAAATTCATAACGAGCGATTCGTTACAACGCCGAGGTCCACAGCACACGCTCTTCCACCTGTCGGTGCGCCCCCCCTCTTCACCGCGCATGTTACCTTGTTTAGCAATCCCTCCGCCAAAGTATGGAACTGCGCGCAGCCCAACCGCTGACTTGGCGACGGGTGAATCGTGCGGAAACTGCCCGCGCTTGTTTCGTTTGATACATGGTTTCGCTACGATCACGCGGTGCCGGGCAGGTCACGCAGGCCGCTCGGAGCGTATACCGCAGGGTAAACAGCCGCGTGTACTTACATCTAACTGCAGTACCCGACGAGTAAGAGCAGTCGCCTATGGTATTTATCTGTCATTATTCGAGTACATCTCTGGACGGCTCTGCTGCATATTTCAGCACATGTCTGCAGCCCTTTGATAACCGCAGAGTTCCTTTTCTGAGCAAGAACAACGTGATAGCGAATTGGAATCGGTCGTGCCTTGGCGTGGGCCATGACAGAGAATTCACAACATGGCACTGACCCTATCGGGATCACGGGGGCCCTGTGGGCTTCCGCAGGCTGGATCGTGGGGGCTTTCTACCTTGGTTACTACTGCGCCAAGTTTTTCCTCCTCCGCTAGCGGCGGGGAATGCGCGTCAGTATTGCCAAGATTAGAGAGCACAGCAGGCTGAGGGAAATTCCAGTTCGTTCCGCCGGACGGCCACGGGCTAGGACCCCGCCGTCGCCTTCCATTTCTCCCGGAAGTGCTTCATGACGAGCCGCGACCCGGAGCGGCCCGCGCGAAGGTTCAGCCGAATCAGGCTGACCCGATTTAGCGCGCCTCCCGCTTGCGGACTCGTCGCATGCCCACCTTCGAATTATCGCCCGACCCCTTGGTCATCGAGAAGCGCACACGTCGTGCGGGCTCTGTAAATCCGCTCGAATCACGCGCTGGTTCATCGCGAGCAGGGATCTGACGTCCTATAGTCCGGCGCCCGCTATTGTGAGATGACCATCTGGGAAGTTGCACTCATCGGGACTGACGCCGTGGGTAGGAAGGGGAGCATGAAACTGAGTGTGTATTGCACCTGAACCTTCACGACACCGCCGGGCTTGTTGTTCGGGCTCCAGGTGGTGGTGACGGTAATGGTGCTGGCATCGAGCCCGGCACAGCAATTGTTCGCCACGAACCAGGCAACGGTCGACGCACTGACAGGAGCTCCGCTCGAAGCCCCCCGCACGATCGCATAGCGGGTCCCGATCCGGGCAGCGTCCGAGATCGCGTCGTAGGCATAGAGCGCCCGCCCGAAATCGATGATGCCAAAGAGTATCGAAAAGAGCAGTGCGAAGCTCAATCCAAATTCGGCCAGGGTGCTGCCAAGCTCGTTTCCAGGAGCTCGACGGTGCGGCCTCCAATGCCACCTCGTGGGCCGAATGCGGCCGGGAATCGGTTCGTTTCGCATGCTCGTTATCCTTGGCCGGCTGGCTACTGCCTCACTCTCATCGTGGCCGACCCAGTCAGAGTATACGTCTGCGGAATGCCAGGATACTTGAAGAGTGAATTCATCGAGTAACTCGTGTTTACCGTGACGTACTCCTCCAAGTGGGTGCCACTCGTGCATGTGTTCGACGTGCAGCTCGTCGTGGTGCCGTCGGAGCACCGGCAGGAGTAACTGGCGGTCGCCGTCACGCCCGTCAGGTTCGCATCGCTGGTGGCGGCCGTCTGCATCGCAGCCGCACTGCCGGCAGTGCCTTCGTTCTGGGAGCCGTACTGTACGCCCGCGCGGGCTGCTGTGCACACCTCAATGGAGGCGTATGCCACCCGGCCAAGCTCGATTGCGCCCACCATGGTCAGCAGGATTACCGGAAGCATCAGACTGATCTCCAAAAGGCTCTGCGCTTGTTGTCCCACAAACCCGCGGGCGAGCCTCCGAATTCTTTGCTTCAGCCCTGCAAGGTAAGATCCCCGTTCCTGAGTGAGAGTCTTCATGTCTACTCCGCAAGCACGGCTGATTTGATGGGTGACCCGTCCGTCAGAGAGGCATAGTTGTCGTTGACGGTCGTGCTTCCAGTGACCACGATGGTGTCCGCCACCAGGATGGTATACGCAGACGCGGAGCTGCTTCCGTTGTAATTAAGCTGCGCGTCCGGGAAGTAGAGGGCTCCCGTGATGTTGGTAGTGGCGCTTCCAGCGATGCCGGCGCTTGCACTGTCAGTGCGGTCCTGAAAGAACAGGATTCCCGCATAGGCGCCGGTGGTGGGGGCCGTCAGGCTCGAGGAGTCGGAACCGACGAACGAAACCGATGCTCCTCCCGTGATGTAAAAGAACACGTTGGACCCGGTGACCGTCGATGAGCCGGTGACGCTGAGGCCGCTGCCCTCGATGATGTAGGTGCCCGAACCGAAGGTTACTGTACCGCTCCCAGTGATTGAAAGTCCCCCGCAGTACACGCCTTCGGTTAGGCTGCCCGAGCCGCTGATGCTGACCTTCGAACTGTAGGTGCAACTTCCGACCGTCGGCTCGGGGAGGTATGCCAGAGGGTCAGGCTCCGGCGGGACGCCCGTTGTGGGAGTGGGTGACATTGAACCGCTACCGGCCTCGTTAACGCCGCCGGTTATCATGTTGGAACTGACGGTGACCGAACCGCTTCCGGTCTTATCGAAGGCGCTGCTGGAACTCGAGTCATCCATAATCCCGCACGCCGCTGTAAAGGAGACGCTTCCGGTGACTTTAATGGCATCGCTGGCGGTCGGGTCAAGCGCGTAGATGCAGTTGGTGCCACTCCAGTAGTGGCCGACCGCCCTGGCTGACACGGTCTCGCTGCTGGTGCCCACGGCCTTCATGAAAAACGTAGGCACGCTCTCCGTGATGATCACTTCGACAAAGTTCACCTGATTGACGTAGGGACCCTCCGTGGGCGGGTAATTGACCGCCACGGTCACGCCGTTCACGTTATTGGTGAAGCCGTTGGCGGCGGCGTCATTCTGCCCGGCCGTCACGTAATCGCCGTTGTTAAGCTCTGCCGTCGCTGCCACCGCGGCGGCGTCAGCCGCCGTCTGCATGCACCTTTGCATATACCGGAGATAGCCCATGTCGAGAGCAAGCCCGGCGGCGCCCATCAGAATCACCATGGCAAGGGCGGTGACCACTATCGCCTGTCCTGCCTCAGATCTCCACAGTCTGGCTTTGCGATCCTCGGTCCCAACCATCGAATTTTGCTCCTCGCGGGGCGAACGCTGACCCGCTCGTCGGGTCGCCCCGAACTTCCGAGCGGGCGCGTGGTGAGCACAATCGGAAAGCCTGGCCGCCGGCAGAATTACTAATCGGTGACAGCTCTGCCTCTAACCGCATGCCACAGTTGCCCGTGCACCCGAGCTAGGCACGTACCATTCCATTCACCTCGTTTGCGGTTGAATTAAGTGCGAGTGAAGCGCAGGCCTCTTGTTGTTTCCAGTAGCTGGGCAGCGGCCGATCGCGGCTGGCCCGATTGATCTGCCGCAGAACCGAGACCACGGGGAAGCCACGCTCACGAAAGTGGTTCGGGGATTAATGCCGCCTCGTAAAGTGCCCCAGCCGGCCCTGCAGCACGAGTTTGGCTTTGAATCGGTTGAGCAAGACCACGGTCAGGACGGCTTATTGGTTCCAAAGCAGTCACTCCGATCCGCGCTTTCGCTTTTTGGGCTTTGTTTTGGCCCGTTTTTCACGGCAGATTTATTGATTCTATTGGTCTTGTGCCGTTGCGTTGCAAGAGGTGAGGTACCGAGTTGACTTCAGTAGCCACAACATTGTGGGGCCTTAATCGGTGGTGGTTGCGGGCCCTTGGGGCACCACCGCCGGAACGTGATGCACGTCACGATGAAGGCCGTTGCAGTTAGCAGGGGTCGTCCGGTCGGCATTGACCGCTAGTCTAGTCGCCCGTCACGGTGGGTGGGGGCGTACCGATATCTGGAAGATCAAAACCACCGGGTTCGCTTACCAGCGGGCACGAGGGGCATTCCGAGCAGGCTTTGGGGCAGTGGCTGATTGCTTCCACAAGGCTCTTGGTGCTTTGAAAAAGGCGACGATCTCGCCTCTCACTTCCATTCTGAACAACAATCCAATTTTCCAACGGAGTGCTGCCTGGTGAGTATATCCAGAATTTCCAGTTTTCCTCTTCCGGTCTGCCGGCGAGGGCCCCGCGAATCACAGTTTCCACCCAGCGCTTTGCAGGTTGATTTCGAATCTCGTTGACCTCAAAATCGACTGTCATGTCCCCCTCCCCGGACTGCAGCGCATCGCACGTTCACTCATCGGGATGCGTTCAGCGACGACGCGGTGTTATGCCAAATGGTCTAACTGCAACTAAATTATGAGATTGGGGGGATTGGACCTATGTGACTGGACGCACATGCTCCTATGACGTCGTGACGGCTTCAAATATCCGTGCCGCTGATATTATACGTTTCGCCACCGCCTGTATTTCCGCTTGGAACATCCCGACATAAAGGGTGCGGTGCCTGGAACCACAATATCCGGCTCTAGAACCAGAAGAGATGGAGGCACAGCAGAAAAAGTTGAAGCAGGTTGCCGCCGCAGGTAAACGAGAGGTGCAGGGCGGGCTGGGCGCAGAGCGACCTTTCATTGCGGATTGTCTTCCTCGCGAAGGCCTCAAGCCGCAGGCGGTGACACGCTGCTGACGGCTTACAGTTCTTCGATTGGCAATTAGCGGATGTCGATTGAAAACTGGCGAGACGCCCGGTCTCAAGCGACTCGCGCCCTTCCTGTCATTCGCGGACGCAGCGCGGAACCGAGGCCTAGCTCGTCGGTGCCGAAGTTGCCTTCTGCGGGCAGGTTTGTTTCAGGATCTGCGCGTGCAGGGATCTGCCAACGAGAGGCCACGGTGCTGTCCTAACGGCTGAAAACGCCGGTTGACACGGATCCCCACTCAGGCCAGACCTGCCCGGGCCCGGCGAACGTGGTGTAAACGCGGCGGTCCAACCCGAGCGCGAAGAGGTGGATCCTGTTGCCGTTGCCGGAGAGTGCCGAGACGGTCGTGCACTGGAGAAAGACGCCGGTTGACACGCTTCGCCACTCAGGCCGGGCTCGGCGAACGTGGTGTACACGCGTCCGTCCATGCCCACCGCGAAGAGGTGGATCGTGTTGCTGCTGTCGTAGAGTGCCGCTGGGGGCATTCTCCTCCTTTTGAACTTGTCCCGATAGCGCCTAACGACGCTTGAGCCACCTGACTGGCCGCGCACCGCCACGACAGATCAATCAGGTCCGCGCCATGGACGTGATTTCTACCCGAACCAATCTCAAATGGGATGCAACTCGAAGTCAACATTACGAAAGCCGCGTGCAAGTCAAGTCCAAACTTCGAGAGTCCGATTCTTAATTGAAATCATAAGGGCCGGGGCGACGGCGCGAACCTTTCCCGTGGTAGTCTGGCGAACGGATTTCCCCGCACGGGCCACAGCGAGAGGGTCGCCTCTGACGGCGGCGTGATTGCGTAGTCTGACGGGCCGGGCGATAGTAAGCTGGGTACTTGTAAGGCCCCGACCCGATCGGACACGCTAGGTGCGGCGGCCTGCAAGGCCTAGCAAGGCGGATTCTGGCCCCCCTTGAGTCCTCTCGTTGGGTTGCAGGCTGCCATTGATGAATTCGGGCCCCGATCCCCGGAGGGGAGTCTCATCCCAAGGGAACCGGGCCGCCCCCCATTTGAACTTGCCGCCCGTCTGCGCCGTAAGGAACACTTGCGAAGTCCCTGGCCCGCATCCCAGAAGCGGCCCTTGACGGCGGGTAGAACCCCTCGCGTGACGACGGGCCGCCGTTCTTGCGTCGCGGCATGCGGATTCAGTATCGTGTTCACGTGAAGATCCTTGAGACTATACTGGCTGGCGGCAGAAGGAGTAGATCCAGTTTTCGTGCGCAGGCCGCCCATCGCGAGATAAGCGAATTCGTGCAGGCCGCGTTTCTCCGACACGGGGCAGAAAGGTAGAGCGGCAATGACCTCTCTTGTGCCACAGACCCAAAGCAACAACGACGGCCTTGCTTTTTCTGTATGAAGACGGCATCGTATGGGCGGATTTTCTTTGGCGCGTCGGCGGTGCTGTTCGGCGTCATCGCATTGGTGTGGCACGACGCTGCTACCTGGCAAAACCTGCAACATATCTGGAGCCTGCCTTTCGGCACCATCATTGGCGGGTGTCTCATGGCCGCTCAGATTGCGGGTGGGATTGGGATACAGTACCCGCGCACCGGGCGCTGGGCCTCGGTCGTACTTTGCGTCGTCTATTTGTGTTTCTCACTGGCCTGGGTCCCTGACATCGTTGCCGCATCGAACATCTACGAGCGATACGGTGGGAGCTTCTTCCTGTTCTTTTCCTTACTTTGCGGCGCGCTTGCGCTGTACGCCGCGACTGAGGCAAATAGGGCGAGGGCGGCAGTGTTCGGCCGGCTGGCACGCCTTGGACTTGGAATCTGTGCGATTTCCTTTACGCTGGGTCAGATACTCTTACCTCGCGAAACAGCTCACCTGGTTCCAAGCTGGATTCCACCCAACCAGATGTTTTGGGCGATCCTTACGACGGTCGCGTTCGGACTCGCAGCAATTGCCATTCTCATCAATCGTCAGGCGCGGCTTGCGATGCGCCTGATGACACTCATGCTGGCACTCTTTGGCGTAATGGTTTGGGTTCCGCGTGTGATCGCTCACCCGAAGGCGCATTTCAACTGGTCCGAATGCGTCCTGACGTTCCTTATTACCGGGGCTGCCTGGGTGGTGGCTGATTTAAAGTCCTTTTGATTTAGGCTGTGTTTGCGCGCGGCTTCACCGTATAACCGGCGGCGGTGCTGTTTTCCGGATTCTTCGTGTATGGCCGGCCGCTCGGAAACTGCTATGGGCATTCGGGAGAGTGAGCCATGAATTCAGCCATGCTAGTCAGGCGCGCCGCACTGTCGGTTCTCCTTGCAGCCTTTTCATTGCAGGCGCAAAACACCGCCGCCCCGGCGCCGACGACCCGGTACTACGTCGTCTTCCTCCGCCCGGATCCCTCGCGCAAACCGCTCGCGAAGACCGATGGTGATCGCATCCAGGCCGCCCACATGGCGAACATTCACAAGATGGCCCAGGACGGCGTTCTCATTGCTGCAGGCCCGTTTGACGATACGCCGACCACGATCAGCGGGATCTTTGTCTTCAAGCTTGATTCGCTGCAATCAGCGCAAGCCATCGCCGCGCAGGATCCTACGGTCCTTGAGCATCGGAACACCGTTGACGTAGACGCTTGGCAGGGGCCGCCGGGGATCGCCGTTGAGTACTTCCGCCTGCACAAGCTGGATGCGAACACGCCCGAGAACATGCAGGTTCATCCACTGTGTATGGTGTACCGCGGGGTCGCATGGGAAGACAAACACGGCACGCGAGACTCTCTGCTGGCCGCTCACGAACGCTATATCGATCATCTCCGGGAGCAGGGCAAACTCGGCGCGGCGGGTGGAATCGACTCCCCCGACGATCTGGTCGGCCTGGTGATCTTTAAGCCGATTGCCCTCGAAGAGGCGCAAAGTCTCCTGGGGGAAGATCCCGCCGTCCAGGCAGGCGTGCTTCGGGTTGAATATCACCATTGGTGGTCGGCCGATCACGTCCTTCCTTGGTAGGGTCATCGGTCGGGTAACCTGTGAGTGCCCGCTGCCGAGGCTGTGCGCAGGTCAGACGATGAAGTCAGCCGGCACTCCGTTGAACGCCAGTTGCAGTGAAGCGCCCATTGGCTTCCAAGGGCGGAGCTTACGGTGATAGCGCGCGCGACGGGTCGATCCTTAGGCGTCATCATTCCGGCGTGTCTCTTTCTTGCCTGCAGAATCGTTCAAGGGCAGGCCGCTCCGGGATCTGTTGATGATCAGTGGCGATCCTACGGCCATGATCCCGGAGGCATGCGGTTTTCTCCATTGGCACAAATCGACCGGGCGAATGTTCAGCAGCTCCAACGAGCGTGGACCTACGACGTTTCGACGACTCCAAACAGTTGGATTACATCCTTCGAAAGTACGCCGTTGATGGTGGATGACGTTCTCTATTTCGCGACGCAAACAGGCAAAGCCATTGCGGTTGACGCGGAGTCCGGAGCGGAAATCTGGGTCTTCGATCCCACGAAGGGCGAGCCGAACCGCCGCCCGGTTCCCAATCGGGGTTTGGCGTACTGGGAGGGAGAATCGCCCTCCACTTGCGCCGGCGAGCGCCCGGGCCGGGACAAGCGCGTCTTTTACGCTGACCTTGATGCTCGTCTATTCGCTCTCGACCCAGCCACCGGCAAGCCCTGCAGAAACTTTGGTGATCAGGGCGCAGTCGATCTCCGCAAGGGAGTTGCGGACGGTTGGCCCGAAGCAACCTACGACCTCACCTCGCCTCCTTCCATATACAAGGACCTGGTGATTACCGGTTCTGAGCTACAGGAGCATCCGTCGAAGGGCCCGAGCGGCGCCATCCGAGCCTTCGATGTCAGAACAGGGCGCCTGGTCTGGAGATTTGACACCGTACCGCCACCCGGCCAAGCCGGGCATGAAACCTGGCAGGACGACGGCTGGAAAGACCGCTCGGGGACGAATGCCTGGCCTCCCATGAGTGTCGACGTCGAGAGCGGAATCATTTTTTTGCCTTTGGGCTCACCTTCCTACGATTTTTACGGCGCCGATCGAAAAGGCAGTGGTCTCTTTGGCGATTGCCTGGTGGCGCTCGACGCTGCCACCGGCAAGCTTCGGTGGTACTTCCAGACGGTCCACCATGACCTGTGGGACTACGACCCGCCGGCCCAACCTGTTCTCTTAAGCGTGCGCCGCTCAGGTCGCGAGATTCCCGCCGTGGCGCTGGTGACCAAGACCGGATTCGTGTTCGTGTTCAATCGGCTGACCGGCGAGCCCCTGTTCCCGGTCGAAGAGCGCCCCGTGCCACAAAGTCATGTTCCGGGTGAAGCGAGCTGGCCTACGCAGCCCTTTCCGGTCAAGCCGCCGCCGCTGGCCCGGACGTCCGTCGCTCTGGACGACATCACCACGGTCACGCCGGAGTCTCGCAAGTACTGCCTGGAGACTTTCGGTTCGATGCTGCCCGGAAAGCTCTTTGACCCCTGGCGCCTGACTTTGACGCTGGAAATGCCCGGGACCCTGGGAGGGTCCAATTGGCACGGAGCTTCCTTCGATCCTTCCTCCGGCTATCTTTTCGTAAATGAAAGTGAGCTGGGAACGGTCGGGCTGTTGAAACCACAAGCGGCGGGCTTTCCCGAAGCTTACGAGTGGGGAAGCCCATGGGGCAGTTATGCCCGATTCTGGGATGACAAGCATTATCCTTGCCAGCAGCCCCCATGGGGTACGCTGAACGCTGTTGATTTGAGCACGGGCGAGCTTGCCTGGAAGGTGCCGCTGGGAGTCGTAGACGAATTAGAAGCGAAAGGAATTCCTCAGACGGGAATCTATAACCTCGGAGGTTCCTTAGCGACCGCAGCCGGGCTTGTCTTCATCGCAGGCACCGCTGATCACCGTTTCAGGGCGTTCGATTCGCGAACCGGGAAGGAACTTTGGGTCACCAAGCTCGAGTCGAACGGGCACGCCAATCCGATCACGTACCTGGGCGCGAGGAGCAAAAGACAGTTTGTGGTCGTCGCCGTTTCCCCTGGAGGACGTTTCAACGCGGACACCTCCGCGCCGACCGTCCTGGCCGCGTATGCGCTGTTTCCTAAGGGACGATTGAGCCCGGCGCAGGCCAGATTGGAGGCGCAGTCGAAAACGATTGCGGCGGGGCCGGGCAGCCTGCCGTCAACGCTCGCCCCACCACGGGCCACGCCGTTGCAGCCGGTGCCATTCAGTCACAGGGTTCACGCGAACGCCGGGATGAAATGCGACCGTTGCCATCGGCCATCCGAAGACGGCGCGCAATTGAGCAATCCGAGCCTGACACAGTGCGTCGCCTGCCACGGGCCTGGCAAAGGGACCAGCCCCGAGATTCAGAAGCTGGCTGAATTGGCAGCGGGCGGCCAAACGGTTTCCTGGGTCCGCGTGTACCAGTTGCCGAGCTTCGTCTCCTTCAGCCATAAGCTGCATATCGGTGCAAGAATCGATTGCGAGGTGTGCCACGGAGCCGTCGCTACGCAGGATGTTCTGCGGCAGGAAAAGGATATTTCGATGGCCGCCTGTACCAACTGTCACAAACTGCGGAACGCCTCGACTTCCTGCGGCGTTTGCCACGACATTGGCTACTGACTCGAATGGCATGACAGGTAGATTGCTACACGCAAACTGAATCAAGGGAGTACCAAATGAAATTCGCCACCACGGCAGCGCTCGCTTTGTGCTTCGGGCTGATCACTCTCCCGCCATACCAGAAAACCGGTCAAGGCGCAGAAACGGCAAGCGACTCTACCGTGAGATCGGTCGAAAGCAAGACTCGGGAAGCCTGGGAGGATTTCAAGGCAAAGAAAGTGGACGCATACGCGGCCCTACTTGACGATGACTTTACCGCCGTCGAGCCCGACGGCGAGGGCCCCCACGATAAGAAGGCAAGCGTGGACGGGTTGAAGGCCTTCACTCTCAATCGTTACTCCCTGCATGATCTCAGAGTCATCGCTCTGGGCCCGAACTCGGCGCTAGCCACTTATACAGCGGACAGCGATGGCACAACGCCTGACGGCAAGACAGTCCATAGCACGGCAGTCGTGACCGAGATTTGGGTCAGACGGGCAGGCAACTGGAAAGCCCTGCGCTATCACGAAAGCGAACTGAAATGATTCCGATGGCGTCTCCGCGACGATATCGCCTGAGATGATCAAGCCAAGAGCAAACGCGCTTGCCGCTTACCTCTTCATGGTTGCCTGCTTCTGCCGCCCGTTCGTGCTATCAGGGCACGAAGCAGCCAGGGATCCCCTGCTTCAGTGGATGGATGAGACTGCCCAGCAGGAGCTGCGGGAACGTACCGCGGCGATCGATCAGATTCACACGGTCGCCGATGCTGATCGCCGGAAGCAGGCTGTTCGCAAGAAACTCTTGGAGCTCCTGGGCGGCCTGCCCGATTACGAAGGGCCGCTCGATGCCAAAGTCACCGGGCGACTGCAGAACGATTCCTACAGCATCGAAAAGGTGATCTACGAAAGCCTGCCGGGCCTGAACGTCACTGCGAATGTCTATCGTCCGAATCAGCCGGGCCGGTATCCCGCTGTCCTTTTGCAGGCCGGACACACCCAGGAGGGCAAGCCCGAGGATCAGAGAATCGCGGCGAACCTCGCCTTGAAGGGTTTCGTGGCGCTAACGTTTGATCCCATCGGGCAAGGCGAAAGAGAACAGACTTACAGCCGGCAACTCAGCGGTCCGCTCGCAGGCTGGTCCGTGCCAGAGCACATCCAGCTCGGAGCCCAGGCGCTCCTCATCGGCGAAAGCTCAGCGCGTTACTTTATTTGGGACGCGATGCGATCCCTGGACTACCTTGCGAGCAGGCCCGACGTGGACGCCAACCGGATGGGCGCTGCGGGTTGCTCCGGAGGGGGCGCCCTGACAACATTCCTGGGGGCGCTGGACTTGAGGCTGAAGGCTATTGTCCCCGCTTGTTATCCCAATTCCTACCGCTTGTTGTTCAGCGGTCCTGATCCTGATCCCGACATGACTTTTCCGCGATTTTTAGCGAGCGGATTGGACACGGCCGATTTCGTCGAGCTATCTGCTCCCACGCCATGGCTGATCGAAGCGACCGAGGGTGATTACTTCACGCCTCCGGGAGCCCGGCTCGTTTACGAGGAAGCGGAGAAATGGTTCGCGCTGTACGGGGCTCGCGAAAGGATCGGCTTCTTCGTTGGACCTGGACCCCACGGCGTGCCTCTCGTAAGCAGGGAAGCGATCTACCAGTGGATGATTCGCTGGCTCAAGAACGGCCAGGGTGACTACCACGAGCAGCCGGTCGAGCTCTATACCAATTCGGACCTGCAAGTTACCTCGAGCGGCAGGGTCGAGGACGAGCCCGGAAGCCGGAAGGTTCACGAATTCCTTCGCGATGACTTCCAAGCCGGGAAGCGACAGGAGGGCATACCGGAACTGTTGGCTGAACTACGCCGTCTTACGATTCCATCCGATGGCTCCGCGCCGCCGTCGCGCGTCTTGGACGAGTCCGACAGCCCCGCAGGTCACCGAGAGCACTTGAAATTTGAGAGCGAGCCTGGGATTCAGATCGATGCCACACTGTACGTCCCGTCTTCCGCGGCTCGAAAGCCGGCGGTACTCCTCGTAATGGACAACACCCGGCTTATGACATCGACAACGGTACTGGCAGCGTGGATGGTGCAGCAAGGAAGAGTGGTGCTCGAGATGGAGCCGCGGAACTCTCCGATCGCGGACGATCACGGACCGTTCGTCGGGAACTGGCTGGCCAATTCACGGGCCAACCAGATCGGGCGTGATCTGCCGGCCTTGCGGGCACATGACATTCTGCGCGGAGTCGATTTGCTGACTGCTCGTTCTGATGTAGATGGGAGCTCAATCGGAGCGTTTGGCCGAGGCGTGAAGGGCATTTGGCTGTTGATGGCGGCCGCGGCCGACCCGCGCATTGGAAAGGTCTGGCTGGACCGGACTCCGTACAGCCTGCGGCTCGCCTTAGAGAGCTCGATGAGCGCGGATCTGTTTGACGCCGTGGTACCCGGCTTTGCGCTTCACTGGGATCTCGACGATCTCGTGAAGGCCATGGGAGCGCGGCCGGTTCTGTGGACGGATCCGACGAACTGGATGCGCCGTGTGGTCGCGCTCGGACCCGCATTTCGATATCGCTACGTGCTCGGCGATGCTACGGATTTCGGCGATGCACAGGAGAAGGAGTTCACGGACGAACTGCTGCGACAAGGGCCGATCGCAGCTCATCCTCGTTGATCCATGATTCCTGACTGGAAGAACAACTACGCCTGTTTCCGGGCCTGTGTCCTCTCGACGATCAAAAGAGTGACCATTGCGCTTCTCGCTATCGGTCCCGTATGGGTTTGGGGACAAGGCCTACCCGGGACACCGCCAGAGGCGCAAGAGAGGGCAACGAAGATCTTCGCGGCGCAGTGTGCCGGTTGTCACGGTTCTGACGCGCATGGGACCGATCAAGGCCCCGCTTTGGCCGGGGACCAGGCACTCCGAGGTCGGTCCGTTGCTTCGCTAAGGAATCTGATCCGCAACGGGATTCCAACCTCGGGCATGCCCGCATTTAAACTGCCTGAGGATGAACTCGAAGATCTTGCAGTTTTGCTTCACTCGCTGAATTCGCTTGCGGCGGAGCACGCCGCTCCCGGCGACCGCGAAGCCGGAGAACAATTCTTTTTCGGCAAAGGCCAATGTTCCTCGTGCCACATGGTTTCCGGCAGAGGCAAACCCGTGGGTCCCGACTTATCGAATGTCGCGCGCGAATTGACGGTGGACGAGATTCGCGAAGCGCTGCTTGACCCCAGCGCGCACATCACACCGGGCTACGAATCCGTAACCGTAGAATTGCGGAACGGGCAGACGGTCCACGGATTTGCTCGAAGCAGGAGTAATTCTGAAATCGTGCTTCAGGACCTCAAGGGCGAGTTTCATCCGATTGAGCAGACCGAGATTTCCAGGCTCCGCGAGGAGAGGGAATCCGCAATGCCGCCGGTGCAGGCAAGCCCTGGAGAGTTGCAGGGCCTTCTCGCATATCTTGCCGGGCTCACGGGCGTAAAGCCAGGGGTAGTGAAGGCCGTCGAATCCGCGGAACCGGGCGGTATACCGTTCTCGAGGGTTCTCCATCCCCGGCCAGGCGACTGGCTTACGTACAACGGCGACCTCAGCGGCAATCGATACAGCCGACTCGATCAGATCAACACCGGCAATGTCGACAAGCTGGTGTTGAAGTGGATCTTCTCAGTTCCCCTCTGGGAACAATTCCTCCCGGACACGTCCTACTTCGAGGAGAACATGCAATACTTCGGGCTCGAGGTAACGCCGATTGTCGCGAGCGGGATCATGTACATCACGGGCCCGCAGCGCGCGTTTGCCTTGGACGCGCGCACCGGCCAGAGGATCTGGGAGTATTCGCGGCCACGACCCCAGCACTTGTTTGCAGACGCCTCGCTCGGTACTAATCGCGGCGCGGCAATCCTCGGGGATAACGTATTCATGACGACGGCCGATGCTCACCTGATCGGGTTGAATCGCACCACTGGGCAGTTGGTTTGGGAGGCCGTCATGCCGGACGAGCCCATGCACTACGGCTCGACGGTGGCGCCGCTGGTTGTAAAAGACGCCGTCGTCGCGGGTGTTTCCGGTGGTGATTGGGGTATGCGCGGATTTGTAGCTGCCTACAAGGCCTCGACCGGCGAACGCCTGTGGCGGCACTGGACGGTGCCGGGCAAAGGAGAGCCGGGGGCCGAGAGTTGGGGCGGCAATCCCTCCCCGGACGGCGGCGGAGCGACTTGGCTGACGGGCTCGTACGATCCGGAAACGGACACGATCTATTGGCCCACCGGCAATCCTTATCCGGACTCAGATGACAGCGGTCGGCCCGGAGATAACCTATACACCGATTCCATCCTGGCGCTGAATTCCGACACCGGCGAACTGAAATGGTCTTATCAAGTCACGCCTCACGACGTTCACGATTGGGACGCCAACGCGCCGCTTGTTTTGCTAAACACGAAATTCCAGGGACAGGAACGGAAACTCCTGCTGCACGCCGACAAGAATGGGTTCTTCTACGTGCTGGATCGGACCAGCGGGCAGCTTCTGCACTCCAGGAATTTTGTCGAGACAACCTGGGCGAGCGCCATTGGTCCTAATGGCCGGCCCGAACTATTGCCGGAGAGTGGGCTTGTTTGTCCTGATTACGGAACGAACTGGAACGCGACAGCTTTTAGCCCTCTGACTCATCTGTATTACCTGATGGCTCGCGAGAAATGCGAGGTCAAGCTTTCCGCCGGCAACTGGAAGGCTGGGCGGCCCCAGCCCGGACAGAAGTACCTGCGGGCCCTGGATATCGAAACCGGGAAGGTGGTTTGGGAGGTTCCGCAGATCGGTCCAATCGAGGGCAAGAGAGAAGCGGGAGTGCTGGCGACCGCTGGGGGAATTCTTGTTTATGGAGACCCGACCGGCGATGTCGTAGCTGTGGATCAGCGAAATGGCGCGCCCCTGTGGCATTTTCCGACGAACGGAGAAAACAAAGCCTCCCCGATGACTTACATGGTGGACGGCAGGCAGTTCATCGCCCTGGCTGTCGGCCCGAATATTCTGTGTTTTGGTTTGCCCTAAGAAACGGACTCTTGACCGAAGCCGAAACTGGCCACTGATCAGGAGCTGAAACGCGGTGAGGGCCTCTCATGAGCGAACACTTCTCAAGGCGTGAATTCCTTCAAGCGACCCCGGTTGCGGCCGGCGCGCTCGCGCTTGCGGCCGGAGTCTCGAAAGCGATGCCAGCCGCCAGGCAGGGCCCCTTTCGAGGAACTCTTTGCTTCTTTTCGAAGCCGGTGCCGCAATTGAGTTGGCCGGAATTGGCAGAAAGCGCCAGGCGCGCGGGCTTCGGTGGGATCGATCTGACAGTCCGCGCAGGCGGACACGTTCAGCCGGAGCGGGTAGCAACTGATCTTCCTCAAGCGGTCGCCGCGATTCGCAGCGCGGGGCTCGAAGTGCCGATGATCACTACCGAACTGCTCGCGGCCGACGATCCTGCAGCGGAGCCTATCCTGACCACGGCGAGTAAGCTTTCCATTCCCTTCCTGAAGCCCGGCTACTATCACTACAAGTTCATCAACGTCCTGGCTGAGCTCGAGGAAGCCGGCCGGAGGTTTCGCGGGCTGGTGGAACTGGCCGGCAAGCTGCAAGTCCAGGTGGGATACCACAACCACGACGGCTACATCGGCGCGCCCACTTGGGACATGGCGCGCGTGATTGAGCCTCTCGATCCCCGCTGGTGCGGTTACTATTTTGACCTGAGCCAGGCGACGACGGAGGGCGGCGTAGGCGGCTGGAGGATCGCAGCGAATCTGGTGATGCCCCGCCTGAAGATGATCGCGGCGAAGGATTTTGTCTGGAAGCAGGTCGGCGAGCATCGCTGGGAAGCTGAAAACTGCCCGCTGGGCCAGGGGATGTCTCACTGGAAGGACTTTGTGCAAATGCTCGTCCAGTCGGATTTCCACGGACCGATCACGATTCACGAGGAATACGGCATCCCCGGCGTGTCGGACAGCCAGGGAATCGCGCTCTCGCGCGAAAAGGTCCCGGAAGTGATGGCCGCGGCCAAGGCCGATCTAGACTATTTGAAGTCCTTCATTCGCGAAGCGTACCGGGAGGCCTAATCCGGAACAACTCGTCCGGCGGGCTGTGGCGTAAGGTTCTCGATGACACGGCGCTCATTTCTCAAGACGGCTGTCGGGGCAACATCGCTGCCGGCGGCTTCAAAAGCCATGCTGATATCCAAGTCGGCGGGCAAGTCCAGCGACATTCGCGTCAAAGAGCTTCGCGTCAGCTATCAGGCTTTTCCTTACCGGACCCCTTATGAGTTCGGCGGACGGAGCGTGGATCGAGTGACGCTTTTGGACGTGCAGTGCACGGTGGAGACGGTCACAGGCCGGGTGGCCGAGGGATTCGGCTCGATGACACTCGGCAATCTATGGTCATTTCCTTCTGAGACGCTCTCCTACGAGACAACTCTTGAAGCGATGAAGCATCTCGCCGGTCGTATCGCGAAGCTCACCGGCGATTACGACGAGCCCGGACACCCCATCGACATTAACGTCGCTCTCGAGCCGAGTTACCTGGGGGCGGCGGTTGAAGTGGCGCAAGAGATGCACCTTGATCAGCCGATCCCGAAGCTCTGCGTTCTGGTCACTGCCAGCCCTTTCGATGCTGCCGTTCACGACGCCTTCGGGAAGGCTCACCACCTGAATTGCTATTTGACCTACGGCCCCGAGTTCATGAGTCACGACCTGGCTCGCTACCTTGCGCCCGAATTCAAGGGTGAGCATCCCGGTCAGTATCTTCTGCGAGCGCCCAAGCCGTGGGTGTGGTGCAACCATTCTGTCGGGGCTTCCGATCCCATCGAGCCGTCCGAAGTAAAAAAGCCCGTTAACGATGGACTTCCCGATGACCTGGCGGACTGGATCGCCGCCGACGGGCTCACTCACCTCAAGATCAAGTTGGACGGCAATAATCTGGAGCGTGACGTCGCCCGGGTATTGCGCATCGATCGGGCGACGGCCGGGATTCAGAAACGGAGCGGCGTTCAGCCCTGGCATTATTCCCTCGATTTCAACGAGCAGTGTCCGGACGCCGGCTACCTCGTCCGCTTCATTGATCGCGTCAAGGCCGCATCGCCCGACGGATACGATCGCATTACCTATATCGAGCAGCCCACGAGCCGCGACCTTCCCGACACGCCCTCGCAGTCGCTCTTTGAGGTTTCGAAGCTCAAGCCGGTCGTGATGGACGAATCGCTAACGGGCTTCGACGCGCTGCTGCGCGGCCGGAAAATCGGCTATACGGGCGTAGCGCTCAAGGCGTGCAAGGGCCAAAGCCAGTCCGTGCTGCTGAATGCCGCGGCACAGAAATTCAGAATGTACATGACGGCGCAGGATCTCACCTGCCCCGGCGCTTCGCTCATCCAGTCGGCGGGCATCGCGGCGCACGTTCCCGAAATCGATACCCTCGAGTCGAACGCTCGGGAATATGTGCCCGTTGCGAACCGCCCATGGCTTCGAAAATTCCCGGGACTGTTTGAGGTTCGTGACGGCAAGCTGCACACGGCAAATCTCGCTGGCCCGGGGCTGAGCGCAGTGTAACCGGGTAGATTTTCGGCCCTGGCCCCGCGACCGCATCAATTAGGCGATAATCAGGACGGTGTCCAATGAAATCTTCGTTCAATGACTGGCATAGAAACGAAGCGGGTCTTCCCGAGGCGCGCCTGCTATGTGGATTGCTGCTGGCCGTTGCGCTTGGCTCAAACGCTCTTGCGGCCGGGCCGCCACAGGCCGAAATTGCCAACGGCCAAGTCCGCCTGAAGTTGTATCTGCCCGACTCGAGAAGCGGCTACTATCGCGGCACGCGCTTCGATTGGTCGGGAGTGATCGGCAGCCTCAAATACAAAGAGCACGAGTACTACGGACCCTGGTTTGACGGCGTCGATCCCGCGGTTCACGACTACCAGTACGAGGGCCCGAAGATCATTGCCTCGACCTGCTCCGGGATGACAGGCCCCGCGGAGGAGTTCACAGCTTTGGGATGGGACGAAGCCGTGCCCGGCGGAACGTTCGTCAAGATCGGCGTGGGGGTGCTTCGCAAGGATAAGGGCAGCTACGACTACGTCAAGCAGTACGAGATTGTCGACCCGGGCAAGTGGAGCGTGGTCCGACACCGGGATTCGGTGGAATTCACGCAGGAGCTCACCGATCCGGCTTCGGGTTATGGCTATATCTATCGCAAGATGGTGCGTCTCGTTGCAGGCAAGCCCGGGATGGTGTTGGAGCATCGTCTGCAGAATACCGGGCGTCGTCCTATTCGGACCGCGGTCTATGACCACAACTTCCTGGTGCTCGACCGTCAGCCGATCGGCCCCGATTTTGTCGTCGCTTTTCCCTTCGCGGTTCAATCACCCCATCCGCCGGACCCGGGCTTGGCCGAGCTCCGTGGCAAGCAATTTGTTTTTCTCAAGCTAATGCAGGGTGAAGATCGTGTGGAAGCGCCGCTGCAAGGCTTCGGTGATAGTTTCAAGGATAACGACATTCGCGTTGAAAACCGCAAGGTTGGTGCTGGGGTGAGGATCACGGGCGACCGCCCGCTGTCGCGCGTCAACCTCTGGTCCATTCGAACGGTCCTGGCGGTCGAGCCTTTCATCACCATAACGATCGACCCTGGCGGTCAATTCTCCTGGAACGATTCGTACGAATACTACACCCTTGCGCCCAGCTCAAAATGAGCCCACATCGGAGATGCGCGACCTCGAACCGAACATGAACGGCCGAAGGCGGTTCTTGAAGACGTTTATGGCGGCCGGCTCCAGCCTCGCAGTTGCTCCGAATTTCGCAGCTGCTAAGGCCGCCGTCGATACCCCAGCTACTGAGGCGCCACCCGCGGAAGGCTGCGTCGCGCTCGAAGCCCCGGCGTCATGGACGCTACCTCCAATCGATGTCAGGCCGCTTGGCCATCCGCTGCCGGGGTTGTCCGGGACCTCGCCCTTGACATGGACCGGGGACCTCTCCGTGAAGATGATGGACGGAGCGCATCGCTACGCGGAACGGAAGGTCAGTGAATCTGTTGAAACACGGCAAACGCACTGGAAGCGCGATTTCAGCTCTCGATCGGCCTACGAGAAATCGGTCGAACCGAATCGCAAGCGCTTCGCTCAGAAGATCGGTGTCGTGGACACGCGCTTGTCTCCTGCTATGGAACGGTTCGGCGACGATCCTTCTGTTGGGCTCGTGTCCGAAGCGGAGGCGTATCAGGTTTATCAAGTTCGCTGGCCGGTCCTCGAGAATGCCCTCGGCCTGGGCCGCGTGCACGGTGAGGGCCTGCTGCTTCAACCGGGACGATCGCCCGTGGCATGCGTCGTGGCGCTGCCGGACGCGGACCACACACCCGAGCAGTTGGTCGGTTTGTCACCGGGCCTGGATGAGGAGGCTCAATTTGCCCGCCGCCTGGCCGAAGCGGACTGCATGGTTCTGATTCCCACCCTCGTTGACCGATCGAGCGAGTTTTCGGGCCACACTGAATTCAGCATGACCGGCCAGACCGGCCGCGAATGGATCTACCGCCAGGCTTTTCACATGGGCCGGCATATCATCGGCTACGAAGTGCAAAAGGTGCTGGCCGCGGTGGACTGGTTCCAGACGAGAGGCGACGGAGCCCGCATTGCGGTCGCAGGATACGGAGAAGGAGGGCTCATCGCCTTCTATGCCGCGGCAGTGGATACGCGCATTGACGCCGCGTTGGTGAGCGGATACTTTGACTCGCGGCAAAGAGTCTGGTCCGAGCCCATCTATCGGAATGTCTGGGGACTGCTGGAGGAGTTTGGGGACGCGGAACTGGCCACCCTGGTTGCGCCCCGTGCGCTGATTGTCGAGTTCAGCAAGGGCCCGGAAGTGAACGGGGACAAGGGTGACCTGATTGCTTCCACTCATGAAAGCGTCTCGGCCGAATTCAATCGGATCGACACGATGCTCAAACCGGAGCTCAAACCGGGATTTCAGCCCCGGCATCTCATCAGCGGTCCAGGCGGTCACTTCGTTGGGCCTGGATCGGATGCAGCCTTGCAGGCCTTTCTCGGTGTGCTTGGCCTCAGCGCGACCGGCCTCAACTCGCAAGCTCGGCCCGCAGGCGCTGTGCCCCACGATCGCCGCCCGTCATTCCATGCGGCGGACCGCCAGAAGCGGCAGGTGAGGGAATTGGAGGCTCACGTCCAGAGTCTGGTGCGAAACTCTGAGCACGCCCAGGAGGATTTCTTCCTCTACAAGCTGGAGCCGGATTTCGCTGATCGGCGCTGGACGACGCAACTGCGATTCGAGCCCCGGTCGCCCGCCCAGTTCGCTGAGGGAGCCAGGTGGCACCGCGATTACTTTTGGACGGAAGTCCTGGGCAAATTCGAGGAGCCGTACCTGCCCGCGAATCCCCGCAGCCGCAAGATCTACGATACGGAAACGTGGGTCGGCTACGAGGTGGTCCTCGACGTTTGGGACGGCGTTTTTGCCTGGGGAATCCTGCTCGTGCCCAAGAGCATTGAGCCCGGTGAGCGGCGGCCGGTTGTGGTCTGCCAGCACGGACGCGGCAGCGTGCCCATGGACGTGGTCGAGAACAGGGAAGACACTTACCACCAATTCGCCGCGCGTCTGGCCGAACGCGGCTTTGTGACTTTCGTGCCGCACAATCTGTACCGTGGCGAGGATCGCTATCGCTGGCTCAGCCGGAAGGCGAACGGCGTCAAGGCGTCCCTGTTCTCCTTTATCATCGCCCAGCACGACCAGATCCTCCGCTGGCTCGGGACCCTGCCCTTCGTGGATCGGGAACGCATCGCGTTTTACGGGCTGAGTTATGGCGGGGAGACGGCCATGCGAGTACCGTCGATTTTGGAGCAATACCGCCTGTCCATCTGCTCGGGCGATTTCAATCACTGGACTCCCAAGGTCGCGGCCACGGATGAGTGGTTCAGCTTCATGTATTCGATCGAATGGGAGATGCCGTATTTCGATATGGGGAACACTTTTGACTACGCGGAAATGGCTTACCTGATTTTCCCGCGGCCTTTCATGGCGGAACGCGGGCACCATGACCAGGTCAGCCGCGATCGCCTGGTGGCGTACGAGTACGCCAAGGTGCTTTGGTTGTACACGCAATTTGGCCTTTCCGACCGCACCCAAATGGAATACTTCAACGGCGGCCACGCGATCAACGGTCAGGGTACCTTCGAGTTTCTTGCCAGGCACTTGGCCTAAGTAGCTTGTTTTGCCTGTGAAGCCCCGAAAACGCAGGCTCGGACAAAAAGGTCTTTGCTTTCCACCTCGGAAAATGTAAGTTATCCAGGATCGCCGTGGACTCAAAAACGTAGGAAGAAGCTCTTTTCATTCGAGGACATGTAGCCTATGACAGACTGGTTCGCACGCCCCGTCCTGCACGTGGCCGACGTTGAGGCCTCGCTCCGCTTTTACGTTGACCGGCTCGGCTTCACGAGCCCCTGGCGGTATGAGGAGGACGGCAGCGTGTACGTCGCGCAGGTCGACCGGCAAGGTTGCGCGCTGATCCTGTCCAACCGGTGGCCGGAGAAGGTTGGCAAGGGGCTGATGTTCATTTCCTTGAACGAGACGCGCGAGGCCCAGATCACCGCCCTGGACGCGCTGCGCGCGGAGCTCGAGGCCAGGGGCGTTGCGGTCAAGGACGGTTCGTGGGGCTACCGTCTCCTGGTGGTTGATGATCCCGACGGCAATCAGCTTTTCTTCAACTACCCGGCCGAGGCCGCATCCGGCAAGACTGCTTAGTGAGGCGTAACCCATCAACCCAATCTGTCCTTGCACCAGTTGAGTTGCGACAATGATGATCCTGCAATCTTCACGATCACGGCCCGGAACACTCGTAGTGCTCGCAATCCTGCTGCTGAAGTGCGGCCTGGCCTTGGCACAAAGCTCTGATGAGCAGGCGGCCGCGGTGCTCAAGCAGCCGGTACAATCACCGCAGATCGTTACTTATCAGCTCCAGAGCTACCTGAGGGCGCGAGCGGCTACGCTCCCGGCGCCGGCAAGCGCCGAAGCGTGGACCCTCGAGGCGCGACGAATCCGCGAGCACGTCCTCAAAGACGTCGTCTTTCACGGTTGGCCGGAAGAATGGATAAACTCTCGCCCGCATTTTGAGGATCTCGGTGAGATTCCCTCCGGACCGGGCTTCCGGCGGCGCAAGTTCCGCTACGAAATAGTTCCGGGGTTCTACACCACGGCCGTGCTCTACGAACCGCGATCGCTCAAGGGTAAAGCGCCGGCCGTAGTGGACGTGATGGGCCACTTCCCATCCAGCGGCAAAGCGGAAACTTTCCAGCAGACGTTCTGCATCAACCAGGCGTTGCGGGGCATGATCGCGCTCAACCTCGAGTGGATCGGCATGGGCGAGTCAAACCGGCCCGAGAATGCCCACTGGTTCGCCGCGCACCTCGACCTGGCGGGCCTGAACGGCGTGGGTCTCTTCTACCTGGCCATGCGGCGCGGGCTCGACTTCCTTTACGACGATCCTGATGTGGACCGCGGCCGGATCGGCGTGACCGGGCTTTCGGGTGGTGGCTGGCAGACGATCATCCTGAGCTCGCTCGACGAGCGCGTGGCCGTGTCCGTACCCGTGGCCGGATACGTGTCGCTCAAGGGGCGCGCGGAGCGCCTGCCGGACGAGCCTGGTGACATCGAGCAGAACGCGACCGACCTGGTGGCGGGCCAGGACTACCCGACGTTCACGGCCATGCGCGCCCCACGGCCCACACTCCTGATTAACACCGCCGAAGATGACTGCTGCTTCCGCGCTCCCCTGGTGCGGCCCTACATCTTTGACGCCGTGCGGCCCTTCTTTCATCTTTACGGACGGGACGACGATTTCGAGTTCTTCCAGGAAACGGCGATTTCCGCGCACAACTACGGCCCCGGCAGCCGCGAGCAGGCGTACCGTTTTTTTTCAAAGCACTTTCAACTTGCGTTGGCGCCGCAGGAAATTCCGGTGGGCGGGGAGATCAGGAGTTATCAGGAACTCGCCGGCGGATTACCGGCTGATAATCTCACCGTTTTGGGCCTGGCGCGGAAGCTCGCGGGCAAGGTTACGCGCACAGAGGCGCCATCGGATGCCACCGAACGAGCCGCCTGGCGCGACTCGGAAAGGCAGAAATTGCGCGAGACGGTCCGCTACAACCCCGTTACTGTGAAAGAGCCGTGGCTGATCGCGAATACCAATCACAGCGAAGTGGAATCCGTGTCTTATCGTTTTGAAATGAGCAATGGATTGAGCGCTGCCGGGGTGTGGCTGAAGGGAACGGGCGCAAAAGCCGCCGCGCCGCTCACCATCGTACTGAACGACGAGGGCAAGAAAGCCGCTGGTTCCGAGCAGTGGGACCGCGTTTCTGAAATCGGAGACCGGCTCGACCGGGGCGGGCAGGTACTGGCGCTCGACCTGCTTTTCACGGGCGATGCGGCGCCGGATCAGCCGAGGGACCTTCTGGGCGAAATGCTGGCCGCCGCCGGTGACCGGCCGCTTGGGCTCGAGGCCGCTCAACTGGCCGGGATCGTGCGCTGGGCACGCCTGCAATTCGAGCCGGCGCGGATCACGATCGAGACCACCGGGCTCCGCAGCCAGTTGGAGGCGCTGGTGTCATCGGCGCTCAACCCGGATCTGTTCTCGGAGGTTGCCTCGCGCCACGGGGTGGAATCTCTCAGGTATCTCTTCGACAAGCCTGTGCACTACGAAGACGCCCCGGACGTTTTTTGCCTTGATCTGTACCGCAATTTCGATATCGACGGGCTGAGCGCCATCGCGGAACCGGCCAGGGTCGTGCACGAAGACGATCTGGAGTTGTCCGGAGCAGCTGGCGCGAAAGCCGAATGAGGCCCCCGCTCAGGATTTCATATCAGAGTGACAATCGCACGGAAGGCGGGGCTTTCAGGGTGTGTGAAAACCCGTGGCTTGCGCGGCAGCGGCAGACCGTCAAAGCCTTCAGTTTCTATAGCCCTGCTGGACGGAAGGGCGCAGACCTTTCGTCCAGCAGGGCGGCAAAGCCGCAGTTTTCACGCACACTCTTTCGGCCCGCCGTAAGTGGATCGCTCCGGTGACTGGCCTTACTGCCGGATGATAAAATGACAGCATGCACAAAATCACTCCGCATTTGTGGTTCGACAAAGAAGCGAAAGAAGCGGCCGGGTTCTATGCGGCCCTGATCCCAAACTCAACCATCAAGAATGTAACGACGCTTCACAATACCCCGTCGGGCGATTGCGACATTGTCTCCTTCGAGCTTTCAGGCCAGCCGTTTATGGCCATCAGCGCCGGACCGCTTTTCAAGTTCAACCCGTCCGTTTCATTCCACCTGAGATGCGCGACGACGGCCGAGGTGGACGCGATATGGGAGAGACTTTCTCCGGCGGGAAAAATCCTCATGCCGCTCGCCGCGTATCCGTTTAGCGAGCGGTATGGCTGGGTGGAAGACAAGTATGGACTTTCATGGCAGGTGATCCTTGCCGGTGAAAGCGCGAAACGGCAGAGGGTTGTCCCGGCGCTTATGTTTGTCGGGAACGTATATGGCAAGACCGAGGAGGCCATCGGCTTTTACACGTCAATATTTAAGAACTCGCCCGCCGGCGCCAAAACTGCGGCGGACACGAAAGCGGACATCCTCGCGCGTTACGGCAAGGGCGAGGAACCGGACAAGGAAGGTGCGGTAAGGTTCGCTTCTTTCACCCTTCTCGGCCAGGAATTCGCAGCCATGGAATCTGCGCGGCAGCACGGGTTTGCTTTCAATGAGGCCATCTCGTTCATGGTGCCCTGCGATAGCCAGGAGCAGATCGATTACTTCTGGGGAAAACTATCCGCAGATCCGGACGCCGGGCAATGCGGCTGGCTCAAAGACAAGTACGGGCTCTCATGGCAAATCACTCCCACGGTCATGAACGAGATGCTGGCGAGCGGCGACAACGAAAGGATCGCGCGGGTGACACAGGCGTTCCTCAAGATGAAAAAGTTCGACATTGACGCGCTCAAGCGTGCATACGAAGCGAAATAGAATGCCGGCTTTCTGATCGCCAGGTTCTTCCTCTGTGCGCGAAGAAAAATTCGCCACGAAGCGCGCAAAGAACACGGGGAAGAATCTCTGTGAGCCTCTGTGGCCTCCGTGGTGAGAGATTTTGCCTTTGGTTGCGGCCCGCTGCTCTGGGTGCTCCGTGGTGAGTTTTTGGTTGTGCAGAAAACATTCGCGTCAGTAAAGCAGGGAGTGAACGGGCGCACTTTTCCACAGCCGAACGCATTGAAGCTATTGGGCCAAACGAAACATTCTCAGTTCTCCAAGCTGTACCCAACGTCCTGCTGAAACATGGGACACTCTCAGGGCCAAGTTCCGGGCGTGCGGGCAGCGGAGGAGTCGGCTCGATGAACCATTCACTCAATCGTGCACTCAATCGTGCGATGATGCGAGGGCTCAATCCCGGTTCACAATCGTGCCAAGCCCGCGCGCTCCGAGGCGCACGAAATAGGCTAGAAGCCTACGCTGCGAGGGTGATCACTCCACGGCAAAGCAGCATAAAGTCCAAAAAAAAGAATCTAAAATTTTGCAAAACGAAGCCACCAAGTCCAATAGAATCAATAAAACGACCCGAAAAATAGGCCAAAACGAAGTCAAACGAAGCCAGAAATGCCAAGTCGTGGACCGGCGTAAGTCTTTTGGAATCAGTAAACCCGTCTGGGCGGTGGCTTCGTTTATCCGATTCAAAGCCAACTCGTGCTTGCGAGTGATTCTTTGCGGGGAACGGTCTGCCTGACCTGGCGAAGCACCGGAAACGAAGCCTCTAGCCAAGCTCCGGTCCCAGTATTGCGCACACGATCTCGGGCAGGCCCGGATGTTCGTTCGTGCCGCGATACATCCTGGTCAGAGTGCGGGAGAATTCGAACCCCTTGTTGGCGGCCAAGGCTCGAGCCCAGGGATTGTCCGTCAGGATGTCCACAACGATCACGTCGCGGAGCGTTCGTTCCAGAAAGCGATCAAGGAGGTCCTGCGCCGCCCGCGCATTGCGCGCGACCCACGGACCGAGATGGTCTGCGTGCGAGCCTTTGCGACCGAGGGCGTATCCCTGCAGACCGGAATCGTCTTGCGCAAGCGCCACAAGCTCCGGCGCCGCTCGGGCGATGGAGCGAAGGACGGCGCTCCGGTTGGCGCCGAAAACATCGCGGTCGATCGCGAGAGCAGCGGTCAAATTCTCGCCTTGACACGGCGCCTGCGAAGCGTCCCCGCCGATTCTTCCGCCGGTTCTTCTAAGGAGGCAGCGCTCGATTTCGTATTCGGCCCTGAATCCCAGACGTTCGTAGAGCGGCTTGCCTTGCGGTGTCGCATCGAGCTTGATGCACGGGACTCGTTGCCCGTCGAGATAAGCGACGGCCGATTCAAGCACCGCCGTGCCGATCCCTTTCCCGCGGAAATCGGGATCCACCAAAACCATCCCGACCCAAGCGAGGCGGCCTTCATAGATGATCGTCGTTGCGGTGCCTACAACCTGCCCCTGGCATTCAGCGACGAAGCAGCCCTGGGGATCGGTCTCGAGAAATCGAGCCCAGTCTTCCGCGGTCTGATTCCATCCGGCGAGATCTTTCAGGCGCATTCCCGCCGGGATGTCCGTCGGCGTCATCGCTCGGATGTGAATGCCCATTTCGCGCTCCGCAAACACCCGGACTCATCGGAGCCAGCGCTCGAGATTGCTCGCCACGAAGTCGTCATCGTTCAAATGCGGATAGCTCTCCGAGACCCGGTCGATCTCTTCCATCTGGCCGGGAGAAAGATCCTCGTTCGGGTCAAGGCACCAGCGCCCTTCGAGAAATCCCTGGCGGCGCAGGACCTCGTGCAGACCTGCAATACTTCGGGCGAAGCCATTCGGGGCGTCAAAGAACGCGGCATTGGCGTCGGTGACTTCCGCGGAGCGCGCCAGGACGCTCGCCGTCAGTTCGGGGCGCGAGCGGCATTGCCGCACGTCTTCCAGCAACTCCACGGCGCGTTTCGTCCAGACGGCCCAGTGCCCGAGAAGGCCGCCGGCAAAGCGAAGGGTGAGCACCCGGCCTCCTGCACGCAGTCGAAATTCGGTAAGCAGGTCCGCCACGATATTGTCGTCATTGCCGGTGTAGAGGGCGACTTCGGCGTGTCGTCCGCTCTCCGCTAACGCGCGGACAACGTCGAATGTCTCATAGCGGTTGAAGGGCGCGACCTTGATGGCGACGACGCTTTCGATCTGAAGAAATCGGCGCCAGAACTCGATGTCGAGAACCCTGCCCCCAACGGCGGGCTGCAGGTAAAACCCAAAGATCGGAATCTCGGCCCCGACCGCCCGGCAGTGTTCAATCAACTCGGCCGCGGTGGCGTTGCCGAGCGCACCGAGGCTCAGCAGTCCGGCGTCGTAGCCCAGTTCGCGAGCAATTTCGGCCTCGTGAATGGCCTGCGCGGTCGCTCCGCAAATGCCCGCAATCCTTGCGATCCGCCGGCCAAGATTCCGCTCGGCTTCAAGGACGGTTTCCCGGGCAAGCGCCAGCACAGGTTCAAAGAGGCCAACGCGCGGATCGTGGATTGCGAACTGCGTGGTGTGAACGCCTACCGCCAGGCCTCCGGCGCCGGCCTCGCAGTAGTAGCGGGTGAGAGCGCGCTGCCGGCGCTCATCGAGTTTGCGCGCAGCGTTCAAAGCGAGCGGATGGGCGGGAATCGCGATGCCGCGACGCAGCATCTCCTGAACTTCGGGATCGATTTTGGCGGATGACGGCATAGAACTAGAACCTTCCATCGGTCACCTCGAACCGGGTCGGCTTGTTCAGGACCTCGCCGCCGCGCCTCACCCAGTGCGTCACCCAATGCATCAACTCTGCAAGCGAGACCTCCGGATCGCCGAGCGCGGCGTGGCAGGCAGATGCATTGCTCAGCAGCGCCCGATCACACTCTTTTCCCGCGAGGAGCGGCTCGCGCTGGAATTCGCGGGCGAAGTATTCGGCGGCCGAGCGCACGGATATGGTGTCCGGCCCCGTAACGTTGAGAACCCGTGGCGGCGAGGCGCAATACTCGAGCGAGCGGAGCGCGTAGGAATTGGCGTCTCCTTGCCAGATGGCGTTAAAGGCGGGAACCGCCAAATCGACCGGGTCACCCGCGTAAACCTTGCGGGCGATGTCGACCAGGACTCCGTAGCGCAGGTCGACGGCATAATTGAGCCGGTACAGCAGGCAAGGTGTGCGGTACTCACGCGAGTAGTAGTCGAAGATTCTCTCGCGTCCGAGGCACGATTGGGCGTATTCGCCGACCGGCTCTGGGGCGTCGCTTTCGAGCGACCCGCCCGAGTCGAGTTTCACCAGCGGATAAACGTTCCCCGTCGAGAAAGCAACGATCCGCGAAGCACGGTAGTGGAGGGCGACATGATGCGGGACGATGGTGTTCGTGGCCCACGTGAGGTCCGGACGACTCGCCGAGCCGAACTTTCGCCCCGAGAGAAACAGAACGTTTGGGCAACGCGGAAGCCCTGCCACTTGGTCCGGGCTTAAGAGGTCACAAGTGATGGTCTCAATGCCCTCGCCCTCGAGCTCTTTCATGAGATCCGGGCTGGAGAACCGGGACACGGCGAGAACTCGTGATGGCGTTCCCGATTCGGTAACCGCCCGCCTGATCCGCCGCGCGAGCGAAGGCCCCATCTTGCCGCCGGCGCCGAGGACGATAAAGTCCCCGTTGATCCGCCGAACCAAATCCCGGTCCTGATCGCTTGGCCGCGCCAGTCGATCTTCAAGGTCCTGCGAGGATTCAATAACGGTCATATTCACATGACCTGCCGCTGGTGGCGGACATCGGAGATGCGTCTGTCATTTCCCGACCTCTTGCAGAACAAGTTTTCCGGACGCTCGACACTCCTTCTCAACTGCCCGGGTTTGCTCCTCGCCGAAGACGCGCAGCACCTTTACGTCGACCGTATCTACGGCATAGCCTCTGAACGTGCCGCCGCTCTCTCCACAATCACTATCTGGGTAAACCTCCGCGACGAAAAAAGCGACTCTTGAATCTGGCGTCCAGGCCAGAAAGAATAAATTGCTCCCGCGCAATTTCGCACCAGTTCTTCGCTCGAAAGCGCTTTGCCACAACAGCAGGCGCGCCGATTTCAGTCAGGGCGCTTCGGTTCAAACGATACATGTGAACGACGTACCCACCAGTTTCACCGCCGTTGCTATAAGAAATAAAGAACTGCGTTGAATCGGGTGACCAACCAACCTCGATATCCGACGAGATGTCGGGCAGGTTGATGTCAGTAACCACGGCGCTGCTGGGTACAACCCTGAACATATAATCTCGGGTAAGCTGGGCAGATTTTTCCGTGTCCGGCGAAACCACGGTGGGCTGCTTCTCAAAGTCTTGAAGCGTGAAAAAGTTCGAGGCACATGCAAAACGAGGGTTCTTCTCCTGCGGCTGGGCTCGGACAAAATGTGTCAGAGCCAAGCACGTGATGTCGAAGAACACGAAGAAAGCCATGACTGGTTTCCGCATGCCCCACCGTCCAAGCTAGTAGCCCATACGAGGACGCTGCGCTAGCTTCTTAAGCGCTGAAAGCGCGAACCATCATAGCCCAACCCTACGGGCTGGGCCGCGTCTTGGGTTTTAGTCCTGAAAGGGCGACCCACTCGTCTCGCCGGTGCGTGGGCCACCCTTTCAGGGCTCGGCAACCCTTCTCGTTACCTTTTGACCCTGGGCGTTGCCCAGGGCTGTGATGGAACGCCCCTTCAGGGCTTGGGCGAGCGCGGAGTTTCGCACTGTGAAACTCTACCGGCATTTCCCTCCAGGGGTAACTAGCGAATGCAGGACCTCAAGTCCTCTGACGGCCATTGCCGGAAATCAGATAGATTACAAACCCGCCCAAGACGCCTGCGGCAATGGTGATTGCCCAGGCGAGATTGTAACTGTGGCTCGTGTCAAAGATGCGTCCGGCCATGACGGGGCCAAACGTCTGGCCGAGCGAATCGGCCATAATGATCAGGGCCAGCAGTTTCCCGAGCGCTCCAAGGCCAAAGCAGTCGGCTGCGACGAGCGGAATCAGCATGTAATCAGCGCCCATGGCGAATCCAAAGATCACTGCGAACATATAAATCGACGCGTTGCTGTGAGGGGCAAACAACAAGGGAATGGCTACCGCCAGCAGCACGTAGAATAACGCCATCACGTTTTTGCGAGTAAATCGGTCGGCCACGTATCCCACCGTGACCCTGCCCGCGAGACTCGAGATCAGCAGGATGCTCAGTGCGCGGGACGCCCAGCCGACGCTATGGCCGGCATCTGTCAGAAAAAGGACAAAGTGAGAAATGACCGTCCCGATTGCGAAGATGGTGAGCGTGCTCCCCCCGAGCAGCAGCCAGAAATCGGGGGTGCGAAGGGCCTGGCTCACCGGCGTCGGATTTGCCTCGATGGATGAAAGCGCGGAATCCGCGGTTGCAATCCCATCGGGCAGCAGCCCTGACTCTCGTGGAGAAGAGCGAGTAATCCAAATTCCCACCGGCAGGAGAATCACGATGATGGCCGCGCCGATGGCCTCGAACGCTAGCCGCCAGCCAAAGTTGTCGATCAGCGAATGAATCAAGAGCGGGGAAGCAGCACCGCCCAGACCCAGTCCCAGATAGGCGTAGCCCATGGATCGCCCGCGAAGGGCGCGAAACCAGTTTGCAACAAGCACCTGGTTGGGAATGGGCCCGGCCAGGACATAGCCCACGACTTCGGTGAAGCAGAGCAGGTAATACTGCCGGACCGACGAGATCGTGGCCATGAACACCAGCGAGAGTCCGGAGAATGCGACTCCGCACAGAATAACGGCCCGTGCGCCCACCCGATCGATGAGCGCTCCAGCGAGTAATCCGAAGAGAGGAGCTACGACCACAAAGCCAAAGAAAATTCCGCTCGTCGCCTGCTGGCGGCTAAGTCCGAGTGATTGAATCAACGAGGGGTAGAAGACTGGAAAGCCGTAATAAACGATCCCGGTTGTAAAGCAGAGGTTCAGGAAGGCTGCGGCGACAATCCACCAGCCATAGAATACGCGTCGCTGTTTCGCTGCGCTCATGGAGCACGACGGTTCGCCAGAACCGCGCCTAAGATAGTAGCCGATTCTCGAGTGAAGATTGAGGAGAACGACTCTCGCCTGGCTTGCCGTTGTCATCCCCGCGTAAGCGCGATCGAGCGATGCAGCGCGGACGACGCCAAAATTCGCCGACCCGTCGCGCGAACAAGTCCCTTAGAATTGGGACTGCCACCGGCCAACGGGGCGCGCCCTATGAATGCTGTCTCCTATCCCAGGATCGCGAGTTTCCACAGCGCGCGCGAGGTCGCGAGCCGCCTCGAAGCTCTAGGCTGGTCTCTTCCCGCGCACGACGAAATCCTGCCGGCGTCCTCGTCTCCACTTGCGCGCCCGCTCCGTGTCGGCGATGAACGTCACGGGCTTGCGCTCGGCAACCGCTTCGCCGTCCAGCCCATGGAGGGTTGGGATGGCGAACGCGATGGCCGGCCGTCGGAACTTACCCGGCGGCGCTGGCTGTGCATGGCGACGAGCGGCGCCAAGCTGATTTGGGGCTGCGAGGCGATCGCCGTGCTCCCCGAGGCACGGGCAAACCCAAATCAGTTGATCCTGAACGCGACTACGGCTCGAGACCTGGCAAGGCTGCGGGTCGAGATGGTCGAGGCGCACCGGCAGCGTTTCGGAACTGCCGCCGATCTGATTGTCGGTCTCCAACTTACCCACTCGGGACGGTTTTGCAGGCCTCGTGATAGATTCGTGCTGGAGCCGGCGATTGTCTATCACCATCCGATTCTGGACTCGAAGTACCCTCCTGCAGCCGACTGCTCACCCATTTCCGACCGGGCGGTGAGTTCCATCGTGGAGGCATTCGCGGCGGCGGGCCGCCTGGTAGCCGAGATCGGCTTCGACTTTGTTGATCTGAAGAGTTGCCACGGGTATCTTGGCCACGAGTTCCTGAGCGCCCATCATCGAGAAGGGCCATACGGCGGCTCCCTTGAAAACCGCACCCGATTCCTGCGGGAGTTGATCGCGGCCGTGCGCTCATCGGCGCCCGGGCTCGAGATTGGAGTCCGGCTAAGCGCCTACGACTCCATACCGTTCACCATCGATCCGCGGACCGGACGCGGCGTCCCACTGGAGCAGAATGGTTGTTACACGTGGGGCTTCGGGGTCGATCCCGAGCATCCCGTCGAACCGGAACTCGCCGAGGCCAGGCAGGTGCTCAGATTGTTGCGCGAGCAGGGGGTTCGACTGGTGAATATTACTGCGGGGAGCCCATACTACAGCGCGCATTTGCAGCGCCCGGCTCTGTTTCCTCCTTGCGACTCGTACCCTCCTCCGGAAGATCCACTGGCGGGAGCCGCGCGACTGCAGTGGGCAGCGCGCGAGTTGAGGGCCGAAGCCCAGAACATGATTGTGGTTTCGAGTGGGTGGTCCTATTTTCAGGATTACCTGCCGCATTTCGCGCAGGCCAATGTCGAAGCCGGCTGGTCCGATTGCATCGGACTCGGACGCTCGATGCTGTCGTATCCGGATCTGCCCGCGGACCTCCTCAGCGGTGCACGGCTCGAGCGCAAGAAGTTCTGCCGGACGTTCAGCGATTGCACCAGCGCCCCTCGCAACGGCATCGTCTCCGGCTGCTACCCCCTCGACGCGTTCTATCGCGATCGGCCGGAGGGCGAGCAGTTCAGGGCGTTGAAAAAGGACTGGATGAAAAAATGAGCACCAGTAGTCTCGTTGAATACCAGGGTTTTCGCCGCCCAGGGCGCCGCGTCGCCGGGATAAGCGCCGTACTGCTGCCCTACGACCGCGATGGCCGGATCGATGAGGCGGGATTTCGCCGCCATCTGAAACGCACACTGGGAGCCGGGCTGCGTGTGGCCGTAAACATGGACACCGGCTACATCGATCTGCTTACCAGTGAGGAGAAGCAGCGTGTACTCGCCTGGACCTACGAAACCGTCGCTGAGGCCGGGTTCGGGGGTACCTTTGTAGCCGGGGCCTTGCCCGCGCCAGGCGTGGAAGATCCGGCGAAGGCCTATAGCCGTGAGTGTGAGTCGATCACTTCGGCCGGCGGAGTCCCAATCGTTTTCCCTTCGGCCTACACAGCGTCTCTGGATGATGCCTCGCTGATCGCGTTCTTTCGCCGGATCGCGTTGGCCACGGACCGCTTCCTGGGCTTTGAACTGAGCACGATGTTCAACCCTAACGGAAGGATATTCTCAGAGCGCGTCCTCGGCGTCATCTTGGAGATCCCGCAGTGCCTCGGCCTGAAGCACTCGTCCCTTGACCGCGCTACGGAGTTGCAAAGGATCGAGCTTCGCGATCGTATCCGGCCTGAATTTTGCATCTATTCGGGCAATGATCTTGCCGCCGACATGATCGAGTATGGCAGCGACTACCTGCTGGGCCTGTCGACCTTCGCCCCGGAGTTGTTCGCTGCGCGCGACAGGGCCTGGGCAGACGGCCATCCCCGCTACCTCGATCTGCGCGACTTCATCCAGTACCTCGGCTGGATTGGATTTCGCGATCCAGTGCCGGCCTACAAGCACTCGGCCGCCATCTTCCTCAAGCTGGCGGGCGCCCTGGACTGTGACGATCCTCATCCGCGCGCAAGTCGTCGCGAGGAATGGGATCGGGCCCTGCTGTCGGACGCCGTGCGGCGTCTGGATAGGCTGAATGTCGGCGGTGTAACGTCGACGCCCGCAGCCCGGTCGTAAGCCTCCGGGCACCATCCAGGAGTTGGAGAGGTTCGGTTAACGCTGTATCGTTGTTCCGTCCGGGGTTTCAGTGGCTAGGAGACGCTCGGCTGCTTTTACGAATCACGCTAAGCACTTTATAGGGTCGAGCGTGACACCCGTTACACTTCAACACGTGCTCATTTGCCCCGTCCGTGACTGCCATCTTGCGCTGATGCGGGAGGAGCGGCGACTGCTTTGTGCGCGCGGTCATTCGTTCGACGTCGCGCGCAGCGGCTACATCAACCTGCTTCAGCCGCAGGGCCGGCGATCAAAGCAGCCGGGTGACTCGCCGGCAGCCGTCGCAGCCCGCCGGCGATTGCACGATCGTGGCCTGACCGAACCGATGGTGCAGGCGATAGCAGAGATCACAGTGGGATCGCCCAGCGATACCGTGCTTGATGCCGGCTGCGGCGACGGTTTCTACCTCGGTACCCTCGCTCGACAGACCGGCTTCGATGCACATGGCGTGGACATTTCGATTCCGGCCATTGATGCCGCGGCGCGGCGCTACCCAGGTTGCGAGTGGATCGTGGCCAATGCCGATCGCGCTATGCCGTACTCTGACCGGTCGTTCTCGCTGGTCCTTTCGATCACGGGGCGGATGAACGTTGGCGAATTCCGGCGTGTCCTGCACGGCGACGGACGCCTGCTGGTCGCAATTCCCGCGCCGGAGGACCTTATCGAGCTGCGCGGCGCGGGCCGCGATCGCGTGGACCGAACGGTCGAGACATTCGCGCACGACTTTGCGCTCGTTGATCGACACCGCATTGTCACCATGGCCGATCTCGACGCTGCCGCCGTTCACGACGTCCTGCTTTCGATTTATCGACCGATGCGACGGCGGGCGGCCGAAGCGATGCGAGTGACGTTTGGTCTGGATCTACTGCTGTTCCGGCCGGTGTAGCCGTTCGTACTTTAATCCGTTCGTCACCAGCCGTAGTTTGTCCAATTTGCCCGCTCCACGGATCGAGGATCCCGCTTCGCATGATTATTTCTTCGTGCCCGCAGTGGCGTTGAGCACGACCGTCGATGGTTCAACATGGTCCGGCTTGACGTAGCGATTAACGAGGAAGCGTTTCCCGTCCTTGGACGCGTCATAGGTATAAAGATCGGTATTCGAGATTGGCGCTCGCCCGTGAAGCTGAAAGAGCGGCGATCCCGCCCCGGTGGTGAATGTCCCCGTCCGTGTTTACGGTAACGGCCATCAGCATGCCTTTCTGGTCGACGTAGAAGATCTTTTTCCCGTCGCCTCGCCATCGGGGTTCGGTGCCGCCGCCGGGCGAGACCTGCCACTTTCCCTGCGCGCCCGGAAACGTGGCCACGTAGATCTCCCATTCGCCCGAGTCATTCGACGCGTAGGCCACCCACTTGCCGTCGGGCGAGATCATTCCATTGGTTTCGCTCGCCTTGCCGGCGAGAAACGGGGTCGTCTTGCCGGACGCCGCATCCACCAGGACCAGATTGGAGCCGCCTGCCGCTGGTTCATAAGTACAGAGGATGTTCTTGTCGTCGAGAGTCCATGAGTTCGGCAAAATGTCGTCTTGTGGCCGCGTAGTGTAGAGGGCCCTGGCGGCCTCAAGCCCGTTCGCCTTTCTTGATCGTGACGATTCCGGCTCCGTCGGCGCCGTTGTATCGATAGGCGATCGTTCGGCCGTCGCGCGACCAGATGGCGGTGGCCTCCTCGGAAGGCTCGAATGTAAACCGGTAGGCCGTGCCGTGGCTGAGGTCTTCAATCCAGATGTCCACGTTGGACGTCTTGAGATCAGCGATATCCGCCGCGACGTAATCCCCTTCGAGCGCGATCGAGGGGTTCGCGATCAACGCCGGCGCGCCGATGCGCCCCAACTCCTTGCCGCTTCGGTCGTACCACACCAGAGCGGAGAGCACAATCGCCCCCGCTCCGGCGCTGTAGACCACCGTATCGTCTCCTCCGGCGGCGAAGGCGCTGTAATTGACCGAGGGCTCATAGCTGACGTGGTCCGTGACTACGACGGGCTCGCCAGTCACCTTCCCGCCGGAATCGAAGGGAGCGCTGATCAGGCTCTTTCTCTCGTCTAGGTAATACAAGTGCCCGTTCGCGTACGCTGCATTGCCTTCGGTGTGCGCAACCAGTTTCTTCTCTTTGGCCGCGAGTGAACTGAAATAGATTCCGTCTTTGAGACTTTCGGGGCCACTGCCGAAGGAGCCCGACCAAAACAGAAAGTGTTCGCCGTCCGGGAGAAACTCGGGCCAGCGGTGCGAAGTCTCGTCGGAAAGATAGACCTTGTCGGTCAGCGGCGCCACGCCACTCCCATCCGAATTCACGCGCCACAGCGGTCCGCCCGCGTCCGGCGAATAAACGATCACTTCTCGGCTGCCCCATCATGCTCCCCGGCCGCGCGAGGCGCTCCCGATCAATTTGGCCAGTCCGAAGTCCAGGATCTTCACGCGGCCGTCGGCGACGGAGACGCCGGAGCAGCGGGCAACGCGCTCACCGCCACGCTGCAGACCCTCCCAGGCGTCGTCATGGGCACGGTAGGCTACATGTCGCCCGAGCAACTCCGCGCGCATCCCGCCGACCCTCGTTCCGACATCTTTTCATTCGGCGGTGATGAAGACGTTCTCGGGTTTGAGATCGCGGTGCACGACGCCTTTGTCATGGGCCGCGGCCAGGCCGTGCGCGATTTCGAGCGCGTACTCGATGGCCTTGCGCGTTCCGAGCGGGCCCGACTCGATCCGCTCGCGAAGGGTCTGGCCTTGGAGCAATTCCTGGACGACGTAAGGCGCGCCGTCATGCGTTCCGAAGTCATGCACCGTCACGATGTTCGGATGGTTGAGCTGGCTCGCGGCCCGCGCTTCCTGTTCGAAGCGGCGCAATCGATCGGGATTTGCGCAATACGATGCGGGTAAGACCTTGATGGCCACCTCGCCTGAAGGTCACATTCGAAGCCGCCGGGCCGGTGTTGCCGGAAGGTGACCCGGGCCTCGACGGGATTGCCTACCGGGTCTATTTCTACGTCCATAAGCCGACCGCGGCGCCCACTGGCGCGGCGGCGCGTCCGGACGCCGTGTGGGCGATTCGGGGCTTTCAACCTGAACGTTCCAACAGCGCATCGCGTTACCTTGCATTTGGTCCGGGATTGTCGCGCAGCGTGAAGACTAGCGGCAACACCATCTCGATTCAGGGGATCCTGCCGCAGGCGCTCGGCAGAACGACCGAAATACACGTTGCTGCTGACGCGTCGGCTCGCGAGTCAGAGAAGCCGGTGGCCGAGGTCCCCGCCCGGCCGGTCACGCTGAGCGGAATCCGCAATCCTGAACTACATCTATCTTCCCTCAAGCCAAAGGACGGCCCCTTTCCGCTCGCTTACGAGAGCTTTCATTACTATGCTCTCCCGAATCCGCTTGACTTGACCTGCACGGTGATCAAGAGCCTGGGTGACAAGTTCGACTTTCTCGCCTACTATTCAGACTTTCGCGTTGACAACCAGGAAGCAGGCACGCCGAGTGATGGACCGCTCGGAGCGGTGGGCGGCGCGGTCACGGGAATCGGCGCCACCCAGCACGATCTCAAGTCATACTGCACGGCGGGCAGATTCCAGTGGCAGTTCGTCCAACCCGTGTACGTCGGCTCAAATCAAATGCAAGAGCAGCCGCCGGCCGGGGCGCCCATCGGGACTAATCACGACATTACGTACTACCGGCGTCAACTCGAGGAAATATCCGCGGACGGCACGTTGCCACCGTACATGTACGCGATGTCACAGATCGGGCACGAAATGGGACATCGGTGGGAAGGCGTTTGTGTCGGCAAAGGTGGGCGACGAGACGATTGATCTCGGTCCCGTCCACTGGGCATGATCGGGAGGCGAATGACCTGCACGTTGAAACTCGCGATCGGGCTCCTGGCGGGGCCAGTGCTGGCAATTGCCGCCGCGCCACAATCCGCAGAAGGCGATCGATTATCCGGAGAAGGCTTTCCAGCCCGATCCCATCCTTGAGCAGCCCTACCGCGTACTCATCGGAACGTCATGGGCGGCGAATGATCCCTTCGTAGGCAAATGGAAGGTGAACCCGTCCAAGAGCAAAACTCACGGACGAAATGAAGGTTGAGGCCGTGGGTGCGGACCGCTACGCCGTCACCTTTGCCCCCGGCGCAGTCGACACAATCGTAGCCGACGGGAGCGACCAGCCCGGCCTGCGCGGGACCACGCTGGCCATCACGATAGAGGGACCCAACACCTGGAAAGTCGTCCGTAAGAAAGAGGGCCGCATGCTCATTACGGCGACTTGGGCGCTCTCCGCAGACGGCAAAACGCTCACCGATGACTATACGGGCTACGAAAGCGACGGTTCGACATTGAACTTGCACTATGTGTACGAGCGGACGGCAGGGAGCTCAGGTTTCCCAGGCACATGGGATAGCACGAGCGAGAAGCTGGACTCGGTCATCGAGCTCGAGGTGCGGCCTTACCAGGATGACGGGCTTGCCTTTAATAGTTCCGTTGGAGGAATGACTCAAAACATGAAGTTCGACGGGCAGGATTATCCGGATTCCGGTCCAAATGCGACGGCAGGCTCGGTGTCTTCGGCCCGCCGGGTCGACGATCACGGTCTGGAAGTCACATACAAATTCCAGGGCAAGATTACGCAGACACGGCAGATTGAACTCTCTACGGATCTCAAGACCTTGACGATGTCCATGCGCCAGGCGGGTGAAAGCAAGCCGAAAAACGTCCTTGTGTTTGACCGGGAATAGACGAGCGAGCCCCCCGCAAGGGTGGGCCCATGCACCGCAGGGCGACGAAGCAGTCGCAGTTCCTGTTGCTGTCCCAATGGAAGTGTGCCATGCTTCCTGTTGGAAACCCAATGAACGAGAAGAAGGAAAAGAAGGACGTTCTGCAGGGCACCTTGGCGCTGATGGCGCTCAAGACCCTGGATGTGCTCGGACCCTTGCACGGTTACAGGATCGCGCGGCGCATCGAGCAGATCAGCGGAGGCCTGCTCGCAGTGAATCAAGGCACCCTGTATCCGGTTCTGTTGAAGCTCGAGCAGGAGGGCTCCATCGCGTCGGAGTGGGGCGCCTCGGAAAACAACCGCAAGGCGCGCTTTTACCGGCTGACGCGCCAGGGACGCAAGCAATTGCAAGCCGAGAAACATGACTGGGACCAGACGGCCGCCATCATTGCCCGGTTCTTTGCCGTGAGAACGGAGGATCTGAAATGAAAGCCCTCAGGCGGTTCGTCAGACGGTTAACATCCTGGGCAAGAACGCGCCGCGATGAAGAACGACTGCGGACGGAGATCGAAGAGCATTTGGCTTTTCAGATCGAAGACAATCTTCGCGCCGGTTTGTCTCCCGACGAGGCGCGGCGCCAGGCGGCGCTCAAGTTCGGGGCGGTGGAGGCGATCAAGGAACACTACAGGGACCAGAAGGGATTGCCGTTCCTGGAAACGCACTTACAGGATACCCGTCATATCGTACGCCGCTTGCGGAAGTCGCCCGCATTCACGGTCACGGTGGTCCTCACGCTGGCGCTCGGCATCGGCGCCACCACTTCCATCTTCACCCTCGTGCACGCCGTCCTGATGAAATCGCTGGCGGTTGCGAATCCCGGCGAATTGTACCGCGTGGGAAGGGAAGCTCGTTGCTGCTACTGGGGCGGGTACAGTCAGGAGAACGAGTTTTCCATTTTTTCGTATGACTTGTACAAACACTTCCGCGACAACACCCGGGGCTTTGCGGAATTGGCCGCGTTTCAGGCGGGAGGGTCGCTGTTCGGCGTCCGGCGCTCGGGCGCGGCGGAAGCAGCCCAAGGCTATCCCGGCGAGTTCGTTTCAGGCAATTACTTCGCTATGTTCGGCCTCCGGGCGTATGCCGGACGGCTGCTGACCCCCGCCGACGACCAACCCGGTGCTGCGGCGGTGGCAGTGATGAGCTACCGGTTATGGCAGCAACGGTACGGATCGGATCCGTCCGTCATCGGTGGCGCCTTCAATCTCGATGAGAAGTCGTTTACGGTCGTGGGAATCACCCCGCCGGGTTTCTTTGGCGACCGTCTGCGCAGCATTCACCTGATTTCTTTCTGCCGCTGAACGCCGAACCGTTTGTGGAAGCGGACGCCGATCTCAACAAGGTCGATACCTATTGGCTGGACCTGATCGGGCGCGCCCGGCCCGGAGCGGCGTCTGCATCGATCGAAGCGAATATGCGCGTGGAACTCAAGCAGTGGCTGCGTTCGCACTGGGGTGACATGAGCGCCAACGATCGTGTGAAGTTTCCCGACCAAACCCTGTTCCTGAGACCAGGCGGTGCCGGGATCACCGGCATGCGCGACGAATACGAGCACTGGCTGGGGATCCTGATGCTGGTGTCGGCGTTTGTGCTCCTCATTGTCTGCGCCAACGTGGCTAATCTCATGCTCGTTCGCGGCATGGAGCGCCGTCGGCAGATCTCATTGAGCATGGCTTTGGGAGCGCAGGCGCCACGCCTCGTAAGGCAGGCTCTCACCGAAAGTGTTTTGCTCTCACTTGCGGGCGGCGCGGCGGGCTTGGTGGTTGCATTTGCAGGCACGCGGCTGATCCTGGATTTCGCATTCCCTCACGTCGCCGGTATGGGCGGCGTACCCATCAACGCCTCGCCTTCCATCCCGGTGCTGCTCTTCGCCTTCGGCGTTTCGTTGATTACCGGAGTCGCTTTCGGCATCGCGCCTGGGTGGATGGCCACACGCGTGGACCCCATCGAAGCGCTGCGTGGCGCCAGCCGCTCCAGCGCCCGCACCGCTTCGCTCCCTCGAAAGGCTTTGGTGGTGTTGCAGACGGCGCTCTCGCTCGTGTTGCTGGTGGCGTCTGGACTGCTGACGGCCGCCCTGCACGGTCTCGAGAATCAGAAGTTCGGCTTCGTTCAGGACGGGCGCACCATCGTGAGGATCGATCCACGGCTTGCCGGCTATCACGCAGAGCAGCTCACGCCGCTCTTCGGGCGTATCCACGATTCGCTCGCGAGCGTTCCGGCCGTTTCGGCGGTGGCGGTCAGCATGTACTCGCCGATGAGCGATAACAATTGGGGCGCCGGCGTCTGGGTGGATGGACGTCCGGCTCCCGGACCGAATGATGATGCCTTTGCTTCATGGGATCGGGCCACCGCGGGATACTTCGACGCCATCGGGAATCCCATCCTCAGGGGGCGAGGGATCTCCGAACAGGACACCGCAACTTCACGGCACGTGGCGGTAATCAACGAAGCGTTTGCGCGCAAATTCTTCAAGAATGAGGACCCCATGGGGAAGTATTTCGCCCAGACCGGCATGGGGACTGTCCCTCGAATACGAAATCGTCGGTATCGCCGCGGATGCGCGCTATCTGGGCTTCGATCTCGACAAGCCGGTTGGCCCGTTCTTCTTCCTGCCGGAAGCGCAGCATGATTTCTTGCCCAACGCGGCGGACGCCGATCCGGGCTCACATTTTCTGCACGATATCCTGATTGTGACGAGGCCGGGAGCCGGCCTGCCCTATGCGCAGGTACGCCAGGCCATGGCCGCCGTGGATCCGAGTCTGCCGATCATCTCGATTCAGACTCTGAAAGAACAAGTGGCAGGCCAGTTGCGGCAGCAGCGTTTGATTGCCCAACTGACCTCGTTCTTCGGACTTCTTTCGCTGGTCCTGGCCTCGATCGGGCTGTACGGAGTTACGGTCTACAACGCCGGAAGACGCACCAACGAAATCGGAGTGCGGCTGGCTCTCGGCGCCACTCGCTCGCAGGCGGCGGTGCTGATCCTTCGAGGCGCATTCGCACTGGTGGCGATTGGTCTCGTTGCTGGATTTCCGCTGGCCCTGGCGGCGGGGCGTTTCCTGGGCAGCCAACTGTACGGATTGAATCCGTACGACCCCGTGGTGATTTCGGTAGCCGTCCTGACGCTCGGGTCGTCAGCGCTGGTTGCGTCGTTAATTCCGGCGTTCCGCGCCAGCTCGATACCCTCCGCGGAAGCGTTGCGCGCCGAATAGGACCGGCCCTACCGGCACCGGTGGCAGGGTTTCAGGAGCGAAGGGCGCAGAGGTTCGCCCTGCGCCCAAGCCGTTCTATTTTGAGCTTCGATTAGATTCTGCGGCGAAGTGTAATCAGGCTGTCTATCTCTCGCCCCGCTGTCGATTTCATATCGTAGTGGACTAAGCCCGATCATTTGAAGCTATCCTCGGTTGCCATCCCCACAAGGCGTAACGGGACAGTGCTAAGATAGGGCGCGTCGCAGGCACATCGCTTGCGGCCACTGCCGTACTGGATTCGGACTCGATTCCCCATGCTGAAATCGGCGAACTCACTGGGACGCTGGCAGGCGGTCACCATCACTATGCTGGTGTTGGGCTATGGGGGCTATTATTTGTGCCGCTCCGATTACTCGGTGGCGCTGCCTCTGATCATCGCGGAACTGGGTTCAAAGGGTATTCCGGCGGGAGCAGCCACAATTCGGATGGGATCGATTGCCTCGCTCGGGGTGCTCGCCTACGCCTTCGGTAAATTCCCGAGCGGCGGCGCGGCGGATTTTCTTGGCGGCAAGAGGAATTTCCTGCTGGGCATGTCGGGTTCCGTCGTCTTCACCATCATGTTTGCTTTGGCCGGCGGGTTTCCCATATTCACGCTGGCATGGATCGGGAACCGCCTGGTGCAATCCATGGGATGGGCCGGCCTGGTGAAGGTTACATCGAAATGGTTCTCGTATTCCGCGTACGGTACCGCGATGGGCATCATCAGCCTCAGTTACTTGTTCGGAGATGCAGCTTCAAGGCAGTTCATGGCAATCCTGATCGGGCACGGCGTCGGCTGGCGCGGCGTGTTCTTCACAGCCGGTGGAACGCTGGCGCTTCTTGCGATTCTCAGTCTGGTTTTGCTGAAAGAAAGCCCGCGCGATGTCGGATGCGCCGAGCCCGTAATCAATCCTGCGAACGTTTTCAAGGAAGGAGGCGACAAGCATACGCCGGCGAGTTTGGCTCATCTGCTGAAACCACTTTTAGGAAGCCCCGTGTTCTGGCTTGTCTGCCTTCTTTCATTCGGATTCACCATTGTGCGTGAGACGTTCAACATCTGGACCCCAACCTACTTCACCCAGGCCGTCGGCTTAAGCGACGCCACCGCTGCGAGCACCAGCGCGCTGTTTCCTCTTTTTGGCGGCATTTCCGTTCTGGTGGCCGGCTTTTTGAGCGACCGGCTGGGTACGAGCGGGCGAGCGACGATTATTCTGTACGGGTTGGTGCTTTCCGGAGCTGCTCTGCTGGCTCTCGCAAACGTTGACTTCGGATCCTTCAAGGCCGGGCCCGTTCTGTTGGTGACGGCTGTGGCCTTTCTGATGCTTGGCCCATACTCGTACCTTGCCGGAGCGATTGCCCTCGATTTCGGCGGCAAGCAGGGAAGCGCGACGGCTTCGGGTTTCATCGACGGCGTCGGCTATCTCGGCGGCGTCTTATCCGGGACGTCGGTGGCTCGCATCTCGGTGAATTACGGATGGAAAGGCGCGTTTACGATGCTGGCGGCGGTTGCCTGGCTTTCCAGTCTCGCTGCTGCGGCATACTGGGTCCACCAAAGGCGTCTGGTTGCGGCAGAGCGCGCGACGGCCGGGAACCGATAGATCGGAGCGGAGGTACGACCATGAACGTCATCGATGAGATCTTTCAGATCTTCGAAGACAGAGGTGACGAAGCCTATTTTGGAGAACCCGTCTCGCAGAAGGAACACGCCCTTCAGTCGGCCTGCCAGGCCGAGCAGGAAGCGGCGCCGCAGGCATTGGTAGTGGCGGCACTGTTGCATGACATCGGGCATCTGCTTCATGGCATGGGTGAGGATGCCGCGGATCGGGGGCTGGACGCGCGCCACGAGGAAGCCGGCGAAGCCTGGCTGGGCCGGCACTTCCCGCCCGAGGTTACGGAGCCCGTGAAGCTCCATGTCGCTGCGAAGCGTTATTTGTGCCGGACAGACCCGATGTATTTGAGCCAGCTCTCAAGTGCCTCGCTCCAGAGCCTGGAGCTCCAGGGCGGACCGTTCAGCGAAGACGAGGCTCGGGAATTCGAGCGGCATCGATATCACCGCGAGGCAGTCAGGCTGCGGCAGTGGGATGATCGGGCCAAGATCCCCGGCCTTGCCGTTCCCGAACTTGAGCACTACCGCCGTGCAATTGAGGCTGTGACCGGGAGTAAGCTGGACCGAATCGAGCACTCGGGAGGCTGAACGAATCACGACACGATCGTTTCCGTCGTGATAAGCGACGCCTGAGCGTCAAGGCCGTCACCTCGCGCCATGCGCTCCCCGATCGTGGCAATGATGGCGGGCAACTGCGCGACTTCATCGATAACGTAGTGCGCGCCCCCTTGAAGCAGGCGATCCGATGCAGCCTGGAGCCTCGAAGCGGGGGTGAAAAGCAGCTTCTTCTCTTCCATTCTTGAAGATACTCACACCGCCTGGAAGACGATTGTCCGGTGCAAAGCGTACCCCACCTGAACTCGCGCTATTTGTTCACGCGCTCCAGGTAGTTGCCGGTCGCGGTCTCCACGCGGATGGTCTCGCCGGCGTTGATGAACGGCGGCACGTTCACGATCAGGCCGGTCTCCGTGGTGGCGGGCTTCTGGACGTTGGTCGCCGATCCCCCCTTGATGCCGGGTTCGGTCTCCACGATCTTCAGGTCGACCGTGGCGGGCAGGGCGATGTCGATGGGCCGCCCTTCGTAGTATTCCACCTTGAGCACCACGTCGGCCACCAGGTAAGGAGCGCGGTCGGCGACTACCTCTTTGTGCAGGTGCACCTGCTCGTAGTTGGCGGTGTTCATGAAGTGGTAGGAGTCGCCGTCCGAGTAGAGATACTGCATATCGGTCTCGTCGATCACGGCGCGTTCCACGTCGTCGGTGGAGCGGAAGCGATGGTCAGCGATGGCGCCGGTGCGAAGCTGGCGCATTTTGGCTTGAACGAAGGCGCGCAGATTGCCCGGGGTGCGGTGTTCCGCTTTGTAGATCGAGTAGAGTTCCCCGTTGTGCTTGATGACCATTCCGGGGCGAAGATCGTTTGCCTGCATGGCGTGTCCTCAGAACTTGATTGTGGGATGAGGCGTCGAACCAGGAAGGAGGACCTTCAGGAGCCCTGCCCCGCACGAAGCCGAAGTCTTATTGTAACTGCGTGTTGCGAAGACCGTCAACCTTAGTGGGGTTGTAAGCAGCGGCCCGGTTTGATGTAGCGGCGGCTTCATGACTGCGGGTGAAAACCCGTGGCTCGCGCCGCAGCGGGTTTGCCGGTCTGCTCTGCGCAAAGGCTTTGCCTTTCCGGCAGGCCGTCCGAGCCTTCCCGCACAGCAGGAGGGCAAAGCCGCCGTTTCTCGGTTTTCACGTACACCCTTCACGCCGCAAAAGGATGGCGCGACAGACCTTGCCATTACCTCGGATGACACCAGCAGCCCGAAGCGGGACCGCTTGAATCTGTCTCTGGTTAACGGTAAGATCGCCATCACACGGGCCACTGTGCCATCAAGGGGGACTGCGGCGTCCTGGCGGATGCCGAACTGGCGCAACTCTGTGAGCCAATAGAATGCTCTGGGAAGACTTGCGTTTCGGAATGCGTCTGGTTCGCAAGGATGCGCGGTTTTCTGCCCTGGTGGTGCTTACCCTGGCGCTCGCCATTGGCTCCACAACCGCCATTTTCAGCGTTGTGAACGCCGTTCTGCTTCGGCGCCCGCCGTTTCGCGATGCCGACCGCCTGACGGTGGTCTGGAAGAGCAGTCCCGAGCATGGCTATCCCATCTATTACATGTCCCCGCCCGATTTCATCGATTTCAGGGACCAGAGCAAAGTCTTCGAGCGCATGGCGGCCTTGATTCCGCAACAGCTTACGCTCACGGGCCATGGCGACCCCGAACAACTGCATGGCGATTACGTCAGCGCGAGCCTTTTCCCGCTCCTCGATGTGCAGGCCTTCGCGGGCCGGGTTTTTGTGGACGACGACGAGAATCCCGGGCACGACCACGTGGTGCTGCTGAGCTACAGCCTGTGGCAGCGCCGATTTGGCTCCGATCACGGCATCATCGGCAAGCCCCTGACCCTCGAGGGCGTCCCCTACGTGGTGGTCGGGATCATGCCGCCCGGATTCGACTATCCGCCCTTTTTCCTCCTGCAAGGCGGCTTCTACTCCACACCGCCGGATCTCTGGGTTCCGCTGGACCTGAAGGGGCCCAAGCTATTGGGCATCGACGTCACTTATCGGGGCGCGACCTTTCTCGAAGTAATGGGGCGGCTGCGGACGGGAGTCTCTCTCGCCGGGGCCCGGTCTGACCTCGAGACGATTAATGCCCGGCTCGAGCAGGAGTATCCCGAGACCAACAAAGGCTGGGGGGTGACCGCCGTACCCCTGCAGACCCAATTCACGGGTAACGTGAAGCCGGCCTTGCTGGTCTTGATGGGCGCGGTCGGATTCGTGCTGCTGATCGGATGCGCCAACGCGGCCAACCTGCTGCTGGCGCGCTCGGTGACGCGCCAGCGCGAAGTGGCGATCCGGCTGGCCATGGGAGCCAGCCGCCTCCGCCTGGTCCGCCAACTTCTCACCGAAAGCGTGCTGCTCGCGCTCGGTGGCGGCGCCCTGGGGCTGGCGCTTGCCTCTGGAGCCACGCGGCTGCTGGTGAGTTTGAGCCCGCCGACGATCCCGCACATCGGCGAGTCTTCGCTCGACGCCCAGGTGCTTGCGTTCACGCTCCTGGTGGCTATTCTGACCGGCGTGATCTTCGGACTTGCGCCCGCACTGCAGGCGATCGGACCCAAGCTGAGCGAGGCCCTGAAAGAGGGCAGCCAGGCCGCGGCCGGCGGATTCCAGCGTCTACGCCTGCGCAACCTGCTCGTAATTTCCGAGGTCGCGCTCTCCTTCGTACTCCTGATCGGGGCGGGGCTCCTGCTGAGGAGTTTCGCCCGGTTGCGCGCCGTCAATCCCGGGCTCGACACCCACAACCTGCTCACGGTGTGGGTCCGCCTAAGCGCGACCCGGTATCCCGACCCGGCCCGGCGTCCGGATTTCTTCAAACAGGTCCTCGCGCGCGTGGGAACGCTCCCCGGCGTGCAATCGGCGGCGGCGATCGATGCGCCTCCCTGGAGCGGCGCGGTCGGAACCTACACGTTCGAAATCGAGGGACGCCCAGCGGTGTCGTCGGCCGAGCGCCCGATGGCCTCCCCGCACGTCGTCAGCGTGAACTTCTTCCGCACCGCAGGAATCCCTTTGCTCAAAGGGCGGACGTTCACCGAGGCGGACGATGCCGGCCGCCCCGGCGTCATCGTCATCAACGATGCGATGGCGCGCCGCTTCTTCCCGGGCGAGGATCCGGTCGGCAAACGCATCAACTTCCTCGACGCACCCGCCGCGCCGGCCTGGCTCACGATCATCGGCGTGGTGGGAGACGTTCACTATGGCGCCTTGAACGTGGAACCGGGCGCGGACGTCTACGCTTCCTACCTCCAGCCCTACCCCGTGTTCCCAAGCCTCTTCATGACGCTGCTGCTGCGCACGCCCGCAGACCCGTCCGGCCTCGCCGCGGCTGTGCGCCACCAGGTGATGTCCGTGGACCCGGACCAGCCCATCGGGACCCTCAAGACCATGGACGATTTCCTCGACGCGTCCGTCTCGAAGGAGCGCCTGTCGATGGTCCTGCTCGGTATTTTCGCCGGACTCGCCCTGATTCTCGCCGTGCTCGGGATCTACGGCGTGATCTCTTACGGCGTCAGCCAGCGCACTCGCGAGATCGGTGTGCGCATGGCGCTCGGAGCGCAGCCTGGGGACGTTCTGAAGCTGATTCTGAAGCAGGGCGCGCGGCTGGCCCTGATCGGCGCCGTCATCGGCCTGGGCGCGTCCTTCGGCCTTACGCGGCTCATGGCGAGCCTGCTCTACGGTGTCAGTTCGAGCGACCCTGCAACCTTCGCGGCCGTAACCCTGGCGCTGATGGCAGCGGCCGTGGCCGCCGCCTACCTGCCGGCGCGCAGCGCCACGCGGGTAGCGCCCACGGCGGCGCTGCGGCACGAGTGAACGGGCGGCTGAACGGCCCGCCACACCTCCGCGGTAATTGACGAAACCGGCCGTCGAACGGCTGGAAGGGTGGTGCCCCACGTAGTGCGCCGCCCCTACGGGTACCACTCGGTGAGGCGCCGGCTCCTGCACCCAGCATTGACGCCTCCCCTCCGGAATGTTAGCCTCCACAAAGCATAAAGGAGGCCTCACCATGCGACTGCGTTCGACGGCGATTCACTTCATTCTGGCGTTCTGCGTCACCCTCTCAATCCTGACCCTCGGCGCGGGCGCTCCCATCCTTGGGGCGCAGGAGCACCATCACGCGGGCGGCGCGGAGGCCATGAGCCCCGGCCATCTCGGACAGGTTCATTTTCCGACCTCCTGCGCGCCCGCGGTCCAGGCGCAATTCGAGAAGGCCGTGGCGCTGCTGCACTCGTTTCAGTATGTGGCGTCCGACCAGGCCTTCAAATCCGTAGCCGCGCAAGATCCCTCCTGCGCCATCGCCTACTGGGGTCAGAGCCTGACGCTGTGGCACGGGCTTTGGGAGCGCCCCGACGCGGCCACGCTCAAGACCGGCCATGACGAATTGCAGAAGGCCACGGAGGCCAGGACGCCGCGCGAGCGTGAATACATCGCCGCGGCGACCGCATTCTACCAGGACGATCCGCAGCTCGATTACAAAGCCCGGGCCACGGCCTACTCGACGGCCATGGGCAAAGTTTACGCCGACTATCCGGGCGACGGCGAGGCGGCGGCGTTCTACGGCCTTTCGTTGATCGCCATACCCGCTGAAGGCGACGCTGATCTTGCCAATCGCACCCGGGCCATCGCGATCCTGAACAAGCTTTTCGCCGCTGAGCCCGATCATCCTGGCGCCGCGCACTATATGATTCATGCCTGCGACACCCCCGCCCTGGCCTCGCAGGGCCTCGACGCCGCCCGCCGCTACGCGCGCATCGCGCCCGATTCGTCGCATGCCTTGCACATGCCTTCGCACGTCTTCGCGCGGCTGGGACTTTGGCAGGAAATGATCGATTCCAACCTGGCCGCCGTCGCCGCCGCCGCGGAAGCCACCAAGGCGGGCCTCGGTGACGAGCACTATCAGACCCACGCCATGACCTTCCTCCAGTACGCCTACCTGCAGACCGGGCAGAACCAGAAGGCCCTGCAGTTGATCGACGCCCTCAAAGACGTCCCGGGGATCACGGCGGCCGAGGCCGAGGATGACCAGGCCTCCTTCCGCGCCCGCTACGCGCTCGAGACTCACGACTGGAAGATGGCGGCCCAGCTTCAATCGACGTCCACCTGGCCGGTCACCTGGTGGGCGCGAGCCATCGGCGCCGCGCGCACGGGCGACGCCGCTGCGGCCCAAGCCGATGTCGACAAGCTGGCCGAAGCCACCACGGCCAGCAAGTCGAAAGAAAAACAGCAGGGCTACGACGTGAAGGACGAGAAGACCATCGATCAGCTCGAAGCCGAAGCGTGGCTGGATAATGCCGCGGGCAAGCCGGATGACGCCGTCCAGACCCTTCGCGCCGCCGCCGATCGCGAGGACCGCAGTGGCGTGGATTCCATCAGCATCCCGGCGCGCGAAATGCTCGGCGACCTGCTCATGGAACTGAAGCAGCCCGACGCCGCGCTCGAAGCCTATCGGATCGCGCTCAAGGAGTCGCCCAACCGGCTCGACTCGCGCCAGGGCGCCACACTCGCCGGCCGCCTCGCAGGCGCACCGGCCACGGCGGGCGGGAGCAAGTAGAGGTGTCAACGGTCGAGAGTCGAAGGTCGAACGCCGATTCAATTACCCAGGATTTGATGCTACGGATACCCCTGCCGCGAGCAAATATCGCGAGCAAATATGGAGACAACTAAGCTCGGGAACGAAACCACCACTTCCAGTCGCATACACGGTATTCCGGACCAAGAGGCGGGGCTCTGGACAAAACTCATCTTCTGGCTCGTCAAACGTCGCATGGGCCGACCGGCAGGGGTTGCCGGCTGCTTGCGTCGGCGAAGCAAATCGCCCGAGTGAGCGGCATAGAGTGAATTGCGTTGGGTCTTTGCCAGCCGCCGAGCACACGGACGTTTGCCTCGCGCGCAGGGCCATCAAACGACCGCAGCGTTTTGCAGATCCCGCACGATGCGAAATCCGTAGTCGGCGTACTCAAAGGACGGCGGGATGCTGGCGCGCGCGGCGCAGCGGCTTACCTTGATCTGATGGCGCCAGGAGCCGCCGCGGGACGCGCGACGTTCGCCCGTCTCGGGGCCGCGCGGATTTCGCTCCGGCGTGTGCGCGTAGTAATCACGGCTGAACCAGTCGAGGCACCACTCGTGCACGTTCTCGGAAACGTCGAACAGTCCGTTTGCATTCGGCGTTCCCCGGCCCACCGGCAGCGGCCCACGAATCTCGGATTCCCTCGTGCCCACGCGACCCCAGCGCCGCACGTATTCCGGCCAATCGTTCGGAGGCTCGTCGCCCCACGGGTACGCGAGCCCTTCGCGTCCGCCCCGCGCCGCGCGTTCCCACTCGGCCTCAGTGGGCAGACGGTAAAAGCGTCCGGCGGCTGCGGAAAGCCACTCGCAGTAGCGTGTGGCGTCGATCCAACTCACGGCCACGACGGGTTGATCGGGGTGATCAAAGTCGGGATCGCGCCAGTGCTTCGGCGGCGGGTGCCCGGTCGCCTCGAGAAACACGGCGTAATCCCGATTGCGGACCTGAAGCGCCGCCATTTCAAACGCGTCCACGGAGACCGTGTGCACGGGCTGCTCCTCGTCGCGGCCCGTGGCGCTGCCCATTAGAAACGATCCGCCCGGAATCGGGACACAATGCGGCTCTTCGATTCTCAACCTCCGACTCACTGTCTCGGACGGCGTCTGCGTCATCGTGACACCGGAATCCGTATCGTACGCGCCTATCGTAATGCCGCATCCGCACCGGCACAAGACCGCCCGAGCGCCTGAGCGGTGCTACAATCGATCCAAATGGCGAGCGGCCATCACCAAGCCGTCAAGGAACAGTTCACCCGCACTGCCGAGGCTTTTGCGAGGTTCGCCACTCGCGACACGCCGGACGTGCTGGCCGCGCGGGTGGAATTTGCGGCGCTACAGCCGGACGACATCGTGCTGGACGTGGCCTGCGGGCCCGGCGCCTTCGTGCTGGCGGCGGCGGGGCGGGTTCGATTCGCGCGCGGTGTCGATCTGACCGCTGAAATGCTGCGCCAGGCGCGAGCCTTCCAGGCGGAACGCAACATCAACAATGCGGGCTTCGATCTTGGCGAGGCGGAAAGGCTTCCTTACGCCGCCGGCGCCTTCGATCTGGTTTCGTGCCAGTTTGCCTTTCACCACATGCCGCGGCCCGAAGCGGCGCTCGCGGAAATGTGGCGGGTGGCGAGGCCCGAGGGACGCCTCTTCGTGGTGGACTCGGTCGGGCCCGAGGATGAAACCGTACTCGGCCTGCACAACCACATCGAGCGTTTGCGCGATCCTTCGCATACGGCCACCCTCGGCTTAACCGGGCTTGCCGGAATGTTCGCTTACCAGGCGCTTAGAGTCGAGAAGCAAATCATCCTCGACCGGCCGCGATCATTCCACCAGTGGATGCGGCGCGCCGGGCACAATGGCTCGGACGCGAGCTATCAAAACGTACGCCGTATGCTCGAGGAGTCGATCCCGGGCGACCGCGCAGGTTTCGGCGCAACCGTCGAGGGCGACGATCTCACGATCGTGCATCAGGAAGGCATGTTTTTGCTGCGAAAAATGCCGCCGAAAGGTGGTGACGCGGCATGACGGTGAGGAAATCCATGTCACGATTCTGGACGCGAAGGGCGTTTCTCGGAACCTCTCTGGCCGCCTGCTTGCCGCTCGCGGCGGAAGGCCTCGCTCGAACCGAACGATCATCGAGCAGCGCCACCTCGAACAGCGGCACCTCGAACAGTAGCACGTCGAACAGCGGCGCCTCGAAAAGCGAGACGGACACTATCGCCGGAGGCTGGCATCTCGGCATCATCACCGACGAAATCTCGCAGAAGCTGGAAGACGCTCTGGATTTCATTTCGAGTTACCATCTGCCGGGCTGCGAGTTGCGCGAATTCTGGGGCCGCAACATCATGAACACAAGCGCGGCCGATCTCGATCACGCCCGCAGGCTGATCAGCGAGCACAGCCTGAGGGTGAGCGACATCGCGTCGCCCATCTTCAAATGGAATCTTCCCCAAATGCCCGCGCACGATGAACCACGCGACAATTTCGGCGCCGCCTTCACCGATCGCGACGCCGACAAGTTGCTGCACCAGGCGTTCGAGCTGGCGCATTCCTTCGGAACGTCCAAGGTCCGCATTTTCAGTTACTGGCGTGTGCCGGAGCCGGAGAAAGCCTATCCATACGTTCGCGACCGGCTGGCCCAAGCTGCTGAACTCGCGGGTCGGAACGACATTCTGCTGGTGCTCGAAAACGAGCACACGTGCAACGCCGGCACCGGCCGGGAGGCCGGGAAACTGATCGCCGAGATCAACTCGCCGCACCTCAAGGTCAACTGGGATCCCGGCAACGCAGCCATGCTGGGCGAGACGCCGTATCCGGACGGCTACCACGCCGTGCGCGGGCTGATGGGCCACCTGCACATCAAGGACGTCCGCAAGGACGCGGCGGGTAAACTCCACTGGGCGCCGGTGGGCGGCGGCTTCATCGACTGGCGCGGGCAGTTCAAGGCCTTGCAGCGCGACGGCTACAACGACACCATGTCGCTCGAAACCCATTACCGGCGGCCTGACGGCAATACGCTCGAAAGCACGCGCGAGTCCCTGACGGGTCTGTTGAAGATCGTGCAGGAGATTCCGCGAACCGCGTAGGGCGCGACCTGATCCTGCCCCTGCAGTCTCGAACTATGTTGCGCCATCGGAAGCAGATTGGCTATTCTGAATCTTCTGCATGGCTTCTCCCTGTCGAAAATGTGGCGCCACGAAGACCGAGCCAGTTCGTCCCGGCGTGCGTCAAAAGCTCGCGCAACGGTTCGGGTATGACCTTCGGAAATGCGCGCGATGCCGCAAGCTGCGCCTGCTCACCCGGCGCAAGAAGATCTCCGCGGGCGCTCCTTCCACGGCGGTGTATGCCGCCGCCCCGGGCCCCGCAGATCCAGCGATCTTCTATGACCCGGACGGATTCAACGGCTGCCCGCGCTGCGGCGAAATGAAATTCACCCGCTCGCGCCGCGGCTGGCTGGAGCGCGGACTGCTGCGTCACCCGCCCATGGTCCGTTGCTCCGGCTGCGGCTACCGGTTTCCCGCGCCCCAAGTGTAGAATCAGCGCTGCATGCCATCGCCCCCAGCCTCCGTGATGCGCCGAATCACCCAGTCGACAGGCGTCGTCATGGCGAGCGTGCTCGCGAGCCGTGGGCTCGGGTTGCTTCGCGAATGGGCTGTAGCGCACCAGGTGGGGTCGAATGCGGCCAGCGACGCTTATTACGCCGCCTTCACCCTGCCCGATTTCTTGAACTATCTCGTGGCCGGCGGATCGCTGAGCCTCATCTTCATTCCCGTATTCACCAAGTACGCCGCTGAAGGCCGGGAGGACGAGGCCTGGCACGTCTTCTCCACCGTGCTGACCTTCATGGGCCTGGTGCTGGTGGTCCTGGTGGTGGCCGCCGAGATCTGGGCTCCGACTCTGGCCCCGGCGGTCGCGCCCGGATTCAATCCGGCCGCGAAGGCGCGCGTGGTCGCGCTCACGCGGCTGATGCTGCCGGCGCAAATCGCGTTCTACCTCGGCGGCGTGCTGGCCGCGGTCCAGTATGCCCGGGCGCAATTCGTCGTACCGTCGCTCGCGCCGCTCATCTACAACCTCGGAATCATTCTCGGCGGCATCACGCTCGCGTCGCGCATGGGCATCACGGGATTCTCGGTCGGCGTGCTGGTGGGGGCGTTCGCCGGCAACTTCGGCCTGCAGATTTACGGGGCGCGACGCGCCGGAGCGCGCTTCCGGCCCAACCTCGATCTCGGCCATCCGGGCTTCCGCCTGTTTCTGAAGCTGGCGGTTCCCATCATGCTGGCGCTGTCGCTCGTGTTCGCTGACGATTGGATCGTGCGCGCGTTCGCCTCCTACCTGAGGCCCGCCTCCATCACCTGGCTGACCTGGGGCAAGACGCTGATGCGCGTGCCGCTCGGCGTGGTCGGACAGGCGGTCGGCGTCGCCTCGTTTCCGTTCCTCGCCCAACTCTACTCCGAGCGCCGCTTCGATGAGTTGAATCGCACCCTGGACTCGACGCTTCAAGGGCTGTTGCTGCTGCTTCTCCCCATGTCGGCCCTCACCATGGCGGAGAGCCGGCCGCTCGTGCACCTCTTCTTCGCGACCCACACCCGGCTGACCACAACCGACGTGAACTCCACGGCGGCCACGCTGGTGTTTTACTCGGTCGGCATGTTCGCCTGGGGCGCGCAGGGCATTGTGGCGCGTGGATTCTACGCGGCTCGCGACACCCTGACTCCGGCCATCAGCGGAACACTGCTCACAATCCTCAACCTTCCCGTCTATTGGCTGCTGGTGCGCCGTCTCGATTACGTGGGCCTGGCGCTCGCGAGTTCCATCGGCATCATCGTCTACACCGTGGTGCTCTTCGGCATGCTGCGAAGACGCCTGCCGGGATACCCGGTGCGCGAGGTCGCGACCTTCTTCGTGAAAGCCGCGGCGATGTCGGGGGCCGCCGGACTCGTGACCTGGCGCTTGACCGAATGGCTTGGAACGCGCATCGGATGGACCTCGACGCGAGGCGCGATTGAAGTGCTGATTGTATCCTCGACCGTCGGTGTTGTGCTGACGGCGGCGCTTGCCTGGATGATGCGCCTCGGCCAATTGCGGAATCTGCTGCGCCGGACGCGGTCCGCGCCCATCACGCTACAGTCCGGGCAGTAAAGCTGGCTCACGGCCACACGGCGTGAACGAAATACTCGCGATTGCCGCTTGCGCCGGGAAGCACGCTCTCTTCGGATTCGATCCGCGCGAAGCCGAGGTCCCGCAGCTTGCCGGCCACCCGCTCGACCGCCTCCTGATGCAGCCTCGGATCACGGACCACGCCGCCTTTGCCCACCTGCCCGCGTCACACTTCGAACTGCCGCTTGGCGAGCACCAGAATATCGGCGCCGTGCCCGAGCAGCGCGGGAATGACCGGAAGAATCAAGGTGGCGGAGATGAATGAAACGTCCATCGTCACGAGATCGACAGGCTCGCCGACCACGGCCGGCCCGAGATAACGCGCGTTGGTCTTCTCGATCGAGAGCACGCGCGGATCATGCCGCAGCTTCCAATCGAGCTGGTTCGTGCCCACGTCAATGGCATAAACGCGCCGGGCGCCGCGCTGCAGAAGGCAATCGGTAAAGCCGCCGGTCGATGCGCCGATGTCCGCGCAGACTCTGTTCGCGGCATCCACGCCGAAGTAATCGAGAGCGCCCTCCAGCTTGATTCCGGCGCGGCTCACATAGCGCTGCGTTTCGCCCAGAATCCGCAAGACAGCATCGACGGGGACAAGCTGGCCGCACTTCGTCACCTTCTGCTGCTGGGCGAGCACCTGCCCGGCCAGGATCAGCGCTTGCGCCTTCTGACGCGAATCGGCCAGGCCACGCTCGACCAGGAGATGATCCACGCGCACCTTCGAAGAGCGCGAGGAGGCCGGGCCGGTGGCAGCAAACTCCATGATCGTCTTCGAGGATGCGTCAGAGTCCGCGCACCGGCGAGCGCAGGCTCGCGCCGGCCGGCGATGCGTGGGCGAAATCCGCGATCCGCTGCACGATGCCGTCGACGTCCAGGCCGTACTTGGCGTGCAGCAGATTGGGCGCTCCGTGCGGGATGATGCGATCGGGCACGGCGATGCGCAGAAGGCTCGCGGGAATGCGGCGGTCCTGCAGCAGCGCGGCCACGGCGGCTCCGAATCCTCCGGCCTCCGTCCCTTCTTCCGCCGTCACCAGGAATTGCTTCTCAGCGGCCAGCACGGAAATCAGTTCGTGATCGAGCGGCTTCATGAAACGCGCGTTGATCACCGTCGCGCTCAGGCCCGCGGATTCGAGGCGCGCCGCCGCCTCGAGACATGGGTAGACCATGCTGCCGAGCGCCAGAATCGCAATGTCGGCGCCTTCGCGCAGGATCTCGGCCTTGCCGATCTCGAGCCGGCGGAAATCTTCCAGGGGGATGCCGAGCCCGTTGCCGCGCGGATAGCGCACTGCCGCCGGCCCGCCCAGCTCAACGGCGGTGTAGAGCATGTGGCGCAGCTCGTTTTCATCCTTCGGAGCCATCACCACCATCCCGGGTAGCGCGGCGAGATACGCAAGGTCGTAGAGGCCATGATGCGTAGGACCGTCGGCTCCGACGATCCCGGCCCTGTCAAGGGCCAAAGTCACCGGCAGACGCATCAGGCACACGTCGTGCACGAGCTGGTCGTAGGCGCGCTGCAGAAAGGTGGAGTAGATGGCCGCCACCGGCCGCATCCCCTCGCAGGCGAGTCCGCACGCGAACTCCACCGCGTGCTGTTCGGCAATGCCGACGTCGAAGAACCGGTCCGGGAAGCGCTCGGCAAACTCCTCGAGGCCCGTGCCCTCGCTCATGGCGGCCGTGATGGCCACCACGCGCGGATCGCGCTCCGCGAGCTCCGTAACCGCCTTGCCGAAAACGCTGGTGTACGAAGGCGCTTTGGCCGGCACTTTGTGAAAGGCCCCGGTGGAGACGTCGAACTGGGTCACGCCGTGATACTTCACCGGCAACTGCTCGGAATGGGAATACCCTTTGCCTTTCTGCGTAACCACGTGCAACAGGGTGGGGCCGGGATGATCCTTCAGCCGCGTCAGCGTGCTCACGAGGTCGTCGAGACTGTGCCCGTTGATGGGGCCGCTGTAATCGAAGCCCAGTTCCTCGAACACCAGGCCGGGAATAAACAGCGTCTTGAACGAGTCCACGATTTCCTTGGAGAGTTTCCAAAGGCGCGGGCCGAGGTGGGGCACGGACGACATCCGTTTTTCCACTTCTTCCCTCACGCGGTGATAGGCCTGGCCGTGCACGATCCGGTTGAGGTAGCCCGCGATGGCGCCCACGTTCGGCGAAATCGACATCTTGTTGTCGTTGAGGATGACCAGCACTTTTTTCTTGAGCGTGCCGAGGTTGTTGATGCCTTCGAGCGAGAGGCCGCCCGTGAGCCCGGCGTCACCCACCACCGCCACCACCTGAAAGTTTTCGTGTTTCAGGTCACGCGCCACGGCCATGCCGAGCGCCGCCGAGATGGCCGTGCAGGCGTGCGCCACGTTCAAGGTGTCATACGGACTCTCGTCGCGCACCGGGAATCCGGAAAGCCCGCCGTACTGGCGGATGGTAGGGAAGCGGTCGCGCCGCCCGGTAAGGATCTTGTGGCCGTACGCCTGATGGCCTATGTCCCACACGATGCGGTCGCGCGGCGTGTCGAACACGTAGTGGAGCGCGATGGTCAGCTCGATCGTACCCAGGCTCGACGCCAGGTGGCCGCCCACCTTGGAAATGACGGAGATGATGTAGTCGCGCAGCTCATCGGCGACGTAAGGGAGCTCTTCGCGCGGCACCTTCTTGAGGTCGTCGGGGGAGTTGATCGCCGGCAGATAGCGGTAGTCCATCAGGATTGCCTCGTGATCAGGTAATGTGCGATTTCGGTCAGGCGGCGCGCGCGATCGCCGTACGGAGCAAGGGCCTCACAGGCCTCGCGGACCACGCCCCCGGCAATGCGGCGCGACTTTTCCACACCGTAGAATGCCGGATAAGTGGCCTTGTGTTGATTGTTATCCTTGCCCACGGCCTTGCCCAACTGGCGTTCCGTCCCCACCACGTCGAGCAGGTCGTCCGCAACCTGGAACGCAAGGCCGACCCTTTCGCCGTACCGCGTGATCCGGGCCAGATCATCGTCCGGGGCGCCCGCGATCAGTGCGCCCGTCCTCGCGGCTGCGCAAATCAGCGCGCCCGTCTTCGCCCGGTGGATGTGTTGCAGCGTAGCCTCACTGACGTCGCCGCGCCCGGCCGCGATATCCTCTACCTGCCCGCCGATCATGCCGCGCGTCCCCAGTGCGTAAGCGAGCTCGTTGGTCAGGCGGAGCTGAAGCTCCGCGGGAATCGGACCCGTCCGCGAGATGACCTCGAAAGCCAGGGTCAGAAGCGCGTCTCCCGCCAGGATCGCGAGCGCCTCCCCGAACACCCGATGGCTGGTCGGCTTCCCGCGCCGCAGGTCATCGTTGTCCATCGCGGGCAGGTCGTCATGAATCAGCGAATAGGTGTGAACAAGCTCGAGGGCGGCGGCCGCGCTCAGCAGCGCATCATCATCCGCGCCAAATAAGCGGCCGCATTCGAGGCACAGGATCGGCCTCAGGCGTTTTCCACCCGCCAGCACCGAATAACGCATGGCCCGGTGAATGGACTCGGGGGGCTCCGCTTCCGGCGGCAGAATGCGTTCGAGTTCGCGGTCCACACGGGTACGCTCGGTCTCGATGTACTCGCCGATGCTCAGGTCCGCAACAGGATTCATGGCAAAACTGGCCTTCGCCCTACTTCGAGCTCGTTTCCGGCTCCTCCTCGAAGCGCTCCGCCACTACTTTGCCGCCGGCACGCTTGCGCAGGATTTCCACTCGTCCCTCTGCCGCTTCGAGCTGCTGCTGGCAGAGGTTGGTCAGGCGCATGCCTTCCTCGTACAGCTCCAGAGCCTTCTCGAGCGGCAGTTCGGCGTCCTCGAGCTGACCGACAATTTTGTCGAGCGCTTCGAGATTCTTCTCGAAGCTCTCCGGCTTCGGAGCTTTGGGCGCGTCGTTCTGGGCTGTGCGCTGATCGGATGGATTCATGGTGTCTCGCGACCCGTTAACCATGCTCAAAAAGGCATGGAAAAGGTGTCAATTTCGCGTGTTTTCGCGCTAACAAGGTCGTTTTTGCGCTGCTAAAATCGAGCTAAATCCTTTTCTATCATTAACCTATTGGCTTTGCGTGCGTAAGTTAATTGTTTTCAATAACCTAACGGCTTTCAGAGAATATGGAAAACAGAAGTCATTTGCTTTCAACAACCTAATGGCTTCGTTCGTAACATTTTTAATTTTTCGCGCTGGACCCCCTTTTTCGGGGCCCTGTTCGCACGTATTTCTCGCTAGTCATGGCGCCTCGGCTGACGGGCTGCCGGCCCGAACGTCAGTCCTCCGGCCGCCTTCGAATCGCGATGGTCCCGCTGCCAAGCTTGCCTGTGATAATAGTACAAGTGCGCCGTCCCCCAACAAACGCTAAGCAGCAGACAGCCTGAAGCCCGGACGAGCGAGGACAGGGCCGGAGCCGTCACGCGATAGGCGCCGAACCCGAGATAGGCGGCATTTACGACCGCCATACCCAGCACGGCCACGAGGATGTAGCTGCCCTTCTCATAGTACGGCGGAACATCCCCGCGGGTGGGCAGCCTCAGCGCCGCGCGGATGTTGCCCATGCCCGCAAAGTGGCCGCGAACTGCGTTCATGGCGCGGGTGTAAAGGATAATGCTGAAGCGAACCTGGATGAACATCATCGTGACCAGGAAGCCGAGCAGCCCGGTCAGCAGGAACACCCATGCGACCACCAGGGGTATCGAGTCAAAGGCCTGCGGGCTTGCGCCTTCCTTGAGCACCAGCGTGTAGACGGCCCACGGTGAAGCCGCCAGGGTCAGAAACAGGGTCAGGAAGCGGTCCAGGCGCTCGTTCCGCGACCGGTCGATGTCAATCAGGCCCTGATACTCGGCGAGAAGGAAGCCTTCCGCTCCGGTGCTTTCGTGTCCGCCGGCGGCTTCGCTCGACGCGGTCATGATCGTACGGCTCCGGCGAAGCGCTCGTTCATGAAGTGCTCAACGTGGCGCACGACGCGCGGCAGCTTCCGCCGGACGATTCGCAGCATGGCATCGCCCTGGCCGGCCTCGAGAGCGCCACGGACGAAGTCATGCGCCCGCTCCGAAAGCGGCAGCCCCGTTTTGAAGGCGATCAAAACGGCGTGGGCAGCCTGTTCCGCGAGGTAGCGCGGCGCGATTCCTTCGTCTCCCATCAGATCGATGCAATGCGACAGAATCGCCGCGCGGCAGCCGCAGTCGTGGAGGCAATCCTCGCGGATGTCCCAGAGGATCGCGTCAACATCCAGCAGATTGTGGCGCAGAAGCTGCTCGATGGTGTGGGGCGTGGGGGCCTCGGACATATTCGTATGATCTTCGATCCGCCAGACGTCAAACATGGGGCCGCCCGGATGCAGGCGGCACTTGGCGCCGCCGAAACTGTTTCGTCGGCGGTAGGAAGCTCCAAGCCGGGCCCAGACTGCCTCTCTTGAGGGAGCCCCGTCAATCACCAGGTCCAGGTCGCCGGGATCCACGTGAACGCCGTTCAATTGTTCGAGCAGAAGATCGCGCAACAGGCCGCCCATGCTGTAGATTCGCCACTCGGAGGGAAAACGGGAACAGAGCTCGGCGAAATCCGCTCCGGGGGCGCTCGATCGGAACTCTCCGAGAGCCCCGCTAAGCGCGTGAGGGGCGGGCCAGACGTGATATGGAGAGGCTTGATCCATGGGCGGGTCAGGAACGATCCTGGCTCCCGGAAGCTTCGAGTCCCGCTCCGAGCGCCGCGGCCACCTCGACGGCCATGGCGTAACGCCCGAGCGGCGCGGAGATTACCGCGCCCTGCACCAATTCGCGCACTTCGAGCAGTATCTCCTGGGCAATCTTAACACCTTCGGCGCGCGCCTTGTCTCCCGTGTCAGCCTGGCGCATGCGATCGAGGATCACCGGGGGTATGACGATGCCCGGGACCTCATTGTTCAGGTATTCCGCGTGCCGGAAGCTCGAAAGCGGCGCCACGCTCGCCAGCACCGGGATGTGAAACTCGCGAATGCGTTCGAGGAAGGCGGCCAGACGCGGCACGTCAAACACCGGCTGCGTCACGGTGAAATCAGCGCCCGCCTCCACCTTGTAACGGAAGCGGCGCAACTGCTCGTCGGGCTCCGGAGCAAACGGATTCGCGCCCACGCCCACCAGGAAGCTCGTCTGGACGCCCAGGGGATTACCTCCGATGTCCAGGCCCCGATTCAGGTTGGCGAGCACGTTCACGAGGCCGATCGAGTCCACGTCGAAGATGGCGTTCGATCCCGGTTGAAGCGCGAAGCTCGGGGGATCGCCGGTGATGGCCAGGATGTTCCGCAGGCCGAGAACGTGGGCGCCGAGCAGGTCTGACTGAATGCGGCCGAGGCTCCGGTCGCGGCAGCTATAGAACAGCAGCGGCTCCACGCCGGCCTTTTGCTCGAGCAGCACCGCCAGGGTCTGAGCGCTCAGCCGCGCCGTGGAACCCGCGCCGTCAGGCACCACCACGCCGTCGATGTGGTGTTCCACGAGGTACGCCGCGCCGTCGAGTTCCTTGGTGACGTCGGGACCCTTGGGCGGAACAATCTCCACAAGCAGCGTAAACTCACGCGCGGCCAGGCGCGCGCCGAGGCGCGAGCGTGAGCCCGCCGGAACCGGCTCGAGCCGCGCAGAATGCCGCTCCGGGCGCGCCACCGCCGCCGTGCGCGCTGCCGGAGGCCGCAGCGAGCGTACCGCCGCCTTGATGGCCTGGATATGCGCGGGCGTGGTGCCGCAGCACCCGCCTACCAGCCGGGCGCCGGCCTCGATGAAGCGCCGCGCGTAGCCCGCCATGTATTCCGGGGAGCAGAGGTAGATGTTCCGGCCCTGCACGGTACCCGGCAATCCGGCGTTCGGCTGCGCCGCGAGCTTGCGATCGGTGACGCGGGCCATGCGCTCGAGCGCCTCGAGAACGCCGGCCGGCCCGATGCTGCAGTTGAGCCCGATCACGTCCGCGCCCCATTCGTCGAGCTCGCGGGTGAAGTCCTCAGGCAGGCTGCCGGTATGGGTGCGGCCGTCCTCCTGGACGGTCATCTGAACCACCACCGGAAGGCGTCCGGCGTCGCGCGCCCCGAGCAGCGCCGCGTGGGCCTCGGTGGGATCCATCATGGTCTCGATGATGATGAGGTCCACACCGCCCTCGACCAGGGCGGCGATCTGTTCGCGGAAAACCTCGCGCGCCTCCTCGATCGAAGTGGGACCGAGCGGCTCGAGACGCAGGCCGAGCGGGCCCACCGAACCCGCCACGTAGAGATCGTCTCCGGCAACCTCGCGGGCCAGGCGCGCCCCGGCCAGGTTGATCTCGCGGACCTGGGCCGCGAGGCCAAACTTTTCCAGCCGGAAGCGGTTGGCTCCGAAGGTGTTGGTCTCAACCACGTCAGCGCCCGCTTTGATGTAAGAGAGCTGGACGTCTTTGACGATCTGAGGCAGGCTGAGGTTCAACTCCTCGAAAGAGCGTGTGAACGGAATGCCGCGGGCGTAAAGCTCCGTGCCCATGGCGCCGTCCGCCACGAGGACCCGTTTTTCCAGCTTTTCAAGAAAGGGTTCGCGCATGATGTTGTACGATTAAACACCAGTGTAACACGCTCGAGAAGCTGCCCCGAAAAACGAGTGGTATCATCTGAGCCGTCCGGCGAGCTATAATGATCCCGGAGGTCTTTATGATCCGTCCCGACCGCATCGCCAACGTCATGGGCGGCAAGGCGATGCTGAAGCAGCAGGTGCACTCGATCCGCGACCTCGAGCGGGCGATTGCGCGCGGGCTCCCGAAGCGCGCCCTGCGCTCGACCGTGGAGCGGGCGTTGACCAGCAAGGCGGAGGTCCGCCGGACGATGTTCCGCGTTGTCCCTGAGGCCACGCTCAAGCGGCGGACGCGTCTTTCGCCGGCGGAGGGCGAGCGCACGGAAAGGCTGGCGCGCGTGATCGCCGCTGCGGAGTATGCCTGGAACGATCAGGCCGATGCCCGTGAGTGGCTGGCCAAGCCGCACCCTGAACTCGGCCGGCGCACGCCGATCGACGCTGCCATGACCGAGTTGGGCGCCCGCCAGGTGGAAGAACTGCTCGATCGTCTGGTTTACGGCATCCCAGCCTGATGCGCGCCTTCCGAATCGCCGACCGGCGACATCCCATCTTTGACGGAACCGGCGCGCGCCTTGCCGGCGGACGCTGGAACTCGCCCGGCCGCGCGGTGATCTACTGTGCGGAGACCTTTGCCGGGGCGCTGCTCGAAGTTCTGGTGCATGCCAATCTTGGCCGCATTCCGCGAACCCAGTCGGCGGTGGAGGTCACAATCCCCGGCAACGTTGCGATGGAGTCTGTGCCACCGGAAGCGATTCCCGGGTGGGACGCCGCGGACCAACTCGCCAGCCGCGCGGTTGGTGACCAGTGGCTTGCCGCGAATCGCTCCGCTGTCCTGCTGGTGCCGAGCCTTGTCGTCCGGGCACATGAGCGCAACGTGCTGATCAATCCTACCCACCCCGATTTCCACCGCATCAGCGCAAGCGAACCACGCGAGGTGATCTGGGACGAGCGACTATTCCAGCGCCGGAGCCGTTGACGCCAGCCCCCTGCTTCCGGGTGCTGGGTCAGCTAAACTGAAAGTTCAGACTTACCGCTTGGGGAGGTTTAGCCTCGAGTCGAAGCGCCACGTTCGGCATTGTGGGCAGTATCCGCCCGGCCGATGGTCGCGGCGCAATCACGTTCTTGCTGGCAATGCTTCGCAAAACACAATACGTGCCTTATGGATGCGGCTTTCCAACAAACTCTCAGATCGAAATTTCCATCTATCGCTGGAGCTTGACCACACCCGAACGGGTAGGAAGGGCACGGAGCCGGCGGGCTCAGCCGGTCATTTCGCCCAATTCTCCAGCCGAAGATCCTGAACCCGGCTGAATTCGCGGATATTGTTGGTTACGAGAGTCACGCCCAGGCTGAGTGCATGGGCCGCGATCATCAGATCGTGAGCTCCGATTATTGAGCCCGAGCGCTCAAGGTCGGTCCAAAGCTTCCCATAGTAGCGCGCGACGTCGGCATCCAGCGGCTGGGCGGGGACAAGGCGTTCGAACGCCTCGATCCGGGCGAGATTCTCTTCAAAGCGCTGACTCTTCCACGCTCCATACACCAGTTCGAGGTACGTCACCACCGAGATACCTGCGTCCCCCTGCTTCAAGCGAGCCAGGTGCGATGAAACCGAGGCTGGCCGGCGCTTGGCGATATAGATGCAAATGTTGGTGTCGAGGAGATAACGCATCAAAGCCTGGCCCGCTTATCGAGCTTGGGCTGGGACCGGCCTGCCCGGAAGAAGTCCTCAGAAAGTCCGGCCAGCAGTTCAAACGCCTCGGCGAGGTTCGGAGCCCGCTCACGCAAAATGACTTCGTCACCTCTGCGGAGGATCTCTACTTCGCTCGAGCGAAAGCGAAAACCGCGAGGAATCCTTACGGCTTGCGAATTGCCGCTGCGAAAAATTTTGGTAGTCGCCATGGAACAAGTATATACGAAATGTATCTACTTTTCGACTTGTAACAGTCCCCCTGGAACGGCGCGCTTCTGACAGGTGAAGAGCGTCGCGCTAATCTGCATTATGCAGCGGCACATACAAGGTTCCCACCATCCCGGACGGAACATCCCGGAATCCCATGCTGAATCCTGTTGTACCGGGCGGCGTTTTTACGCGCGCCCCGAGGATGAGGCCCTGGTCCTGGATCTGGTGAAACATGTCGGCGTTGAAATTCAGAGGAATGGTAGAGACCTGCTGCGTCTGCCCCACCACCACCAGGAACTGCAGTTCGCCGGTCCACTTACCGTCCTGAGGTTTGAGCGTGATGTCTCGCGGGTCAATGGTTACAGACGCCTTGTATCCGCCCTCGGTCGGATCGAGGTGCACCGTAAAGCCGATCCCGGCCGATGCCACGGGATTCCTGATCGCTTCGGCGAGCGACGGCGCCACCGCCAGGTCGCGCGCGGCCAGGTAGCCCGGACGGTATCGCAACTTCATGCCTGGCCGCTTCACGCTGATGTCGAGCCGGTGATACGTGCCGTCGAGGCTGCCGGCGGGCAGATAGAACGCGAGCGAATAACTGACCTGCGCGTCACTCTCAGCGTCTTGAATGGCGGCGCTCATGTCGTTGATGTGGTGAAACGCTTTGCCGCCGGTCTCGTCCGCCAGCGTTTCGAGCGTTTCATAGCTGAAATCGGGCGGCGGTGCGGCCCGGGGCGGCTTGTTCCGCTTCCCCATCGAACTCCGGTCGGCCTGGAAGGGCGCCGGGGTCATCACGCCGCGCGCATCCACCGGATACACCGCCACGTCGGCTTCGTTCAAAGCGCGAACGGCGCGGGCCACGTCGCTCTCGAACGACTCGCCTGAATACGGCATCTGCTGGTTCGAGGCGCTCGACGCGGACGAATCAGCCGAGGCGCCCGCGCCCGATTGTCCGCTGCTAGTGCCGCTTGCGCCCGCGCCGCTTCCTCGTCCGCCGCCTCGCCGGTTTGAAGAGCCGGATTGCCGGTCATTCAGATCGCTCTGCGGAATGTCGTTGCCCCCGTTGCGCAAGCCCAGTTGGATCGGGAAGCCACCCGAAATCCAGATGAGCGTCTTGCGGCCGGGAATGCCCTGCAAGTGCCCGGCGATGGTTTCAAGAGCGGCCGCGGTACGAGTGGCGCGCACCGTTTCGGTGTAGTCAACGTAAGGCTGGCCGGACGAGGCGACGAAGTCATCCCACTGCCCCGTATTCGCCACGCCGCCCGTGAGCGAATTGGCCGAGGCGGGCGGCGCCGTGTCAGCCGTGACCTCGGGATTGATTCGAGCCGGATGCTTTTCGACGGCCGCAACCAGCGACGTGGAGTCCTGCGAAAAATCGTGAAGCAGCCGGAGCGAGTCGCCGAGCACGAACACGGCGACTCGGCTGTCCGCCCGCAAGCCCCGCAGGTCACGGAGGAAATCTTTTTTGGCGAACTCCTGATCCGTGAGACCCGTATTCAACTCATCGAACAGAAACACGGTGACGCCCGCGACGCTCGGCGCGGGACGATTGGTGAACGTCCAAGCTCCCGGTGAACTTCCAACCGCGGGGCGAGCCTCGCCGGTTTTTTCCAATGCGAAGAGCGCGATCTTCTGCTCCTGATTGTTATCGAGCAGCACAAAATCGTCGCGGCGAAGATCATCCACCGGCTTTCCGTGCTTGTCCTTTACGACCACGTTCACCAGAACAACGTGCGTCTCGACCTGGATCAGGCCCTGATTCGGCCCCGGCGACGATGCTTGCGGGGTGACCGGCGACGGCAACACCAGGAGCGCGCCAACGAGCAAGCCCGCAGGCCACATCGTAAAGGCGCCGCGGGCGATCGACGCGATCAAATCGGATGGGTGGAACGGTCGTATCTGCATACGCGCTCCGATCTTCGTTCAGGCCGGCGTCAGACCGAATGCGACCGTCTTTCGAGACCGTTGCAGCGCCGGGCAGCCAATCTCAGACTGCCAAATTATAGAAGTCCGGGCGCACGTTTTCAATTTCCGTCAATTCAATTCCCGATGTCATTTGCGGGACCCGATAACGCAGTCATTCCCGCGAAGGCGGGAATCCAGTTTTTCGACATCGCGTTGCGCATTCGCAATCTTCGCTATACTTGCACTTCGAGGAGGATTACTTCATGGCGCCGCCAAAGGTCTACAAGAACTTCATCAACGGGGAATGGGTGGACTCGGTCAGCCACGAGTCGTTTGAAGACCTGAACCCAGCCAATCATCAGGATCTGATCGGCTTGTTTCCACACTCCACGTCCGAAGACGTGAATCGAGCCGTGGACGCGGCGCGCGAGGCCTTCAAGTGCTGGCGCCTGCTTCCGGCTCCGAAGCGCGGCGAGATCCTGTTCCGCGCCGCCCGCCTGCTGCTCGAGCGCAAGGAGACGCTGGCCGAGCAGATGACGATGGAAATGGGCAAGGTGTTGAACGAGACGCGCGGCGACGTACAGGAAGCCATCGACATGACCTTTTACATGGCCGGCGAAGGCCGCCGGCAGTTCGGTCAGACGACGCCTTCGGAGCTGGCCAATAAATTTGCCATGACGGTCCGCAGCCCGCTCGGCGTTTGCGGCATGATCACGCCGTGGAATTTTCCCATGGCCATTCCTTCGTGGAAGATGATGCCGGCGTTGATCTGTGGAAATACGGTGGTGATCAAGCCCGCGCAGGACACGCCGCTCTCGACCTACAACCTCGTGAGGGTGCTCGAAGACGCCGGCATTCCCCGCGGTGTCGTGAACCTGGTGTGCGGATACGGACGCGAAGTCGGCGTGCCGATCGTCGATCATGCGGACGTACGCGCGGTTTCCTTCACCGGGTCCACGGAGGTGGGCCGCGCCGTCTCGATCGGATGCGCGCCGAGCTTCAAGCGATGTTGCCTGGAAATGGGCGGCAAGAACGCGATGCTGGTGATGGACGACGCCAACCTGGAGCTGGCGCTGGAAGGCGCCGTATGGGGCACTTTCGGAACCACCGGCCAGCGATGCACGGCCACCAGCCGGATCATCGTGCACAAGGACATTTACGCGCACTTCAGCGAGTTGCTGGTGGAGCGCGCTCGCTCCCTCCAGGTCGGCAACGGGCTGCGTAATGGCGTCCAGATGGGTCCGCTCATCAACGAGGGCCAGCTCCACACCGTTGACAGTTACGTCCAGATCGGCAAGAACGAAGGCGCAAAGCTCCTCACCGGCGGCCAGCGCCTGACCGGCGGCGACTATGACGCAGGCTCGTTCTATGCCCCCACCATCTTCGGCGACTGCAACCCCAAGATGCGCATCGTGCAGGAAGAGATCTTCGGGCCGGTCGTGGCGCTCGTTCCCGTGGACAGCTTCGAGCACGCGCTTGAGGTGGCGAACGACGTGGTCTACGGGCTCTCTTCGGCCATCTACACCCGCGATGTGAACAGGGCCTTTCACGCCATGCGGGATCTCGAAACCGGCATTGTGTACGTCAATGCTCCCACCATCGGCGCCGAGACGCATCTGCCGTTCGGCGGCATTAAGCAGACCGGAAACGGTCATCGCGAGGCGGCGCTCACGGCGCTCGAGTTTTATTCGGAGTGGAAGACGCTGTATATCGATTACAGCGATCGGCTGCAAAGGGCCCAGATTGACAATCAGTAGCAAACTTGCCGTCCGGGCTTAAACCGGGACCACGGGAGCGAAAAAATAAGAGGGGACCGGTGACAGGAGTGAAGCCTAGCGCGGATTCCAGTCCGACGCGACGCGCTCGAGCGCCGAACAATCCGGGATCGAGATCGCCGAACCCTTCAGGTGCACCAGCTTGCGAGCCTTGAAGTCGCTCAGGGTGCGGGTAACGGTCTCGCGCGAGGCGTTGATCAACTGGCCGATTTCTTCGTGCGTCAAGGTCAGCACGGCGCGCACGCCGGGGCCGACCCTGGTGCCGCTCGCAGTCCAGTTGAGCAGGAAGTGCGCCAGCTTCCTCGGGGCCGAACCTGCCAGGCCGATGGATCGAACCTGTTCGCAAGCTGTCTCGTAGGTGGCAGAGAGTTGCTGCGCAGCCTTCAGGGAGAGCTCGCCGTGTTGGTTCAGAAGGCGCAGGAAATCGTCGCGCCGGAAGAATGTAACGTGGCAGGTTTCAATGGTTTCGGCCGTGGCCTGGCGCGGCTGGTCGGAGATCACCGAGCGCAAGCCCAGCACGTCTCCGGGCTTGGCGATGCGAAGGATCAGCGTCTTGCCCTCGGCCGAGTTGACGTACACCTTCACGCGCCCTTTGCACAGGATCATGACGCCGCGGGGCGGCTCCCCTTCCGAGAAGAGCATGGAACCCTTGGGGTACGTCGCACCAAATCCCGTCGCGTCCATGGCTGCGAGGATCTCAGGGGACGTTATGCAAAAGGAACCGGCCGCTCCCATCTTGCAGCCCTTGCAGCCGTCCGTTACTTCCAGGGCGGACGATGTATTCACAACCATGCTCCTCTATCTCAAGGCGAGACGCGACTTGATCTCGCCGATCACGTAACGGGGCAGCATTCCATGCGCTTCGAGTTCCGCGCCGCTTTCCGCCATGCGCTCCAGAAGATCCCACCCCCGGGAATCGATGAAGGTCACGTCAGAAAGATCGGCCACCACTTCGCGCTCCTGGTCCCCGGTGGTGATATTCAACCAGGTCTTTTCCAGCTCGTTGACCCAGGGGCCGGCCAGCTTGCCTTCCACTTTCAAGGTCGCCGGCGTTCGATTATTTTGGGCTGTAATTTTCATCACGGTATTCACGTCCTTCCCTCCGCTGCCTCTCGAATCGATTATTGATTGTCGTAGGCCAATTTCCTGGCTATCGCAGACTCTACGACGAATCTGAGATCCTGCTGTGCAAACGGCGGCACGACGAAATCAAAAGCGCCGCGATCCAAGGCGTCCAGATACTTCCGGACGTCCACCACTCTTGAGGCGACGATCACAGGCTGGTTTCCGGTCTGCCGGGCCACGTTGACAACCTCCGACCACGTATCGTCGGAGGGTTCGGTGGCGGCAAAAACCAGTTCCGGCGCATTTGGCTTGCGAAGCCGGACTCGAAGCTTATTCGGTTGGTCCACGAAGGCCGTCTTCACCCCAAGCTCCTCCAGACATTGCTTGAGCTTTGGCAGGCAGCCGTCCAGCTTGCCGACGAGCAACGCTGTGATCGTCCCCTTCACCATCCGTACCGCCTCCTCCCTGCCTCGGTCCCGGGGCAGGTTTTCTACCAAATCGTCTAACTTCCATTGAATTATGCAAATGGGGGGATTAAAGCTATGTGACTGGGCGCACATGATCCTGTGACGCGGTTACGGCTTCAAATATTCCTGCGGCTGATACCCATCTTGCGCATTCTGAAATGCAGCGTTGCCCGCTTGAGATCCCGAAACAGGCTTCCGCCGTGGCGGGGGGCTGAGCGCTGGCTGGCGCAGACCGTTCCTTCTGATCTGCGCCGGCTTCGACTACAGCAAGCCCGTAAGACGCCGTCTGGTGCTGATCGACCGGTAACCCACCTTGGATTACACGCCCCCAAAGTGCTTCTCGAACAATTCGCGGGATCGTTCGGCGCCAGCCTCGGTCACGACCACCGATTTCGACTTGCTCTTCGGGTCCCCGATGTAGCCTTTGGCGTGCAGCCGGTCAAGCGCATTCCAGTCATGCGATTTCCAGGCACGGTAGCCAGGCCGATCATCAAACGTGGTCAGATAGAGCAGCGCCAGCACCATCTCGTCCACTTTGTCCGTGACGTATTCCATGGCAACAGGGTGCACTCTTGCCCACCGTGGATCCTGATGCTGATAGCCAAGCTGAAGACCGCTTCGGCTCACAGGTTGGGTTCCGGGCTGTCTGAAAATGATCAGCCGCCCCGCGGCGGCGTGGACCGCCCTCATGCACGCGCAGCGGATCCTGAAGGCGAGTTCTTGAAACCGTTTTCCCAAAGGCGCAGACCCGGCAGAAAAGGGTCTGCGCCAGCCAGCCCGAGAAGACGCGGTAACGAAGTCGTCCAAGAAAAAGGTGCACGCTTGCCTCCGCTCGCTCATGTCATTGGAGGAACGAACGTGAGCATGAAGTCGACGTGGAGATCCTCGGCTCGCAAGCCTTCATGTTCGGCCGCTATGTTGAGGCGTTTGAACCCGTTCCTATTCCCAACACGCTTCCGTCGGTAAAGTGCAGAATCATTGCTTCGCTTTCGTGAATCTTGTGACGCGACTTTCGGAAGCCAAAGTCGACTCTTGCAATTGTCTTTCCCACGACCTGCGGCAATTGGCAGATTGAGTAGTTAGCGTGTGGCTTCCTGGTATCGTCAATTTCAGGCAACGCAGAAATCCTTGACTGTCGTGTCATGGCTTGTTGTCCTGTTAGGTGGAATGCGCTTTCCAGGAAAGCTCTCAGCGCTCTGAGCGCCGTGAGAACTCCTGTCATGTCCTTACTGAACTGCTCGAAGGCCGGAAACGGCCTGGCCGATGGTCGGACTCTGTGGGTCGCGAGGCGACGTTGCTCGGACACCACGTCGAAGGGGCCGAGAATCGAATTGCTCAGCCCCGAAGGGAGTAGCCTGTTCAACGAGACGAGAGTCTTATCGCTTGCGGCGTTGATCGTCACGCCTAGCTTTTTGCACAGTGCCTGGATTCCTGGTTTTCGCAGCCCGTCGACCAAGTAGCCATAGGCTTCTCGATGCGCGTCTTGATAACGGTGGTCGTTTTCGGCCGTCGGAAATATGAGGGACAGATTTTCGGCAAGCTCAAACAGACGCTCTCCGACCACCACCTCAGTGATTGAGTTGATGCTGGCAACGTCGTCTGAGATCTGAAAAAGAACGCCGTTGTCAACTTCCCAGTCACCGTAGATATACCGTCGTTTCCAAAGTTCGAAGCGCGGATCAGGCTCGTGTGCGAATGCCTCTTCTTGCAAGTGAAATGCTGCCCATTTCGTGCGTTCAGAATCAGAGCATCTCTCGAGGTCCGGCAGCCAAGCCGCAACGGCCAACTCGCCGTTCACTCGTCCCCTGAATCCAAATCGAACATCGAGGTAGCTGGGTTCTCGGTCTCCCTCATTAAGTCGCTCATAGTAGTCACTGCGGAGCGTTAACGATCCCTCGAAATAGTCAGTCCGAAGCTCATACTTCTCATTTTGATTCTGGTAAAGGGCCAAAATGCCTGCGTCGAAGAAGCCAACCAGCCCTTTCGGCCAAAGCCGGGATTTTGTTTCCGCTGCTGGGTCTTCAGCCATCACATATCGCCGCCAGAGTTGGCCCGTAGTTTTGCTCTGTCTGAGTTTACAACACGGCCCGGGCTCTTCGAAACGTTCCGCCCACCCGGCAAGGGGCTGCTCTGCCGGACCGCATATGGGCCGACCGCAATGGAGTTCGCGTCTGCGAATCGCACCGAGCGCGACCGGCTCCATCACCGCGCCTGTTCGTGCTTGTAGCCGTTCTCAGTCAGCGCAGCAAGAAACTGCGCGACCTGCTCAGGCCAACGCGTTTCGCAGGTCACGTCGATCACGGGTTCACCCAGGTTCACCCCGTAAGTAGGCGCGGTCGAAAAGCAGGGTAGCGCAGACTCTCGCATCTCAGAGAGTCTGCGGCTTTCCCCCTGCCACGACACGCGGTTCTGGGCTTTGATCGCCGTACCTGCATGTTCACGAAGAGTGGACGTTCATCATGTCAAGAACCGCAGACTTTGAACGGCACAAAGTCTGCGCTACCCCACTTAACGACTTTTCTCGCTCTCCTCGCGACGGCGCACTCATTCGCCTCCGTAGGCTGACAGGCTTGGCTTGCGCGCTCAGCCGAGCCCGCGCTTGCACCGTTTCTATTTGACGGCCTGGGTTTTTCTTGCCGACTACTTAAAGCAGAACCTCCGGCACTGGTTTGTTTTCAACTTTCGACCGCTTGCGCCTGTCCCGTCAGCGTGCGACACTCGGGGCATGAAGAGAGACTGGATCAGGGCCAAGGTCTGCCCCGAATGCGGCCATACATTTCGCGGAAACGGGTGGGACGGCCTTGATGCCCACTGGAAGGCCAAGCACGAAGCCGTCATGTCCTATGCGCTCGCGTGGCCCCTGATTCAATCTAATCGCTACAAACACCCTGCGAAGGGCCAGCCCTCGTGAGGATGTGAATCAGTGCTGCGATTTGCGGGGCGCGACCGGCCCGATCAACGCACCTGCTCGTGCTTGTAGCCGTTCTCAGTCAGCGCCGCCAGAAGCTGCGCGACCTGCTCAGGCCCGCGCGTTTCGAAGGTCACGTCGATTACGGTTTCGCCCAGGTTCACCCCGTAGTAGGCACGGTCGAAAAGCAATTCAACGATGTTGGCCCGGTGGGCGGCGATGATGCGCGTCAGCTCGTGGAGCGATCCGGGGCGGTCCAGCAGGTGGATGCGCATGCGCACCATGCGCCCATCCTTCACCAGGCCGCGCTCGATGATGCGCGCGAGCAGCGTAACATCGATATTCCCTCCGCCCACCAGCACCGCCGTGTGCCGGCCATCGAGCGTGGTCTTGTGCTGCAGCAACGCGGCTAACGCCGCCGCGCCCGCCCCTTCCGCCAGCGTCTTCTCCCGCTCGAGCAGCACCAGGATGGCGCTCGCGATGTCCTCCTCTTCGACGGTCACGATCTCGTCCACATAGCGCTCAACGAGCGGCAAGGTGAGATCGCCCGCGCGGCGCACCGCGATGCCGTCCGCCACCGTGATGGCAGGCTCAATCGTGACCGGCTTGTGCCCGGCGAGCGCGGCCTGCATGGAGGGCAGGCCCGCTGTCTGCACTCCGATCACCCGTACCTCGGGCTTCGCCTCCTTGATGGCGCAAGCCACGCCTGCGATCAGTCCGCCACCGCCGACCGGCACCACCGCCGCTTCCAGGTTGGGGATTTGCTCCAGCAGTTCCAATCCGATCGTCCCCTGGCCGGCGATGACGGCGGGATCGTCGAAGGGATGCACAAAGGCGTAGCCGTGCTCGTCGCGCAGGCGCATGGCCTCGGCGTGGGCTTCGTCATAATTCGTGCCGTGAAGGATGACCTTGGCGCCGTAATCGCGGGTGGCCGTCACCTTGACCAGCGGCGTAGGCTCGGGCATCACGATGTGGGCCTTGATGTGGCGGCGCGTGGCGTGATAGGCCACCGCCTGGGCGTGATTGCCGGCGCTCGCCGCGATCACCCCGTGCTTCGCCCCGTCCGGCGGCAGCGTCGCCAGCTTGTTGAGCGCGCCGCGCTCCTTGAAGGCGCCCGTCATCTGCAGGTTTTCGAGCTTCAGATACACCTGCTGGCCCGTCAGCCGCGAGAGAGCCTGCGAGTGCGGGCAGGGCGACAGGTAAATGGATCCGGCCAAGCGCTGCCGGGCCTGTTCGATATCTCTCAGCGCGACACTCAGCGATCCCGAAGAGCCGCTCATAATATTCTCTGAAAGTACCTTGCCGGGCCGGGGGAAGTGAAGAAGATTGTCATTTGAAGGCAGGCGCCAGGTTTCGGGTGCCAGGTGTTAGGTGCCGGATCGGCTGACTCGCTTTTCGCGAATTTCCGCCACATGCGGCAGCCGGGCCGTTCCTTCGGCAACGTCATTGACCAAGACTTTCATATCGGATAGGTCCCTGGTCAGCAACTCGACGGTCTGGGTAAGGGCTTCGTGGCGCTCGGTCAGCAGCTCCAGCCGTTCGTCGATATTCATGTTCGTCTCCGCGCTTTGTCGCTTGCCTGAGCTTACTGCACGCGCTGCGGTCTCAGCGAGCTTCAGGCTGTTGGCTTGCGCGTTCAACCGAGCCCGCGCTTTGCGCCGTTTCTATTTGACGGCCTTGGTTTTTCTCGCCGATTACTTAAAGTAGAACTTAAAGCAGAAGCTATCCTAAGCTTGCTGCGGATGATAGGATAGTCAACATGAGCACTTTGGAATTGAGTGACGAACAGGTCATTTCACTGGTGCGAGGGTTGCCGGCCGAACGCAAGCGGGCGGCCCTGCTGGCGCTTGCCCAGGACGCGCACGTGGGCCGGGACGAGCGGTTGCACTTCGGTGAGGCGCAGTTGCGCCGGACATGCGCGGAACGTGGCCTCGATTGGGATCGCTTGTCGGAAGATGAACGCGAGTCCTTCGTCGACGCCTTATTGCACGAGAAATAGCCTTGCCGCTCACCGCCGTTTTTCGACACCAACATCCTGTTTTCCGCGACGGGCTGGCGTGGAAATCCCTTTGAATGCGTTGAGCGGGCGCGCGCCGGCGAGTTCCGGGTCTTCACTTGCCCGGAATTGCTGGAGCAACTGGCGGAGAAGTTGGGAACCCGCCTCCATTTCTCCGCCGACCAAGTCGCGGAGACGGTGGCTGACTATTTGGGCTTTCTCCGGGTGATTCAGATTCCCAAGGCGTTGACGTCGGTCTGCCGCGATCCCGACGATAACAGGGTCCTCGAATGCGCTCTTGAGGCCATGCGCAACACGTCGTCAGCGGAGATAAGGAGCTGCTGGAGCTGAAGGAGTTTCGCGGCATCCGGATCGTCCGCGCCGCCGAGTTCTTGAGTCTTCTCGCGCATCACTGAGAAAACTGGGACTGTGTAGCCTTCGAGCTAGCCCCGCCGCATTTTCTAAAAAAGGCTAAAAAAAAAGAATCTAAAATTTTGCAAAACGAAGCCACCAAGTCCAATAGAATCAGTAAATCGACCCGAAAAACAGGTCAAAACGAAGCCAAACGAAGCCAAACTCGTCCCCGATAAGTCTTTTAGAATGAGCGAGGGCTCCGCGGCCCGGCCAAAACGAAGCGAAGTAGAGGGAGGCAAGGGTAATTCCCGGGCGCATCGTGTGCCGCGAGCGGCCGGCAGCGTCCGGAATCGGACAGCGACGAGCGCGCGGGCAGCTCCTTGCCGATCCGCATCCCGCTGTCAGTCAAGAGTTTATGCGGGGGCAGCGCCTGGAACGGGAATTGCGAAGCGAGCCCTGACAAGCTGTCTCATGCACTGACGAGGTGTCTTCATGCACACGGTCTGGCAGGATCTTCGCTACGGCATTCGCATGCTGGTCAAGAACCCGGGGTTCAGCGCGATCGCGGTCCTGACGCTGGCTCTCGGCATCGGGGCCAACACGGCGATCTTCACGGTCTTGAACTCGGTGCTGCTCAATTCGTTGCCGGTCCGGAATCCGCAGCGGCTCGTTCTGCTGACTGACCCGGGCGCCGGCGGGATGAGCGTGGGCAGCTCGACGGGCGACCGCGACATGCTGACCTACGCCGAGTTCCAGGACCTCGCAGCCCGCAACCAGGTTCTCTCCGGCATCTTCGCCGCCGACGGGATGCGGAGCCAGATGCCGGTGGCCGTGGAGGGATCCGAGCAGAGCGGTGAAGGCGCTGAGGGCGGTGAGGGCGCCGAGGGTGTTGTCCAGATGGTGAGCGGATCGTTCTTCGGCGTTCTCGGCGTCGATCCGCTGCTGGGCCGCACGTTCGACACCGACGTGGACAAGGCGCGCGACGCCAATCCTGTCGCCGTGATCAGCTACGGGTTCTGGCAAAGCCGCTTCGGGGGCGACACGTCCGTCCTCAGCCGGAAGCTGCGCATCCGGAAGACGGTGTACGACGTCATCGGCGTGATGCCGCAGCGATTCTTCGGCATGACGGTGGGCACAGCGCCTGACGTCTGGGTGCCGCTGACCATGCAGGCGGAAGTCTACCCGGGCCAGGATTGGCTTACGGTCGAAAAGCACCCGATCGAGAAGACGGAGTGGATGCAGGTGATGGGGCGCCTCAAGCCCGGCGTCTCCGTTGCCCAGGCCAAGGCCAGCCTCGATCTGACCTTTCAGCAATATCTCCAATCGCAGCTCGGCGGAATCCAGGAGAGCGACCGGCACAACTTTTTGAACCAGCACCTGCCCGTGGCGGACGGCCGCCGTGGCGCTTCCATGCTGCAGAACCAGTTCGGCACGCCTCTGCTGATTCTGATGGGCGTGGTCGGCCTCGTGCTGCTGATCGCTTGCGGCAACGTGGCCAATCTGCTGCTCGCTCGCGCCACGTCGCGCCAGAAGGAGATCGCCGTCCGCGTGGCGCTGGGGGCGGGTCGCGCGCGATTGTTCCGCCAGTTGCTGACGGAGAGCGTCTTGCTCGCGGGCATCGGCGGCCTGCTCGGGTTGCTGCTCGCCCGGTGGGCGGACTCCGTGCTTCTGCGCCTAGTCTCGAGTGGCTCGACGCCCATTCCCCTCGACACCCATCCCGACGCGATCATCCTCGGGTTCACGCTGGGAGTCTCGCTGCTGACCGGGATTCTGTTCGGCCTGGCCCCCGCGTTGCGGGCTTCCCGGGTCGATCTGAACGCCGTACTGAAGGGGACGTCGCGTGGCGTGATCGGCGGCGCCGGGCAGGGCAAGCGGGCGTCCGTCGGCAAGATTCTGGTGGTGGGACAGGTGGCTTTCTCGCTTCTGCTGCTGATTGTCGCCGGACTTTTCGTGCACAGCTTCCAGAAGCTGAGCGAGGTGCAACTGGGCTACGATCATGACCACTTGCTGCTGTTCGGCGTCGATCCGATCGAGTCCGGATACAAAGGTCCCGCCATCGCCGAGATGTACAAGGATCTCATGGACAACATCCGCGCCATTCCCGGCGTGCGCGGCGTGACGCTGTCCCAGAACGGCCTGTTCAGCCATTCCGAGTCGGCCGACGGGATCAAGATCGACGGCTACAAGCCGCCGTCCGGACAGAATATGCACGCCCGGTTCGATGAAGTGGGTCCGAATTACTTTGCGACCGTGGGCATTCCCATCCTCATGGGCCGCGACATGACCGCGGATGACGGCGGTACCGGGCAGCGCGTGGGCGTGATCAATCAGACCATGGCGCGCTACTACTTCGGCAACGAGAGTCCCATCGGCCGGCGCATCTGGGACACGTTTCCGACCAACGTCACGGACTTCGTGGTGGTCGGCGTAGCGGCCGACGCCAAATACAACGACCTGCGAGAGGACACTCCGCGCCGCTTTTACGTGCCTTTCTTCCATCCCATCGGCGACGCGACTTTTGCCCGCGTCGAGGTGCGCGTCTCCGGAAATCCCTCGTCTGTGGCCGACGCCGTGCGCGCCGCGGTGAAGCAGGCGGCTCCGAACCTGCCGCCGCTCGGGATCCACACCATGAACGATCTGGTGAGCGAGTCGCTCACGAGTGACCGCATGGTCACGAAGCTCACGGGCTTCTTCGGCGCGCTGGCCGTTCTGCTGGCCTGCATCGGGATCTATGGCATCATGGCCTACGCCGTGGCCGCCCGCACCGGCGAGATCGGCATCCGCATGGCGCTCGGCGCAGACCGCGGCAATGTGGTCTGGCTGGTGCTGCGGGAATCGCTGCTGCTGGTCGCGATCGGCGTGGCCATCGGGCTGCCGGCGGTGATCGGAGTGTCGAAGCTCATCAAGAGCCTGCTGTTCGGATTGACGCCGGCCGATCCTCTGGCGCTTGGCCTCGCGAGCCTGCTGATGTTCGGGGTGGCGGCTCTGGCGGGCTACCTTCCGGCGCGTCGCGCGGCGCGGACCGATCCCATGGTCGCGCTGCGATACGAGTGAGTCCTGCCCGGCGCAGCGCTTGGCGGCTTTCAACTTCGGGATCATGCTATACTCGTATTGCGAGACGGATATGCTTGCGATTCGACTTCCGCAATCCATCGAGAAGCGCCTGGAGAAGCTGGCCCGGCGCACGGGGCGTACCAAGACCTTCTACGTTCGGGAAGCTATTTTGGCGCACTTGGAAGAAATCGAGGATGTGTATCTGGCCGAACGGAGGCTCGAACGCATTCGCAGCGGCGAAGAACAGGCTATTCCTCTTGAAGACGTCATGAAGCGTCATGCCTTGGAAGGTTGAGTTGTCTTCCGGCGCCGAACGGGAGCTGAACACGCTCGACGCACAACCGGCCCGACGCATCCTGAAGTTTCTCCACGAACGAGTGGCCCGGCTGGACAATCCGCGCAGCATCGGAGAGGCGTTGCACGGCTCGCGGTTGGGAGAATTCTGGAAATACCGGGTGGGCGATTACCGGCTCATCTGGAAGATCGAAGATACCCGCCTGCTCGTGCTGGTGCTCCGCATCGGGCATCGCAAGGAAATCTATCGCTAGCGCCGAACCGTGAGGTAGCGCAGAGTTTCGCACTTCAGAGACTGTGCGGCTTCTCGTCTTCCGGTATCGCGGACCCGCACTTCACCCGGCCAAGCCTTTTAGAAGCAAACACCGTAGCGCAGGGTCCGCTTTCGGCCCTGCGGTCTCTCTCCAAAAGCCGCAGGGCTTGAGGAGCGAGCCCGCGCTACAGTTCCACGTGCCGCAGCCGCAGGGCGTTGGCGATCACCGAGACCGAGCTGAACGTCATGGCGGCGCTCGCCACCACCGGGCTCAGCAGCACCCCGAAGACGGGGTAAAGCACGCCGGCGGCGAGTGGGATGCCGAGCGAGTTGTAGACGAAAGCGAAAAAGAGGTTCTGCCGGATGTTGCGGAGCGTGGCCTCGCTCAGGCGCCGCGCGCGCACGATGCCCCGCAGGTCGCCCTTCACCAGCGTGATACCGGCGCTTTCCATGGCCACGTCCGCGCCCGTTCCCATGGCGATCCCGACATCGGCTTGGGCCAGCGCCGGGGCGTCGTTGATGCCGTCGCCCGCCATGGCCACCACGCGTCCTTCCGCCTGCAGGCGCCGCACCGCCTCGATTTTGCGCTCGGGCAGCACGCCCGCTTCGAACGCGGTAATCCCAAGCTCGCGGGCCACGGCTTCAGCCGTGGTGGGATTGTCTCCGGTCACCATAATCACGCGCAGGCCCTCATCGCGCAGAAGGCGCAAGGCCTCGGGCGTGGTCGGTTTGACGGAATCAGCCACGGCGAACAGGCCGGCGCGACGGCCGTCCACCGCCGCCAGCATCACCGTCTGACCCTGATTCCGGAGGGCTTCGGCGCCGGCGGCGAGTTCCTCCAGGTCGCTCGAATGAACGCCGGCCTCCGCGAGCATCTCGTCGTTTCCGAGCGCCACCGAGCGGCCGTCCACGCGTCCGGTCACGCCCTTCCCGGTCACTGCACGGAAGTCCTGAACCGGTTTGAGATCGATGCCGCGGGCCCGCGCCTCGCCGATGATCGCGGCGGCCAGGGGATGCTCGCTCGCCCGCTCCAGGCTCGCGGCCAGACCGAGGATCTCGTTTCGACCGAGGCCACCCAAGGGCAGGATCTCCACCAGCCGCGGACGGCCCTCGGTAAGCGTCCCGGTCTTGTCGATGACCAGCGTATCCACGCGCGCCAGCGTCTCGAGCGCTTCGGCGTTGCGGACGAGCACTCCGGCGCGAGCCCCGCGTCCGGTGCCCACCATGATCGACATGGGCGTGGCCAGGCCGAGCGCGCAAGGGCAGGCGATGATCAGCACCGCCACGGCATTGACCAGCGCGTGCGCGAGTCGCGGCGCCGGTCCTGCGAGGCCCCAAACCACGAAAGTCAGCGCCGCGGCCAGCACCACTCCGGGCACGAACCACGCCGCAAAGCGGTCTGCCAGGCGCTGGATGGGAGCCCGGCTGCGTTGCGCCTGAGCTACCAGCCGGACGATCCCGGCGAGCAGCGTCTCCGCGCCCACGCGCTCCGCCCGGATCACCAGGCTGCCGTTGCCGTTCAGGGTGCCGCCGCTCACGCGCGTCCCGGCTTCTTTCTCAACCGGAAGCGGTTCGCCGGTGAGCATGGACTCGTCCACCGAACTATGACCGTCGAGCACCAGGCCGTCCACCGGCACGCGCTCGCCCGGGCGCACGCGCAAGCGATCACCGGCAGCGACCGAATCGAGCGGCACGTCCTCTTCCCGGCCGTCATCGAGCAGGCGGCGCGCGGTGTTGGGCGCGAGGCCCAGCAGGGCGCGGATGGCGCTCGAGGTGTGTGCGCGGGCGCGCAACTCGAGCACCTGTCCGAGCAGAACCAGCGTTGTGATGGCGGCCGCGGCCTCGAAATAGACCGGCACGCCCCCGCCGGGCTCGTGAAATGTGCCCGGGAGCAGACCGGGGGCGAGCGCGGCAACGAGGCTATACAGATAGGCTGCACCGGTGCCGAGAGCGATCAGGGTGAACATGTTGGGGCTGCGATTGACCACCGACGCCCGGAAGCGCTCGAAGAACGGCAGGCCGCCCCAAAGCACGACGGGCGTGGCGAAGGCGAGGGACAGCCAGTTGCGGCCGGCTTCCGGAATCAGCCGGGCGACGCCGGGCGTCATGCCCGCCATGCTTAGAAAGAGCAGCGGCGCCGTGAAAAGCACGCTCACCCAGAAGCGCCACGTCATCGACCGCAGCTCGGGATTCTCCTCGTCCTCCAGGGCGACGGTTCGCGGCTCGAGCGCCATGCCGCAGATCGGGCAGGACCCTGGCTCGACGCGCACAATCTCCGGATGCATCGGGCACACCCAGTCGGTGCGCGCCCGGTGCGACGCCGCAGCGACGGTGTGAGAAGGTGACTTGGAGGGTGAGGACGCGGCCAAAGTGACGGGGCCATCCGGTTTCATCGAGCCGGACGCGGCGCCGAGGGGCCTGGCGCTCTGGAACTTTTCAGGGTCGGCTTGAAATTTGTCGAGGCACCTTTGCGAGCAGAAGTAATACGTCTGCCCGTCGTGCCCATGGCCGTTCGCCGAACGCGCAGGATCGACGGTCATGCCGCAGACGGGATCGATCGCCTTCACCTGCGCTCCGGCGGCCTCGCTGCTGGATGAACTGGCCATACTGGGGTCCTGTCTTATGCGATGCGGCCAGATGAGTCCGGATTCGGAATGGGCGCGTGGGGCCGCTCAGTTCGAGGCTTCGGTCCGGTTGGACTGTGCCAGCTCGCGGACGTAAGCCAGCATGCGCGGATCATCCCAGTCGGTATTGCTGATGATCTTCTCCGCAAGATGGCCGTCCTTGTCGATGATGTAAGTCTCGGGAAACTGCAGCGTGCCGTAACGCGTGGCGAGCGACCGGCCTGGGTCGTGGGCAATGGTGAAGGTGAGGTGATACTTGGCAACGAAGGCCGCAAGCGCCGCCGGGTCCGTGTCTTCATCTGCGCCGAGCACTTCCACGCCCAGCGGCTTCACCTTACGCGCGAAGTCTTCGAGGCTGGGGGTCTCCTCGACGCAAGGCGGGCACCAGGTGGCCCAGAAATTCAGCACCAGCACCTTGCCGCGATAATCTGCAAGCCGGGCGGCCCCTGTGGCCCCGGACGTGTTGTCCGAAGTGTTCGCCGCGAGCGCGAGGTTGAAATCCGGGACCGTCTCGCCGAGCCTGACAGGGCGCTGGCTGTCGCGCAGCGCGAGCCACGCCACCGCACCCAGAATGATGGCCGGGATCACGTAAATCAGCAATTTCCGATTCATGTCCGAAACCTCAGATGCCTTTTTGGCCTGTAAGCCGAGCCATGGTTCATTATAATTGAAGCCCGGAAGCTAGTACCTCGCGGCGCCTGCTCATTGAAGAGGGGATTTTGTTCCTCTTGCTCGGCTATACTCCAATCCTCGATCAGGAAGGGTGGCCGAAGGCCCGGGTGGTTGCTGATTCCTTCCGCGCTCTGCGCGGGCACAAGCGCCAAATGTGCCGCTGCGAAGGCGAACCTTGCGCCGCCTTGAGCTTGCTTCCTCTCCGGGACGACCCATGGCCTCAACCAAAGAAGAGCGGGTGTCCGCGCTAATCCCGGCCCGAAACGAAGCTGCCAGCATCGCGCAGTGCGTGCGCTCCGTGGCCGCGCAGCCCGAGGTCAGCGAGATCATCGTGGTGGATGATCACTCCGAAGACGAAACCCCAGGAATTCTGGAGCTACTGGCAGGAGAGATCCCGAGGCTGCGCACGCTGCGGGTGGGCAGTCCAGCGTCCGGGTGGACGGGCAAATCGCACGCTCTCGACATCGGGGCGCGCGAGGCCACCGGAAACTGGTTGCTGTTCACCGACGCGGATACGGATCATCATCCGGGGAGCCTCGGCCAGGTTCTCGATCGCGCCCGGGAGGCGCGGGCCGACATGATTTCGCTTTCTCCCGGACAGGAGCTGCTCACCTGGTGGGAGAAGGCCGTCATCCCTTTTGCTTTCGTGGAGCTGGCGCGACGCTTCCGGTTTGAGGATGTGAATGATCCCAAGTCGGAAGCCGCCGCCGCCAACGGGCAATACATCCTGATCCGCCGGGCGGTCTACGAGTCCGCGGGCGGGCACGAGGCTGTCCGTGGGGACATGCTGGAGGACGTGGCGCTGGCGCAGCGCCTGAAGGCTGCGGGTCGGCGGATTCTGTTCCTGCCCGGAGCGGAGTGGGTGACCACCCGCATGTATCGCAGCTTCGGCGCCATGTGGTCGGGCTGGCGCAAGAACCTCTACCTGCTGTGGGGCAGTTCGCCGCTCGCGGTGCTCGCCGCCTTTACCCGAATCTGGTTCCTGTATGTTGCACCACCCCTCGGCTGCATCACGGGACTGGCCCTCGGTGCGGCCCTGGACCGAAGCGACCTCGCGGCGATCGGCCTCGCGTTTCTGGCCGCCTTCGGAATCGGCCGGTACTTCTATGGCAGGGCGCTCAGGGGGATTGGTTTCGCGTCCGAACTGGCCAACTATGCCGTCGCGGGCTCAGCTTTGTTCGGCCTGCTGCTCATTGACTCCATGGTGGCGCACCGGTGGCTGGGCTCGGTAAGCTGGAAGGGCCGCGCGTATTCCACGAATCGGCCGGACAGCGCGGCGGGCCCGTCCCTGCCGGACCGGGACAGGCGGCCGTGAACGACAGAGTTTTGCGAGGGAACCCATGGTTTACGTGACACGGCGGGCGGAGTTTTCCGCTTCGCACTTCTACCATAATCCCGAGTTGAGCCCGGAAGAGAATCAGCGGATCTTCGGGAAGTGCAATAACCCGCACGGGCACGGCCACAACTATGTTCTGGACGTGACCGTCGAGGGCGATGTGGACGCCCGCACCGGCATGGTGGTGGATCTGAAGGATCTCAAGCAAGTCATTGAGGATGAAGTCATGCAGGCCATGGACCACCGCTTCCTGAACGAAGAGGTTCCGGCATTCCGTGAGATCATCCCCACCACCGAGAACATCGCCCGCGAAATCTGGCGGCGGCTCGACGGCAAAATCGCCGCGGGCAGCCTGCATCGCGTGCGCCTTTACGAGACTCCCGAGCTCTACGTCGATTACTATGGAGAGTGATGGTTCACCTGACCCGGCGCTATCGTATTTCGGCGGCGCACCGGCTCCACAACGACGCTTTGAGTCCCGAGGACAACGCCCGTCTCTATGGCAAGTGCAATAATCCGGCGGGGCACGGACACGACTACATCCTCGAAGTGACTGTGGCCGGCGAGGTCGATCCGCGTACCGGCATGGTGATGGATATCGGCGTCCTCGACCGGCTGGTGGAGCGCGACGTCCTGGATCGCTTCGATCATAAGCACCTGAATCTCGACGTCGAGAACTTTCGCGACCTGGTGCCGACCACCGAGAACCTGTGTCTCGAGATTTACCGGCAGCTCGCGCCCAACTTCCCGGTGTGGTCCGGAAAATCTGACGACGAGCCGGATGGCACGGGCCGCGAAGACTCGACGCCCGGCGCGCGCCTGTTGCGCGTGCGGATCGAGGAAACGCCGCGCAACTTTTTCGAGTACGAGGGCCCGGGTGCGGCGAATGGGATTCCGGCGGCGAGCGGAGCTGAAGAATGAAGCCAGGGGCGCGATCGTCGCGTGCGAAGCCGGCGGCGGCCGGCGGGGACCCGCTTGAAACCGTAGTCGAGCGCATTCTCGAGGAGATCGGCGAGGACTCGTCGCGCGAAGGTTTGCTCAACACGCCGAGGCGCGTTGCCAAGTCGCTGCGCTACCTGACCCGCGGCTATCAGCAGGACCCGGACAAGGTCCTGAACGGCGCCCTCTTCTCGGTCGGCTACGACGAGATGGTGATCGTGCGCGACATCGAAGTGTTCAGCCTTTGCGAACACCATCTGCTTCCCTTTTTCGGCCGCTGCCACGTGGCCTACCTGCCCAACCGCAGGGTCGTCGGTCTAAGCAAAATTCCGCGCCTGGTGGATGTGTTTGCGCGCCGCCTGCAAGTGCAGGAGCGGCTGACCACGCAGATCGCCGAGACCATCATGCAGAAGGTGCGGCCTCGGGGCGTAGGCGTGATTATCGAAGCGCGCCACTTGTGCATGATCATGCGCGGCGTGGAGAAGCAGAACTCGGTGGCCGTCACCTCGGCCATGCTGGGTTGCTTTCGCCACAACGCGCAGACGCGCAATGAATTCCTCAACCTGGTGCGCAACCGCTAACCAGGCATCGTGCAGCTCGGAGGCGCTCCTCGTGTCACCCTCGATGCAGGCCGGGATTTCGCGCGCCATATCGTCCTCCGTGGACGAGCGCCCCGGGATGGGATCGGACCTCGAGGGGCGAGTTGTGACCGTGGTGGGCGGCAGCCGCGGCATCGGATTTGCCGTGGCGCAGGCGGCAGCGCTAGCCGGCGCTCGCGTGGCGATTATCGCGCGAGACGCGGCCCGATTGCGGGCGGCCAGCCGGGCGTTAGGGGGCGCATACGCCTTCCGCGCGGACGTAACCGCCGGGGCGCAGGTTGCGCGAGCGTTCCGTGACATCCGCCGGGATTGCGGCCGCCTGGACGCCCTCGTCAATAGCGCGGGCGTCTTCACGTTCAAGTTCTTCGAGCGCACCACGCTGCGCGACTGGCGCTTGAATATCGAGGCGAACCTGACGGCGGTCTTCCTGGCCACACGCGCGGCGCTGCCGCTGCTCGTGAAGAGCCAGGGCCAGCTGGTGAATATCCTCTCGATCTCGAGCCGCAACGCCTTCGCAAAATGCTCGGCCTATACCGCAGCCAAGTTCGGAGCGCTCGGGCTTACGCGCGTGCTCGCCGAGGAACTGCGCCCGCAGGGGATCCGCGTGACGGCCATCCTCCCCGGCGCCACCAACACGCGACTGGTCCGCGCCTTTGGCTTTCCCGTGGACCGCGAAGGGCTGGTGCAACCGGAGGACGTGGCCCAGGCGGTTCTCGGCGCACTCCTCGCTCCCCGGCGCGCCACCGTAGAAGAGATCGTGGTTACGCCGTCGCGTGGCAGTCTTTGATCGTAATTGGGGAACATGGCAAGCGTGCGAGTCCTGGTTACCGGAAGCGCCGGACATCTTGGCGAGGCGCTGGTTCGCACTTTGCAGAGCTTGAAGCATCAGGTCGCCGGCCTCGACATTCTCGAGTCCCCCTTTACGACACATGTCGGATCGATCGTCGATCGCGCTTTCGTGAGGCACTGCCTGCGCGGAGTGCAGACCGTCTTTCACCCGGCCACGCTGCACAAACCGCACGTGGTCACCCACAGCCAGCAGAGCTTTGTGGACACCAACATCACCGGTACGCTCAACCTGCTGCAAGAGGCTGTCGCGGCGGGCGCCGAGTCTTTCATCTTCACGAGCACCACCAGCGTCCTCGGCGACGCGCTCGTGCCGCCTGCGGGAGCTCCCGCAGCTTGGGTGACTGAGGACGTAGCTCCGCTGCCGAAGAACATCTACGGCGTGACCAAGGCGGCGGCAGAGGACCTTTGCCGGCTCTTTCACAGGAAAAACGGCCTCCCCTGTGTTGTCCTCCGAACGTCCCGATTTTTCCCCGAGGAAGACGATGATAAGCAGATGCGGGAGGGCTACGCGGACGGCAATCTCAAGGCAAACGAGTATCTCTTCCGTCGCGTGGATCTGGAAGACGCCGTGAGCGCTCATGTCGCAGCCGCTCAACGCGCGCGAACGATCGGCTTCGGAAAGTACATCATCAGCGCCACCACGCCGTTTTTGCCCGAGGACCTCGTCGATCTGCGTGGCGACGCACCGAGCGTGGTGAAGAGACGCGTTCCCGGTTACGAAGCGGAGTATGAACGCCGCGCCTGGCGGATGTTCCCCGGCATCGACCGCGTGTATGTCAACGATCGGGCCCGTAATGACCTCGGTTGGCAGCCTCGATACGATTTCAGGTACGTCGTAGAGCTCCTGAAGGCGGGAGATGACCTGAGAAGTCCTCTGGCGCGACAGGTCGGTTCAAAGGGGTATCACGCCGAGTCGTTCCGGGATGGCCCCTACCCTGTAGAGTCGGGCCGCCGGCAATAGCGGGATCGGCCAGCGTCGCCGGCGGCAGCAAATGTCTGGCAATGTCGCCCTGATGTGCCTATAATCGCGCCAAGAGTCTGCAACTCCGCGCGGCGCTGACAACCTGGCCTTCGGACGCGATGAGGAATGCGTTCTCTCAGGGGAGGAAAATGTTTATGAAACGGCAAGGAGGAATTTCGAGGCGTGAGTTTATGGAACGATCCGTGGGAGGCGCCGCGGCTGCCGCAGGACTTGCTGCCGCCGGAAGCACGCTCGCGGCCGGACCGCCGCGCCGTCCCGTGGCCGCAAGCGACAAGATCACCATGGGCGTGATCGGCGCCGGCATCCGCGGCCTCGAAGATATGCAGACCATTCTGGACGCGGGCGGGAACGTGGCCATGGTTTGCGATCTCTACGACGGACATCTGCGCCGCGCGCAGGAAATCCAGCCCGGCGTTCCCGTCACCAGGGACTATCGTGCGGTGCTCGACCGCAAGGATATTGACGCGGTGCTCGTAGGCACCTCCGATCACTGGCACGCTCCCGTCTCCCTCGCCGCCATGAGAGCCGGCAAGGACGTCTACAGCGAAAAGCCCATGACGCACACCATTCCGCAGGCGCTCGAAATGGTGCGGGTGTCGAAAGACACGGGCCGCGTGGTCCAGGTGGGCAGTCAGAGCCTCAGCATGCAGTCCACGCACCAGGGCAAGGCCTGGGTGGACGCGGGCGAGATCGGGACGATTTACAACGTCCAGTGCGAAATCTACCGGCCGGACCCCATCGGGGCCTGGAAGTATCCCGTGCCGCCGGACGCTTCGCCGCAGACGATCGACTGGGAACGCTACCTCGGCGACGCTCCGCAGCGTCCCTTTGACGCGGCGCGCTTCTTCCAGTTTCGCAACTGGTGGGATTATGGGACGGGCATCGCCGGCGACGAATACGTCCACCTGCTCTCGCGGGTTCATTTCCTTATGAACGTCCAGTACCCGCTCAACGCCGTCGCCAACGGCGGCATCTACCACTGGACGGGGGACCGCGACGTGCCCGACATCCACAACACCCTTTACGATTACGGCAAGTTCCAGGTGGTGGTGCTGGCCAACCTGGTCTCGAACTTCGACGGAGGCGAGATCGTGCGCTTCATGGGTGACAAGGGCACGGTGGTGCTCACGGAGGAATCCGCCAGCCTGCTGCCCTACCATGAGTGCTGGGAGTACACCTATCCGCTCGAAAGCTGGCCGCGCGACTTGAAGCAGCAGTTCATCGCGGCCCACAAGGACGATCCCACGGCCGACGTCGGCACCTGCCACCAGCAGCCCAGGCCCGGGCCCAAGCATTTTCGGCAAACCGCCGAGGGCACGCTCGATCACATGCACAACTTCTTCGACGCCGTCCGCAATCGCACCCAGCCGATCGAAAATGTCGACTTCGGCTGCGGCACGGCTGTCGCCTGCCACATGGCGAACATCTCTTATCGCGAGAAGCAGCGCGTCTCCTGGGACGCGGACAAACTCGAACTGACCGGCGACCGGGGCAAGGTGGACGTGAACTTGTCGTAATCGCGGATGATGGGGGCGCCCCCTATGGCCGTCCCCCATCCCTCCGTACTCAGGACGACGCCAGCACCTTCAGCGCGTCGAAACAGCCGATCCAGCCCCCTCCGTGCCGATCGCGGAGTTGTGCGTTCGGGAGTCCCGTTGCCCCGCTGTGGAATTCCACTGTCAGAAGCGTGTCCTCCGGGACTCGTCCGTGACGCCTGAGGCCGGAGGGTGGCCCCGCGACCAGGTGAAGACCAGTCTCTCCGGCGGCACGATCTCTTCAAAGGTGATGCGTTGCAAGTAGACGCCGCCGTCCGGCATGCGGTTGGTGACCGGTGCCTTGACATGCCTGAACCGTGCCGATAGCATGAATATTGGTCGTTCGCCGTACGCCTCTCACCGGGGAGGCACACATCCGCCAAGAACGTAATGGAGAAGGGCTTGCGACAAGCCCGACGATCTCATTGAGAACAAAGGATCGGAGCCTCTAGCGTGAGCTTTGAGGGCCGGGTAGCGCTGATCACCGGGGCTTCGCAAGGCATCGGACGCGCTTGCGCCCTGGTTCTGGCTGAGGCGGGCGCAGACGTGGCGCTCGGTGCGCGCAACCTCGAGAAGCTGGCGGGAGTCGCGAGGGAAGTCGAGGCTCTGGGACGCAAGGCTCTTCCCGTTGCCCTGGACGTGGCCAATGGCGATTCGGCGAAAGAGGCGATCGGCAAGGTGCTGGAGGCCTGGCACCAAATCGACGTCCTGGTCAACAACGCCGGTATCACCCGGGACAATCTGCTGCTGAGGATGAAGCCTGCGGACTGGCAGGAAGTGCTTCGCACCAACCTCGAAGGCGCTTATCATTGTATGCGGTTGGTGCTGCCGGGCATGGTGCGCCGCCGTGCGGGCCGGATCATCAATATAACGTCGGTGGTGGGACAGACGGGTAACCCGGGCCAAGCCAACTACGTCGCTTCCAAAGCCGGCCTGATCGGGCTAACCAAAGCGGTGGCGGCCGAGGTGGCGAGCCGCAGCATCACGGTGAACGCGGTGTCGCCCGGCTTTGTGGACACAGCGATGACCCAGGCCCTGCCCGCCGAGGTCCGGCAGAAGATTCTGAACTTTGTGCCGCTCGGCCGCATGGGAACGGATCGCGAGATTGCGCTGGCGGTGAAGTTCCTGGCGTCGGACGACGCGGCGTATATCACCGGGCACGTGTTGAACGTGAATGGCGGGATGTTTATGGCATGATCGGTAGTAGTCCGTTGTCAGTGGTCCGTTGTCGCCTGCGGCGGTTCGATTCGATGACGCGTTCTGCATTGTGTCGGACCCGTGAAATTGGTACGACAGGTTAACGCCCACGATCTGCAACGTGCTATTGACGACGGACCACGGACAAGGGACTAAGGACGAATTCATCTTAAACGGAATTGGAGGAGGCCCTGATGCCTTCGATTGAAGAGAAAGTAAAGCAGATTATTGTGGAACAGCTCGGAGTCGAGGAATCAGAGGTTACGCCCACCGCGCATTTCATTGATGACCTTGGTGCGGACTCGCTCGACATCGTGGAGCTGGTGATGACCTTCGAGGAAGCCTTCGAGATTGAAATCCCCGACGAAGACGCCGAAAAGATCCAGACCGTCAAGGACTCCGTGGACTACATCACGGCCCATGCCAAGCCACCCAAGGAATGAGCGGCGCCGCCGGAAGCTAAGGAGGACGCATTGGCTCGAAGAGTTGTGGTGACCGGGGCCGGGCTGGTCAGCCCGATTGGCATCGGCACGGAAGAGACCTGGAAAAACCTCCTGGCCGGGTGCAGCGGTGTGGCTCCGATCACCCATTTTGACGCCACCGGCTTCTCCACCACCATCGCCGCCGAGGTCAAGAATTTCGACCCTCTTCAGTTCGTCGAGAAGAAGGAAGTAAAGAAGATGGGCCGCTTCATCCAGCTGGCGCTGGCGGCCGCGGAGTTTGCGATGAAGTCCTCGGGCCTCGAGGTCACACCGGAGATCGCGAACCGCACCGGCGTCTTCATCGGCTCGGGCATCGGCGGGTTCGACGTGATCGAGCGTGAGCACCGTGCGCTCATGGAAGGCGGCCCGCGCCGCATCTCGCCCTTCTTCATCCCGGCCACCATCATCAACCTGGCTGCGGGCTTCGTTTCCATCCGTTGGGGCGCCAAAGGACCGAACTCCGCCACCGCCACGGCGTGCTCGGCAAGCGCGCACGCGGTGGGAGAGTCCTTCCGCCTGATCGCGCGCGGCGACGCTGACGTCATGATTTGCGGAGGCGCGGAAGCGGCCATCACGCCCATGGGCGTGGGAGGATTCGCCGCCATGCGCGCGCTCTCCACCCGCAACGCCGAGCCTGAGAAGGCCAGCCGCCCCTTCGATCGCGAGCGCGACGGCTTCGTGGTGGGCGAAGGCTCAGGCATTGTGATCCTGGAAGAGTTGAGCCTTGCCCTCAAGCGGGGTGCGCCCATCGTGGCGGAGATGGTGGGCTACGGAATGTCCGGCGACGCCTACCACATCACGGCGCCTGACGATACCGCCAGCGGCGGAGCGCGCGTGATGCAGAACGCCATGTGCGATGCAGGCATCCAGCCGGAACAGGTGGGCTACATCAATGCCCACGGCACCTCGACGCCTTACAATGATCGGCTGGAAACCATGGCGATTAAAAAGGTGTTCGGCGAGCGGGCCCATAGCTTTCCGGTCAGCTCCACCAAGTCCATGACTGGACATCTGCTCGGCGGCGCCGGCGGCCTCGAGGCCGGATTCACCGCGCTTGCCCTGCGCGAGCAATGGGTTCCGCCGACCATCAACCTCGAGAACCCGGACCCGGAGTGTGATCTCGACTACGTGCCGAACCATGCCCGGCAGGCGTCGTTTGAATACGCTCTCTCCAACTCGTTCGGTTTCGGCGGGACGAACGCCGCGCTGCTGTTCAAGAGATATGAAGGCTAAAGGCGCCGGGACTGACACGGTGGACGCAATCGCCCATTTCCCATCCGATGTGGCACGGTGCAATGGAATGGCATACAATTAGAGCATGGCATCTCAATCGAAAGTCTACCCCGTTCGAGTGGGCCGGCAAGGACGGCTGATCATTCCCGCTCCGCTCCGCAAGGAGATGGGCCTTCGTCCGGGCGACACGCTGCTGTGCGGGGCCACGAAGGACAGGCTCGTCCTCACCGTCAGGAACGCCGCGGAGCGCGAGTTGTGGGCTCGCTTCGCCGGAGTGAGGGGAAGCCTCGCGAAGGAACTGATTCGAGAGCGCCGAAAAGAGGCGCGGCGTGAAGGCTGAGCCGAAATTCGTGCTCGATGCATCTGCATTGCTGGCTTACCTTCAACACGAGCCCGGATTCGAAAAGGTGCAGAAGGCATTGGCCGGCGGAGCCGTGATGAGCACCGTCAACGTCGCCGAGGTCTACGCCAAGGTCGTGGCGCGAGGTTTGCCGGTGCGCGAGATCGCAGCAAACCTGGCGGCCCTCGGGCTCGGTATGGTTTCGTTTACGGAAAGTGACGCGCAGGGATCGGCGGCGCTTCACCCGAGAACGCGCCAACTGAGACTGTCCCTGGGCGATCGCGCTTGCATCGCTGTCGGGATTCAGTTGGGTCTGCCCGTTCTGAGCGCGGACCGGGCGTGGAAGGGTATCCCGGGTGTGAAAGTGGAGATGCTTCGCTGACAGCGCGCACTGTCGACTGCCAACAGGATTCCTATGAAAATCGTCGTTTGTCTCAAGCAGGTACCCGCCCGCGATTCGGTTTTGCGGCTGAATGCCGCCGGAACGTGGATTCAGGAAACCGACATCAGCTTCGAAGTCAATGAGCCCGACGTCTATGCGCTCGAGGAGGCCCTGCGCCTGAAGGAATCGCAGGGCGGGGAAGTCGTCGTCTGCTCGCTCGGACCCGCCCGCGCTCAGCAAGCGATCAAGGAAGCGTTGGCCAAGGGCGCTGACCGGGCCTTGCATCTGGACGATCCCGCCTTCGCCGGCCTCGACTCTTTCGGGATGGCGCGCGTGATGGCCAAGGCGCTCGAAGCCGAGAAGCCGGACCTGATTGTGACCGGCCTGCAGTCCGACGATTTCGGCGCCGCCCAGACCGGTGTGATTCTGGCCGAGCTCATGGGACTGCCGCACTCAACCATCATCATGCAGATCGAGGTGCAAGGGAATTCGATCAAGGTGAAGCGCGAGCTTGAGGCGGGATTCTTCCAGTTCATCGAAATGCCGCTGCCCGCCCTGCTGACGATTCAGTCCGGCATCAACAAGCCTCGCTACGCTACGCTCAAGGGCATCATGGCGGCCAAGAACAAGCCGCTCAAGAAGCTCAGCATGGCCGATCTCGGACTCTCCGGCGGCGATCTTGCGCCGCTCCAGAAGATCACGCGCGTCTATGTACCGGAGAAGCGATCGAAGACGGAGTTCTTCGAGGGCAGCAGTAAAGATGTGGCGGCCAAACTCGTGGACAAGCTGAAAAACGAGGCGAGAGTCATCTAAACACGGAATGGAGCCGTGCCTGGCGCCGCGCGCAGTTTGACTCACCACCATGAGTCAATTAAACTAATCGTATGGCTAAGCGACTCCAGGTGATCATGAAGGATCCGGAGTACCGGGAGATTCAGCGCATGGCTCGCACGCGCCACATGACCCTGGCCGAGTGGGTCCGGCAGGCGCTGTACGCGGCTCGCCGGAGTGAGCCCGTGGGCGATCTGGCTAAGAAACTGGCAGTCGTACGTGCTGCAGCGGCTCACCACGGGCCGCCATCGCCCGACATCAAGGTCATGCTGGCTGAGATTGAACAGGGATATTGGTCGGATAAATCCTTCGAAGATCATTCGTGATTCTGGTCGATTCCAACATTCCGATGTATCTGGTGGGTGGACCGCATCCTCACAAGACCGACGCGCAGCGTTTGCTCGAGACCGTCCTGAACGAGCGGCAGCGTGTGGTTACCGACGCCGAGGTATTGCAGGAAATCCTGCATCGTTATGCCTCCATCAGTCGTTGGGACACGATTCAAACCGCGTTCGATGCCTTGTTTGGGATCGTCGATGATGTTCTGCCTGTAGATCGAGGGGCAGTCGAGCGCGCAAAGGAGATCATCTTCGGGCATCGCCGCTTGTCGGCGCGCGACGCCATACATGTCGCCATCATGGAGCGTCATGGAATCGAACGAATCCTGAGTTTCGACTCCGGTTTTGACGGACTCCCGGGCCTCACTCGATTGCATTAAACAAGGATTACGGAACTGAGCGACATCCCTTTCGTGCTGCTTTCACTGAGAGCTGATAACTCAAGACTAAGAACTGGAATCGATCGGATTGACTATGAGTAACGAAATCCTGGTATTCGCGGAACAGCAAGATGGCAAGATCACGCGTCCCACGTGGGAAGCGGTGGCGGCGGGGCAGAAGATCGCGGCGGACACGGGTGGCACCGTCACCCTGACGGTGCTCGGGGCGGGATCATCGGCTCTCGCGACGCAATTAGCTGCTGTTGACGCGGCGGGCGTGGTGGCCGTCGAGTCTCCGGTCCTCGCCGATTACACCCCGGACGGATACGCCATCGCTCTCGCGGGCCTGATCCGGTCGCGCCAGCCTCAGTACCTGGTGTTCAGCCATACCTACCAGGTGCGCGACTTCGCGCCCAAGCTTGCGGCCGCGCTCGGCGCGGGATTCATCTCGGACTGCCTGGGGTATCGCAACGAAGGCGGCCGGCTGGTGTTTGTCCGCCAGGTGTTCCAAGGCAAATTCAACGCGGATGTCGAGTTCGCGGGCGAGGCGCCCTACCTGGTGTCATTCCAGGCCGGATCGTTCCGCGAGGATGCTGTCCGGCGCGGCGCAGCCGGAGCCCCCGTCAGCACCGTGGCGGCGGAGATCAGTCCCGATCAGATTCGTTCGAAGCCGGGCGAGCGCTTCCGCGAGGCCAAGCAGGCCGTGGACCTGACCCAAGCCGAGGTGATCGTGGCCGTGGGGCGCGGCATCAAGGCGCCCGAGAACATCGAGATCGCCCGCAAGCTCGCGGAGGCCCTCGGCGGGGAGATCGGCGCCTCACGCCCGATCTGCGATGGCGGCTGGCTGCCCATGGATCGCCAGATCGGAAGCTCAGGGCAGACCGTGGCGCCCAAGCTTTACGTGGCGCTCGGGATTTCCGGCGCGATTCAGCATCAGGTGGGCATGAAAGGCTCGCGCAACATCCTGGCGATTAATAAGGACCGCGAAGCGCCCATTTTCGAAGTCGCCACCTACGGAGTGGTCGGCGATCTGTTTGAGATCGTGCCTCCGCTGATCGAAGCGATCCAGAAGGCGAAGGCGGGGTAGCTGCGGGCCTCTGGCACTAACGCTTAGCACCTAGCACCTTCCCTGCCGCTGCGGACTTTCGCGGTCTGCCCCCTAGCCTGCCGTTCGCTTTGGCGGCCGCTCGCTTGGCCCGGCTGCGCGATTGTCCGCCCTTCTGTCCCAGCCTGTACGCCATCCATTCCTTTGATCCGAGCAGGCCCTTCAGAAGGCCGGGCACGTAGAGATCCGCATCAAGCATCGGGAAGTGCAGGCCAAAGCCCGAGGGGCTGATCTCGATTTCGCGCAGTTCGGCAGGTCTGGCATTCTCCAGTCCCTGGGCATCCCGCGGCGAGAAGCTCACCGTCAGACTGGAACTGAGATCGATCACCATGCGGCCAGACTCGCGGTCATAGCGCGCGGAAATCGCCCTGGGCGCTGTCACGTGCAGCTCCCGAGCCCGCTCATTCGCCTGTTCCAAAGCCTCAAACTTGGCCATGAATCTTCTCCCACGCCCGGCAGTTCAACTTGAATACCGCTTCGCGACCCCGCCCGATCACATGCACATGAGCCGGGCGATGATCGTTGGGATAAACCACAACCCGCAGTCCCTCAAACGTGAGAACTGTCGGCACAGTCGAACGATAGCACGCTTCCTAAGCGCTTGGGTTATTGCGAACGGCAGGCTGCCGCAGACCTTGATGCGCCGACTCGGCGATCATGCGAAGTGTCGAAGAATTGTCTGCGCCAGCCCCCCAAAATTGAACTCGCGTCCCCTCTGCCTTAGAATGGTCGGGGCCGTGATAAGCCGCTCGTCGAGATTCGCAGTTGCCGTCTTCGCGGGGTTTGGCCTCGCGCTTGCCGCCGCACGATCCGCCCGCGCTGACCTTCCTTGCGCGCGCTGTCACCCTGCCGAGACCGCCGGATACGCCGCCACCCCGATGGCCCATTCTCTCACCGGTGTTGCGCGGGAGCCGCCCGGCGACTTCACCCATGCTGTCTCGAAGACCCGCTTCGCGGTGGAAGTGACGGGGTCGAAAGCCGACTGGACGATGGTCCAGCGTCTCGAGCGCGACGGCTTTTCGGGTGATTACGTGCCGGCCTACGCGATCGGGTCCGGAGCTCACGCCGTCGCATACCTCATTGATCTGCGGGGACATCTTTTCCAATCGCCGATTTGCTTTTATGCCGGGCGCGGCTGGGACATGGCGCCGGGCTACGAGGGAAACGCACAGCCGGACTTCCTGCGTCCCGTGACACCGGATTGCTTATTCTGCCACGCCGGAAAGGCCCGGCCGGTTGCGGGCTCATTGAACCGCTTCGAGGACCCTCCGTTCGAGGCCGAGGCCATCACCTGTGAACGCTGCCACGGTCCCGCGGACGCCCATCTGCGCAGCCCCGTTCCCGGATCCATCATCAATCCGGCGCGGCTTTCGGCGCGCGCCCGCGACAGCGTTTGCGAGCAGTGCCATCTGAGCGGCGAGGCCCGCATTGCCAATCCCGGCAAAGAGATCGGCGATTTCCAGCCTGGCCAGGAGTTGGAGCAGGTCTTTTCTGTGTACGTTTTCGAGGGCTCGCTTGATCCCGGACAGCCCGCAGGGCTCAAGGTGATCAGCCAGGCCCAGCAACTCGCTTTGAGCACCTGCGCGCGGCGGAGCAACGGGAAGCTCTGGTGTGGTACTTGTCATGACCCTCACCAGCAGCCCGCCGATCCCAAGGCTTGGTTCCGGGCGCGTTGTCTTTCGTGCCACGGCGACGCGCTGCTGCAGACCCACCCCAAGCCCAACCTGGATTGCGTCGGTTGCCACATGCCCGAGCGTCCGGTCTCCGACGGCGGGCACACCGTTTTCACCGATCACCGTATCGCAAGGCGGCCCCCGCCCGATTCCGCGCCGGCTGCCGCGGGCGACACTCAATCGCTCGTCGCCTGGCATGAGCCTGCGGAGCCGCTGCGGCAGCGTAACCTGGGCCTGGCCGAAATCGAGGTCGGCGAGCGCACGAAGAATCTAACGCTCGTTTCACAGGGGGCGAAAAGGCTGACGGAGTCCTCGCCGAGCTTCCCAAACGATCCGGCGCTGTTGACCGGAATTGGCCAGGTGCTGCTCGGCGTAGGCGAGGCCGAGCAATCCGCCGTCGTCTTCGAACGGGCGATCCGCGCGGAGCCGGGCAACCCCTCGCATTACATCCACGCCGCGCTGGCTTGGAAGGCGGCGCACGATCAGAAGAAGGCCGTCGAATACCTGGAGAAGGCCCTCCGGCTCGATCCGGTTCTCGAACAGCCTTACCAGGAACTTGCCGACCTTTATAGAGAGGAAGGCGAGACGGTCATGGTTCATCTGACGTATGAGCGATATCTGAAGGCTTTCCCGAGCAGCATCGCCGCGCAGAAAGGCGCGCGGGATTCGGCCTTGCGCTGAGTGCGAACGAGTTTGGCCGGGTTGGACGCCTGCCGGGCTGGTCTAAGGGATCAGTTTGTCCTGGAGCGCGATAAAATAACATCCATGAGGCCGTTGGTCCGGGTGAAACGCGCGCGCCGTCGGCAAGCGATGCCGGGCGCGCTCAAATCAATTGGAATCACCTCGGCCGCAATGCTCGTGACACTGCTGGCCGGCCCGAGCTCGTCGTTGCCAAGAGCTTCGGCGCCACAAGCTTCGGCACAAGATGAGCTCGGGGCGGCGGCGGCGGCGGAGCGATCGGGCAACTACGATGACGCCGCGCGCCACTATCAGAATTTCCTTTCTACGGCCGCCAGCGTCTCGACAGTCGGGCGGTCCGCGCTCTCGCCTGCGATCATAGAAGCGCGTACTCGTCTCGGGACGGCGCTCTTCATGCTGCACCGCTACCGCGAATCCTTGTCAGCGCTCCGGCCCTTGCCGTTTCCTGCCGGCTCGGGCGGCCCTCATCGCGTGGGGGCGCCGGCGATACCCGCCCAAGCCTGGCTGGTGGAGGGCCTCGACTACCTCGACCTTAACCAGCTTTCAGACGCCACCCGCTTCCTGCGTCAGGCGATTGCCCTCAATCCGAACAGTGGAACCGCGCGCCTGGCGCTTGGCGACGCCCTGGCTCGCAGTGATCATCCCGAGGACGCCGAGGCGCAATACCGCGAGCAGTTGCGCCGCACGCCCGACGTGCTGGAAGCGTGGTACAAGCTGGGCCTGGTCTACACGAATCTCGCTCAGAGAGCGACCGCAGGATTCAGTGAGCAGCAGGGGGGCTCGGTCCTGGCCCGCCAGCTCGCGGCCGAGCAGCTTTCGGATCGAGGGGATTACTGGGGCGCGGCCCAAGCGCTATTTCCGGTTGTGGACTCTTCGGGGCCAGGCTCGAATCAGCAGATCGCGAAGATGGCAGCGGACCAAGGTACGCGGGGCTCCGCCGGTTCGGCGTTCCAACCAGGCCTGCACGCGAGCTTCGGAACGGCGCTGCTTTATCTGAGTTATCCCCGCGCCGCCGAAAAGGAGTTCGAGGCCGAGCTTTCCGGGGATCCAGAATCGCTGCCGGCCCAGCTCGGCAAGGCAGAGGTCGCGGCGTTGCGCTCGGACTGGGATGGCGCGCTTGCCATCTTTGGGCATCTGATGGATGTCTACCCCGCGGCGCTGGCCCGCCGGCTCGAGATGCCACCGCCCGCCCGCCTGGTGGAAGCCTGGCCGCGCGAAGAATCCAAGTTACAACCACCGCTTGCTGAAGCACCGGCGGCAAAACTGTGGGCCGCATGGCTCGGCGGCGGCGGGTTGAAGTTGCCGCCGGCGGCTTCGGGCCAGGATCGATGTTCTTCCCCGTCGCAAAGCCGCCAGCATGAACCGGGCTACTGGATGGTGGAGGCGTGTGCCGCCGAGTTGCGCACCGATCTCGGATCGCGAAAAATTCTGACTGAGAACGAACGCGCCAAGCTGGTGGAGACGGACTACCGCCTCGGAGATTACGAAAAGGCGCGGGACGGCGCGAGGGCGCTGTTGAGGTTGTCCGCGCACGATCCCTGGGGCGGCTACTGGCTGGCGAAGTCGTACTCGGCGCTGATCGGCGAATGTTTCGCCAGGCTGTCCGAGCTCAATCCCGATTCAGCCCGGGTCCACGAAATCCTCGCCAACTACGACGCGGACCGGCAGCAATGGGCGCCGGCGCGCAACGAATATGAAGCGGCATTGCGCCTCGCTCCGGAACTGCCTGATCTGCATCTTGGGCTTGGCACGGTGTATTGGCGGTCGGGAGACTGGTCGCGAGCACTGGACGAGCTCAAGAAGACGCTCGATCTCGCACCGGGTTCCACGGTGGCCGCCTACGAGTTGGGCGACAGCTACATTCAAGAGCATCAATGGCGCGATGCGCTGGACTATCTGCCGCGTGCGCTCAAGGATCCGGCGGTCGAACGCAAAGCGCGGCTGGACCTCGCCAAGGCTGAAGGCGAATTGGGTGACTCCGCCGCGGCCATCAAGGACTTGAGCCTCCTCGCGGCCGACGATCATGACGGCGAGGTCCACTATCGCCTGGCGATGGCTTACCGCGGAATCGGCGATTCGGCAAAGGCCCAGGCCGCGCTGGGGGTTTCCGAAGCCCTTCGCAAGACTTCTGACCAGCTCACCCGGCAGCGGCTTGAAACGCTGGAGGGCGGGCAGAAGGACCTCCAGCACTTGGACGGGGGGCAAAATTGAGCCGGGCGGGACGAGTTTAGAGTGAAAAACAAAAATGTTACGAACGAAGCCAATAGGTTATTGAAAACAAAGCACTTCTGTTTTCCATATTTATTGAAAGCCACTAGGTTATTTAAAATAAGTAAGTTACCTTGAAAAAAGCCAAGAGGTTATTGATTATAAATACGTTAGATCGTTTTCAAGGGCCCAAAATTCGTGCTGCCAGCGCGAAAATCGCGAGTTTCGAGGCGAAATCAGGTGCATTTGGCCCACCCCGTCGATTGGTCGCGAGCAGCCACAATAGACCGTGATCCAGTCAGCAAGCCCCCCGTTTCCTTGCAAGGGGAGGGAAGGGAGGGCCCAAGTCTGGGCAACGTTCATTGACTAGGTCATACCTTTGCCCTGTACATAAATTAGAACCGAGCCGCAAAAAACGTACATTATTGGTGTTGACATGCCTACCGTTTTTCGGGCAGCATGCTAATTGCTCTGCATTACTTGCGTGTCTTCCGTGGGGGGACGCGCTTCTGTCGGGTCGCTGATGCTGGTCGGGTTCGGGTCTTATAAAGTTTTCCGGTAGGGCCGATTAGGACCGAGGGCTGCAGTGAAGCCGCCAAGACGTTGCGTCTCCGGAGCGGGGGAATCGTGCCACACCCCAAAGCAGCATCATCGTCCTACCTCTGAGTGTCTTCGCCTCGTCATGAGGCTTCCGCGTCGTTACAGTTTTGAAGTGAGTGGAGGGGACCGCCGGCTTTGGAACCGCGAGCGGGCGGCTGAAAGGCTCAATCTTCATCACATTTACAGGAGGATGACATGAGGAAGCGTGTCGCATGGAGTCTCGCCGCGGTATTGTCAATTGTGATCGCCGCAGGCATTGGAGCGCTGCCCAGCTTGGCGCAGACATCAGTGGCCGGCTCGATCACGGGCATTATCACCGATCCCTCAGGGGGCGTGATTCCCGGCGCCAGCGTCACAGTGACGAATGCAGGTACCCAGCAGGCCTTGACGGCGACCACAAACGCTTCCGGCTATTACGTAGCGCCGAACCTGCCCTCGGGAGACTATAACGTCCGAGTTGAAAAGGGAGGCTTCCAGGCGTGCGAGAGCAAGGGCGTTCACCTGGATCCGGCCGCCACGGTGGAGGTAGGTTGCGCGCTGAAGGTCGGCGAAGTCTCGCAAACCGTGGAGGTGACGGCCTCGGCTGTGAACGTGGACGTGAGCGACACCAAGGTGGAGCGCACCGTGGACTCCACTCAGATGCAGCAGTTGCCTGTGAACGGGCGGAACTTCGTCAGCCTTCTCGGCCTGCAGCCCGGTGTCGTCCAGAGCTTCTCGTTCAACAGCTTCCAGGCCATGAGCCTGTTCGCCTCGCAGTGCACGCAGGTGAACGGCCTCACTGGCGAGTCGAACAACCTCCTGATCGACGGCGCCCCGTCCACGCGCACGCGCGCCAACGGCGCGACGGTGGGCATGCCGGGCATGGACTCGATCAGCGAAGTGAACATCATCACCACCGGCTACATGCCGGAGTATTCTCGCGCCGCGGGCGGCCAGATGGTGGTGAATATGAAGTCGGGCACGGATCAGTATCACGGTGACGCTTTTGAATTCATCCGGAATGACGCCCTCGACGCCCGCTACTTTTTCTCCCCGACTCGACCGAAGCTCGATTACAACGATTTTGGCTTCACCATCGGCGGGCCGGTTATTCCCAACAAGCACAAGCTGTACTTCTTCTGGTCGGAAGAATGGCAGCGCGAGGTCAGCGGCAACACCGAGGTGGGCCAGGTACCGACCATGGAAGATCGAACGGGTGATCTCGCCCCGTATTGCCAGGCTTTTGCCAGCAGTTGCCCGAAGGTTCCGGGCTACCTGAATGGGGTCGATGGCCTTGTAGCAGGACAAGCGTTCCCCAATAACACCATTCCTGCCAACCTGCTCAGCGCCAACGGCTCGGCCATGGTGGACCACTTCTATCTCATGCCGAACACCCAGACCGGGCTCAGCTCGCTCGATCCTTTTGAGGGCGGCAACAACCTTATTTATAACTACAACAGCCCCACGGACGTCCGCATCGATGACGTCAAGGGCGACTACAGCATTAACGACCGGAATCATCTGGCGGTCACCCTGCGCCACTACGCCGACGTCTCCACCAGCCCGACGGGCAGCGGCGGCGCCTCGGCTCTGCTGCAGCAGGGTTACCACTTTCCCAGTCGCGGCGCCACGGTGGACTTTACAACCACCTTCAGCCCCACCCTGCTCAACGACTTCACGGCGACCGCAACTGAGGACATTGTCCACGTGCTCGTTCCGGGCGGATCCTTCGGCGGTGACGGAGTTGACAGGACTACGCTCGGCGTCGACTATCCCTACATCGTCCCGGGCGGCGCCGCCAGCAAAGACATTGCCCAGAAAATCCCCACTCTGATCATGGCCGGCGGATTCGAACAGGTGAGCGGCCTGCCCTATCCTTCCGGCAGCACGGGCCACGTTTATACGGTCCAGGACGTGCTAACGAACATCCGTGGCAACCACACCCTTAAGGCCGGATTCTGGTTTGAGCACGATGGCGAGAACGATCACGACCAGGTGCGCGTTTCGCCGGGCGGCGGCGTGGGCAATAACCTGAACGGACAGTTCGAATTCAACGGTTCGGGTATCAATACCACGGGCGCGGGCCTGGCAGACGCACTGCTCGGCAACTTCGACAACTATTCTGAGCTCGGCTGGCGCGATTACACGCCGTGGTACGGCCACCAGATCGGTGTGTTCGGCCAGGACAGTTGGAAAGTGACGCCCCGGCTCACAATTCAGGGCGGCCTGCGGTGGGACTACTTTGAGCCCTACCAAAGCACCTGGTGCAATTTCGCCATGTTTGACCCGGAGTTCTACTCCTTCTCGTCCGGGACGCAGCAGGTTGTAAATCCCACCACCGGATTTGTGACCGGCGGAAACCCCTATAACGGGATCGCGACGCCCTGCCAGCAGTTGCCCGCGGATGCCGCTGGACACTTTGCCGTGCTGGGGCAGCAGTTGACCACTTCGAACCTGGCTGCAACCAACCAGGAACTGCGCAACCTCGGCATGCAGCGAGGCCTGTCGAATCAGATCTTGGGAAGCCGGTGGAACGATGTCCAGCCTCGCCTGGGCTTTGCCTGGGATCCCTTTGGCAACGGGAAGACCTCGATTCGCGGAGGCGGGGGCGTCTTCTTCAATCACAATACGCTGAGCGACGTTACCCTGATGGGTGGGAACACACCCTTCCAGTTGGCCGAGGAGACATTCAACGGCAGGGCTGACTGCCCGGGCGACGCTTTTCCGGGCGCAGCGGGTTGCTCAGCGCCCACCACGCCCCCCAATCTGCCTATTCCGATCACCGGCCAGGATCTCGTGAACAAGACCCCCGTGGTCTACTCGTGGAACTTCACAGTGCAGCACGAATTCTTCAATGACACCCTGGTGGACGTCGGTTACGTGGGTAACCGCGGGAAACACTTCCCCATCAACGGAGACCTGAATCAGCCGGCCATCGGTACCTTCAATGACCCGGCGAATACCGCGATCAACCAGGATGTCCTCAGGCCCTATCCCGGCATCGGCGGCGCCATGACGGATTTGCAGGAGGCAAGCTCAAAGTACGACTCTTTGCAGGTGAGCATCCAGAGACGCTTCACCAACAACCTGCAATTTAGCGTGGCTTACACCTATTCGAAGTGCTTCGACATGGCCGATAGCATTTATACGGTGGTCGCCGACACTTACGATCCCAAATTCAACTGGGAGGTTTGCGGTTTCAACCAGACCCACAACCTGACGATCACCTACATCTACAACCTGCCCTTCCTGCGCAACAATACGACGCTCGTGGGCAAGGTGTTGGGCGGATGGGAAGTCTCCGGTGACGCAGCTTTCGTCAGCGGGTTTGACGATACCGTATCCGCCAGCGCGGACTATCTCGGCAACGGCGCCCAAGGCATCGGCGCGACCCTGCCCGCTTATGTGAAATCGGGCTGCAATACCCGCGGCAGCCGGTCGTTCTCGGAGTTCTTTAACACGTCATGCTTCTACGAGCCGCCCCTGTATGGGCCCGGGAACACCGGCCTGGTGGGCTCGTCCGCATACAACTCGATCGAGGGTCCAGGAGTTGACAACTTCGATTTCGCCCTGATCAAGAACGGACCGATCTGGGGAGAAAAAGTGCACTATCAATTCCGGGGCGAGTTCTTCAACTTCTTCAACCACCCCTCGTTCAACGGCATCGATACGGGCGTGAGTGATGGCGCGTTCGGCCAGGTCAACAGCGCCGTCACGCAACGCAACATCCAACTCGGCTTGAAGATCCTCTTCTGACACTTCAGGCCGCTTGACACGATGTTTCCTGGGGGCGCTTTCCCGGCGCCCCCAAACACACCAGGTGAGCCGCCAGACGCGAAACCGCTACGATGCTCGCTGAGACTTCGCGCTTTCGCGCCGGTTCCACGCCTGAATGCTTCCTCTCGCTGCACGCCTGCGTGCCCAGCCCTTCATCAACTCCCTCGGCCTGGCGTAAGGTGACAGCTGCCGGTTCTGTTGCCCGACGCAGGGGGGCGCCGCTGCTCGCCGCCGTGCTTCCGGCAGTCGTGCTCCCGGTACTATTGGCCGTTGCCGCGCAAGCGGCATCATCCCAGGTGGCGCCTGATCGCGAGATCGCCGGCTCGTCGCCGCGCAAGGTGATCATTGACACCGATCCGGGCACCGACGACGCCATGGCGATCCTGCTGGCGCTCAATTCGCCCGAGTTGGACGTGCAGGCGCTCACCGTGGTTCCCGGCAACGTCACGGCCGCGCAGGGACTGGAGAACGCGCTGCGGCTGGTCTCGCTCGCGGGACGCTGCGATGTGCCGGTGGCGCACGGCGCCGAGCATCCGCTCAACCAGAAGCTCGTCACAGCCGAGTTCTGGCACGGGCGGAACGGCCTGGCCAATATCGAGCTTCCGCCTTCGAAGTGCACGGCTGATCCGCGCTTCGGACCTGATCTCATCGTCGAGTTGGTCCACAAGTATCCGCACGAGATCACGCTCGTCCCCATCGGACCCGAAACCAACATCGCTCTCGCGGTCTCGAAGGACCCGTCGATCGTGCCGCTGGTGCGCGACGTGGTGATTATGGGCGGATCGATTTCGGGCGGCAACGTGAACGCCGCTGCCGAGGCCAATATCTACGGCGATCCCGAAGCGGCCCAGATCGTGTTCAACGCCGGCTGGCCGATCACAATGGTGGGTCTGGACGTCGGCAACAAGACCCTGGTCACGCGAGCCCACATCGCGCAGCTCGAGCGCACTCACGGTCCGGAAAACGACTTCGTGGCGGGCGTGCTCAAGTTCCTCATCGACCTCTCCGAGAAATACGGCGCGACGGGCGTGCAAATGTACGACCCGCTGGCCCTGGGCGTGGCCATCGATCCCGGCGTGGTCACCACCCAGGCCATGCGCGTGGACATCGAAACGCGAGGCCAATTCACGCGCGGCGAAACCGTCGGCAATCGCGGCGGCACCGTGGAGCGCAACGTTCCTCACGAAGGCCGGCTCTGGATCGAGGCCGTGGATCCGGTGGCGCCGAACGCGCGGGTCGCCGTCGAGGTGAACGCGGACCGGTTCCTCGCCATGTTTCTCGAGCGGATCGCCGGCAAGTGAGCGGCTCCGGCTGCTATAATGCGAGACGCATGAGTTCACAGCTCAACTCGCGACGCCGAATCCTACCCCGGCTGCTTCCGGCCGCGCTGGTCCTGGCATGTCTGGCCCTAGCGGCGGCTGCTCCCGCCCGGGCCCAGGTGGATGGCGCGGGCACGGCGCAGCATCCAGCCGCGCCGGTTGTGAACGGCCCCCTGGTGCAGGACTTCTCCTTCCTCACGGGCCGTTGGCGCGGCGGCATCTCCGGAGGCCTCTTCGACGAGGAGTGGAGCCAGCCATCCTCCGACTCCATGATGGGCATGTTCCGCTACATGGAAAACGGCAAGGTGAAGTTTTACGAGTTCATGGTGATTGAGGCCAGCCCGAGCGGCCCCGTGCTGCACGTCCGGCATTTTGATCCCGGCCTGACCGGATGGGAGGAGAAGGACGCGCCGCTCGCCTTCACGGTCGAGAGCTTCACGGAGAGCCAGGTGGTGTTCGTCAACCCGGACAAATCCAGCACGGTGACCTACCGCCGCAGCTCGCCTACGGCCCTGGCCGAGGTGCTCGAGCGCAGCGCCGGCGGGCACAAGGGCAAGCAGGAATTCGCCTTCGGCCTCACCCCCTGACTCCGGGCGGGCTTGCCGACCTGAGCGCACGTGGGCCACATCATCTACCGGTTCCTGACGCGTTTGTTCGCGCGCTACGGATACGGCGCTGTGTTCGCCGGCGTCATGCTGGAGAACGCCGGAGTGCCGGTGCCGGGCGAGACCGTGCTCCTCTTTGGCGGATTCCTCGCCCACCAGGGAACGCTCGGCCTCAAAGCCGTGATCGGGTTCGCGATCGCCGGGGCCATAGTGGGCGACAATCTGGGCTACTGGATTGGCCGCTCCGGCGGGGTCAAGCTGCTGCGGCGCCTGCGCGGGCGCGCCTTCCTGAGTGAACGCATCTTCGACAAGGCTGAAAATGCGGTGCTGCGATACGGCGCCTGGGCCGTGTTCGCGGCGCGTTTTGTGATGGGTCTCCGCATCGTGGCGGGACCGCTCGCCGGCGGATTCCGCATGCGCTATCGGAATTTTCTGCTGGCCAACGCCTGCGGCGCCGTGCTCTGGGGAACCACCATCGGCGTTGCCGGATACCTTCTCGGATCGAGCTGGGACCGGCTGGTCTATTTCGCCCGCGATGTGGACCTCGCGGCTCTCATCGCCGCGACGGTTGTGGCGCTGATCCTCGTGGCCCGCGCGCTTCTAGGGCGCCGCCGCGCCCGCCCTGCCCGATAACCATGCCCGTCGCAAGGCCGCCTGTTCGGGGGTCGCTTCCGGGAGATCCGCGATCGCGTAATCGTCCGCCCGCGGCGGATCGAGCTTTACGATGACGATCTCGCGATCGGCGTGGCGCTGCACGGTAAACGGCACTTCGGCCCCGGCCGGATAAATCTTCAGCCGGTCTCCGAGGGTCTCCGTGGCCAGCGAGAAATTGTCCACGGCGACCAGGAGGTCGTCGCGGCCAAGGCCTGCGCGCTCCGCCGCGCTGCCCGGAAGCACCGAGGTGATCAGGATGCCCGTGTTGGCGGGGCGAAACTGGATTCCTAGGCTAGGTGAGGAGCCTACTGTGGCGGCGCTGTTCAGTCCGAGGCCGGCCTTCGCCAGGGTCCCGGCGTAGGGGAGGGGATCGGTGCCCTGCACGTAGCGCCGGAAGAAGTCCGTGAAATCGGTGCCGCTCACCTCGTTCAGGGCGCGCAGCACGTCGCCTTCCTCGTAGCCGTGGCCCGGCAGGTAATAGGTGTCGGGCGGCGCGCCGTAAAACCGCTGATACATCAGGCGCATGACGTCGTCGAGCGATTTGGCGCCGCCGGTCCGGGCGCGCACTTCAAAATCGAGCAGCATGCCGAGCAGCGCGCCCTTGTTGTAATACGAAATGGTGGTGTTGGCGAAGTTCGTCTCCTGCATCTGGGGTGAGCGATCGTAGAACCAGGCGTGGAAGCTCGAGCTCTCGGCCGACATCAACTTGCGCCCGGGCTCGGATTCGAGAGTGGCGATCTCGTCGCTCAGGCGCTTCCGAAATTCCGTCTCACTCCACAGGCCTGCGCGCCGCATGGCGACGTAGGAGTAGTAGCTGGTGACGCCTTCGGCGAACCAAAGGGACTCCGTGTAATCCTCCCTGGTGTAGTCGAAGGGCCCGAGCGCGGCGGGCCGCAGCCGCTTCACGTTCCAGGTATGGAAAAACTCGTGGGCGGCGTCGGTGAGCGCTTCCTCGATGCCGCCGTCGGAAAGAAGCTGGCTGACGATGATCTGGGTGGAATTCAGGTGCTCCATGCCGTCGCCGGCGGCGATGTCGGGAGCGAAGTGAAAGATGAAGGTGTAGTGGTCGAAGTCGGGCTCGGGCATCATCGACATCTCAACGGCCACGATCTTCTTGACGCCATCGGCGAGCTTCTTCACCAGCGCCGCGCGCTCGTCCTCGTCGGTGGCGTAATCGTGCACTGCCACGCGGAAAGTCTTGCCGTGGTCGCTGAATTCTTCCCAGGTCACGCTCGGGCTGATTTCGAGCGGCGTATCGATCAGGCGGTCGTAGTTCGCAGCCTGGAAGCTGCGCTGCGCCGGATCGAGCGAGTAACCGCTCACCACCTTCCACCCCTGGGGCGCCATGATCTCGAGACGAACGGGGTCTGGCTTGTGACCGGCAACATACATGAAGACGGAAGCGCCGTCCAGGTTGGCGTGGGTCGGGTCGATTTGGGAAAATGAGCCGTTCAGGTCGTTGCCGAACACTTTGTAGCGCACGCGCACTTCGCCCGCGCCGGCGGTCTGCACGCGCCAGGTCTGCTTGTCAGGCTGCGACCACTCGAGCGGATGTCCGTCCGCGCCCGCCGCCGCGAACTCCTGCACGTTCTTGGCGAAATCGTAGATGGCGTAGCGCCCGGGCGACCAGGCCGGCATGGCGAAATCGAGCGTGGGAGCGCTCGTGCCGCGCGCATCGATCTCCACGTCGGCCAGGTGCACACTCGGCTGCGTGATGGCAAGGTGATACTCAAGCTGGAGCGGAGACCCGGTTTCAGCGGCCTGCGCCGCGCAACTCGCCCGGGCGGCGCCTGCGAGGGCGACGGTAAGCACGAGCCAGACGGGCACGAGCCAGACGGGCAGGAGCCAGACCGGCAGGCGCCACACTGGCACCCGCCACACTGGCACGCGCCACGGGGTGAATCTTCGAGGCCGCGAAATTTTGCGGCTTGACTTGTCGGGAATCATCATCGCGAGGGTAGGTCCGTTCATGCAGGTTTTGAAGGGCGTACTACCACAATGTAGCATGCGCCGACCTTGACTTCGTTTGGCTTCGTTTGTGGTCCGCAGACCCACCACTCTCGATTCCAAAAGACTTACGCCCTGCGAAGTTGGCTTCGTTTTTCAATGTTCTTCAATTCGTTTTTCCGCCCTTTGCTCGATCTATCCGCAATAGGGTCTATAGCTTACCCTGGATACACCGGCGCTGGGTTCGCTAACGGGCGGTCGCTTTCCATAAGCGCTCCCGATTCGCTATAAGCCACATGAGATGATCCAGTTACGGGCAAGTCCGGTTTTGGGTTCGCTCGTCTAAACCAAACAGGGGGGCCCCAAATTTTCGCGCTTCGTTCGTCCATAACCCGCCGCGCGTCCACCACCCGCCGAGGTTCCACAGGTCGCCGGGAGTCCACCCGCTGTGCTCGAATCGCAAGTCACGCATGGCTAAACACTCCGAGCCTTGCCTCCACCGCTTCTCTGAGCTCTCTCGATCCGCGCACCGCGTCAGGCCCGATCTCCTTGCACACCCGCCGCTTCCAATTAGGCTCACCACACGCGTACCGGTAAAGAAGCTGCGTCAGGTCCTCTTCGATCCGCGCGTCCAGGCTCCTCAGATAAGCTTCCGAACCTCCGTTGCGAAGGGCTTTCCGCTTCGACCACAACTGCGAGGCGGCGAACTGCAGGCCGCCGTAACGCTCCACAGGATCCACGAACCAGAAGATCGCCGCGAGGTCCTGCCACAGCCGCTGCAACTCAGTGAGATTCTCGCCACGCCGCTCCAGATGCCGGCGCAGGTCGGGCGCAATCCGAAGCCGAAGCCCGTTGACGGCCGAGCGAAGCCGGCCCCGCACGGTGCGGGGTCCGGTGGATCGCTGCGCGTTGGCGCGCTGAGCCCGAAGCCTGGCCACACTCGGGCCCGCGCTCGGGGCGGCATCACGCGGCGCATGGCCGGACGCATCGGGCGCCGGCGTCGCGGGTGTTGGCGCCGCCGGCGTTGACGCCGAAGAGCTCGTTTCAACAGGTCGTTTCGTCATCGCAATTCCTCCAAGTCCTGCTGACATCGGAGCGCCAAGACGACGCTCCGGCATCGAGCCTAGCAGCTCAAAGTGGGACGGTGGGCCAGACTGAGAAAGGTGGGAAAGAATATTTCGCGTTTCGTTTCAGTGGGTTAGCTTGTCTGGCTCAGATCCCTGCTCGCACGAATCACAGGCTGCGATGCAGCTTTCGGCCAGATGGACGTGGTCAAACGATTCGCAGGTCACTCGAGGAAGCGGCGCTGGCTGGCGTGGAATATGGCTCGGATGTTCACGTGGTCGAGGAAAGCTCGGTAGAAGATGACATAGGGCGTGCCGGAGACAATCAGCCGGCGAAGCCCAGTCTCATCGATCTTGGCTCTCAGGGCGGGGAAGTCACCCAGCCTGGTGACAGCCTCTTGAATGTAGCTGATGGTCTCTTCGGCCGCCTCGGGGCTCAAGGTGGCGAGGTAGGTTTCGATCGAGTCGAGGTCGTCGTAGGCCTTCTTGCTCAAGACGATCGTCATTCCGGCGAGGGAGTTCTGCGGCTCGGCCGAAGGGAATCGAGCCTGGCGAAAGCCTCTTTATTCGTGTAGGCCTTGCCGGCCTCCACGCGATCTCTGCGGCGCACTTCAGCAAGCTGAGCTTCTTCGATACCCAGCAAGGAATCGAGAGCGGAAGCCAACAGCGCGGCAGGCCCTTCATTGCGTTCCTGGGCCACGCGCTCGATCTTCTGCTTCAGTTCAGTCGGTAGTTCCAGGCTGGAGGTCTCGCTCACGCGTCACCTTATGCTCGTATCCTAACATGCGCCGAGCGGAAAGCAAGGGTGGACCCCGCTTTTGGCGTCCGCAGCTTGTGAGAGAAACGTTTAAGAACGCTGGTAAGAACACTGGTGCCCCGCAGGGCGCGGTGGTCGGTCAAAAGCTGCGACCATCAACACCACTCAGGCCTTGGCATTGCCCGACGGCGGCCTTGTTATACACTTTGTATGACGATGCGCGAATCGGGGCCGTCTCTGTGGCCCTACTGTTGGTGATGCGCGTCTACCATAAAGACAAGTCGATGGCGAAGAAATCCGAATCATCTCGGCGCGGGAAGCTAATCAGCGTGAGCGCCGAATCTATATTCAGCAAGCCGCTGAATAAACGGCAAAAGGCGGCCCTGGCCCGGATCGCGAAGCGTCAGGCGGCCGGACAGGACTCCGATATCGACCTGTAGGGGCGAGCCGGCGGCTCGCCCCTACACATCCCTCCGCTGACCGATGAACAATTGTCCCAATTCCGCCGGGCGCCGAAGGTGCTGATCGCCGCCCGCCGGGTCGAGCAATCGTAGCGCGGACCACATCGGGTGCCGCGACGGCTTGCTCACTGCGGTTGAAGCCGGAATCCGAGTTCCGCCCCGGCCTTGCGAATGCGATCGTCAAGGCTCAGAATTTGCACGCCCGGCACCACGGCACGCACAGCCAAGGCCGACGCCAAGTGAATCGCGTCCAGGGTGCGGACGGGTTCGGCCGGAAACGGACGCCTCGCCCGGTCGACAATGTCCGAACTGGCTCGCCACAAGTGCCACCGGGCGGCCGCGGCAGCCAATTGCGCGCGGCGATCGGCGGCTGCGGCTTCGGCGATTTCACCCAGTGTGACGGCGCGAATCAGCACTCGGTCGCACTCGACGAGGGTGAGATCGGAGGCCATCACCAGTTCGGCGCGGCGGAGCACCTCGCGCACGGGCCGGCCGCCTTCTTCCCCGAGCAACCACGCCAGCACGGCGCTCGACTCCGCATAAACGTTCAACGGGTGCCACGCTCCTCATTGAGGAGTTCCGTGGCCCGGCGTCGCTTAAGGAGGCGCGGAAGCTGCGGATACACCGCCGGATTGTTTGGCGTGCCCAGAGTCACTTGCCCTCTCCTCGCGAGTGCCGTCAGCCCCGCAGGGACGCCGGGCTCGTCCCTCCCTTGGCCTGGCGGAATGAGTTCTGCAACCACTTCCCCGCGATCCGTCACCAATACAACCTCGCCGGACCGGACTTCACGGACATACTCGCTCAAACGGTTCTTCAACTCGCGAAGGCCCGCGCTCTTCATGGGTTCAATGTAGCTGCATGAAGCTGCATTGTCAATGCTGACCTTGATCCTGTGACGCTCGTGTTCGAGGTGTTCGACACGGTTAGCGGCCGTTTCATGCGAAAAGGGCCCAAGAGTCGTTTGTCCATGCGGACCCCTTTCGAGCGAGCATCCGACCGCTGACTCGTGGTAAGATGCGTCCCATTGGAGGAAAAACCGATGGCTCATTACTCCAGACGCGATTTCTTGAAGACCGGCATCGCCGCAGCGGCGCTCGCGGGCGCTGGAAGCTTGCCGCTCGGCGCGACGCGCCAGACGGCGACGGATTGGGTAACGCTCGGGAAATCCGGCGTTCGGGTGACGCGGCTCGCCTTCGGCACCGGCACCGTCAGCGGGCAAGTGCAGCGCGAGCTCGGGCAGGAGCAGTTTACCCGGATGGTCCGCTACGCCTACGACCACGGTATTCGCTTCTTTGAGACCGCCGAGTCTTACGGTGAGATGCACAGGATGCTGGGCATTGCGCTCAAGGGCCTTCCGCGCGACAGCTACCGGCTGATGACCAAGGTCACCACGCGTGAAGGCGTCGATCCGCAGCAGAAGATCGACGAGTTGCGCACCCTCGCCAACACCGATTACTTCGACGTGATGCTGTTGCACTGGCAGCACACCGCAACCTGGCCCACTGACAGCCTGCGATGGCAGGACGGCATTTCGGAAGCCCAGGCGAAACACGCCGTGGTGTCGCACGGCGCCTCGGTGCACGGCCTGCCGGCGCTGCGCCGGTTCCCCGGCAACCAGTGGCTCCAGGTGGCAATGATCCGGATGAATCATAAAGGCGTGCACATGGACGCGGAGGATTACGCCACGGGCGGATTGGGAAACGTCAGCGAGGTCGTCACCCACGTGAAAGAAGTCCGCCAAGACGGGATGGGCGTGATCAGCATGAAGCTCGTGGGCGAGGGCTCCTTCACGAGCCGCGAAGACCGTCAGGCTGCCCTGCGGTACGCCTTCAGGAACGCGGGCGTGGATTCCGTGACGCTGGGCTTCAAGAACACCGCCGAGATCGACGAAGCCATCGAGAATGTGAATCTGGCGCTCGCGTAGCGGCAGCCGGCAACTTCCTTACGCCTTCTCAGAGCAAGCGTAGCGCGGCCCTGTCTTGCAGGTCCGCGGCCTCTTCGCGCCCTGCGTGATGCCTGTTGAATCCGCCGGAGGATGCCTTCATGTTGCGGTCGCGATCCACTTTTAGTTCTCATCCCGGCCTTAGCTCTCATTCCGGCCCTAGCTCTCATTCCCGCGTTAGCTCTCATTCCGGAACGATTCTTTCGCGCGTGGCGCTGCTCTGGGCGCTGGTCGTCGGCATCCCGCTCCTTCCGGCGGCGAATTATCCGGCGCCGGCGGAGGGGACTTTCGTTGTCCATGACTTCCATTTCAAGGACGGCGAAACGCTGCCCGAGCTGCGCCTCCACTACGCTACGTTGGGCGCGCCGGTGCGCGATGGAACGGGCCGCGTAACCAACGCCGTGCTGATCCTGCACGGCACCACGGGCTCCTGGCGGCAATTCACGTCGCCGGTGTTTGCGGACGCGCTCTTCGGCCCGGGCCAGCTTCTCGACGCCTCGCGGTACTTCATTGTGCTGGCCGACGGCATCGGCCACGGCGGATCGAGCAAGCCGAGTGACGGTCTCAAGGCCCACTTCCCGCACTACGACTACGACGACATGGTGGCGGCCCAGCACCAGCTTCTCACCGAGGGCCTGGGCGTGAATCACCTGCGCCTGGTGCTCGGCACGTCGATGGGTTGCATGCATTCCTGGGTATGGGGCGAGACCTATCCCGAGTTTATGGACGCCCTGATGCCGCTCGCCTGCCTGCCGGTCCAAATCGCGGGCCGCAACCGGGTGTGGCGCGAAGAGGTGATCGACTCCATCCGGCTCGATCCGGCATGGAAGAACGGCGACTACGCCGAAGAGCCGCTCGAGGGCCTGCGATCCGCAATCGATCTGCTGCTCATCGCGGGCAGCAGTTCACTCCAGTGGCAGAAGAACTATCCTACGAGAGACCAAGCTGACAAATTTCTGCACGACTACGTCGAAACACGCCTGCCGCAATACGACGCCAACGACCTGCTGTACGCGGTCGATGCTTCGCGCAATTACGATCCTTCGCCGAACCTGGAAAAGATCAAGGCGCCGGTGATGTTTGTAAACTCCGCTGACGACTTCATCAATCCGCCGGAGCTCGGCATTGCGGGGCGCGAGATCAAGCGCGTGCCGCGCGGCAAATTCGTGCTGCTGCCTGTCTCGGACCAGACGCGCGGCCACGGAACGCACACCGTGGCGGCGGTCTGGAAGCAGTATCTCCAGGAACTGCTCGAGGAATCGAAGTGATGGGCTTGCTTTAGCGACGAACGATACGTACGACAAGGTTCACGCAGAGGCGAAGGGAATCTCTCGCGAGTTTTGGTCGTGGGACCACAAACGAAAGATCCTGGCGTTGCAGCAAGCACTGTGTTCGCATCCGGGTCAGGCTGACCGCAGGGGCTCCGTAGTTGCATCGAGCAAGTCGTGGGTCCCTAAACAACCCTGCGCCAACCTCAATGGCGCTTATATCTCTCAGCCATCGGCAGCGTGGTTCAACACGGTTTGCAGCTCACACCGGCCCTGTCATCATAAACCGTCGTGCCTGGCAGTCGGCGTCATTAAGCTTGCTTGCACGCGACCTTGGCGTTGGCTACGCTCCAGTCATGGAGATCGATTTCGAGGTACTGGGCGATGTCAAAGACATCGAGCCGATAGCGGTTAACCTCTCCATCCGGGAGCGGAAGAGCCTTACTTCACGGTTCGGCGGTCGTCGTTGGCGGAAGCTCAAAGGCGTGGCGCTGGTCCGGTTCCCTAACGACGACGTTCGCCGGGCAGAGGTACACCGGTACGAGGCTCACGGAGTGGGCCGGCGTAAGATGAAAGTCAAACGTGTTTTGGATTGAAACTATGGTGACAAACAAAAAGCGCGTAGAATTTGCGATCTGTATGTCGAATGAAGGTTACGAGGATCTCGAGGAGGCGAAGATCTATCGGGTGTTGCCCGATGCGAAGGCCGCCGAGGTTGGCTGCGTTCGAGTTGTCGACGAATCTGGGGAGGACTATCTCTACCCGCAGAATCGGTTTGCGATAGTGTACCTTCCCGAGTATGTGCGGGCTCGCTTGCCGAGGCCGCGACCATCCCGCAGGGCCGACAAGGCGCTGCCAGCGACCGTCAAGAGCAGGCGGCGAGTGAGCGCGTGAGCCGCTCGGCGTGGGGCAGACGCAGATCCTTGGGTCCGTGATCTCTCCGCTTCCCCTTTTGCCCTCCCCAAACCGCAGACCTTGAAGCCCAAGGTCCGCGCCCGCCGACTTAGTCATTCAGCGTGAACGTGACGTCGATCTCGGTTGTGACTTCCGCGGCTACGCCGTCGAGCAGCGTCGGCTGATACCGCCATTGGGCGACGGCGCGCGTGGCAGCCGGAATCAGCAGCGGTGGGCCGCTCAGGACGTGCAGGCTCTGCACCGATCCATCCGTGCTGATGATCGCTTCCAGGCGCACCGTACCTTGCACGCGAGCGCTTCGCGCGATGACGGGATACTCCGGCTGTGCCTGGAAGACAATCCGGGCTGCTTCCACCACGCCGCCCACGACGATTCTCGAAGTATGCGGAGCCTTCACCGTCGGCTGAGGCGGCGCAGGAAGCCCGTTTACGCCGAAGCCGTCCGGCACTCCATTGCCGCTTCCCCAGGGCACTGCGCCCGGCGGAGCGGCCGTGAAGGCGTCGCTCGGAGCTTCGGGCTCTAGCCTCGACGGGGGAATGGTCGCGGGGATGCGCACCGGCGCAGCCATGATCTCGCTCAGGCTCGGACGGTGAACGGCTCGGACGACGGTGGGCTTCTGAGACGAGCCGGCCGGCGGTGGCGGCACGATGCCGGTGCGGATCAGCGACGCGGGAAGCGCCTGCACATGAATCAGGGGGATGACCACCAGCAGGGCCAGCAGGGCACCCTCAACGATGTAGCCGAGGCAGATGGTTCCGCGCTTGCGACCCGACGGGATCAGCGTGTTCTCGAACATGGTTCACCTCCGCCAAAAGCGGCCCGCTCTGTTCCGCTTGCATAGACACCGGCGCGCGCCTCGACGTTTCAGCATTTCGCCGCGCAGGCATCTCCGCACCGTTTCTTGACAAGCTCACTGACATCCCGAAGAATGAGAAGTGACTTCCGGTAGCTTGAGCGCCCGGTCGGGCTTGTCCCCAATCAGCTCGAGCGACCCCAAAGGAACTAACATGCGTTGGAGCCAAGCCTTCATTCCTACTCTGCGCGAGGTGCCGGCTGAAGCCGAAGCGGCCAGCCATCGCCTCCTGCTGCGCGCGGGCTACGTCCGGCAAGTCTCGGCGGGGCTTTACGCCCACCTGATGCTGGCGCGGCGCTCGCTTCTGAAGATCATGCAGATCATTCGCGACGAGATGAACGCGATTGGCGGGCAGGAATTCTACCTGCCGATTATGAATCCCGCCGAACTCTGGCGCGAAAGCGGACGCTGGGACGCCGTTGACGTTATCTTCAGGTTGAAGGACCGCGGCGGGCACGACCTCTGCCTCGGCATCACACACGAAGAGGAAATGACCAACATCGCGCGCGGCGAGCTGCGCAGTTATAAGCAGCTTCCGCAGATCTGGTACCAGATCCAGTCGAAATTCCGCGACGAGCCCCGGCCGAAGTCGGGGCTGCTGCGCCTGCGCGAGTTCTTCATGAAAGACTCCTACTCGTTCGACCTCGACGAGGCCGGGCTTGACGTGAGCTATGACAAGCACGTGCAGGCTTACACCAACATCTTCAAGCGCTGCGGCGTGCACGCGCTGTTTGTCGAAGCTTTTTCCGGCATGATGGGCGGAACGGTGTCCGGCGAGTTCGCGGCGCCGACCGACGCCGGCGAGGACCTGATCGCGGTCTCGGACTGCGGCTACTCCGCGAATCTGGAGAAGGCGGTCTCAGCCCTCGCGCCCGTCGACGACCCTGCCGGAAACGAGCCGCCGGAGCCTTTCGCGACGCCCGGCCAGAAGACGATCGAGGATCTTGTCCGATTCACGGGCGAGAGCGCGGCGCGCATGATCAAGACGCTGGTCTATATGGTGGAGAACGAGCCGGTACTGATCCTGATGCGCGGGGACCACGCGCTCAGCGAAACCAAGCTCTCGGCGGCGCTCGGCACCGGCTTTTTTCGTCCGGCCACGCCGGAGGAGGCTTTCAAACTGCACGGAGCGCATCTTGGGTCGCTCGGCCCCGTGAGTCTCACGAAGGTCCGCATTCTCGCGGACAAGGCGATTGAGAGTCGCCGCGACATGATCACGGGCGCCAATCAGGATGACACGCATCTGCGTCACGTGACCCCCGGCCGCGACTTCCAGGCGGAGTACCGCGATCTGCGCGCCGTCGCGGAAGGCGACCCTTGCGCGCGCTGCGGCAAGCCGCTTGAGCTGGTCAAGGCGGTCGAGCTCGGCCACGTCTTCAAGCTGGGCCGGCGCTACTCGAGAGCCATGCATGCCAACGTACTGGACGCCGCCGGCAAGGAGGTGGAGCTGGTGATGGGATCGTACGGCATCGGTGTGGAGCGCATTCTTACGTGTGCCGCGGAGCAGAACCACGACAAGGACGGCATGTTCCTGCCGAAGTCCATCGCGCCCTTCCAGGTTATCCTGACCGCCGCCAACATGGATGATGCCCCGCTGCGGGAAGCCGCCGAGAAGCTCTACCGCGAGTTGCAGGCCGAGGGGATCGATGTGCTCTTCGACGATCGCGACGAACGTCCGGGCGTGAAGTTCAAAGACGCCGACCTCATCGGCGTGCCGTACCGTCTGACGCTCGGCCGGCGCACATTTGAGCAAGGACGGGCCGAGATCCTGGTGCGCTCGACAAAGCAGGTTCATGATGTTAGCCTTGGGGAGGCGGTGCGGACACTGAAACAGCAGCTCCTCAGTTAGCACCGCGGCGGCCGGAGGGGGAGCCCGGGTGAGCTATGCCGCTTCGCCAGCATCTGGCAGCCTTCCCGAGACCGATTCTGGCCTTCCTCGTTTTCGCGATCCTGATATTCGCCGGCGCCAAGGTATTTCCCATCTATTCCAACAGCAGCCAGCTCGCAGATTATATTAGGGATAAGGCGGTAAAGACGGCCGCTGATGACCCCGCGCCCGGGGCGATCCAGGCGGACGTGGTCCACTATGCGCGCGGACTGGGCCTGCCGTTGTCGCCGGAAGAAGTCAGCGTAACCAGCGATCACGGCACATTGAGCATCAAACTGGATTATGTGGTTCCGGTGGATCTCGCGGTAGCGACCTGGAACCTGCACTTTGCGCCGTCGGTGGTGAGCCGTGCGTACTGACGGGGCGGGGAAACGAGCGGCTTTGAGATCATCCTTGCCAAACCGGCTGGCGCGCGGCACGCGGTTCGTCGCGGGCAAGATTGCGCACTGGCGTCGCCCCCTTGTGGCTATTGGAATCGGCGTGTTTGTGGTGGTCGCCACGCTCTTCGTTTTTGGCTACGTCCGGGTCAGCAGCGAGATCGACGCGCGCTTGAGCGGGCAGGTCTTTAACCGGGCGTCGCTGGTTTTTTCCGCGCCGACCCCGATCACGGTGGGCGAGCCGGTTACGGCTGAGGCCGTGGCCTCGCGCCTGCGCGAGGGACTTTACGCCGAGGGGAGCGGGTCCAAGGTAGGGACCTACGCGCTGGACGGCGACCGGATGGAAATCCGGCCCGGACCGCTCTCTTACTTCGCCGGAGATCCGCCGGCCGAGGGACCGGCCACGGTCGAATTCGCCGGCGGCAAGATCGTATCCATCCGGCGCGACACTCCGGTTTCGCCCCCTGACCGGTACCTGCTTGAACCGCAGCCCGTCACCACCTTGTTTGACGCCAGCCGCACCAAGCGTCGCCTGATTCGATACCAGGACCTTCCCCCGGTGCTCGTGGACGCGGTGCTCGCGGCTGAAGACCGGCGCTTCTTCACGCATCACGGAGTCAACGTCTACCGCATGTTCGACGCTGCCTTTCGCGACGTGATGGCGGACGAGCGCTTGCAGGGCGGGAGCACGCTGACCATGCAACTGGCGCGCAATTTCTTCCTGACGCCCAAGCGCACCCTGCGGCGCAAGACGCAGGAGATGTTCCTGGCGCTGGTGATGGAGCAGCGGCTGACCAAGGAGCAGATCTTCGAGCTTTACGCCAACGAAGTCTATCTCGGCCAGCGAGGCAGCTTCTCCATCGACGGTTTCGCCGCGGCCTCCCAGTCTTATTTCGGCAAGGACGTGAAGAGCCTGACCCTGCCGCAGGCGGCCCTGCTTGCCGGGCTGATTCGCGGGCCCAACCTGTATTCGCCCTATCGCCACGCGGCCCAGGCGCTGCGCGTGCGCAACTACGTGCTCCACCAAATGCAGGAGGACGGCTTCATCACCGAGGACCAGGCGCGCGAGGCCAGCGCTGCTCCGCTTGCCACCGCCCCGCAGAACGTCGAAGGCAGCCAGGCGCCATTCTTTGTCGACCTGGTCAAGGATCAGTTGCTCGACCACTTTTCCGAGCAGGACCTGGTGTCGCAGAGTTATCGGGTTTACACCACCCTCGACCCGGGCCTGCAGCGCGCCGCTTCGGAGTCGGTGCGGGACGGCATGACGGAGGTGGACCAGACCCTCAACGGCCGCCATCACGCCAAGAATGCGCCGCCGCGCGATCCCAACCAGCCGCAGGTGAGCCTGGTGGTGCTCGATCCTCATACGGGGGAGTTGCGCGCTCTGGTGGGGGGGCGCGACTACGGCGTCAGCCAGCTCAATCATGCCCTGGCCAAGCGCCAGCCCGGGTCGTCGTTCAAGCCCTTCGTCTATGCGGCGGCGCTCAGTTCGGCCGTCGACGGTTCGCAGCCGCTGGTGACCCCCGCCACCATCCTGATGGATGAGCCGACCACCTTCGAATTCGACGGCAAGACTTACGAGCCGAGGAACTTCAAAGAGGAGTACTACGGCGCGGTGACGCCGCGCGAAGGCCTGGCGTATTCACTCAACTGCGCCACCGTGAGTCTGGCCCAGATGGTCGGATACCAGAAGGTCAAGAACCTGGCCGTGGCGGCGGGAATCAACCGCGACCTGCTCGCCACGCCGGCGCTCGCTCTCGGCTCCTACGTAGCCACGCCGCTCGAAATCGCCGGCGGGTACACCATCTTTTCCAACTCCGGCGAGTACGTTGCTCCCAGGTTGATTACGGTCGTGCGCGACGACTCCGGACGCGATCTCTGGCAGCCCGAGGTCACTCGCCGCCAGGTCCTCGATCCGCGGGTGGCCTATCAGATGGTGAACCTGATGGAAACCGTGATCGAGCACGGCACCGCCGCCGGCGTGCGTAGCCGAGGATTTTTGCTCCCGGCGGCCGGCAAGACCGGATCCTCGCACGACGGCTGGTTTGCGGGCTTCACCACGAACCTGCTGGCGGTGGTCTGGGTCGGCTACGACGATGACCATGATATTGGCGTGTCGGGAGCGGTGGTGGCCCTCCCGGTCTGGACCGACTTCATGAAGGGCGCAACCAAACTCCCCGAGTACCGGGACGCGCGCGACTTTCCCGAGCCCGAGGGCTTGGTCACCGCTTCCATCAAATTGCCCGACCCCGCCGGCCCGGGCGATCCCCTGCCGCTGGCCGCGCAATCCGAGGAGATTTTCGTTCAGGGAACCGAGCCGCGTGGGAATCTCGCCATTCTAAGCGGCGCGAAGAGCCTCTTCAGCCGGATTCTGGGGTTGAACGGGTCGGAATCCGCCGCCGCTAAGGCCGGCGGGCAGCCTGCGCAGGTGCGCCCGGCCCGAGCGGGTGGAGAGCCCGATGCTGCTCAGACGGAAACCGCCGATACCCGGCAACCACCCACCGCCGACAAGAAAAAGCCAGGACCCTTCCGGCGGTTCTTCTCGGTTTTCAAACGCGGAGGATCGAAGCAGGAGCCGTCGCCGGGCGACGACGACGACCCGCCAAATAAGCAGGATGATCCTCAAAATCAGGAGTAGAATAACGGTGAATGAAGTGGTAAACTCAGTCGGTCCGGGCGCGGATTGTTAGTGCGGCCGGGCCTTGATGAGGGGGTGCAAGATGGAAGGTTTCACGCAGGCGGCATCCAGCTTCTGCTTCTTTCTAGCCCTTGGAAGCCTGGGTAGCGTGGGTGCGCGCGTCGTGCCTCGCACACAGGGTCTGCAGGCTCCCTCTGCGACGGCCCAGCAGCCTGCCCGCAGTGAGCTCACGCCCGAGCAGCGCGGCGATATTTTCATGGCGCGGAAAAGCTACGCGGACGCCGTGGACTATTACATGCGCGCCCTTCGCCAGGAGCATTCCCACGAAGCCGCGGCCATCATCTGGAACAAGACGGGCATCTCCCTCCAGCAGGAAGACCAGTATCTGGCCGCGCGCAAGGCGTACAAGAAAGCTCTGGGGCTCAACCCCGACCTCTCCGAAGCCTGGAACAACCTGGGCACCACATTCTTCCTGCAAAACAAGTTCAGCAAGTCGGTGAAGTATTACGATCACGCCATCGCGCTTGATCCCTCATCGGCGTCTTTCCACGTCAATCTGGGGACGTCGTATACGCGGATGAAGAAGTTCGGCCAGGCGGTGGACGAATATCGCGCCGCCCTCACGCTCGACCCGACCATTCTGGCTGCGCACTCCACCAGCGGCACCGTGGTGCAGCCGCGCCACGTGGACGCGGACTATTTCTTCTACATGGCGAAAGTCTTCGCCTCCCTCGGCCGCACCCCCGAGGCGGTCAGTTACCTGCGGCGGGCCTTTGAAGAGGGCTTTAAGAACATGAAGCAACTGGATCAGGATCCCGACTTCCTGAAGATCAGCAAGGATAGCGACTACCTGGCCCTTCGCAACAGCCCACCGGTGGCTATTCCGGGCACCGATTAACGGATTTGGATGGCGGCCTATATTGACCCTGAGCGTTCCCCGCGCTCAGGACCGTTGGCGGCGGAATAGCGAACCCGCTGAGCGACGGCGCTCGAACGTCTTTCAACGAACTGCCCCGAGTTGTTGTGCGTTGTCCATCGCATCGTTGCATCCCTCCCTTTCCAACATGTCTCGTCCAACATGTCTCGGCTTTGCCTTGCCGGACCTCTGCAGACTCGGCTTATAATCGGAAGGGCGATGGAAACAAACCGGCTGCCGACAGCATCTCTAAGGTTTGACGGATTCCGGCGGTAAGTGTTCGGAGTGGCGCGCCGGGATTCCTCGAAAGGAGCCTGCTTTGCCGACTGAGAGCACTGCTTCCATCCTGCCCGCCGCCGTGAACGCTTCACCCCTCGACGGGCTTTGTATCAACACCATCCGTTGCCTTTCCATCGATGCGGTCCAGAAGGCGAACTCCGGGCATCCGGGCCTGCCGATGGGCGCGGCCGCCATGGGCTACGTGCTCTGGACCCGGTTTCTGCGCCACAATCCCCACGACCCCGAATGGCCGGACCGCGACCGCTTCGTGCTGTCCGCCGGGCACGGGTGCATGCTGCTTTACAGCTTGCTGCACCTGACCGGGTACGACCTTTCACTCGATGACATCAAGCAGTTCCGTCAATGGGGGAGCAGGACGCCCGGGCACCCCGAGAACCGAGTGACGCCCGGCGTCGAGACCACCACCGGTCCGCTCGGACAGGGCATCGGCAACGCTGTCGGCATGGCGATCGCAGGCAAGTATCTGGCGGCGTATTTCAATCGCCCCGGACATGAGCTGATCGACTACACCGTGTACGGCATCTGCGGCGACGGCGATCTGATGGAGGGCGTCTCGGCCGAAGCCTCGTCCGCGGCGGGCTTTCTCGGCCTCGACAACCTGATCTTTCTTTACGACAGCAACCACATCACCATCGAAGGGAACACCAGCCTGGCCTTCGATCAGGAAGACGTCGGCAAGCGCTTCGAGGCTTATGGCTGGTTCGTGCAGCACGTGGCCGATGGCAATGACCTGGAGGCGCTCGAGCAGGCGGTCAAAGCCGCCCGGGCCCAGCATCAGCGGCCCTCGCTCATTGTTTGCCGGACGCACATCGCTTATGGGAGCCCCCACAAGCATGACAACGCGTCCGCGCACGGCGAGCCGCTCGGCGAGGACGAAGTGAAGGCCACGAAGCAGAATCTGGGATGGCCGCTCGAACCCGCATTCTACATCCCCGATGAGGCCCTGCAACACTTCCGCGAAGCCGTGACCCGGGGCCGCGAGCTCGAGGATGATTGGAACCGCAAGCTTGACGCTTATCGCCAGGCGTTTCCTGACCTGGCGCGTGACTGGGACCTGTACCGCTCCGGCGAGCTGCCCCCCGGCTGGAAAGACAAGATTCCCACGTTTTCGCCGGACGACAAGCCGATCGCCACGCGTTCGGCTTCGGAGAGTGTTCTTAAGGCCATCGCGCCCGGGCTGCCATTCTTTTTGGGCGGCTCCGCGGACCTCTGGCCTTCCACCAAGACTTATGTGAAGGAGCTTGGGGACTTCGCGCGCGGCCATTACAGCGCCAAGAATTTTCACTTCGGCATCCGCGAGCACGCCATGGGCGCAATTTGCAATGGCATGGCGCTCACCGGGTTGATCCCATACGGCGCCACTTTCTTCATATTTTCGGATTACATGCGGCCCACGATCCGCCTGGCCGCGATCATGGAAGTGCACGTGATTTTCGTTTACACGCACGACAGCGTCTTCCTCGGCGAAGATGGGCCCACGCACGAGCCCGTCGAGCAGCTGGCTTCGATCCGGGCGATCCCGTACGTGAGCCTGATCCGGCCCGCGGACGCGAGTGAGGCGGCGGTGGCCTGGCGCGTAGCTCTTGAGCATCGTCACGGCCCGGTGCTGCTGGTGCTGACCCGCCAGAACCTGCCGATCATCGATCGCAAGCGCTACGCATCGGCGGAGGGCCTCGATCGCGGCGCTTATGTCCTGGCCGATCCTGAAGGCAAGCCCCCCGAGGTTATCCTGATGGCCTCGGGTTCCGAGGTGGCGCTCGCGCTCGAATCGCAGCAGCAGCTTGCCGGGCAGGGAATCGCGGCGCGGGTGGTCAGCATGCCGAGTTGGGACCGGTTCGAGGCGCAGCCGCAGTCCTACCGGGACGAAGTGCTGCCGCCGGCCATCACGGCGCGCCTGGGGATTGAGGCGGCTTCGCCCTTTGGGTGGGATCGTTACGTGGGACCCAAGGGCGCGATCATCGGGATCAACCGCTTCGGCGCGTCCGCCCCGTACAAGGTCATCGCGGAACACCTGGGATTCACTCCGGCGAACGTGATCGACCACGTCCATCGGTTGCTCGGCCGTTGAGCCGTCCTTCAGGCCGTCATTGCTGGCGTTGGCTTGGCGTTGACGCTCCGGCGTGACGGCCGGGGCGAATGAGGCTACTGAGGCAAACTCCACATGTCGACTCCAACAGCTGTATCCGATGCGACCACGAGCGACCTCTCCGCGGTTCCCCGGCGTGCGCGGCGCCTGCCGGAGCCCTGCGTCATGGTCATCTTCGGCGCTTCCGGCGACCTGACGGAGCGCAAGCTGATTCCCGCGCTCTACTACCTCCACCGCCACGGCCTGCTGCCTCAGGGATTCTCGGTGGTCGGGTGCGCGCGTTCCTCCTTCTCGGACGATCAATTCCGCGAGCGGCAGCACGAGGCGGTCCGTAAGTATCTGGACCTTCCGTCCGAGGACGAATCCTACCTGTCGAGCTTCCTCGAAGGGGTGTTCTACATCAGGGGTGATTACGGCTCGGCGGACGCCTACGAGCGGTTGGCAAAAGCCCTCGATGATCTCGACGAGAAGCGCGGCACCGGCGGCAATCGCCTGTTCTACATGGCGACGCCCCCGAGCTTCTTCGGCGATATTGTGCGCAATCTCGGGGCGAGCGGTCTCGCCCGTCCCAAGCACGAAGGCAAGAGCTGGACGCGGGTGGTTATCGAAAAACCCTTCGGGCACGACCTGGAGTCCGCCCGGGAGTTGAATCGCCTGGTCACCAGCGTCTTCAGCGAGGACCAGATTTATCGCATCGACCACTACCTCGGCAAAGAGACGGTCCAGAACCTGTTGGTGTTCCGGTTTGCCAATGGCGTGTTTGAGCCGGTCTGGAACCGCCGCTACATCGACCACGTCCAGATCGCGGTGGCCGAAGAACTGGGGCTGGAGGGCCGCGGCGGCTATTACGAGGAGGCTGGCCTCGTGAGGGACATGATCCAGAATCATGTGCTCTCGCTGATGAGCCTGGTCGCCATGGAACCGCCGTCGCAGTTCGAAGCCACCTCCGTGCGCGATGAAAAGAGCAAGGTCATGCGCGCCATCCGGCCCCTGCCGCTCGATCGGCTGGGTGACGTGGCCGTGCGCGGGCAGTACGTGGAAGGCTGGTCCGGCGATCAGAAGCTGCCGGCCTACCGCGCGGAGCCTAAAGTGTCGCCGCAGTCGGTGACCGAGACCTTCGCTGCCCTGAAACTCTACATCGACAACTGGCGCTGGGCCGACGTTCCCTTCTACATCCGCTCGGGCAAGCGCCTGCCGAAGCGAATCTCAGAGATCACCATCGAATTCCGCCGCGCTCCCCACCTGCTGTTCCGGGGAACGATCACCGAAGACATGGTTCCGAACCTGCTACGGGTGCGCATCCAGCCGGATGAAGGGATCTCGCTGCGCTTCAACGCCAAGATTCCGGACACCACGATGCAGATCAAGCCGGTGGACATGGATTTCCGCTACAACGAAGCCTTCGCGGCCTCGCCTCCCACGGCTTACGAGACGCTGCTGCTCGACTGCATGCTGGGCGATCCGATGCTGTTTACCCGCAACGAGTTTGTGGACCTGGCGTGGGAGCTGATCACCCCCTTGCTCCACCGCTGGCGCGAGGACGGGCGCAAGGGCCTGTATTTTTATGAGGCGGGAACCTGGGGCCCGCCCGAGGCTGACGCACTGGTGGAGCGCGACGGCCGTCACTGGCGCCATCTTTGATTGAGGATTGCCGATTTGGGATTGACGATTGCCGACTGCTGACTGGTGACTGCCGACTGCTGAGGGCTGGCTCACTACCCGGCACAGGAAGGCCCTTTGACCGCTGAAATCCACGTTTTCCGCGACCTCGCCGAGCTTAGCCGTCACGCCGCCGATCGATTCGTCGAGGCGGCCGAGGAAACCGTTGCGGGCCGGAGGCCCTTTTATGCCACTATCTCCGGCGGATCGACGCCGCGCGCGATGTTCGGCCTGCTCGCGACCACCGACCTCGCCCTGCGCTTTCCCTGGACTTCCACGCAACTCTTTCAGGTTGACGAGCGCACCGTGCCGCCCGACCATCCCGACAGCAACTACCGCATGATCCGCGAAACGCTGCTCGATCACGCGCCGCTGCCGCCTGAAAACTTTCACCGCATGCGAGCGGAGTCACCGGACCTGGAAGCCGCCGCGCACGACTACGCGCATGAGATCGCCGGGGTGCTCGATCCGCGCGGCGGCGCATGGCCGCGCTTTGATCTCATCCATCTGGGCCTCGGTCCGGACGGCCACACGGCGTCGCTCTTTCCTGGAACCGTGGCGCTCGAGGAAGAAAAACGCTGGGTGGTGCCGAATCACGTCCCCATGCTCAACACCTGGCGCCTGACCCTGACGTATCCCGTCATCAACGCGGCGCGCGAAGTGATCTTCGTGGTGGACGGCGAGAACAAGGCTGATGTGCTTCGCCGCGTGCTCTACCCGGAGACGCCCGAGGACAGGTTTCCGGCGCAGGGGATCGCACCACGCGAGGGCCAGTTGCGCTGGTATGTGACGGAGTCAGCCGCGCGACTCCTGCCTCGAGGCGCGTCCGGCAGCGCCGGCTGAGTCTGCAACGAGCCCATGCTGCGGGCGCAGGGACGCACACCGAAGCGGTGCTCCCAAATCCAATGCCATCTGCCTACGCAGTCAAAATCGCTCCCTCCATTCTCTCCGCTGACTTCACGCGCCTCGGCGAGGCCGTGAAGGATGCCGAAAACGCCGGCGTCGATCGCGTGCAGATCGACATCATGGACGGGCGCTACGTCCCCAATATCACCTTCGGACCGCTGGCGGTGCGGGCGCTTCGTCCCTTGACGCGCCTGACGCTCGAAGTCCACCTCATGGTGACGCCCCCCGAGGATTTCATCGATGCTTTTGCACTCGCCGGCGCCGACACCCTGATCGTCCACCAGGAATCCACGCCTCATTTGCACCGCGCGATCCAGCGCATCCATGCTCACGGCAAGAAAGCCGGAGTGGCCATTAATCCTTCCACGCCCGTCGCGGTGCTGTCAGAGGTGCTGACGAGTCTGCAGTTGGTGCTCGTGATGACGGTGAATCCCGGCTTCGGCGGCCAGGAGTTCATTCCCGAAACGCTCAGCAAGCTGCGCGAGCTACGGCGGGCCTTTACCGAACGCGGTCTCGATTGCGAGATCGAGGTGGATGGTGGCATTCATCGCGAGACCGCGCCGCTGGTGGTGGAGGCAGGCGCGAACGTTCTGGTGGCCGGCTCAGCCGTGTTCGGCGTCGAGGGCGGCGTGAAGCGCGCGGTGGAGCAATTGCTCCAGGCGGCCACATCGCGCGGCCGCGATGTTCAGTAGCGTCGCACGCCAAGAGAGATTATGGGGCTTACCGAACACAGTGACGGAAGCGTCGTCCCGGGGTCGGGAGGGGGGTGGGGAGGACCCGTGGAGGGTCCTCCCCGCGGTGTGTAACGGCGCGAGGGGGTACTCCGCGCCGTTACGGGTGGAGAAACCTGGCAAGATAGGGCGAATCGCGCTCGAAGCCTGTGCCACCGACATCGATCGCCGCTTTCCCGACCACTTCGCGAGCTACGCGCCCCATCTGCCTGATTCTTATCCGCACTGGTATTTCGATTTACCAGCGTTTCGATTCTGCGCTGCGGCGCGTCATAGTTCAAATATATGCTTCCTATTTGTGTGATAGTCTCAGCGTATGGAAATCCACCAGTTTCGCTATTTTCTGGCCGTGGCGCGCCTGCGATCTTTCACGCGCGCGGCGGAGCACGAGCACGTCGCCCAGCCTTCACTGAGCCAGCAAATCCGCAAACTGGAGGACGAGCTGGGAGCGCGCCTGTTCAACCGGTTGGGGCGGTCGATCACGCTCACGTCCTTCGGCCAGCGGTTCGAGCAGCGCGCGCGACGGGTGCTGGCGGAACTCGAGGGAGCGCGCCAGGAAATGGATGAGATGCTCGGACTCCATCGCGGCAGCGTAAATCTGGGCGCCATTCCGACGCTCGCGCCGTATCTGCTTCCCGCGGTACTGGCCAGTTTCGGGCGCGCCTATCCCGGGATTGCGGTCAGCATGCGCGAGGGGCTCACGGCGTCGCTGCTGGCCGAGGTCGCGGCAGGCGAATTGGACCTTGCCTTGTTGCGCTTGCCGGTTCCCGGCGCCGAATTCGTCTCCGAGTCTCTGGTCAAGGAAGGCATGCTGCTGGCCCTGCCGCCGAGGCACCGGCTGTCACGCCGTCCGAGCCGCCCGGTGACCCTGGATGATCTGGCAGAAGAACGGTTCCTGTTACTGAAGGACGGTCACTGCTTCCGCGAGGACGTATTGCAGATTTGCAAGCGTTGTCGCGTGAATCCGAACGTGGTGTTCGAGGGCGGTCAGTTCGACACTCTGGTGGCCATGGTGGCGGCCGGCGCCGGCGTCACGCTACTGCCTGAAATGGCGCGCCGGCACTATCAGCACGCGGGCGTCGGCCTGGTCGATTTCGCGCCGCCGCGGCCGACGCGTACCATCGGGTTGGTGCGTGCCAAGGACCACTTCGTGACACCCGCCGCGCGAGCGTTTATCGAGCATCTCCGGAAGAGTTGCGGCGCGCCGGCGTCGGGCATGCCCGCCGTGGGTCCGGCCCGCAACGGCCTGCGATCCTCGCCGCGTGCGCGCGAGCGTGGCGCAGGGCGGGTTGCGGGCGGGTGAGCCTCAATGCTGAAGCATCGCGCTCAGCCTTCACATCGTCACATCGAGAGCGCGCATTCCGCCGTGCTCAAGGTATTCCGGCGGAGCCTCGCTCTGGGCGTCACCCGCGAGGGATGGCTCGCGATCGAGGGTCCGATTCTGTTTGAAGAGGCGCTCGCGGCCGGACGATACCTCGCTCGCGACGGGCGCAGAAGCCCGGCCGGCCCGATTCTCCGCAGCGTGCTCGCGACCGAGCGCCAGGCGGAGCGGTTCGACGAGAGTCTGCGGCGATTGCCCGATGATGTTGAGGTCAACGTGGTGTCCGACGTGCTATTTGAGCGCGTCACCCAGACGCAAACGCCGCAGGGAATCGCTGCCTTCGTGGAATTGCCGGGTCACGATCCGGACCGCGTGATGGGCCGTCCCGACGCCCTGGTCGTGGTGGCCTGCGAGCTGCAGGATCCGGGCAATCTCGGCTCCATTATGCGCAGCGCTCAGGCCCTGGGCGCGACGGCTCTGGCGGCGCTTCGGAATACGGTGAGTCCCTTCAACCCCAAGACCGTCCGCTCGTCTGCGGGGGCCGTGTTTCGCCTGCCGTTGTTTCCGGCGCTGGACCCTCCATCGCTGCTCGCGCGCCTCCGCCGCCTGGGACTGAGGATTCTCGCCACCGACAGCCGGAGTCCCGTGCGTGTTTCGGATGTCGATCTGCGCGGTCCGATCGCTCTGCTCGTCGGCCAGGAGGCCGCGGGCCTCGACGCCGGACTCATGCGCCAGGCGGACGAGCGCGTGGCCATCCCGATTCGCAGCGGCACGGATTCGCTGAACGCCGCCGCCGCCGCCGGCGTGGTTCTGTACGAAGCCGCGCGCCAACGGGGGTTTCGATTCGATGAGCCTCTTTGAAACCGCTTTGCCTTCGCCGCGGCCGGCCGAAGAGGGCCGTCCGCTGGCCGACCGGATGCGTCCGGAGACGCTCGACGAGTTCATCGGCCAGCAGCATCTGCTCGGTCCGGGCAAGCCCCTGCGCCTGGCCATCGAGCGCGATGAAGCCTCTTCCATGATCCTGTGGGGACCGCCCGGTTCGGGCAAGACGACCCTCGCCGCCATCGTGGCGCGGCAGACTCGCAGTCGCTTCGTGAAGTTCAGCGCCGTGCTGGCGGGAATCCGCGAGATCAAGGACGTGATGGTGGCGGCGGAAAAGTCCCGTGCCTACGGCCATCGCACCATCCTTTTTGTTGATGAGATCCATCGCTTCAACAAGGCGCAGCAGGACGCCTTTCTGCCTTACGTCGAGCGCGGCGACGTGGTGCTGATCGGCGCCACCACGGAGAATCCTTCTTTCGAGGTCAACTCGGCGCTGCTCTCGCGCGCCAAAACGTACCTGCTTTCGCCGCTCTCGACGGAGGAGATTTTCAGCCTGCTCGGGCGCGCGTTGCGCGACGAAAAGCGAGGGCTCGGCGGGCGCCAGATCGAGATTTCCGAAGACCCGCTCCGGCAGATCGCGGTGTTTTCGAACGGCGACGCGCGCGCCGCGTACAACGCGCTCGAAGCGGCCGCCGCCGGAACCCATCGCGATGCCGACGGACGCGCGGTGGTGACGCCGCAGATCGTGGAAGACGCGTTGCAGCGCACAATGCTGCTCTATGACAAGGCGGGCGAAGAGCACTTCAACGTAATCTCCGCCCTGCACAAGTCGGTGCGCAACTCCGACGCCGACGCCACGCTCTACTGGCTGGCGCGCATGATCGAAGCGGGCGAAGATCCGCTCTACATCGTGCGCCGCCTGATCCGCATGGCCTCCGAAGATATCGGCCTTGCAGACCCGCGCGCCCTCGAGATCGCCGTGGCCGCGCAGCAAGCGGTGCACTTCGTGGGCATGCCTGAGGGAAACCTGGCGCTGGCCCAGGCGGCCGTGTACCTGGCGCTCGCTCCGAAGTCGAACGCCCTTTACGCGGCCTACGGCGAGATCCAGCAGGACGTTGCCCGCACGGTGGCCGAGCCCGTTCCCCTGCACCTGCGGAACGCGGTCACGGGCATGATGGCGCACTTCGGCTATGGGAAGGGCTATCAGTATGCCCACGACGCGCCCGAACGCCTGACGGCCATGAGCTGTCTTCCCGAGAGCCTGAAGGACCGCCGTTACTACCTGCCGACGGACGAAGGCGTGGAGAAGAAACTGAAAGAGCGCTTGGAATCGATTCGAGAATGGAAGAAGCGCGCCGGCGGCCCGGAACCGCGTGAATAAAGCTCAGGCTGGAAGCTATTAGACTGGAGAGTTTAGGCTAGGTAAGTAGCTTACTGCCGGAGAGCCCTCAGAGCCCCTCGCTCAGAAAGCGCCGGGCGTGTTCTTTCAGGATGCAGCGGTCCTGCACGACTTCGAGGCCCGCCGCCCGCGCGCGCCCGGCCGACTTCTCATCGGTTACGCCTTCCTGCATCCAGATCACGCGCGCCTGGCGCCGGATCGCGCTCTCCACGATCTCCCGCACGTGCCGGGCCTGACGGAAAATCACCACGATTTCAATAGGCTCCGTCACCCCGGCCAGGTCCGGATAAGACCGCTCGCCGAGCACCGCGCTCTCGTGAGGATTGACGGGGATAATGCGGTAGCCGTGCTGCTGCATGTAGGCGGCGACGCCGCAACTCGGACGCGAGAGCTTCGACGAAAGGCCCACCACCGCGAGGGTCCTGTACTTCTCGAGCATGCGGGTGATGGGGTCCTGCACGGGAACGCCCCGTTCCGAGAGCCGGCGGTCGATGCGCCAACTGGTTTGGGGATGTTCGAGGCGATGAGTATGGGTCGCGGCCATTTCATACCTCCTGCCTGGCGCGGACAAGGTCCGTGCGCCGGGAAGCGGGCTGGTGCACTCGCCCGGCGTCTTACGATTTCACAGTGAGCGTTTTCGGTTGGTTTGTCAACTTCTCAACCCGGTCGAGCGCGTCAAGAAAAATCTGGTTGTCCTCGTGCGTCCCCACGGTCACTCGTAGCGAGGTCGGAAGCTCGTAAAGCTTCATGGGGCGCACGATCACCCCTTCGTGGAGCAACTGCCGGAAATCCTCGTTGCAATCGCGCCCCGTGTCGATCAGCACGAAATTGGCCACCGAAGGCGTGTACCCGATTCCGCGGGCCTCGAACTCGGCGGTGAGGAACTTCATCTCCCGCGCGTTGGTCTCGACCGACAAGCGCAGATGTTCGCGATCGTCAAGCGCCGCCGCGGCCGCGGCCTGTGCCAGGCTCGAGGCGTTGAAGGGCGAACGCACGCGATTCAGAACCTCGATCAGGTCCGCCTGGCCCATGCCGTACCCGATGCGCAAGCCTGCAAGGCCATGCGCCTTGGAGAACGTGCGCAGGACCAGAAGATTGCGGCCGGCGCGCACCTCATCGAGCGAGCGCGAGTAGTCCGGCGCGGAGACGTAGTCGCAGTAGGCCTCGTCGAGCACCACCAGCACCCGGGCGGGCAACTCGTCCAGCAACCGGTCGAGCGCGTCGGCGGTGAACATCGTGCCCGTCGGGTTGTTGGGATTGGCCAGATAGATGATTTTGGTTCCGGGCGTCACGGCGGCGCGCACGGCCTCGAGGTCGCAGGCGAGATTCCGCATGGGCGCTTTGACCACGCGGCCGCCCATGGACCTCGTGGCGGTGTCGTAGATGTAGAAAGAGCGCTCCGAGACCACCACGTCATCGCCAGGCTCAAGGAACGTCTTGGCCACGAGCTCGATAAGCTCCGTTGAGCCCGCGCCCAGGATGATCCGATCCATGTCGAGCTGCTGCAAGTCCGCCAGTTTCTCGCGCAGATAGTAGCCGCCGCCGTCCGGATAGAAGCTGGCCCTGCGGACCGCGCGCGCCACGGCATCGATGGCCAGGGGCGAAGGTCCCAGCGGGTTCTCGTTCGAGGCCAGCTTGATCGCCGGATGGCCAAGTTCGCGCTCGACCTCTTCAATCGGCTTGCCGGGCGGGTAGGGTTCGAGCGTCTGCGCCCACGGAGTGACCAGATCGATGACCGGTGATCGGGAAGTGGGGAAGGACCTGAGGGCAGCCATTTAGTGAACCTCCGCGCTCGGGGCGCCTGCGGGGCGCCGGCTCTTCGAGCCCTTGCCTTTCCATTCTTTCAGCCGGTGGACCTCGGTGGCGGACAGATGCCGGAATTGGCCCGGCGCGAGTCCTTCGTCGGTCAAAAAGGCGATGCGCACGCGCTTCAACTTCACTACCGGTTGTCCGATGCGCTCAAACATGCGCCGGACCTGGTGGTAGCGTCCCTCGATGAGCGTCACTTCGTACCACGGCTTCGCGCGTCCGGCGCCCGCGCCGAGCGGCCGGATTTTGGCTGGGGCGGTGCGCTGGCCGTCGAGCACGATGCCGCTCTCGATCTTGCGCAGGCTCTCGGGACCCGGCACGCCTTCGAGCTTGGCGTGATAGGTGCGGGGCACGGCGGAGGCGCGCGACATCAGAAAGTTGGCCAACGCGCCGTCGTTGGTCAGCAGCATGATGCCCGAAGAATGGTAGTCGAGGCGACCCACCGGATAAACGCGCTCCTTCACGCTCCGCACCAGCGAAATTACGGTGGGCCGGTGCTGGGGGTCTGTGACCGTGGACACGTAGCCTACCGGCTTGTGAACGAGAAGGTAGAGAAGCTTCGAACCGCGCCGCAGCGGCCGTCCGTCCACCTCGATGCGGTCGCGGGCGGCGTCTGCCTTCGAGCCGAGCTCCGTCACGGCCTCGCCGTTGACGGCCACGCGGCCCTGCCGGATCAGTTCCTCGGCCTTGCGGCGCGAGGTGACGCCGGCAGCGGCGACGATTTTTTGGAGTCTTTCCAGCATGGCACGCAGTTACTCAAGCAGGAGGGCACTGTCGCCCGCCAGCCTGCCAAGCGCCCGGTCAAACGTGACGAGCCTCAGACCTGCCGCCTGGGCAAAGGCCGCGAGATAAGCATCGGGCCATCGTTGAGGCGCGAATTGACTCGTCGCAGTCAACGACCGGAATCTACCTTGAATTTCGTCGGGGTCTGATTCCGAATGAAACTCCACTCGCGGGTCGCCTAAAAGGATGTCGTAAACTCTCCACGCCTCACGTTGGGTCTTCACCTCGTCGCCCATCACGGCCGCGTTTGTCAGCAAGCGCAGAAAGCCGAGCTGGGTAAATCGGCAGAATGCCACCGTGCCGGCGGTGACGCGTTCCAGCCAGGAAGAGGCAGTCGGGTAATGGCTGTGGGCACGGTAGGTCAGCGCAACCCAGACATTGGTATCAGGGAAATAGGATTTCATTGATCTTCTGGTTCGTCAGATCCAGCGTGCCCGGCCGCTTGGAATCGATGATGGGAAGCCGGACACGTTTGCTCACCGGGGATCCCTTCGAGTGTTCCAGTTCCGCCTTGACGCCGAGCAGAATTAAGTCCTTTACAGAACAGCCTCGCAGGGCCGCGGTCGATTTCAGGCGCCGGTAGATGGGGTCCGGAATATCAACAGTAGTTCGCATGACTCAATTCTACCATATTTATGGTTAATCAAGCCGCGCTGGATCGTCCGCAATCCGGCCACAACAATTCCCTGGCGACGTTCCGGCGCCTAAGTCACAAGGCGCCTAACCCACAAAAGGATTCACCACGCGCACCGAACCGTAGAGCCGCCCGTTATCGAAATCCTCCGAAAGGAGTTCCTCGAGCCCGTAGTAATCAGCGTAAGCCCACATGTGCGCGTCATACCAGGAGAGCTGGTAGGCCGCTGCCCCTCGCAAGGCATGCCGCACCAGCGCTTCATTCGGGTAGAGGATCAGGAACTCAGCCAGAAGCGCCTCGGCCTCGCGGCACGCCTCCACCGCGGAAAGCAAAGGCCCGGCGCCGCGCCGCGAGCGAGTGACCGCGGAGACAAACTCCACGATCGCCTGGTGTGCGATTCTCAGCGAGTCGTCCTGGAGGCCCCTCTCCAGCAGTTCCGTCGCGATGCGCTGCTTGCGGCGGTCGCGCGGGTCGAACGTGTAAACAAGCACGTTGGTGTCAACGAGTGCGGCCACGAGTATACAACTCTTCCCGGGTCCATCCGCGTTCAATCTCGTGAGGCTTTGGCGCTCGAGCCCGGCTTGGACGCTCCGCAGTGGCGCCCTTCCGCCTCTTGACGTTCGCCTCACGGCGCCGCTGGCGCTCGATCATTTCGCGGAAAAGCTGAAGGCGTTCCTCGACGCTGCGAGTCCCTTCCCGGCCGACTCCGGCCTTCCGGGAAATCACTCGGATTGCGTCGCCCGCCGGCGCCCACTGCAGTTCGTCGCCCGGCCGGATGCCGTACTGATCCGCGATGGCCTTGGGCACGGTCAGTTGCAGCTTGCTTGTAACCTTGCTCATATCCTTACTCTATCAAGGATCGAATCCTTGCTCAATCGACGAATCATGTTTTTCCCGCCACAGGGCGAGAAAATCGGTGAGGCTTGTGGCTACTCATGTTCAGGGACCGGGGATGTGCCGCCGTCCCCTTTCTCCGTCGACGAAGTGGCGGCCGGCTGAACATCATCGGAGACAGTCGGCGAAGCGCCGGGATCTTCAGCTTCGGCCATGGCCTCGCCGCCGGTCTCTTCATCCGGGGAACCGGCGGTTTCATCGGCGATTACGGCTTCCTCCTCATCCGATGCCGCCGTGTCTGCCGCTGCCGTGTCTGCGCCGTCGTCGCCCGGCACGCCCTCCGCCGCGACTTGCGCTCCGGACGGGAGTTCGTCCGGCGGCAGCAACTCCGATCCCAGCGCCTGGCGCGCCATCTCTTCAAATTCGCGCAGGCTCGGCAACTCGTTGAGATCGCGCAGCCCGAAATGCACCAGGAACTCGCGTGAGCTGCGGTAGAGGATCGGCCGGCCGACCACGTTCTTGCGTCCTGCCGTGACGATAAGCTTGCGTTCGAGCAGCGTGTGGATAACGCCGCCGCAGTCCACGCCGCGGATTTCGTTGATCTCCGGCACCGTGATGGGCTGGCGGTAGGCGATCACGGCCAGGACCTCGAGCGACGGCTTGGTGAGCCGGACGGGAGGCTTCAGGCTCTTGACGAAGCCACGCAGCACCTCGTGGTGCTCCGCTTTGGAGGCGAATTGCCAGCCCCCGGCGACCGGGCGGATGTGAATGCCATGCTGCGGCCAGGCGTAATCATTCATCAACTCGAAGACCAGGCCTTTGATTCGATCGCGATCCTCACCGCCGAGCGCCTTGCCCAGCATGTCGAGAGTGACGGGCTCCGGCGAAACGTAGAGGATGGCCTCGATCAGGGCTTTGAGCGTGTCGTTGCTGAGTGTGCTTTCTGACATGGGTCCTTCGGAATGATGAACGATGACTGATGAATGATGAACCATTATTATTCATCGTTCATTGTTCATCATTCATCAGTCGTTGTTCATCGTTCTCTCCGAAACTCTCTTCCAGCGCCGCCTCCAGCGTGGTCCGATTCGCTCCTGCCATCACCTCGTCGAAATACTTGCTGCGCTGCAGGCTGATGGGCGCAAACAGTTCCTTCTGGCGCAGCAGAATCGCGCGCAGCCGGACCAGTTCCAGCAACGCCAGCAGCAGCGCCACCAGGGCCTGGCGGCTCAAAAAGCCCTCCGCCAGATCGTCCAGCAACACCGGACCGCGGCGGTTGCGGAGCACGTCGCGGACATGCTCGATCATCTCGCCCACCGTCACCTCTTCGCGCTGAATGGCCATCGGCGGACGCTTCCTGGCGCGCTCCAGGATCTCGCGGAAGGAGGAGATCAGGTCGAACACCGAAACCGCCAGGCCCGGCTCATCTTCGGCTTCCGCAAATTCACCGATGCCCGGCTGCGACCACATGGCTTCCTCGACCACTCGCTTCGATTGCAGCATCTGGGCCGCGTTCTTGAACTGCTCGTGCTCGAGGAGGCGGTGGACCAGTTCGGCGCGCGGGTCATCGAGGTCTTCCTCGGCCGCGTTCGGGTCCGGGGGCAGAAGCGTGCGCGACTTGATGTAGATCAGCGTGGCCGCCATGAAAACGAACTCGCCGCCGAGGTCGATGTTGAGTTCGTCGCACACGCGCAGGTAATCAAGGTACTGCTGCGTGATGCGCGCGATCGGGATGTCGTAGATGTTGAGTTGCTGCTTGCGAATCAGGTCGAGCAGCAGATCGAGCGGACCTTCATACGCTTCGAGCTTGACCGGCGGCGGAGGTGTCAAGGCGCGCGTGGCCCGCCGGGCTGGAAGATCAGCCGCCGGGGCTGCGGTTGAGACGTCCATCGTCGAAACCGGGTCCGTGTCCGCCGTCGTGGAGACTGGGCTCGCATCGGCCTGGGCGCCGGACGCGCCCGCTGAGCTGGGCTCGGTGGAGGCAGCGCCGGCGTCAGTGGCCGCTTGCGACGGTATCGTGTTGTCCTGCTCAGGCATCCTGTATCGTTTCCGCGGGCTCGGCGCCGGGCCTCTGCGTTCCGGCGAACCCACCGGCCTGACGACAATCGGCTAAGTGCTTTACTTTCAGCTCACCCTGATGGCCCGACCATGGCTTCGAATGGCTTCGGTCGGGTTCGCTTTTTGCCGATTTTCGAATATTTTGTTGATTACAAAGCACTTCTTGGCTTCGCTTCCTACATTTTCGATGGGGGTGGGGGGTGTCGGCCTCACGCCGCCGTTTCGCGGTTTCTCTCACAGACCCATTTAGCCCCAGCCGCCTCGATCTCACCCAATGTGTGCCCTGGCTCCACTCTACCTAGCGGCGTATTGATTATAAACGACATAGTGGGTTCGTTCCTCGATATCGGCGCTATTTTCTGCAGCGTCCTGATATTGGGTTTTGGCCCAGCCGGAGCTGTCCTCAAGTCCTGACCAACCCCATGGATTGCCGGACCTCCGCCATGGTTGCCTGGGCGACCGCGCGCGCGCGTCCGGTTCCCTCGTCGAGCACATCCCAGACCTGTCCGGGGTTGCGCTCGTACTCTCTCCGCCGCTCCTGGATGGGGGCGAGGCGCTCGTTCAGGGCGGCGGCCATCAGCTTCTTGCAATCCACGCAGCCGATCTCGGCTGTCCGGCACTCGGCATTCACCCGGTCGATCACCGGTTGCGGCGAGAAGACCTTGTGATGGTCGAACACGGGGCAGACGTCCGGGTCGCCGGGATCGTAGCGCCGCTTGCGCGCCGGATCAGTCATCATGCCGGCCACCTTCTTCGAGACCTCGTCGGGCGTGTCGGAAAGATAGATGGCATTGCCGTAGCTCTTCGACATCTTGCGACCGTCGGTGCCCGGGAGGCGCGGCGTGTGCGTCAGCAAGGTCTTCGGCTCGGGGAAGATAGGGCCGTAGAAATTGTTGAAGCGCCGCGCGATTTCCCGCGTCAGCTCGATGTGCGGCGCCTGGTCCTCGCCTACCGGGACGGCGTCCGCCTTGTAAATCAGGATGTCTGCCGCCTGCAGCACCGGATAGCCGAGAAAGCCGTAGGTGTGGATGTCGCGATCCTTGATGTTCTCGAGCTGTTCCTTGTACGTCGGGACGCGTTCCAGCCACCCGAGCGGCGTGATCATCGAGAGCAGCAGGTGCAGTTCGGCATGCTCGAGAATGCGCGACTGCACGAAAAATGCCGACTTCACCGGATCGAGCCCCGCCGCCAGCCAGTCTGCCGTCATCTGCCAGATGTTGTCCTGCAGGTCGGCCGTATTGGCGTAATCCGTGGTGAGCATGTGCCAATCGACCACGCAGTGGTAGCTTTCGTAGTGATTCTGCAGCTCCACCCAGTTGGCGAGGGCGCCGACCAAGTTGCCGAGATGGAGGCGTCCGGTGGGCCGCATCCCGCTCAGGATGCGCGGTCTTCTCTTTTGCTCGGTCGCCGGTTCATTCATAGGTTCAACTGGGGAATCCCGCTGACACGCGGCCTTGAAGGGCATCCAACGGGCAGAACTCAACTGTAACACAGGCGGGCGGCGGCTAGGACGGGCCGCAACCGAGCGCGAACGCGAGCGCATCGCAGATTTCGCGCAAGCGATCCGAGCTGAGCGTGGCAACCCTGCGGCCAAGGCGCGCCTTGGGGACGGTCATCAAGTTGTGGAGGTTTACGACGCAGGGCCCTTTCATTCCGTCCAGCACACTCAGATGAACTTGGGACGCTGCATCGCGGATCGTCGATGTGAGGGGTGCCACAGTCACTGACGATAAGTGGTCCAAAATGCTGGCGCGAGTCAGGATTACCACAGGTCTTTCTTTATCGGGATGCGTGAATCGATATAGCCGGACGTCGCCGCGGGTCACTTCTCCGGCCATACGGCCTCCCGTTCCCAAGTCTCGATTTCGTGGGGATCATCCGGGTGCCGTCGATAGGCTTCCCGTTCCCTTTCCTCCATTTCGCGAATTTCGATGCGCCGCAGATGCTCACGAAGCGCATCCCGGATCAGCGCCGAACGGTTCACGCGGGCCCGCCGCGCGGCTCCGTCCGTGGCGCGCAGCAGCTTGGAATCGAGGACAACCTGAATAGTCTCCATACTGTGGAGTCTACTCCACAGTGGAGTCCACAATCAACCACCCCGCTCCTGTTGCGCGCCAGGCTCGGTTCGACGCTTTACTGACGGCGCCACGTCATGTCCACTTTCACCGGTACTTCGTTCTTGATGGGGATCGCCAGCAACTTGGGCGGGTCAATCTTGAAGTCGGAGACCGTGGCGGGAATGGTGCCTGTGATATGGACCTCGTTGCCTTGGGTGGTGACCTGAAAGGGGACCTGGCTGTAGCGGGCGGTTTGGCCGGCGAACCCGATCTCGAGATCGGCTTTGATGGTTGCGGAGCCCGGTGGCGTCTGGTCGGGCAGTTGCGTGCGTACGACGACCATGGGAAATTCTCCGCCGCGAGTCACCTGCAGCATGTGAAGATCGCGGTTGCTGTCGCCCGAGTCGAACGACTTGACGGGAGCGGCGATCAGGAAATTGCACTGCCCGGCCTGGCACACGCCTTTGCCCTTGGCCGCGTGGCTCACGCCGTCGACCTCGTGGAGCGGATGGCTGACGTGGTACGTAAGTGTCGATTGCTCCAGCGCCCATTGGCTGTCCGCGCGCGCCGGCTGAGTCAGGGCAAGAAGCAAAAGGGCCGGCAGAAGTCGTTGGATCATGACTGCTCCCTAGAATTTGACGGTTACGGAGATGATCGCGGCCCCGTATGCCGCCGCGGTCACAGCCGCGACGTCGGAGTGATACTTGGCGATCCCGTGAAGCCTTTCCCCGTTGCTCAGTTGGCTGTAGGCCATGGCCCCCAGAATAGGCGTCAGGATCATCCCCGGGCCATGAATCCAGGCGAGCGCCTTGTGCACCCGGATGGGGCCGTGAGTCTCGGTGCCTGGAATCTTGGGGGCGCGGATGGCGAAGTAGGCGCTTGTAAAGTAGAGGTCTGCCGTGGCGGCACCCAATACGCCATGCAGCTCGCGGCCGCTCGCGCTGCCCGCCATCCCGTGGTGACCCTTGGCTCCGGGTGAAGTGAACAGCGTGGCGATCAGGGGAGCCGTTGCGATCAAGCCGAGCCGCTGATGGATCTGCAACATGTGCGAGCGCCGGTTGAGCAGGGCCTGATACTCCGGCGTTCCCTGGGTCTGGGACGCCGGAAAGCCGAGATCGGAGAGCGAAGGCCCCGCCGCGCTCCCGGCGCTGATCGAGGCGGTCAGCGACGCGTTGAATGTCTGCGCGGAGCCGGCCGCGAGCGCAAGCTTCGCCGTCTTCACGTCGAACCCCAAGGCCATCACGGAAATCTCGTAATCGCCAGGCGCGAGGCCCGATACGTAATAGGTTCCGGTCGCACTCGTTTGAGCCCCGGTCGTCTGCCCGGTGGCCGTGTTCTTGACGGAGATTTTGGCGTTAGGAACCGCCGCTCCGCTGGGTCCGGTAATGGTCCCTGAGAGTGAGGCGTCAGCAACCTGGGCCCGCAACGAAGTCGGGATCAGGCAGCAAAGTGTCGCCAACAGCAATGCTTTCACAGCCGGGGTCATTCTGATGGTCTCCCCTGCGGCGGAGCTTCATCCCCCCTGATCGCCGGCGGTCAGTTCACGTAACCAGAGATCATACGAGCACTGCTTCGGAATCGCAACCAGGCATACATTGCGGGCTCGTCACGGCGAAGACCCGCTGGCGCTGGAGCGGCGCTAGCTAGCGCAGGACGGACAAGGGCTGATATTCTAAGCGGGTAAACATGCTCAGACGACTCTACGCCACCAACTACCGTTGCCTGGTCAACTTCGAGTTCCGGCCGAACGCCAAGCAGTTGATCATCGGGCGGAACGGAACGGGCAAGACTAGTGCGTTCGACGTGCTGGCGATGCTCCGGGATATCGCTGCGCGTGGGGAGCCGTGCGGGAAGTACCTCGGCGGCAGGAGTCGAACACGCTGGCAGGATGTCGGCGAGCAGCGATTTGAGTTGGACGTTACGGGGAACGGAGGAGAGTATCGCTATGCGCTGGTGGTGGATGAGTCGGGCGGAAGTCCTTATGGGCAGCACACGTACGGACTAAGCACGCAAGGACTCGGTGTTGGCGATGCGCTCCAGCCGCATGCCAAGAAGGAAAGAAAGATGGTGGCCCTGTCATCGCTGGCGGGACCCCGCCCCCGAGTTAAGCAGGAAACCCTCCACTTCGACGGCAAGCCGGTGTTTCGCTTCGAGGAAGGTACCGCCCGCCTGTTCACCAACCGGCAGAAGTCCGAAGCAAGCGTGGAGTTCCCGCTGGATTGGCACCGTTCCGGCCTTGCCACTGTCGAGGCAACATCCCATCGAAGGGACAACGCACAGTTTACGTGGTTCAAGCTGTGGCTTGACCGCCTGCTTCAAGTTCAGATCAATCCCTGGGCGATGTCGGCCCGCTCGGAAGGCGAAGACCGCTACCCCCAAAAGGACCTGGGCAACTTCGCCAACTGGTACCGGCACCTTCGCCTGGAGAGCGGCGACGCGGTCTTTGAGGCGATGAAGGATATTCGGGAAGCTGTTCCGGGATTCGAGGCGCTCGACGCCAAAGAGGCTGGGCTCGACGTTCGCGTGCTTCAAGCTACCCTTGTCGGCGCCGAGCTGGCTTTTCACGACCTCTCGGAAGGGCAGCGGGCGCTGATCGCGCTTTATGTGCTGCTGCGTTCCGCGGTCGGCGAAGACCGTCTCCTGCTAATCGACGAGCCTGATAACTTCATCGCGTTGGCCGAGATTCAGCCTTGGTTGCTGAAGCTGCTGGACCGCGTTGATGAAACGAACGGCCAAGTCATGCTCGTTTCGCATCATCCGGAACTGCTCGACCAGCTCGCGGCCCAGGGTGGCGTGCTTTTTGAGCGTATCGGGGGCGGCGAAACCCGCGTACGGCCCTTTGAGCCGCCCGCGGATAGCGGCCTGAAAGCTTCCGAAATCATCGCGCGTGGCTGGGAGGTCGAAAACATGTACGGCCTCGGACCAGACACGATCAGCCAAATGCCTAAGGGTCGAGGCGCTCTGAGGAAGCGAAAGCGTGCCTGATCGAATTGCTAACAAGATCATTCTTGCTGAAGACCCCGAGCAACAGAATCTGGTGCGCCGGTATCTTGAACGGTGTGGGCACCAAGCTCCGTTTCGGCTGGTTGCCCTTCCTGCTAAGGCGTCGGGTGGGAGTGGGGAGAAATACGTCCGCGACCAATACCCCGCGCAGGTCCGAGCGTGCCGCTCTTCGCTCGGCAGGAAGGCGGGCGCCCTGCTCGTTGTTATAGTGGACGCCGACACTGAGACGACAGCGCACCGCGCCACACAACTCGAAGTAGCGCTCAGAAATACTGGCGAGGAACGGCGCACTGACAGCGAACCCATCGTTGTGCTGATCCCTAAACGGCATGTCGAGACTTGGATTCGCGCCTTGCTGGGCGACCCTGTGAACGAAACTACCGACTACAAGAACCCGAAGCCGACCTCACAAGAGATTCGTCAAGCTGCCGAGGCCCTGTATCCATGGACCCGCCCCGGCGCAGATTCGCGCCCTAACTTTCCGCCCTCATTAAATGACTCAAGGCCCGAATGGCGCAAGATCCCATCATAGAAACTCGCGTAGAACCCGCGTGGATACCGATTCACCTGGGCGCGTCGTGGGGGAGGCAGCACTCATGAAAGTCGCGGCCGTGCAGATGGATGTGAAGATCTTCGACAAGGCGCGCAACTTGCGCGTGGCCCTCGAGAAGCTGGTCCAGGCCCACCGCGCCGGCGCCAGTCTGGTGATCTTTCCGGAGTGCGCGCTCACCGGGTACTGCTTCGCCAGCCGCGAGGAGGCGTGGCCCCTTGCGGAGACCGTCCCCGGACCCTCCACTGAGAAAGTTGCCCTGGCCGCGCAGCAATTGGGCTGTACGGTGGTGATGGGAATGCTCGAACGCGAAGGCGACGCGATCTACAACGCCGCCGCGGTCATCACGCCGCAGGGAATCGCGGGGAGCTACCGCAAGATCCACCTGCTGTGTCTCGGCATTGACCGCTACAACGCTCCGGGCAACAAGCCCTTCTCCGTATTTGACACGCCTGCCGGGAAGCTTGGGATCAACATCTGCTTCGATTGCAGCTTCCCGGAGTCGGGCCGGGTGCTCAAGCTGCAAGGCGCGCAGATCCTGGCCATTCCCACCAACTGGCCGCTCGCCTCGGACACCTGGGCGCACACCCCGTTCGTGCGGGCCACCGAGAATCATCTGAGTGTAATCGCTGCGGACCGCGTGGGCGAGGAGCGGGGCTTCCGCTTCGCCGGCCACTCGCAGATCGTCGATCCTGAGGGGCGCCAGCTCGCCTCAGCCGGCCAGACCGAAGAGACCGTGCTGGTGGCGGAGATTGACCCCGCGGCGTCGGACCGCAATCGCGTGGTGCGCCAGCCTGGTGAATACGAGTTCGACCGCATTGCCACGCGCCGTCCGGAGATGTATGGGCCGATCACGGCCCGTGAAAAGTGAATGCGCGTGACACGCGAAAGTGCCGAGCGGCAAGCGGCGGGCGCAACGGACAATCGTCCATCCGATATCCTGGCGTCAATCCGTTATACTGGCCGTGGGGGTGCGAATGCTGAAAAATGTGAGGACCGCATGAGTGCCAACCCGGGCCGTCCAACCCTGATCTCAGACCTTGACGTTCACCTCTTCAACGAGGGCACGCATTACCGCCTTTACGACAAGCTCGGTGCGCATGCCATGACTGTCGACGGCGTGGAGGGCACCTATTTCGCGGTCTGGGCGCCGAATGCTGAGCGCGTGTCCGTGATGGGCGATTTCAATCTCTGGGACCGGGAGAATCGTCCGCTCGCCGAGCGGGGCAGTTCCGGAATCTGGGAGGGATTCGTGCCCGGGGCCGGCCAGGGCGCCGCCTACAAGTACTTCATCGCCTCGCGCTACAACGGATACCGGGTCGACAAGGCGGACCCTTACGGCTTCACCAGCGAGTTGCCGCCCAAGACCGCCTCGATCATCTGGAATCTTGATTACGCATGGGGCGACGGTGACTGGATGCGGTCGCGCCGCGATCGTAACGCCGCCGCCGCGCCCGTCTCGACCTATGAGGTGCATCTGGGCTCCTGGATCAGGTCCCCGGAGGATCCGGAGACTTTCCTGTCGTGCCGCGAGATCGCGCCGCGCCTCGCGGAGTACTGCCGCGACGTGGGATTCACCCACGTCGAACTGCTGCCCATCATGGAGCACCCGTATTATCCGAGCTGGGGCTACCAGATCACGGGATACTTCGCGCCCACCAAGCGATACGGGAGTCCGCAGGACTTCATGTACCTGGTGGACCACCTGCACCAGCAGGGGATCGGCGTGATTCTGGACTGGGTGCCGTCGCACTTCCCGACTGACGAGCACGGGCTCGGCTATTTCGACGGTACACACCTTTACGAGCACGCCGACCCGAGGCAAGGGTTTCATCCTGACTGGAAAAGCTACATCTTCAATTACAGCCGCAAGGAGGTCTGCAGCTTCCTGATGTCGAGCGCGCTCTACTGGCTGGAGCGCTATCACGTGGACGGCCTGCGCGTGGACGCGGTCGCCTCCATGCTTTACCTCGACTATTCGCGGCCGGCCGGCCAGTGGATCCCGAACGAATACGGAGGACGCGAGAATCTCGGCGCCATCGAGGTGCTGCGCCAGTTCAATCGCGTGATCTATCAGGAGCAGCCGGATGTGCAGACCGTGGCCGAAGAATCCACCGCCTGGCCCATGGTCTCGCGTCCCACGTACCTGGGCGGCCTCGGCTTCGGCATGAAATGGGATATGGGCTGGATGCACGACATGCTGGACTACATGAGCAGAGACCCCATTCACCGCAAGTACCACCACAACCAGCTCACCTTCCGCATGCTTTACGCCTTCACGGAGAATTTCGTGCTGGCGCTCTCGCACGACGAAGTGGTCCACCTGAAGCGCTCTCTGCTCGAGAAAATGCCCGGAGATCCCTGGCAGCAGTTCGCCAACCTGCGGTTGCTGTTCGGTTACATGTACGGCCAGCCCGGCAAGAAGCTGATCTTCATGGGCGGCGAGTTCGGGCAGGGCCATGAGTGGGACCACCGCACCAGCCTGAGCTGGCACCTGCTCGAATATCCTTTCCAGCGGGGCGTGCTGAACTGGATGTGCGACTTGAACCGCGTTTATGCCGCCGAACCGGCTTTGCACGAACTGGACTTCGATCCGGCGGGCTTCGAGTGGATCGACTGCAACGACGCCCTGCAGAGCACCATCAGCTTCCTGCGGCGCGGGCGCACCACGGATGATGTCATTCTGGCGGTGTGCAACTTCACGCCGGTGCCGCGCTGGGATTACCATCTCGGAGCCCCGCGCGGCGGATACTGGCGCGAGATTCTCAACAGCGACTCGAGCCTTTACGGCGGCAGCGGACTTGGGAACAGCGGCGGCGTCGAGGCCGCCCCCATTCCCGTCCACGGCCGGCCCTGCTCGCTCACCATCACGGTCCCACCGCTCGGAATGCTGTTTTTCAAGAGCTCCTGACGGCCAGAGGATCGAGCGGAGACCGGAAGGAGGCGGCGCGCCCCTGCGCCATCTGAGGCCGCCTCCAGCCTTCACATCCCCAGAGGAATCTCGAACTTCGGCTGGAAATTCGACAGGATGTATTGCATCAGGTTGTCGAGCAGAGCGGTGGCGTAGGGATCGCTTCCGTAGGCGTTCGTGAACCCGAAAGTAGTGACCAGCAGCTTGCCCTTGCCGGCGCGAGCTTCCAGTAGAACGCCGCTGTTGTTGCGCACCCAGCCGTAGAACATCCCCGCCAGCACACCCGGAAAAGCCGACGCGGGCAATCCCCGGATGACGGCGGGCGGATTCACGGCCTGGGCTTCAAAACCGGGCAGCGCTCCGAATCCGATGCCGGTAAAGACCGGATGATCTTTGCGCACCCAGAGGAAGTTGGAAATCCAGTTGCCATCCAGGTTGGACCCGTTCCGGGGCACGATCTCGATTCCGGGCGCGACCTCCTGATGATCCGAGGCGATCAAAATCACGCGTCCGCCTGCCGCGAGAGCGGACTTGGCGCGCGTATTCAGTGTTGAGGCGATGACCACCGGCAGGGATTCCTGGCCGGAAGGCTCGAGGTATCCGTGGGCGTGCATGGTTTCGGCAAGCCGCCGCAGGTGTCCGGCGGGGTCTTCGAAGATCACGGCGGGATGCAGTTCATCGGACGGCGGTGAAAAAAAGAAGAGTTCGATCGAGTTCTCGCTCAGCATTTTGCCACCCTCTTCGACGCTGAATGAGAGCTTTCGCGATACCGGGGAGGTAACGGGCGGCACCGTGAAGTCAATCGATCCTGCCGGCATGACGTTGTCCGGCGTGGTGGCGGGCAAGGGGACGATGAAGCTTTGGTCAAATCCCTCGAGCCCCCAGTGCAGCGTCGCGCCGGTGAGCGGCTGGCCGTCGTAATGGGAAAAGGACAAGACGGCGTGAACACGCTGGCCGGACCTGAAAGTCCGCTGGGGCAGCTTTGCGACCACCAGATCGTCCTTCTGCAACCCGCCGAGCTCGGTGCCGAATGACTTCGGGTGACGCGACATGTCGAGCAGCCCGTTCGATTCCCAATCGATGTCAGTGAACTCGGTGATGACGTAGCCCTGGATCTCCGGGCGCGCTCTCAGGCTCTCAATCTCGTACTTCAGCGAGCGGTACTCGTGTTCCTCAGTGGCATCGGTGAGCGCTTGAAGGCTCGGGAACAAGGTGTTGTAGCCATATTCCGCGAAGCGACCGGCGAGGCCGGCGGGGAGCGTCAGCTCCTGCCCGCCAAAGTCGCGGTCGAACCACCACGGTAAGGGGTCGGGCGGATGCGGCAGGCCCCAATTGCCGAACTCCGAAAGCATGAGCGGCGCGCCGGTGTTCGGGACGGCGTCGTCATTGGGACTCCACAACCACGCGGGGCGAGAGGCCAGATCGGCGACGAAGCGATCGAAGTCGGCGGCGGCGTCCGGTATCGCGGCATAATCGTGGAAATCCGCGATGTCAGTGGCCATGTGAAAATTCTCGCAGCAGGCGCTGTTGTCGTCCACGAGCCAACCGGGCACGAGTTGGTGCGCCTGGCCTGAGAAACCCTTCAGCCACTCCCGGTCGGCGGCCTGCTTCAGGTCGACGCCCCAGCTTTCGTTGATCAGGCTGACGGCAATAATCGATGGGTGATTCCAGTCGCGCTCAACCATGCCTTGCAGCGTCTCCAGGCCGCGCTGCTCGGAGTCCGGAGTGAGTTTGTCCCAATTCGGAATCTCGTACCAGACCAGGACGCCGGCCGCGTCCGCCGCCTCCAGATACCGCGGATCGGGAACTTTGATGTGGCACCGCAGGAGGTTCAGGCCCAGGGCCTTTGCTTCGTCCATCTCATGCCGCACGAAGTCGAGCGACGGCGGCGTGTACGCGGTGTCCGGGTAGAAATCCTGATCGAGCGCTCCGCGCAGGTAGATCGGCTGGCCGTTCAAGTAGAAAAACCCGGCGCGCGCCTCGAAAGTGCGAAAGCCGAACCGGCTGGACACGGAATCCCCGGAATAGAGCCAAGCCTCGACGGTGTAGAGGTTGGGTGCGGCCGGACTCCAGAGTTGCGGACTCGCGAGCGTCCCGGTGAAGCTCGCCTGCGTCGCCGCCGGAGTGAGGCTCAGCGCCTGTTTCCACACGATCTTGCCGGAGGCGTCAAGAATCTGCGCGCCCGCATAAGGCGTCGAGGTGTCGACGGGAGCGCCGGGAGGCGCGGCCGCCCCTCCGGCGGGCGGGTTGAGAATCTCCAGGCTGAGGGCGAATCGTCCGTCGGCTCCGGCGCGAATATGCAGAGCGCTGATGCGGATTCGGGGACGAACGTCAAGCTCGACGCTATGCCACAGACCGCTGGTTTGCACGTACCAGTTCTGCTTGCCGTGCGGAATTTCGGCGTACCGGATGCCTTCCACTTCGTCAGGCTTCGCGCCGGGATCGATCACGCGCACCGCCACCTGATTCTCGCCGGCATGCAGCCACGGTGTGGCGTCCACTTCGAAGGGCAGGTATCCGCCGTCGTGCTGGCCGGCCTTTTGACCATTAACATAGACCTCGGCGCGGTAATCCACGGCTCCGAAATGAATGAGCGCGACACGCCCGGGAGCGACGGTGGGAACCGTGAAAGTCCTCCAGTACCAGGCGACCCCCGCGTAGTCCCGCAAATCAGCAAACTCGGACTGCCAGGACCCCGGCACGCGCGCGGTACGCTCCTCGGAGATGCCGTTCAGTTCCGCCGCTCCAATTTTGGCCGCGGGATCGATCACGAAGTGCCAATCGCCATCGAGGGAAGTGCTCTGCGCCAACGCGCGCGAGCCGCCGAGCGTTATGAGGATCAAAAGGAGATGCAGGCCGGACCGCCGAGCCCGCGCCAGTGACAAGACCATACAGGGTTGCTCCGCTTTTCAAGCTGCGCGCGATCTGCAGCCCGCGTTTCGAACCAGTTTTGATTATAGCCGTCCGAGTGCGGCTGAGGCTGTGGTAGCATACTCAATAGAAAGCCGTGTCGAGTCACGAAGCGACGCCCCCAAGCGCGCTTCCCCGGCTCCGGATTCATCTGAGATGAATGTTGGGATCGAACGCCGTCTTCGCAAGCGCGATCAAAAGGCGCTGGACGTGCGCTGCGAGAGCTTCGGTCTCGAAGAAATCTTCGTCAGCCGCGACGTGAGCACCGGTGGCCTCTTCCTGAACACTCCAAACCCGCTCGTGCCTGGGTCTCAGGTCGAACTCAGCTTCCGTGTCGGACCCGAAGGTCCCGAAATTGAATGTAGCGGACGCGTGGTTTATGCCCTTCTGGGCGTCGGCATGGGCATCCAATTTATCGACGCCAAGGGTGAGGTCGCGATGGCTTTGGAGAAGCCGTTCGGCCAATCCCACTGAGACTCTTGCGAGGGGGAAGAGCTCTCGAAAGAGGAACTGAAATGAGATTCAAGACTTTGCTGTTGGCCGCACTCCTCGGAACTGTGACCTTGGGGGCGGCTGTGAGGCTGCGCGCGCAGTCCGCGGCCGAGACGCCCCCTGCAGCCGGGCAGGTTGCGGGTCCCGCAACCGCTGCTTCGCCTTCGAATGCAACCCCGATGTTGAAGGCGGACGCCCTGGCTCTCCTCTACAATATCTATGATCGGGCCTATCACTTTAGCGACGCCGTGAGCAAACTGCCGGCCGCCGACTGGAAATTCGGCGGACGGAAGCGCCAGGTTTTTTACGAGAAGGCTGCTGTCGTCCGCTCCGGTGTGACGGATCTGCGCAAGCCTTGGGATGACTTCTACAAACAACCGGATGACGCCGCGCTCGGGCGCGCGACGCTGACGGCCGTACAATCGGTGGTGACTCAGGCGAACGATTTTGTGACGGCGCTCGAGGATACTCCAGGCTCCGCGCAGGCGCCGGATTTCAAGTCGATTGCGACCGATCTCGGAGACCTGGAGCATCAACTTGAGCCTTACGTGACTTACTTGCAGGCTTCCGCGCGACCGGCGCCATCGGCCCCTACGGCTTCGGCGGCCCCGGCACAACCGGCCCCGGCCCCATCGGTCACCCCGCCCACGGCTGTCGGGAACAATCCTCCCGAACACGCCGCAGCGTCGCCCCTGCCCACCGCGGAGACGCCGGCGACTCCCCCGGCACAGCCTGGCGCGGAGACTTCGGCGCCCGCGTCTGCCAGCGCGCCGGGCGCGTCCACGCCGCCCAGCCCTACGCCGCCCAGCCCCGCGCAGCCGGCTGCCTCCCCCGGTGCCGCCCAACCCGCCGTGACTCCTGTCGCAATGCAGCCGGCTGACGTTCAGGCGATCCTTTACAAGATCTATATGGCGACCTTCCGTATCGGTGACCTTGCCGGCTCGCTCCAGCCGGACAAGTGGAACATGGCCGGCCCTGACCAGGCGGCATTCGTCGCCAAGGTGGATGCCTTGCGCGCGGCGCTGGCCGCTGCCGAGAAGTCGCGCGGCGACTTCTACAATCATCCCGAGGACGCAGATCTCGGCCGCAGCGTTTCTTCCGATCTGCAAGCGGTAACCCCCAAGCTCGACGACCTCATCGCGGCGCTCGACGGCACCCCAGGGGCCGCATCGGCGTCTGAGTTCAAGCAGGGCGAAGGGGATCTCGCGGGGCTCGATCAGCGCCTCGATCCTTATGTAGCCTATCTCGCGGAAAAGGCCCAACCACCGGCGGCCAATGCCGGCGCCGAGGCTATCGAGACCGAAGTGGTCAAGATTCCGGAAGCGACGGCGCCCCTGAGCACCCTCGCGGTCGAGAAGGCGCCGGAGGACCAGGAGCAGGTCAAAACGATGCTCTACAAAGCCTACGTGCCCGCCTTTCGCCTCAAGGATATGCTGGCGCAGGAGCATCCGGACCAATGGCGGGCGACGCAGACGGAGCGGACAGCCTTCGAGGACGCTTCCAAGACGCTCTCCGAACGGATCGCCGATCTCGAAAAGTGGCGCGATCAACTCGCCAATCATCCCGAGAGCCTCGAGGCGGCCTTCGAAGCGTACGCCTCTCTCGGGAAACTCGTGGGGCCGGCGGACGTGGTTGGCCGGTTGGTGGGTCAGTATGGCGATCCCAAGATCGGCGCCGAGTATGGACAGCGCGCGGAGCAGGTCGAGGCATCGCGCGACGAGCTCGAGCCCTATCTTGATTATCTGCTAGGTCACCACGACCACACCGTGGGCATGATCGAACGCAACTTCATGACCTGCGAGAGCCAACTGACTTACTCGATGCGCCCGACCGTGCAGCAGGCGGTGTCAATGAAGAACGTCAACCCCGTTTTTCGCGGCCGGGGCAAGCGCACGGAGCGAGGGGGGCATCAGGCCGATACCTCGAAAAAGAAGGGCTCCGCGCACGAGAAGAAATCGCCCGCTGCGCCGGCCCCCGGACGCTGAGCCGTCTAGGGCTGCAGGTAGTGATCCAGCCAATCGAACACTGTGTGATACCACAGCCGGCTGTCTTGCGGCTTGAGCACCCAGTGGCCCTCGTCGGGAAAGTAGAGCAGGCGTGAAGGAATACCGCGGCGCTGCAAGGCGGTGAAGAGCTGGAACGCCTGGCCCTCGGGCACGCGATAGTCGCGCGCTCCTTCCACCAGCAGCATGGGCGTCTGGATGTTCTGTACGAAATTCGACGGCGACCATTTCTCGGACAGCGTGGGATTGTCCCAGGGCGTTCCCTTCAACTCCCACTCACCGAACCACACTTCCTCTGTCTCCCCGTACATGCTGTGATTGTCGTAAACACCGTCGTGTGAGACCAGGACTTTGAAGCGGCGCGTGTGACCTGCGATCCAATCGATCATGTAGCCGCCGAAGCTCGCCCCTGCGGCGCCGATCCGATTGGGGTCAATGTAGGGCAGGGAAGCCAGGTGATCGGTGGCGTTCATCAGGTCCTCATAAGGCGCCCCGCCCCAGTCGCCTGAGATTTCCTCTGTGAACTTCTGGCCGTAGCCGGTCGAACCGTGGAAATTGGTCATCATCACCACGTAGCCTTCGGCCGCGAACATCTCCGCGTTCCAGCGATAGCCCCAGGCGTCTTCCCAGGCGCTTTGCGGTCCCCCGTGGATCAACATCAGGCCGGGGTACTTCCCGTTGGCGTTGAAGTGCGGCGGTTTCACCACCAGATTCTGGATGGATGCGCCAAGCGCGCCCTTGGTGTAGAGGGATTCCGCCGGACTCATGTCGAGCGTGGCGAGCAGGGCGTCGTTGAAGTGGGTCACGGCCGCCAGGCCCGATCCAGTTGCGGCCGCCCGATAGATTTCCGCGGGCTGCACAAGCGTGGTCTCCGTGAAAACCAGCGTCTTGCCGTCCGGGGTCACGCCGACCTCATCGAACATCCCGTTCAGCACCTTCTCGACGTGCGGATGGCTGACCGAAGTCTTGAAGATGGGCTGCACGGCGTGGTCCGGGGCCACGAAGTAGACGACGTCGCTGTCCGGCGCCCACGCGAAGCTCGATACCCATTGGTCAAAGCCGGGGGTAAGCTCCCGGGTGCTCCCGTCCTGGCGATCGTAAACACGCAGGCGGAAGAGGTCGGACTCGTAGCCGTTGCGGTCCTGCGCGGTATAAGCGATGTAGCGGCCGTTCGGGGAGTACTGCGGCGAAGCGTCGGAGCCATGGACGCCCGGGGTGATGTCGCGCGGCTCGCCCCCGGACGCCGGCACAAGGTAAAGGTGATTGTTGGTGGTCCACGCCGCCGCGGACTGCCCGGCGTCGCCGAGGGTGTGGTTCGAGGTGTAGCACACCTCCTGGCCGTCGGGTGAAATGGCGTATCCGTCCGGCGCACCCAGGAAAAACGTGGGCGCATCGTACGCGCCGGGCGTCAGGTCACGCGCCGGACCGCCCCCGGCGGAGACCTCGAAAAGGTGGGTGTAGCGCCCGTCGCGCCACGCGTTCCAATGACGGAAGAGGAGTTGATCGAGCAGGCGGGCCTTCACCGGATTATGCTCGGCGTCGTCCTGCCGCTTCCGGTTGCAGGCGTCATCGGCGCAGTCCGGAAACACGTCGGAGGTGAAGAGCAGGGTCTTTCCGTTCGCCGCCCACGTGATGCCGTCGGCCCCGGTCGAGATCGAGGTGAGGGGATGCGCCTCGCCGCCTTCGAGCGGCAGAAGCCAGACTTGAGAAGTGCCGCCACGCGTGGAGATGAAAGCCAGTTCGCGGCCGTCGGGCGACCAGCGCGGGCGATTGTCCGAGCCCGCGCCCGCGGTGATCTCGCGGGGCTCGCCGCCGGCGAGCGCGCCCAACCACAGGTGACTCACGGTCTTGTTGGCGTCGAAATCGACGTTGGCCACGGCGAACGCGATCGAGCGGCCGTCCGGCGACACTTGCGGATCGTCCACGCGGTGGACCTTCATGAGGTCTTCAAATCGCAAGGGATGCCGAGTCTGACCGCGGGCCGGCACGGCGGCCGTCAAGAGGGCAATCGCCCCCGTAGTGAAGGCGAGAAAGAAGACGCGCTTCATAGCTATTCCCCCCGGGCGCGAGATGGCTTACATGTGTGGGCTATCGGCCCGAACCGGCGGCCGTCGAAACGCCGCTGAGGGCCTCTTTGAAGGACCCGCGCTGGTTTTCGATTTTCTTCTGCAACATCATGATGGCGTAAAGCAGTTGCTCGGGACGGGGAGGGCAGCCGGGAACGTAGACGTCCACCGGGATCCACTGGTTCACGCCCTGAACGATGGCGTAATTGTTGAAGACGCCGCCGGAGGTGGCGCAGGCGCCCATCGAGATCACCCAGCGGGGCTCAGGCATCTGGTCGTAGAGCCGCTTGATGACCGGGGCCATCTTCTGCGAGACGCGTCCCGCGACGATCATCAGATCCGATTGCCGCGGCGAACCGCGAAAGACCTCGGCTCCGAAGCGCGCCAGGTCAAAGCGCGAGGCCGACATGGACATCATCTCGATTGCGCAGCACGCCAGGCCGAAGCTCATCGGCCAGATCGACGACTTGCGCGCCCAGTTCACCGCCTGGTCGAGCTTCGTGAAAATCAAGCCCTCGAGGCCGGAGGATTCGCCCGCTGAATGATCGTAGGTTGCCATGAGCCGATTATGTCACCTCGAACCGCTGGGATTCAATGGCCTTGCCCCGGGCGTTCGCGGGAATGGCTGCGCTTCGAAAGAATTTCGGCCGGGATTATCCCGCTACCGGCGATTGCGGGGACAAAACATGGAAACCCGGTCTGTTCGTGGAGCTCCGACTACCTCCAGCCATTCCTCGTCTGCGACCGTGGCCGTGCAGGGGCCAAACGTGCAGATTCGAATGTAGCGGCGTTCCCCTTCTCGTCGCAGCGAATTCAGCACGGCGCGGAGCATGCTGCCCGTGAACGGCGTATACATGTAGAATACGGTGCCCTCGGTCAACTCCGCCGCTCGCGCGTCTCGCTCGATAAAACTCACGTTCTTCAGGTTGAGCGCCTCAGCGCTCCGTCGCGCGCAGTCGATGTAAACCGGCTCCAGCTCAACCCCGATGCTGCGAGCTGCCGTGCAAACAGCGACCAGCAGAGGAACGTGGCCCAACCCGGAACCGAGGTCTACAAGCAGGTCATGTTCTTTGAGAGCGATTCGGTCGATCAGGTCGAAGATGTGCCGTGCCGGTGTCGGCTGGTAAGACACCATTTCGGGCGTCGGCGGGACGACCGCGGCTCCCGTCACTCCAAACCGCAAGACTCCGACAATCAGTTCATCCAGATAGTCATATCCCACACCGGTCGAGGTACCGGGGACCTTCCCATCTGCGACTGAACTGCGCATCCACCGAAGCAAGGCATTCGACCCATAACCCTGCCGGATGTCGCGGCGGATCGCCTCGTAGATTTCGAGATTAGCTGCCTCGAGTTTGGCTTGAAGCGCTCTCGCATGTTGGTACGTCGCCGCTTCTGCGGAATCCGCTGCAACCTACGGCATCGCAAGATCGAAGGCATCAAGACGTCCCAAGACTTCAATGCGCTGGCGCAAGTTGTCTGGTTCCTGCAGAGAAGAATCTGCTTCCAGTCTCTCGATCAGGCGCTGCAAGGCCTCTATCATCGTTAGTGCTTCTCGATCTGCGCCGAGCGGCGACTCCTTTAATTCAATCGTCAATCGCATATCGGCAATTCCTACAGCCCGTGCCACCTGGCGATGATGGTTTTCTGAATCTCCGACGTCCCGGAGTAGAGCGTTCCCGAGATGGCGTCGCGATACTGCCGCTCCAGGTGGTTCGCGGTCAGGCAGCCGTCCGGGCCGAAAATCTCGATGGCGTCCATACAGGTCTCGATGCAGGCGCGGCTGACGGCGAGCTTGGCCATAGCGGCTTCACGCAGCGGACGCTTGCCTTGCGACTTCAGCCATGCGGCCTTGTAAAGCGCGAGGCGCGCCATCTCCAGGCGCAGATCCATCTCAGCGACCTTGTCCGCAATTCCCGGAGATCGGTCGACCGGACGAACGCCGGAGCCCGTACTCGCACCCGCGGCGCCGGGAGCCGCGGCTGCCCTGCCTGTACCCTGCCTCGTGCTTGCGTAGCGCACGCAGTCTTCCAGGATGCGCTGCATCATGCCGAGCTCGCTCGCCAGGATGCAGATGCGCTCCCATTCCATGGAGATGGTGAAGATCGCCTGGCCGCTGCCGATCTGGCCGAGGATATTCGCCTCCGGGACTTCGCAATCCTCAAAGGCCAACTCCGCCATGGGCGAAGTGCGCAGCCCCATCTTGTGGAGCTTCCGGCTGATACTGAAGCCCGGCGTATTGCGATCGAGAATGAATCCGGTCACGCCGGCCGCGCCCCGCGAGGGGTCCACGGTGGCGTTTACGATAATCATGTCGGCCACGGGCGCGTTGCTGATGAAGGTCTTCGACCCGTTGATGACGTAGCGGTCGCCCCGCTTCACCGCGCGCGTCCGCAGGCTGAAGGCGTCGGACCCGGAAGTGGGCTCGGTGGTCGCCTGAATACCCACGAACTCGCCGCTCGCGAGCTTCGGGAGGTAGCGTTGCTTCTGTTCCTCGGTCCCGAACTGGAGCAGGGGAATCTCCGCTGTCCACTGGTGAGCGTTGATGGAGAAGATCAGGCCATTGTCCTGGCACCCGTAGCCCAGGGCCTCCAGGGCGCACACCGTGGTCACAATGTCGGCGCCTCCGCCCCCGTACTCCTTGGGTATGGGCAACCCGATGATTCCGAATGCGCCGCACTTGTTCCAGCCCTCGCGAGGAAACTCCGAGTTGCGGTCGCGCTCGATCAGGTTTTCGTTCAGTTCGCTTTTGGCGAACTTGATGACAGATTGGCGCAGCGTCTGCTGCTCTTTGGTCAGGGAAAAGTCCACAATTCGCTCTTTCGTGCCCGGGGGTTCCGGCCCGGCTGATCGCGCTGTCCGGCTCCATTGCGGCGCCGGTTGTGCGCCGAAGGGATGCCAGACAGCGGATCAAGCTTGGTTGCCGGTAGCGGACAATCATAGCCGATTTTGGCGGGAGTTTGGCGCTGGCGTGGCGCGTGTCTGTTGCCTCTGTGGTAAAGGCTTTAACCACAGAGATCACGGAGGCTGCCTAGAGGGCACGGAGAAAGACTACTGCCCGGTCGGCTTATTGACCGGCACGTCGGTCAAGAGACCCCACGCCGTGCTCGTCGCCTGTCCGTTGCTCGATTGCAGGATGTACCACGTCCCGTTCGAAGGCCGGAAGACCGCGATGTCCGTCTTCTCGTCGCCGTCGTAGTCCTTCGCTACCGGGACGTCGCCGTCCTGTCCGAGCACGGTGGTCACCGTCTTCCCGTTGCTACTCTGCAGCGTGTACCACGTCCCTGTCGACGGCCGGAAGATCGTGAAATCCGTCTTGGTGTCGCCGTCGTAGTCGCCCGGCACCGGAATATCCGTGCTGAGGCCCCACTGCTCGGTGATTGTCTTGCCCGTGCTGCTCAGCAGCACCCACCATGTGCCGGTGGAAGGCCGCCAGATGGCGTAATCGGTCCTGCCGTCGCCGTCGTAATCGCCCGGAACCGGGATGTCCCCGCTCGCACCCCACTTCTGGGACACGGTCTGGCCGGTGCTGCTGTAGATTACGTACCAGGTCTGGTTCGAAGGCCGCCAGACGGCGTAGTCGATCTTTCCATCCCCGTCATAGTCGCCTGGCAGCGGAATATCACCGCTCAGGCCCCACGTTTTGGTCACGGTCTTGCCCGTGCCGCTCAGGGTCACCCACCACTCCTGAGTCGATGGCCGCCAGTTCGCATAGTCCGTCTTGCCGTCCCCGTCGTAGTCCCCTGGCACGATCAGATCGCCGTTCTCGCCCCACTGCCCGCTGACCTGCTTGCCCGTGCTGCTGTCGATTACGTAGTAGGTGGCGTTTGAGGGCCGCCAAACGCCGATGTCCGCTTTGCGATCCCCGTCGTAGTTGGCAATGTGCTTGTCGCGACGGAAGATCGAGGCTAGATGACTGGCTGGGATGTCGCCCGTCAGCCCCCACTGCGTGGTGGCGCCCCCGCCGCTTGAGTAATCGATGTACCACGTCCCGTTTGAGGGCCGGAACACCGCGTAGTCATTGACCCCGTCGCCGTTGTAATCCCCGACCACCGGAATGTCGCCGACCGCGCCCCACTGCTGGCTCACCGTCTTGCCCGTGCTGCTTTGCAAAACATAGAACGTGGCCGTGGACGCGCGCCATACCGCCACATCCGTCTTGCCGTCGTTCTCGTAGTCGCCTTCCGCCGGAATGTCGCCGGGCAACCCGAAGGGCGTCGTTACTGTCTGGCCCGTGCTGCTGTGGATGATGTACCAGGTGCCGTTCGAGGGCCGGAAGACGGCATAGTCCGCCTTGCCGTCGCCGTCGTAGTCGCCCGTCACGGGCACGTCGCCCGGCAAGCCCCATTGCTTCGTGACGGTCTGGCCCGTGCTGCTCAGGATCACGTAGAAGGTCCCGTTCGACGGCCGCCACACGGCGATGTCGGTCTTGCCGTCGCCGTCGTAGTCGGCCGGCACCGGCACGTCCTTCGGCAACCCAAAAACCACGGTGGCATTTGGGCCGCCATTGTTCGACAGAATGTACCAGGTCCCGTTCGAAGGCCGCCAGACCGCGAAGGCATCCTTGCCAACACCGTAGTAGTCGCCGGGCACGGGCACGTCGCCCGGCAGGCCCCACACCTGGGTCAGATTCTCGCCGCCATCGTTCGAGAGGATGTACCACGTCCCCGTGTCAGGCCGCCAGACGCCAACGTCACCTTTGCCGTCGCCGAAGAAGTCCGTGGTCAAGGTGGGACTGTCGGCGAAGGGAGGATGGAAATTGGCAACCACGGCCTCATTGCTGCCGATAGTGAGCACGCATGACCCCGCCCCCCCGCTACATGCTCCGCTCCATCCTGAGAAAGTCCAGTTTGTGGCCGCGGCGGCATTCAACGTCACCATGCTTCCGTTCGTGTAGGTAGCGCTGCAGGCGCCTGCGCCGTTGCTGCAGTTGATCATGCCGTCGGTGCTGGTCACAGCGCCCTGGCCTACGTCGCTCACCGTCAAGGTATAGCTCGGCAAGGTGAACGTGGCGGTTACGTTCTGGTTACTGCTCATTGTGAGCGTACACGGCCCTGCTCCATTACACGCCCCGCTCCACCCCGAGAAGATCCAGTTTGTGGCCGGGGCGGCGTTCAACGTCACTACGCTTCCGCTCGCGTAGGTGGCGCTACAGGCCCCTGTGCCGTCGCTGCAATTGATCATGCCGTCCGTGCTGGTCACGGATCCCTGGCCAACCTCGCTCACCGCCAGCGTGCAGCACACCTCGACAAAAGTCGCCGTAGGGGTGAGATTCTGGTTCATGACCACCACGCACGGATTTCCGCCGCTGCAAGGCCCGCTCCATCCTGCGAACGCCCAGCCTGCAGCATGCGTCGCGTTCAAGGTGACCGTCGTGCCGCTCGAGAACGTTGCGCTGCAGGTGCCGGTGGTGCCGCTGCCCGTGTTGGTGCAGTTGATGTCGCCGTCCGTGCTGGTCACTGTCGCCTGTCCCACCATAATGGGGGTGAGCGTGCAACACGGCGACCCGGCCAGGGTGTTGATCAGGCCGCTCCCGTTCGGGCTGCCCCAGCCCGTTGCCAGGTCGTAGCCGACCGTTGCCGAATAGCCGTTGCTGCCGCTGGTGACGTCGTGGAAATCCGTGTGATAACTTGAGCTCAAACCAATCGTATAGAGGGCCGGATTGATGAAGCCGAGGGAGGGGTTGCCGTCAGCCGCCGCCTGTTGATTGACGAGAGCGAGGTACCCTGCCCACATGGGCGCCGCAAAACTGGTCCCGCCGTAATAGTTTGCCGTGCAGGTGGTTTGGTCGGCACAGACGTAAAAGCTGTAATTGGCGTTAGCCGAAACGTCCGGGCCGTTACGATAAACTGTGGAACAGTAGGAGCAGCCGCTGGCCGTGGCGGTTTGCCACGAGGGGATCGCAAACAGGTCCGGCGAAATGCCGCCCCCGCCGTCGGACCAGGCGGTTTCCGAGCTCCAGGGGCCGGCGGCGCCGCTGGTCTCCAAGTCCGTACCGCCGACGGACGTGAGGTAGATGTCATCGGCCGGGTAAATCTCGGAATACGGCGACCACGCAGCAAAGTCACCGGCGGCTTGAAACAAGTTCTGCCCCTGCGCCGCGAACTCCTGGAAGTACGGGTTGTCGGTGTTCGGATCCGCGGGGTACCACGTCCACGATGAACTCAATTGAGCGTTCAGCGGATCGGCCGTGGCCATGGCGTTGAAGATGGGCGCGTCGGTCGATCCGATATACACCACGAGGCTGGACAAGCCCGGAGCCATACCGAGCGCCTGGGTCATGTCCAGGGTTTGTTCGATGTCAACACAGCCATCGCTAAAAAAACAGCTCGTGCTGGTCCCGTCGGTGGAGTCGAGAGTTATGGGGACGTTGTTCGTTTGGCCTGCGTTCTGGTAGTAGGTGTCCAGGTCCGACAGATCCGTGCCGTAATACTCGAGCAAGCCGAGGGACTGGCCGCTGCCGGTGAGAGATGTCCCTTCGTAGTATGCCGCCCTCATGTCACTGCCGCAAAAAGACTGTTGAGGACAGGAGCCCGTCGTGGCAAGAGAGTGCACGCCCGGCATTCTACGCACCAGAGCAGGCTGCGGGATCGAGTAATTATCCAAACCGGAGATGTGCCAGAGTTGGAACGGCAATTCTACGGTGGGCTCGCGGTCCGGAGCATAGAAGGTGCGGTTTTCGGTGGGGTGCTGGTAGACGCCCAGCGCCAGATGGAAGGCTTTCTCAATGCTTGCAACCGGTCCGGTCACATCCACGTTTACCCGATTGCGGGAAGTGCCGGACACCGTAAGTCCGTTTGCTTTCGCGAAACGAATCACGGCGTCGTAATCGTCCGCACTCGGACCAAACATGGACGTGAACTCTTCCACCGTCAGGAATTGGTGGTAGGAGGGGCTGAGAGGACGGTAGAGTTCCTTCAAAAAGCTGTCTAATGCTATCTGGTTGCGGAGCGGCAGAGCGATTACCAGGCGCATGGACTGCTCTGCGGGGAGATGTCCGACGAGCCGGGCCTGCCCGTTGAGCGTCACTTCACGCACGTGATGCGTCAACAGAGGCCGTGACTGCGCGTGGCAAATGAGATTCGAAAACAAGACCAGCGATAGAGTTCGGAGGAGAGGCTTACCTAGCCTTCGGATTTTGCCTTCTTCTGCTGTCCGGCACCGGGCATTCTCATTTCTCATGGTCTTGCTCGTGTCACGCCGATCCCCCCGCGCCGAAGGCTCATCGAAAGGGGAATTCGGCCGTGGTCGACATCGCAGGATACTGACGGCGCCCCCGACCCGGCGCTACGTCCGTCATCGGGACCGCAGGTCCCGAAAATGAGAGCTTGAGTTCACTGGCTTATAGATTCTCAATAATAGCGCCGGCGAAGCCGCTGGTGGATAGCTTCTGAATGCCGGTGACGCCCTCCATCTTCATCAGCCGTTCCAGATCGTACGTGACGCGTTTCTGGCTGATGGCGGCCGCCAGGGCCTTCTCGATGCTTTCACTCACCTCGGGCCAGCCCATAAACTCGAACATCAAGGCTCCGGAGCGGATGACGGCCGACGGATTGATCACATCCTTGTCGGCGTACTTGGGTGCCGTGCCATGCGTGGCCTCGAAGACGCCATAGCCGTCGCCGATGTTGGCCCCGGGCGCGAGGCCGAGCCCGCCGATCTGGGCGGCGCAGGCGTCCGAGAGGTAGTCGCCGTTCAGGTTGGGCGTGCAGAGCACCTGGTACTCGCCGGCGCGTGTCAGGATCTGCTGGAAGACGGAATCGGCGATTCGATCGTTGACGAGAATCTTCTGCTGCCACCGGCCCCGGCCGTGAGTTTCGTAGATCGAATCAAGACAGGTCTTCACTTCCTCGGCGACCTGCCGCTTGAAGTCCGGCGGAGCCATCTCGATGCCAGGCTCGAGCTCGGCCGCAAGCTGCTCGACCGACGCTTCCGGATTCTTGTCCCTGCCGCCCAGAATCCAACTCTCGCGCTCCGTGACGACGTGATCGCGAAACTCGTCACGGGCGAGTTGATAGCCCCAATCGCGGAAGGCGCCTTCGGTAAACTTCATGATGTTGCCCTTGTGCACCAGCGTGACCGTCTTCAGGCCGCGATCGATGGCGTAGCGGATGCCGCGCCGCACGAGCTGTTGCGTTCCCGTGATGGAGATGGGCTTGATCCCGATTCCGGAATCGGCCCGGATCTGCTTTTTGACGCCGTCGGCCTTGAGTTGCCCGTTGATGAAGTCGATCACGGTCCGGGCCGCGTCCGTCCCCTCCCGCCATTCGATGCCGGCGTACACGTCCTCTGTGTTCTCGCGGAAGATGACCACGTTCATCTGCTCGGGGCTGCGCACTGGCGACGGAACACCGGGGATGTACTTGACCGGACGCCAACACGCGTAAAGATTCAGCAACTGGCGCAGGCCCACGTTCAGGCTGCGGATACCTCCGCCGACAGGCGTGGTCAGCGGGCCCTTAATCGCGATCCGGAAGGCCGTGATGGCATCGAGCGTACCTTGCGGCAGCCATTCACCGAATTGACGGAAGGCCTTTTCGCCGGCGAAGACTTCGTACCACGCGATGCGGCGCCGCCCGCCGAAGCTCTTCTCGACCGCGGCGTCAAAGACACGTTGGGACGCCTTCCAGATGTCGCGACCGGTGCCGTCGCCTTCGATGTAGGGGATGATCGGGTGGCCGGGGACTTGAAACACACCGTCCGCGAACGTGATCGCCTCGCCGTCCGCGGGCACGGCAACACCGTTAAAGACCTGGTTCATGTGGCAGGCTCCTGTTATTGACCGAGTATTCTATCAGATGGGATGGACCTGTGGCGCTCACCTGAAATGTGACGCCGCGAGCGCCTGCGTTTAGGCAACGTGCCTGAGCCTTTCGATCATCGAAACTCCCGGTTGCGAACAGGTGAGCACTATGGCTAGCCCCCGCCTGCACGTCTTGATGGTCGCGCTTCTGGCTGCCGCGACCATGGCCTCTGCGCAGCGGCCGAACGTCTCCGATCCGGAACACATGACTCCTCAGGACGCTCTCACGCTGACCCCCGAGTGGCTTGAGCACGGTTATCCGCAACAACGAGCCTGGGCGGCCTACTGGATCGGCCGCGACCGGCAGGAGCAGGCGATCCCGCAACTGATCGACGCGTTGACCAAGTACCAGGCGAGTCCGCAAGCGGCGTCTTCGGATTGGACCGACGACGACTACGCGACGCTGGTGATGCTCGATTCACTGATTCAGTTGAATGCGGACGTTCCGCCGGACCTGACGCAGGGGTTGTACAGCAAGTTTCCAGCACGGGCGCTCCTGCTCCTCGCCAGATCGCGGAGCGACGCTCGTGACGCGCTGCTGGCGGTCATGGACAACGCAAAGCAGCGTATCGATTGGCTGGCGGCAGCAGACCTGCTCGCCCGGAATCCGCCTCCCGGTTTTGCCGCTCGTCTGCTGCAGAGCATTTCCCCCATTCGCGCTACTATCCAGGTGCTGAGTCCGGGAGAGGGGGGTGGCGGCAGCGGATTCGCCGGCGACTGCATAGGCCCCGGCGGTGGCGCTCCGCGCGTCGACTGGCCTCCGGTCAGGATCTACCGGCTTTGGGCTGCCGAGGCAGGGGGTTCGGAATTGTTCGTGGACGGTGAGAATCCCGTGTACTTGCAGAAGAAGCTGGGCCGGGACTATGTAACGGCTGCGCGTCCCGCGGACGATTGCAGCCGGTCGAATGTGCGGCCTGCCGACTTGAGCCGCGATCTGATCGGACAACTCCTCGGGCAGAAAAAGAACGACTTCGCCCTGCAACTCACTCCCTTCCTCAGCGTCACGTGGAACTCGCCCAAGGCGTACCTCGACGAAGCCACGCCGTTCGTTCTCAAGCAGGAAGGAATCCTGCGCAGCACCGAGGCCGGGCTTGAGGCGCGCGGCCTGTTGACTGACGCCGAGGCCGTGTCCACACACCCCGTCGTCGAAGTCCACGTGGGTGACGTACGAACCGACAAGACGCCGCTGCCCGATCTGCTTTTCGCTGACCCTTCCATTCACGTCATTGACCCAGGCGCTGGAGCCCTCGATTGAACGGGCGCGCGGACTGCGTCTGTCGCGTGCTAGAATCCCGCCCGGTAAAATCTCATCCCGAGGTGTAGCGTGATCAACGCAGCCCACGTCGTGATCTACTCCAAAGACGCCAACGCCGATCGTGCCTTCTTTCGCGACATTCTTGGCTTTCCCTCTGTGGATGCCGGGCACGGCTGGCTGATCTTCGCCTTACCGCGTGCCGAGGTCGCCTTGCATCCGACCGGTCCTGGCGACGGAAACGTGCCCGATACCACGGCATTGAAGGGACACCACCAGTTCTACCTGATGTGCGACGACGTCGAAGCAACGGTGAAGGAACTCCAGGGCAAAGGCGTGAAGTTCACCGAGCCTGTTAAGGACCAGGGCTGGGGTTTGCTGACGGCGTTTCAACTCCCCGGCGGCAGCGGGCTTTGGCTCTATCAGCCGAGGCACCCTTCGCCGCACAGCGTGTAGGGGCGCCGCTTGCTGCGCCCCGCATCAGGATCAAGGCAGCGAAACACGCCGCGGCACTGAACGCCCCGCCATCGAGTACGACTTCAACCCTGAACGCCCCGGCATCTAAACTACAGGGGCGATCGCAACGCCGGATCCGTGGGACACGATTTGTGATTCCCCAATCCTCGTTAGCGGGAATCATGGTGAGGTGCTTATGGTGCGAAAACTAATCCTGCCGACCCTCGCCGCCGTCCTCAGCCTGGTGCTGGGCGCGTCCCTGGCGGCACAGGGAGAAAAATCCGACACGAATCAACCGCAAGTCAGCGGTACGATGCAGGGCAACGTGGGTTGCGCGGTCCTCGAGAAGCACACGCCGGTCAAAGGCAAGCTGCTCGCGCTGGGCGTGATCTACGCGCGCACGGAATACAAGGTGCTGGCGACGTTCAATGCCACCTTGCCTCGAGATAAATTTACAGGGCCGGGGGAGATTAAGGATCTCAACGATCTCGCCGTCAAAGACAAAATAAAGCTCGTAATCCTACGCTCCAACTATAGCGACGCCGAATTTGCGCAGGCCAGGAGCATGTGCGGGCAGCCCGCCACGCCGCCTGCAAACCCGAATCCTCCCGCGCCGCCACCGAGTCCTCCTGCGCCGTGAGATGGGAAGGCTACCGCACCCCAGGCGGGATCGGTTCGCTCGCACGGGAGTCGAAATAATAGGCGGAATCCGCGGGCCGCACCACGCGCGGCAGCCAAAGGGGCCGGCGGAGATTGCCGGGACCCGGTGCGGGACGCGCAAGGGCCTTCCACTTCAGGTAAACGGCGTGAGCGCGATTGGTGTCTGCGAAGATGTCTCCGTAGCGGTCTTCGGGCCCGGCCCGTTCTACGCGCACTATCTGATGCCAGCAGTGCATTCCGCTGATCGGGTCAGGGTGCACCGGGAACGTGATGTCCTGATGGACGCCGGCGTCGCTCCACCACACCCGCCCGGTGTCAGGATCGCGGCTCTCGTAGGGTGCGACGTCCGTGAGTTGACGCAGCCTCCATTGGCCCTTGGCGACTTCCTTCAGATCGACCCAAGCGCTTGAGAGGCGCTCGACCCGGTCGTCCTGATTCACACGCCAGCGTCCCAGATGATGGGAGCAGGCAACCACGCCCGGCGTCAGGCCTTCCGTCACCCAGGCGTGCAGCACGAAATAGCCGATCTCCGTGTGAACCTTCAGAAGATCGCCGGTGCGGACCCCGCCCAACTTCTCCGCGTCCACCGGATTCACCCAGAGCGGGTTCTTGTGAGCGATTTCGTAAAGTGACTTGGCGTTGCCGGTGCGCGAATGGATCAGCACGGGCAAGCGGAAGGTGGGGAGCAGTGTGTAGGTTTCGCCGTGCGCGTCCGGCGGCCAGTCCACGAGCGGCTGGTACGCCGGATCGAAATCCTCCGAAGCCTGTCCGGCGGACTTAAGCCGGGCGGAGCGGTGAATGTGGCTGCGGCAATACTCGGGCAGGGCAAACTCGGGCCATTTCCAATCGGCCATCGTCTTCGAGAAGATCTCGAGCTTGCGGGAAGGCGTATTATAGCCCGTGACGGCCTTGCCTTCGACCATCACGCCGACCGGCTTCCCCGCTTTACTCACCACTCCGCCCGGTCCGACCTCCAAGCCCTCGAGGTTCGCCTCCGCCACCGGATTCTCATTCAGCCGGTGGACTCCGGCGCTAATTTCGAAAGCGCCGTACTTCCGCATATAGGCTAGCGGCGTCAGACCCTCGCGGCGCGCGGCCTCCGGCAGGCCCGGAACCGAGTTCTCGAAGATCCAGCCGTAGTACTCGTCCACGGTGATCTTCCGCCCGGGCCGGTACGGGGATTCGAACCACTGCCGGATGCCGAGCGACCCGTCAGGGTCAATGGCCCACGACAAGCTGATCCAGAACTCGTCCTCTTCCCAGACCTCGCCCGGATTCGCCTGGTAGGTGTGCTCGACCTTCTTTCCCTGCTTCTCCCCGTATACGCGCAGGACCGGCTGCCGGAAGCCGATCCATTGCGCGGCGTGGGTCTCCTGGCTCATCAGGTCGTGGCGCTCGGGGCTTTGCCCCATGGGCAGCACGTAGTCCGCGTACCAGGCGGTTTCATTCCAGGTCGGAGTCAGGGCTGCGTGCAGGCCGATCAGGTTCTCGTCGCGCAGCACTTCGATCCAGGAGAAGCCGTCCGGAAAAGTCCAGACAGGGTTCACCACGCGCGTGAAGTAAGTGTCCAGCCGGCCGCGGCCCTCTTTGAGAAAGTGGGGAAGAAGGAACGACATCTCGTGCAGGCAAAGGGGCCACTCAGGCGGGTAGAGCAGCTCGTTCCAACCCTTCTGCGGCGGCGGCGCGCTGCAGGGTCGCGGCACGAATTTGTTCCAGGTATTCAGATTGTGCCCGCCCTCGGTTCCGACTGAGCCGGTGAGGACGTGGAGCAGCATGAGCGTGCGCGCCGTCTGCCAGCCGCCGAGATTCCCCGCCGCGCTGCCCCGCCAGACGTGCGATGCGAAGCGGCTTCCGGCGCCGGCAATCTCGCGGGCGATGGTCACGATGGTCTCCGCCGGGACGCCGCTCTCGCTCGCGGCGAACTCCGGGGTGTATTTCGCGTAGTGCCGCTTCAAGGCTTCGATGGCCGCTTCAAAGCTTTGCCCGGCGGCGTCGAAACCGTCCACGGTCAGGTCCTGCCAATTGGTCCAGTTCCTCACAAAGGCGGCGTCGAACCGATTCTCATCGAGGATCACCTTCGCCATCGCCAGCAGGACGGCGGACTCCGTGCCGGGGTAGGTCGGCAGCCAGTAGTCGGCCATGCTGGCCGTGTTCGACAGGCGCGGATCCATTACGGCGATCCTCGCTCCGGCCATTTTGCCGTCGATGATGCGCTGGGCGTGAGGATTGAAGTAGTGGCCCGACTCGAGGTGCGCCGATAGCAACAGGATGAAGCGGGCGCTCGCGTGATCGGGCGACGGGCGGTCCGCAAAGTGCCACAACGTGTAGCCGAGGCGCGCGGCCGCCGAGCAGACGTTGGTGTGGGAGTTGTGTCCGTCGATGCCCCAGGCCTGCAGCAGGCGGTCCATGATGAAATCGTGACCGGGCCGGCCCACGTGGTACATCACCTCCTGGCCGCGTCCGTCTTGAATGGCTTTGCGGATGCGCCCGCCCACCGTTTCGAGAACCTCCTCCCAGCTCACGCGCTCCCACTTGCCGCCGCCGCGCGGTCCGACGCGCTTCAGCGGGTGCAGGATGCGGTCGGGATCGTGAATCTGGTTGATGGTCGCCGGACCCTTGGCGCAAACCCGCCCGCGGCTGGCCGGATGCTCGGGGTTGCCCTCGAACTTGTCGATCTCGCCCGTTTCCTTGTTGACGTAGGCCAGAAGCCCGCAGGCCGATTCGCAGTTGAAGCAGATCGTGGGGATGAGCTGGTAATGGCGCTCCACGCGGCGCGGCCACGCTTGAGGATCGTACTCCACCCAATCGTCCCAGCGCTCGACCGGCGGACTCGGGGAGAGATACATCCTCGGACTTTTGAAATCGCTCAGGCTCATACGGTCGTGGCAAGCGCCGGTGTCGCCGAACACCTCGTGGTGGTCGGGGTGGCAGACGCGAAAGGCCGGCTTTTTGAGTCAGCCGGCGGGACGCCGGCGTCACAAACGGTTCGCGCAACCGGGACCATGGGAGATCGTCGGGTCTCAAACGCCCCTCCGGCATAATGTCACCTTCCAAGGCGCGTGTCATCTCAGTTGCCACTACGGAGCCGGGTTTCGCTTCGAATTGGTAAATCAAAGCCACTGACGAGACCGCCTACTGATTCCAAAGGACTTGCGCCAAGCGAGTTTCGCTTCGTTTGGCTTCGTTTTGACCTATTTTTCAGGCATTTTTACTGATTCTATTGGGCTTAGTGGCTTCGTTTTGCAAAATTTTAGATTCCTTTTTTTGGCTTTTTGCAGAAAATAACGCGGGCTAGCTCGAAGGCTACACGGTCCCGGTTGTCTCACCGGCAAACGCGGGGCACAACCGCCTGTCCAACTCGACGGCCACGGCGGTCTCGCCGGGAACGATCAATTACAATCTCTCTTACAACTACGACCCCTGGGGCAACATGAGCTGCACGTCCGGCGGGACGGGGGTGT
>Ga0210398_10000029_pt1 | contig 169534 bp, 130 predicted proteins | sample IncBWC4OmetaG_FD_161047 | JGI IMG/M metagenome (GOLD analysis project Ga0210398, IMG submission 161047) | Forest soil microbial communities from Barre Woods Harvard Forest LTER site, Petersham, Massachusetts, United States - Inc-BW-C-4-O | ecosystem: Environmental > Terrestrial > Soil >... | reverse complement strand
TTTAACCAAGAAGATCATGGCTTACATTCGGCTCTACAACCGGCACGCCCAGCCCTTCCACTGGACGTACCGCAATCCCAGAAAGCGATTCCGTGTGTCACCTATTTCAGTTACACGACACTAGTTCAGGTCGCGCACCGTCGAGACCCTGTTTTAGATGGCTGAAATGGGATGGCTGAAATTAGCCACGGCGGTGGATTACAGCCACAAAATACCGCCCGGCTTCCGCTCATTCCACCGTTAGCATATTCATTATATTACAGTTATGTCGCGAGCAGCTTTTGGCCACCCAGGTGCTATTAACACGTGCTGGAAGTTTTAAGGAGACGACTCTTATGAGCACTTCATTGACCTCTTCAATCCTCAGGACGGCACGCTACGGCGCGCTGAGCCTGATGTTGGCGAGCGCGGTGGCTTTCGGGCAGGACCCGCAGGATGCGGCGCCGCCTTCGCCGCCGCCTCAGAGCGCTGCTCCCGACTCGGGGTGGCATCGCTTCTCGCAGCAAAACGGGCCGCAACAGGGTACACAGGCGCCGGCTCCGGTGGTTCAAGCTGACCCCGCGGACTCGGGCTATGGTCAGGCCCCGCCGCCAAATCAGCCGCCTGACCCGAACCAGCCGCCGTACCAGAATCAGCCGCCCTACCAGAACCAGCAGGGTGGCCCGCCCCCGCAAGGCGGGAACCAGGAGCAATACCAGCAGCCGCTGCCGCCGATCCCGCCGCAGTTGACGATCAAACCGGGCAGCATCGTGACGGTACGGGTGAATCAGATGCTGTCATCGGACCGCAACCAGCCAGGCGACGCCTTCACCGGCACCCTGGTGCAGCCCATCGTGGTCGATGGCGTGATGGTGGCGGCCCCGGGAGAAAGCGTGGCTGGCCGCGTGGCCGACGCGAAAAAGGCCGGGATGGTAAAGGGTGTCTCCCGGCTGGGCCTGCAGTTGAGCAGCATCACGATGGTGGACGGAAACCCAGTGATGCTCCAGACGGCTTTAAACGGCCATAACGGTCCGACATCCAACGGCCGTGACGCGGTTGCGGTGGTTACCACCACGGGCGTGGGCGCCGCGATCGGCGCCTCGGTGGCAAGGTGGGGCTCGGTGGGGCAGGACGCCGCCATCGGAGCCGGCGCCGGAGCCGTGGTCGGACTGGTCGGCGTGCTGCTAACGCGCGGCCGCCCGACAATCGTGCCGCCAGAGTCGATCCTGACTTTCCAGATTCAGGCGCCGGTCGCCGTTTCGACCACCGCCGCGCCGCAGGCCTTCCATTACGTCCAGCCCGATGACTACGCGCAGGGCCAGCAGCAGGGTCCGCCGCTGCGTTATCGGCAGGGGTACGGTGCCGGCAATGGTCCGGGCTATGGTCCGGGTCCCGGCTACGGCCCTGGCTACCCGCCGCCTTACTACGGCTACCCGGGCTACTCTCCTTACTGGGGTCCCGGATTCGCGTTCTGGGTCGGTCCGAGGTTCTATGGGGGCGGATACTATCGCGGGTTCTATGGCCGCGGGTTCTATCGCCGCTGACGCTTGCTGCTCTTCATAGGGGCGCACCGAAAGCCGCCATTCGCGCTGTTGCGGATGGCGGCTTTTGCGTTTATTGGAGGCTACTAGTGTAGGCTTACTATTTCCGGCCTGCTCACAGGCGGCTTTGCCAGAGAGCTCTGCCGACGAAGAACGGCCCCATGCGCTCGATGTAGCGCGACGTCTGCCGCGTCTTCCGCATCTGCTGAATGCAGGCGGAAAGGGGAAAAAGCTCCGCTCCGATCAACCCAATCACGAAGTCGTTGTCATGCTGGTCGAGCCCGAAACAGGCCAGACGGACGTCCTGAGCGTACCCCGCTTCGCCGAAGGCGTGCCCGATGCGTCCGTGCTCGGCCAGAATCGGCCCCTGCTCTTCGGGGGGCAGTGCGGAAAACTCGCCCTTCCGGCGCAGCGGATACCAGACCGCCCAAGGCGATTCGCGATCGAGCACCGCGCGGCGGGCTTTGCGCAGCAACCAGTCCCCGAGGTCGGGTTCGTGGCCGAGCGCGTAAGTGCGGCCCAGCATAGTGAATTCGGGTTTGAAGTCGAGCGCACTAAAGGGAGGCGCGGCCAGGAACGGCCGGAGCACGGTCACGAAGAAATCAGGCTGTTCATTCCAAGTGAGCAAGCCGACGCCCCGCGGATCATTCATGTCCTGGTAGAGCACGCCTTCGAAGCCCGCCGACTCCAGCGACCGCGTCAGCTCCCCGGAGTCGCGAACCTGGCCGAAGGCGAGCAGTTGCATGAACAGACGCCGGTCCGACACCTGCGGCTGGCCATCGCGCGGGCCGCCCTTTTCGCGGAGATCAAGTTTGCCCATTGTCTTGTCCGAGAAGCCAACCAGAATTAGAAATCACAAATCGGAAATCACAAATCACAAATCAGAAACCACAATCGTCAATCCTACGCCCGCACCCGCGCGGCCACCAGACTCGAATACAAGTCGCCCAGGCGATCGAGCATCTCGACCGCGGGGGTAAAGTTGCGCCGATTGATGTGCTCAACGTTAAGGCCGAGCGGCGGCGGGTCGGGCGGCAGGTTGTCAAACACATCGATCAGGATGCGCTGCGCGAGGCCGATCGAGCGTTCCAGGCAGGCAGCACGCGCTGCTTGCTTGCGCTTGGGATCGGTGTGATCGAGGTCCGCCGCCGAGGCCTCGTCCAGGCGGAGATGGCGGTCCAGGTCCGGCGGAATGTCCGCGCCCAGCCAGCGCAGGAACTGCAGGTCCCGCGGATGACTGACGGGCGCGAAGCTCAGGAAAAGGCGCGCCTCCACGCCGTTCAAGCGCTGCACCAGCCACACGATGTCGTTCGGGTCAAAAAGCACCTGGGTGGTGAAGAAGTCGATCCCGGCGGCGTGCTTACGCCGCACGCGTTCCGCCTCACCCGTCCGGCTGGGAATGCTGATGGCGCCGAGAGCGCCCGCGTGTCCGTCGGCGCGGATGCGTTCGGCAGCTTCCGCCACGCCCGGTCCCGGATAGCGGATGCCGCTCGACTCGCCGCCCACCAGCACAAGATCGCTGATGCCGAAAGTATCCCGCGTAGCGGCCAGCCAGGGCAGGGGGTCCGCCTCGTAGACGACGCAGTGGTTCACCACCACGTCGGCCGCGAGGTCCTCGCGCAGACGCGCACCGATCACGCGTGGGTCGAGGCGGGGAACGAAGCCGGCCGTACGCTCACCGGGCCGGGCCTCGTTATGAATCTCGGGCAGGTTGACCGCGTCCACGGCGTCCGCCACGCGGCGGACCACCGCCACCGCCTCATCGAGCGCGGCTGGCTTGCCCTCCTCCGGCGGCACGACTTCAAACAGCGTGACCGGCAGCGAAGGGTCGAGGATTTTGTGCTTCAGACTCATCGGAATCGCCAAGCCTTGAGCTGACCGCGCTGAGTTCACATTGTCGGCGCTCAATCGCCTCCAGAGTCGTAATTCAGATTCGGCGCGAGCCACCTCTCCGTCGTCTTCACGTCCATCCCTTTGCGCCGGCTGTAATCGAGCACCTGGTCGCGGTCGATCTTGCCCACCGCAAAATAACGGGCTTCGGGATGAGCGAAATAGAAGCCGCTCACCGACGCGGCTGGGTACATGGCGAAGCTCTCGGTCAGCTTGATGCCTGTGCGCTTCTCAACGCCGAGCACGTCCCACAGCAATTGCTTCTCGGTGTGGTCCGGGCAGGCTGGATACCCGGGTGCGGGACGAATGCCGCGATAGCGCTCGTGGATGAGGTCGTCGGTGCAGAGCCTTTCCTCGCGGCCGTACCCCCAGGCGTCGCGGACGCGCTTGTGCAGCAGTTCGGCCAGCGCCTCCGCCAGACGATCCGCCAGCGCCTTGGCCATGATCGCATTATAGTCGTCGTGGTCGCGCTCGAAGCGGGCCACCAGCGGTTCCAGGCAGAATCCCGCGCTCACCGCGAACGCGCCCAGGTAGTCGTGCACACCGGAGTCCTCCGGCGCCACGAAATCGGCCAGCGAATAATTGAAATGGCCTGGTGCTTTTTCCATCTGCTGCCGCAGGAAGTGAAACTCTGTGAGAACGCCGGAGCGCGCCTCGCTCGTATAAATCTCCACGTCGTCGCCGACGCTCGCGGCTGGAAAGAGTCCGAACACGGCGCGCGCCGTGAGCAGCCTTCCGGTGACGATCTCTGACAGCAGCTTCTGCGCGTCGTCCAGCAGTTCGCGCGCCCGAGCGCCCACGGTCGCGTCGTCGAAAATCTTCGGATAAGTCCCGCGCAGTTCCCAGGTGGCGAAGAACGGCGTCCAGTCGATATAGGGAACGATCTCGTCAAGCGGCACCGAATCACACACCTTGACGCCCGTGAATTCCGGTCTCCGCACGTCCGCCGCGGCCCAGTCAAACACCGGCTTGCGGCGGCGCGCTTCTTCGAACGAAAGCAGGGGCTGCGCCTGCGGGCGATGAGACTCGCGCAGCTTCTCCTGCAGGCGCCGGTTCTCCTCGGCAAAATTCTGGCGCAGTTCGGCGCTCTTCAGGCTGCCCACCACGCCCACCGCGCGCGAGGCGTCGGTCACGTGAACCACCGGATGACTGTACATCGGGGCAATCTTCACCGCCGTGTGGATCCGGCTGGTGGTGGCGCCACCGATCAGTAGCGGCAGCGCGAAGCCCTGCCGCTCCATCTCCTTCGCGAGATGCACCATCTCGTCGAGTGAGGGCGTAATGAGGCCGCTTGCGCCGATCATGTCGGCTTTGTGCTCGCGCGCCGCCGCCAGGATTCGTTCGCTCGGCACCATCACGCCGAGGTCGATCACCTCGTAGCTGTTGCAGCCGAGGACCACGCCCACGATGTTCTTCCCGATGTCGTGGACGTCGCCTTTGACGGTGGCCATGATCACTTTGCCCTGGCTCTGCGCGCCGCTCGCCTGCTTTTCCGTCTCCATGTAGGGCAGCAGGTAAGCCACCGCCTTCTTCATCACCCGGGCGCTTTTCACGACCTGGGGCAGAAACATCTTGCCGGAACCGAACAGGTCGCCCACGATGCTCATGCCGTTCATGAGCGGCCCTTCGATCACCTGCAGGGGCCGCGCAAACTTCTTCCGCGCTTCCTCGGTGTCGGACTCGATGTAATCCACAATGCCCTTAACCAGGGCGTGCGACAGGCGCTCCTCCACCGTGCCCTGCCGCCAGGCCTCTTCCTCCGCCTCCACCTTGCCCTTGCGCTTGACGGAGTCGGCCAAGGCGAGCAGCCGCTCGGTTGAATCGGGGCGGCGATTGAGCAGCACGTCTTCCACGAGCCCAAGCAGGTCCTTCGGAATCTCTTCGTAGACGGCGAGCTGGCCCGCGTTCACGATACCCATGTCCATGCCGGCCCGAATGGCGTGGTACAGGAACGCCGAGTGCATGGCTTCGCGCACCACGTTGTTGCCGCGGAATGAGAACGAGATATTGCTCACGCCGCCGCTTACTTTGGCGTGCGGCAACGTGGTTTTGATCTGCCGCGCGGCCTCGATGTAGGCCACGGCGTAGTCGTTGTGCTCCTCCATACCCGTGGCCACGGTCAGGATGTTGGGGTCGAAGATGATGTCTTCCGGAGGAAACCCGAGTTGCTCCGTCAGGATGCGGTAAGAGCGCGTACAAATCTCGATCTTGCGCGCGACCGTGTCGGCCTGGCCGCGCTCATCGAACGCCATCACCACTACCGCCGCGCCGTAGCGCCGGACCAGGCGGGCGCGTTCTCTGAAAACGTCCTCGCCCTCCTTCAGGCTGATGGAATTCACCACGCCTTTGCCCTGGACGCACTTCAGCCCCGCTTCGATCACGCTCCACTTGGAGCTGTCGATCATGATGGGCACGCGCGCGATATCGGGCTCGGACCCAACGTGGTTGAGGAACGTGGCCATCACCTGCTCGGAGTCGAGCATGCCTTCGTCAACGTTGACGTCGATGATCTGCGCGCCACCGTCCACCTGCTGGCGCGCGACCGTGAGCGCACCCTCGTAATCCCCGGCCAGAATGAGCTTGGAAAATCTGGGCGAGCCGGTGACGTTGGTCCGCTCCCCGACATTGATGAAATTCATGTCGGGCCGCATCACCAGCGGCTCGAAGCCGCTCAGGCGGGTCTGATGATCGGCCTTGGGAATAACGCGTGGCGCCACGCCGCGCACCGCTTCCGCGATGGCGCGGGTGTGGGCGGGCGTGGATCCGCAGCACGACCCTACGATGTTGAGCCATCCCTGCCGGGCGAAGTCCCCGAGATCGGCGGCCATGCTCGCCGGAGTCTCGTCAAAGCCGCCGAAAGCGTTGGGCAGGCCCGCGTTCGGATAACAGCTCACCGGAAGCGGCGCCACGCGGGCCATCTCCTCGATGAAGGGCCGCATCTGCGTTGCGCCGAGAGCGCAGTTGATTCCCACGCTGAAGAGCCGGGCGTGCGAAACCGAAATCCAGAAGGCCTCCGGCGTCTGGCCGGAGAGATTCCGTCCGCTCTGGTCCACGATGGTCACAGAGCCCATCACGGGCAGGCGGCGGCCGATCTCCTCGAAGTACTGGTCGATGGCAAACAGCGCGGCCTTGGCGTTGAGGGTGTCGAAGACCGTTTCGACCAGCAGCAAGTCCACGCCGCCGTCCACCAATCCGCGCGCCTGGTCGTAATAGGCCTGGCGGAGCTGGTCGAAGGTTACGGAGCGCGCGCCCGGATTGGATACGTCTTGCGAAACTGAGCCCGACCGGCTGGTAGGCCCCATCGAACCGGCCACGAACGCGGGGCGATCGGGATGCGCGGCTCTGAATTTGGCCACCGCGCTCCGGCCCAGGCCGGCTGCGGCCCGGTTGATCTCGTAGGTGTGGCTCTCGAGCCCGTATTCGGTGAGCGAAACGGCGTTGGCGTTGAAGGTGTCGGTCTCGATAATGTCCGCGCCGGCTTCCAGGTACTGCAGGTGAACCTCTTCGATGAGGTTCGGCTGCGTGATCGAGAGTATGTCGTTATTGAGCCGGAGCGATCTGGAATGCCGGGCGAACTCCCGCCCGCGGTAGTCCTCCTCGGTGAGGCCCCGCGCCTGGATCATCGTACCCATGGCGCCGTCGAGCACCACGATGCGCTCGCGGAGAAGCTGTTCGAGCTGTTCCAGAACCTCGCTCATCGGCCGCTCTTTGCTCCCTGTACACCTGCAAGCCTAAGCCTGACGTGAAACGCACACCAAGACCAAGCTGAAGCAAGTGGGACGTAATATTTGATGGCCGAAGGCCGATCCTGGTCACTCCAGCGGAGATGCGCCGGTATTGCTCTTGCGGTGTTGAGTGCTATGCTCCCTTGACTCCCTCTTGGGGGGTCGCACTTTCGTAAGGATACCACGGTGGGCAGAGACGGGCAAAATGACGCCAAACCCCGGAACGCGATTCAGATACCGCTCCGGCGAATACGTGGAGGCAGGCGATAGCGTCTTTTACGGAGGGCGGCCCGCCAAGGTCGATTTTGTAGTTACGGAAGCCACCGGAGGGCCAGCGATGGGCTGGTATCTTGAGCAGTTTCCGAACGGTGGGTTCATGATTACCACGGACACCGGAGGCAGCTTCTTCCTTGACCATCCAGAGCACGAAGAGGACTTGGAATTAGTTTCTAGAGAGCCCAAATGAGTCACTACGCGGACGGCGCGAAGACTGACCTTCAATTCGTCCCCGAACAGCGATGGCTCCAGGTGATCCTGGTGGCCTTCGTGATGTACACCATCGCCTTCATCGATCGCACCAATATTTCGGTCGCGCTGACCTCGATCAGCCGCGACCTTCACATGGACCCGGCTCAGGCCGGAGAGGCCGCCGGAGTCTTCTTCTGGGGATACCTGGTTCTGCAAATTCCCGGAGGTTACCTCGCCCGGCGTTGGAGCGCCAAGTGGTTTATCGCGATTCTGCTCGTGGCCTGGGGCGCCTGCTCGGCTGGAACGGGCCTCGTGACGACTGCACGCCAGTTCTGGGTCATGCGCCTGCTGCTGGGCGTGACCGAAGGGGGCGTGTGGCCTGCCGTGCTGGTGCTGCTCGCGAACTGGTTTCCTCGCGCCGAGCGCGCCCGCGCCAACGGCTTCTGGATGCTCTGCCTGCCGCTGGCGGTGGTGGTAGCGTCACCGCTGTCCGGGTGGATTCTCGGGCACTGGAATTGGCGAGTGCTCCTGGTGGCCGAAGGCCTGTTTCCCTTCCTGTGGCTGGTCGTGTGGCTGGTGCGCATCAACGACCATCCCCGCCAGGCCCGGTGGATTTCGCCTGGCGAGCGCGATTACCTCGAGCGGACGCTGGAGCGCGAAGCCCGAGAAATCGACAGGACTGAGGCCGAGTTCGCCGCCGAGCCCATTGCCGAGCCCCGTCCTGCGAATGCTCCCGCCGCCAGTCGCGTCAATCCGCCGCCGCGCCATGAGCCTTCCCTGGTTCGCGCCCTGCTCGGTCCGCAGGTCCTGTTGATGTGCGGCGTCTACTTCTTCCTCAACACGGGCAATTACGGATACCTCTTCTGGCTGCCGACGGCGATGGAGAAAGCGGGACAGATCAGCCATCTGCTGGTGGGATCGCTGTTCGCGGTCCCTTACTTCATCACCGCCGTCGGCATGGTGCTGATCTCGAAGCATTCGGACCGCCGCCGTGAACGCCGGATGCACGCCGCCCTGCCCCTGGCCGCCGCCGGACTGGCTCTGCTCGCGGGTGTGGCGGCGAGCCACGCCTCCGCCACGCTCTCCTTCGCGCTCATCGCGGTGGTGGGAGCAGGCTCCTACGGGTGCCTCGGACCCTTCTGGGCCATCCCTACGGAAACCCTGCCCCGGCGCGTCGCCGGTCCCGCCATGGGCATGGTGAACGCTCTCGGCAACCTGGGCGGTTACTTCGGCCCGCGCCTGGTAGGTTCGATCAGCAAACATACCGGCAGCCTGACGCTGGCCTTTTCGCTGCTCGGCGTGGCGCTCGTGGCCGGCGGGGCGCTGGCGCTGTTGCTACCTGGGTCCAGGGCGGCGAAGAGTAAGTGACAAGTGGCGAGTGACCGCGAGTGACGAGTCACAAGTACGCGTCAGGCACGTCGGCTATTGCGTCACCAACAGATGGCGTTCCCGGTCCGCTGCGTAGCTGAGGCAGGCTATGATGTCGTCTTCAGTGAGGTAGGGAAAATCGGCAAAGATCTCCTCATGGCTCATGCCCGAAGCGAGGTAAGACAGCACGTCGTAAACCGTGATGCGCATGCCGCGGATACATGGCTTCCCACCGCGCTTACCGGGCTCGATGGTGATGAAGTTTCGATAATCCATTCCCGTATTGTAGGTTGCCGGCGCTCGCTCCACAAGCCTGGTCCTGAAACCCCGGGCGGACGGACACCCGAATCCGGGAGCCGCCGCAAGCCGGATTGACAGGGAATTATGCCTGCCCTACGATGAGAGCGGTCAGGATGAATCGCACACCAAATGATCCGCCGGCCGCGTAGCCTCGTTTACTGGGTCCTGCTGGCAGCGCTCGCTGCCGCTCTGCACGGGTTTGCCGATGACAAGGCCAAAGACAAGGAACCCTCCAAAGACCTCGATATCGAGCGCATGGAGACGGTCTACCGCTACCAGAATGACGGTACGGGGTCCATCACCCAGAGCTCCCGGATTCGCGTCCTGACGGAGGCCGGCCGTGACGCCATAGGCCAGTTCTACTTCTCCTATTCGAGCGGGCTCGAAGACCTGAGGATCGACTACTTCCGCGCTGACAAGAAGGACGGCACCCAGTTGCCGGTCGATCCCGCCCAGGCGGTGGAGACGGCCTCGCCCATCTCGCAGTCGGCGCCCATGTTCAGCGACGTGAAGGTGAAGGTCCTGGTGGCGCGCGACCTGGCAGTGGGCGACGCGCTCGAATATCAGTTCGCGCGTGTGGTGCGTGTGCCGCTCAAGCCCGGAGATTTCTGGGCGATGCACTTCCAGGACCAGGGCTCGGTGGTCGATTCCGAGGTGGTGACGCTCGATGTCCCGGAGGACCGCCGGCTGACGCTGTAAAGCCTCCGCCGATTCCCACTACACGACCGAGCACAAGGACGGCCGCACCGTCTACCGCTGGGAGCTTTCGAACCCGAAGCCGCGTGAGGCTTCAGACCTGCCCCAGGATCCCTTGTTTGTGGCCAGCACCTTGACGGACTGGAAGCAGGTGGGGGATTGGTACCGCGGTCTCGAGGCCGGCCGGGTGGAAGCCACGCCCGAAATCAAGGCGCTGGCTGCGCAGCTTACGGCCGGCAAGAACACGCCGCGCGAAAGGCTGGAGGCCCTGTACGCGTACGCTTCCGAACAGGTACGCTACGTCGCCCTCGAATTCGGTATCGGAGGCTACCAGCCGCACGCCGCGGCCGACGTCCTGCGAAATCGCTACGGAGATTGCAAGGACAAGAGCGGGCTGCTCGAAGCCTTGCTCGCCGCAGCCGGTATCACCGCCTACCCGGCCCTGCTGAACGCCGAGCGCGGCGTTATTGAGCCCGCGGTTCCCATGCCGGGCCAGTTCGACCATGTGATCACCGTTGTCCCGATGGACGGACAACTGCTCTGGATGGATCCCACGCTGGGCGTTGCTCCCCTCGGAGTGCTCGCCGGACCTGAGCGCGGGAAGCAGGCGCTGGTCGTCGAACCGGGCGCGAGCCGGGTGGCGGACATTCCTGAGAAATCGCCCGTTCCCGAAACCGAGACCTTGGACGCCACCGGGAAGCTGGATGCCGCCGGCAAACTGACGCTCGACGACCGGCTCGAGCTACGAGGGCTCGGAGAGGTTGTTTTTCGCACCCTCTTCCGCCTCGGAAACCAGGATGCGCTCAACTCGGTCGCGAAGCGGCTGGCCGAAATGCAGGCCCCCGGCGCCACGGCCGGCGACCCCAAACCTTCTGACCCGCTCGACCTCTCCAAGCCCTTCCGCCTCGATCTTCCGGTCACCGACTCGGACTTCTTCCCGGCGCTCGAAAAATCCCATGACGTGCGGATGCCGCTTTTGACCGCAGAGACCGGCGCTCTGGCCGTGGAAATCGAGCGCGCCCGGAAGCAGGTGGAGCAGGCGGCCAAGAAGCCGGGAGGCCATAAGCCGCAGGACATCGATCTGCTGCCCGGCGGGTCGATGCATTACAACGCCGATGTGGAAATCGACCCGGCCTACCAGGTTGACTTGCCGCTGCCGGTTCATGTCGACCGGCCCTTCGCGAGCTACGACTCCACCTACACCTTCGAGCACGGCCACCTGAAGGCGCAGCGGGCCCTGGTGCTCAAGATGGACAAGCTCCCCGCCGCCGATTGGCAGGATCTGGAAGTGTTTCGCAGGCTCGTGGAGACGGACTCCGCTCAGACGCTGCAGTTGCGCCGGGCCTCGCCTTTGAGCCTGGAGTCCAAGCTCTCAGACCTGAGCGCCGAAGACGCTGAGCAGCAGGGCATGAAGGCGATCGAGCAGAATGATTTTTTCACGGCCCAGAAGCTCTTCGCTCAGGCTACCAAGAAAGATCCAGAGAGCAAAACCGCCTGGAACAATCTGGGACGCGCGGACTCGGCGCTCGGCCTGCTCGATCCGGCCGAGGCGGCCCTCAAGACCCAGATCAAGGTGCACCCCGACGACGAATACGCCTACAACAATCTGGGACGGATTTACGCGGCGCGTCACGAGTACGACCGTGCCATTGAGCAGTACCGGAAGCAACTCGAGATCAATCCCCTTGATCCCTACACCTATCCCAATCTTGCCGCCGCCTACGAGTCCATGGAGCGTTGGGACGATGCCGCCCAGGCCTGGGCGAAGCAGGTTGCCATCGACCACACGCAGTGGGCCAGTTACGCATCGTGGGGTTACGCCCTGCTCAAGGCCGGCAAGCTTGACGACGGGCGCGAGAAGATGAAGCGCGCGCTCGACATGGACCGCAGCCCCGAAGCCCTGAACGACATCTCCTACCAGATGGCGGAGGCCGGGGTGGACCTCGACCAGGCGGCGCAATATGCGCGCTCGGCGGTGGGGCAGGCATTGGCGGGCATCAGCGACGCCGATTCCCTTGACGTCCCCAAGGACTACAACACCCGCCTCGGCAGCCTGTCGGCCTTCCTCGATACGCTCGGCTGGGTATACTTCCGGCAGAAGCACTTTTCCGAGGCCGAACCGCTGATTGCGGCCGCGCACGACCTGCGCGCGCAATCGGACGTCGCGGAGCACCTGGCGCGCGTCTACGCCAGCGAGGATCGTCCGGAAGATGCCTTGCGCTATTACGCCTGGTCAGGCCTCGAGGCGGGATGGACCGGCCAGACCGCGCCCGAGTTAAGCGAGTACCTGGAAGCGCATTACGGCGGCCCGGACGGATTGATGCGCAAGGCCGCGGCCGTGGATAAGGGATACTTTAGCCAGCATCGCCTGGCGCCGGCGGCGTCCTCCGCCTGGCCCGCCGGAGCCGCTCTATCGAAGTCCGTTGTGGTCCAGTTGCAGGCGCTCGTGGACGAGAAGGGATCGGTGCGGGACCTCGAAGCCGCCAGCGGCGATGAGCCTTTTCGCTCCGCAGCGCTCAAGGATGCGCGGGGCCTCACTTTGCCGGTCTTCAGCGCAACCGGCCAGCCGGTCAAAACGGTCCGCAGCATCACCTACGTCTACTCGCCCCCGCAGCAGGTCACGGCGGTGTGGAATTATGGCAAAGCCGATGATCGCGCTTTACAAGCCTTCAACATGTCGGAGGGTTCCGTGTTCGCGCCGGGGATGATGCTGATTTCCACCGGGCAGATGGATCAGGGCATCGCAGCCTTGCGCGAAGCGTTGCGCACGCAGCCGGACTCGCCTTACGCCGAACAGGCTCATCTCGCGATCGCGGAAGGCTTGAGCGCCAAGCGCGATTACGAAGGCTCCGCGGCGGAGTATCGCGCCGCTGCCCAGTCGAGTCCTGACGACCCGCGTCCTCATCGCATGCTTGCCGACGCTCTGGCCATGAAGGGTGATCACGCCGCCGCCCTGGCCGAATATCAGCGTGCCGTGGAACTCAATCCGAGCGATGCCGAGGGGCACTTCAGCCTGGGCGCTCAGCTCGAAGCCGCCGCCGCCGGCGAGGCGCTCAAGGGTTACCACTTTGACCCGAGGACCGGACGCACCGGGCCTGCGGCCACGAAGCTCTCGAAGTCCGCGCTCGACAACTATCATGCCGCCTGCGAGCAGTACCGGCTGGCCCATCAACTCATCCCCGACATGCCGGCTTACGCCGAAGCCTACCAACGCCTGGTCAAGCAACTCGGCGAGAAACCCTGACACAACGAGGCTTACGATGAGCATTCCAGCCGGCGTGGTTGAATCCATCGGAAACACACCCATCGTGCCCTTGCGGAGGATAGTGCCGCCCGGCAGCGCGCGAATCCTGGCGAAGCTGGAATGGGCCAACCCCACGGGCAGCATGAAGGATCGTATGGCGAAGGCTGCAATTGAAGCTGCCGAATCCGACGGCCGCTTGCCTCCCGGAGGGACGGTTGTGGAGTACACGGCCGGCACCACGGGGATTTCGCTCGCGCTGGTCTGTGCCGCCAAGGGCTACAAGATCGCCATCGTGTTTTCCGACGCTTTCAGCGAAGAGAAGAGAATCACCATGAAGGCCCTGGGAGCCGGGATCACGGACGTGCCCAGCGACAACAGGAAGATCACCGCGGCGCTCATCAAGGCCATGATCGAAAAGGCCCGCGAGATCAGCGCGCAACCGGGCCACTGGTGGTGTGACCAGCTCAACAACAAGGATGCCGCCGGCGGATACACGCCGCTCGGCGAAGAGATCTGGGAGCAAACCGGCGGCAAGATTGATGCCTTCGTGCACGCGGTGGGCACGGCGCACTCGATTCACGGCGTCACTAAGGCCATACGGCGGCATAAGCCAAATTTGCGCGTCGTGGCCGTCGAACCCGGGGAATCCGCCGTTCTCTCCGGCAAACCCTCGGGCTCGCACCGGATTGAAGGAATCGGGCTCGGCTTCCTCCCGCCGCTGTGGGAGCCGCAACTGGTCGACGAGGTTATTCCGGTCACGACTGCAGACGCACAAGCCGTGGCGAGGCGCCTCGCTCGCGAAGAAGGGTTGTTCGCCGGAACATCCTCCGGAGCCAACGTGGCAGCGTCCCTGCGCGTCGCCGAGCGGCTCGGCAGCGGGGCTACGGTGGTCACGATCCTGTGCGATTCGGGTTTGCGGTACCTCAGCACTGACCTTTACGCGATCCGGTAAACGAATCCGCTACGCTGCCCACTTCGCTTCTGAGAGCCCGCAAGCCTGGTGGCCTCCTTCGAATCACCAAGCATGACATGCTCGACGCGTTGATTCACGCTTGGCTGTCATGCGATCAGTGTTCCAAACGGAAGTAATGACGTGCCGGTTGCCATTTGCACGGTGCGGCCGAGTTAAGATGGACGACTGTCCCGGCACACAACGGAGGAAACCCTTGACCTGCAGACTCTCGATCGCCTGTGCTCTCATTCTCATATCCATAGCGGCTGCACCAGCTCACGCCCAGAACTTCGTTTTCGGCCAGGCGACGCTGACTACCGGAACCACGCCCGTAGCCGTCGCCCAAGGCGACTTCAACCGCGACGGCGTGCCGGACCTTGCCGTCTCGAACTCCGGCAGCAACACGGTCTCCATTTTCCTGTCCAAACCCGACGGGACTTATGCCGCCAAAACGGACTATGCCGTGTCGACCCCGGGCCAGATCGTGACCGACGATTTCAATCTCGACGGCAAGCTCGACTTGGCCGTGGCCGCCGGCACGAGCTTCGCGGTGTTGCTGGGGGTGGGCGACGGCACGTTCCAGAACCCGCTATCGCAGGCGATTGCCGCGACCGGCCTGGCCGTTGCTGATTTCAATCGGGACGGCAAACTTGATCTCTTCGTCGCCGGAAGCGCCAGCGGCCTGTATCTCGGCAACGGTGACGGGACGTTCACGCTGTCCGGCGCGAACTTGGGTTCGTCTCCTACGTCAACGCGGCCGACTTCAACGGTGACGGAAAGCTTGACGTCCTGCTGAGCAGCACAACGACCGGCCAGGTGTATCTCGGTAACGGCTCTGGAGGGTTCACAGCGGTAACGGGAACCATATCCACCGGCGGCCAGTTGCCCGCAGTGGGTGATTTTAATGGCGACGGCAAGCTCGACGTCGCAGTAGAAATAACGAATTGCGGCCACGGAGTTTGCCGCTACAACCTCGATACGTACTTCGGCGTCGGCGACGGCACCTTCACCTTCGCATTCGATACCTTGGTAGGCGCGACCGTAACTCAGTTGATCGCGGGCGACTTCAATCAGGACGGCAAACAGGACCTGCTGGCGGTACCGTCAGGCCTCCTGCTTGGCAACGGCGACGGCAGCTTTAAGCCGGCCACTGCCGCACCGCTCGGAATCTCTCCGGCCGGCGCCGCGGTCGGTGACTTCAACAACGACGGACAGCTCGACATCGCGGCGATCGACAAAGGCGGCTGGCTCTATGTTTCAGTCGGCAATCACGGAGGCTTCGCGGGTGCAAGTACAGTCTCCACCGTGCCGGCGGACCTTGGTCCCAACACAGTCTTTGCCGACCTGAACGGCGACCACAAGCTCGATCAAGTCTCCTACGGCAGCACCTACCCCTACGGCCTCGTGGTCCAGTTGGGCAACGGCGATGGCACCTTTCAGGCGCCGCAAGTAACCTCCGGGTCTGCGATGGGCGGCAGTATCGCTGTGGGCGATTTCAACAACGACGGCAATGTTGACCTGGCTATCAACGGTCCGGGCAGCACCACACTCACCTTCGCCATCTACCTGGGCAATGGCGACGGGACCTTCCAGTCTCCGATCATCACGTCCTCGAACGTCTATGCGCTCTCCATCGCCGCCGCAGATGTAAACAACGACGGCAAGCTCGACGTGATCTTCACGGCCCAGAACGGCGCCTTCCTAGCGGTATATCTGGGCAACGGCGATGGCACGTTTGGACCTCCCACCTATTACAGCGACACGACTTACGACACAACACTTGTGGTTGCGGACTTCAACCAGGACGGGAAGCCCGATATCGCGGTGGCATGCGCTCCTTCGCTGTGCATCAAGATTGGCAATGGCGACGGGACTTTTCAAGCCGCGAAAAAATACGGAACGGCCGGCGCTTCCGACCCCGTCGTCCAGGGAGACTTTAACGGCGACGGCAAAGTCGATGTGGCGGCGGGCGCTTTCATTTATCTCGGCAACGGCGACGGAACATTCCAGGCTCCCACCGCGGCCATCGCCAGCGTGGACATAATCGCGATGACCTCCGGCGATTTCAACCAGGACGGAAAAACCGACCTCTCGATGCTGATCTACCCCACATCGGGTTCTCTCACGCGGCTGTTCTTCAGTAATGGCGACGGCACTTTCGCATCGTCCTTCCTGCTGGCCACTCCGGCGGGCGGCACTGCCGCTGGAGATTTGAACGGCGACGGTGCGCCCGACCTCTTCGCGGACACACCGGGAGGCTCGACCTCAACCTATACAAACCTGAACGTGCCAGTGATTTCGATCGCGCCCGGCCTGCTCAGCTTCCCCAACGAAGCCGTCGGTACCACCGGGTCGCCGCTGACGTTGACGGTCTCTAACTCCGGCATCGCCCCGGTGACCCTGGGGGCAACCACAATTACCGGTGACTTTGCCGCGAAGTCGAACGCGTGTACCGGCACACTGGCGTCCGGCGCTTCCTGCACTCTGCAAGTGACCTTCACTCCGACCGTCCTCGGCCAGCGTACCGGCCTGCTGACAATTGCCTCGGACAGCTTTGGCGGAGCCGCCAGCCTGGTGTTGGTCGGAAACGGCACCGTGTCCGGGCCAGCGGTCCAGCTTTCGGCCTCCAGCCTGACCTTCGAGAGTCAGGCGTTGGGCACCAGCAGCCCCACGCAGATTGTCACCGTAACGAGCGTCGGCGCCGGCGCCGTGACCTTCTCGAGTTTTGCCACCACTGGAGATTTTTCGCAGACCAACAACTGCCCGCCCGTACTTAGTCCGTCCGCGACGTGCTGGGTGGCGGTCAAGTTCACGCCGACGGCGGCCGGGACCCGCACCGGCACCCTGGTGATTTCGGACAACGCCCCCGGAGGCAGCCAGACCGTGGGCCTCACCGGGACCGGCACGGCCCCGGCGGTTACCCTCAAGCCCACCAGCCTTACCTTTACGACCCAGGCCATCGGCACCGCCAGCCGTGCCAAAGCCGTGACCCTGACCAACACCGGAACCGCGGCGCTCACCATCAGCAGCCTGACTTTCAGCGGCGCGGACCCGAAGGATTTCACTGAGACCAACACATGCGGGACAAGCGTGGCGGCGGGCGCAAGCTGCCAGATCAGCGTCTCGTTCAAGCCCACCAACATCAACACCCGGACCGCAACCCTAAACGTCAACGACAACGCCCCCGGGAGCCCGCAAACCGTTTTTCTCACGGGAACCGGAACGCAGGTCCAGCTTTCGCCCGCGTCTCTTAACTTCGGCAGCGTGAAGGTTGGGACGAAGAGTGCAGTTAAGAAAGTCACGCTGACGAACGTCGGCCAGACCACGGTGAACATCACTAGCATCTCGCTGACGGGAACCGACGCCGGCGATTTCGCCGAGACCACAACCTGCCGTTCCAGCGTGCAGGCGGAGGCGAGTTGCACGATCTCGGTTACCTTCACTCCCCTGGCGTCGGGGTCGCGGACAGCGTCCCTGTCAGTAGCCGACAATGGCGGCGGCAGCCCGCAAACCGTCAGCCTGAGCGGCATGGGAAAGTAGCCGTCGAGGGGTTGAATTTCAATGCGCGCGGGCCGACAATGGAGGGCATGACAACCTCCAAACTGACATCAAACGCCATCGGCGTCGCGCCGCCCGATGCTTCCGAATACGCGGCTTATTACGGGAAATACATCGCCCTGGTCCCCGGCAACGATGTTGTACGCACTCTGGAAGGCCAGGGCCGCGAAACCGCGGAACTCCTGGCCGGTCTCAGCGAGCGTCAGACCATGCACCGTTATGCTCCGGGGAAGTGGAGCGTGAAGGAAGTAGTCGGCCACGTCACCGACTCGGAGCGCATCTTCGCTTACCGCGCGCTGCGGATCGCACGCTCCGACCGGACGCCTATCGAGGGTTTCGAGCAGGACGACTACGTGCAGGCCGCGCAGTTCGACCGTCGATCCCTCGCCGAACTGGTCGCCGAGTTCAGCGCAGTCCGCGAGGCCACCGTCCGGCTGTTTGAAAGCCTGCCGGCGGACGCCTGGATGCGCCGCGGCGTCGCTAATCAGAACCAAGTTTCGGTCCGAGCGCTCGCTTACATGATCGCCGGTCACGAGCTGCATCATCGCCGTGTTCTTCAAGACAAGTATCTCGTGGCTGCGGCCGGAGCGTAGCGGAAGGCCTTCCACCCTGGCTTCGGGCGCGGGCAGCGGGGACCGGCAAGGTGCTGGTCCCGACGCGCGCCCATGCCTACCGTCGGCTGAGTTAAGCCGGCGGTTCGGCCTTGGGATGCGTCTGCTCTTTAAGCTCGCGCCGCATATGTTCGGGGTCGTCCAAAGGCTCCGACGGCGATCCGGACTTAATGGGATCGAGCCCTTTTTCGACGATCTTCGTGGGATCAAAGACGCGGCGATCGGGTTCGAGCGCGTCGTAAGGCGTGAAGTCGGGCCTGTCGGTGAAGCAGCGGGAGAGGTCGGTAGCGGCCGCGTCGTACTGGTTGAGGTAAGGCATCCCGAGAATCAAATCGAAGGTCTTCAGGATACTGGCGATGCTCGTGTGGACGTGTGACACGCCGCGTCGCGAATACGGACTGATCACCAGCAGCAGGCTGCGATGCGCATCGACGTGGTCCGTGCCGGATTGCGCGTCGTCTTCAGTGACGAAGATGGCTGTGTCCTTCCAGTACCGGCTGTGCGAGATGAGATCCACCAGCCTGCCGAGCGCAAGGTCGTTGTCGGCGACGTAAGAGGCGCGATAAGGATAGCCGTCGACAGGCCGCGGGTCGGCGGTATGATCGTTCGGCAGCCAGAGGAACAGGAACTGCGGCAAGGGCTGCTGTCCGCTGGCATAACGCTCGTCCCACTCCTTCTTGAACTGCTGGAAGCGGTATTGGTCCGAGATATTGGTGTTGAACGTGGGATAAGTGCGGGAAGTGCGCTCGAACAGCGCTTCCGGCATCGGCATATTCACCACTTCACGCACACCTGTAGGCTCGGTGCCGGCTTCTTCATCGTCGTTCGCGGTCTCCAGGCCCTCACCGTAGTTGCGGAAAGTGATCTTGGCCCGCGCCAGGCTTTCCCAGAGCGAGCCCGCTTCGAGATACGATTCCGGCCAGGGATGGGTCGAGCCGATTTCGACCCGTCCGGGTGCGTCGGGATCGTACTTGAAGTCGAACTGGCCGCCGTAGGCTGCGGGCCAGCCCGCTTCCACAAGCTCGTTCGGATAGTTGCCGACCAGCCAGTGATGCCCATCGACAGAGACGTCGGAGTCGACGTAAAAGTTGTCACTCAAGCCGAAGCGCCGGGCGAGCGCGTGATGGTTGGGCGTGACGTTTGCGTGCTCGACGACGGGCAGAAGCCGGGCCGCTTGCGCCGACGGGTCGCTGTCGTTTCCGTCATTGCCGTGCGCGGGGGCGGGGGTTACCGTGGCGTCCGTGCCGTAACCGGCCAGCGAGGGCTCGGCATTTACCTTGTCCGCGCCGATTTGCGGGAGGTCGCCGAACATCTGGTCAAAGGTGCGGTTTTCCTTGACGATGAAGATCACATGATGGATCCGCTCGCTCGGGGCCGGTTCGGATTTGCTCGCTTCCGGCCGCTCGGCCGAAGGGATGGGAGAGCCCGCCGGCCGCACAATCAGGCGCTCGGGAACGAAGCCGTTATTCTCGAGCACCTGGTTGGTCTCAATCTGCAGGGAGTCTTTATCCGGCACAGGCACGACCGAGACCTCGCCGTGCGTGATGTCGCCGATGTAGGTCCCTTCGGGCCCGGGATGGAAGTCCGGTCCGCCGTTCGGCCCGGCGCCGAAGCCCTTCGCGCCCGCCACGTAAAGAGTATTGCCGTCGGCGCTGACTGCCACGCGCGCCGGGAACCACGCGGTCGGAATGTAGCCCTTCACCTCCATGCGATGTGTGTCAATCACGGCAATGGCGTTGATCCCGGCGCAGGCCACGTACAAGCGCGACTCATCCGCGCTTAGCGCAAGGCCGAAGGGCAGCACTCCGCGCAAATGCTGTACGGCTTCGGCGGGCTCCAGTCGCAATCGATGCCTTACGCGCGAAGTTCGGGCGTCGATCTTGGCTATGGTGTCCTGCGCTGCGTTGGAAACGAAGATCCATTCCCGGCCGGCTACGACCGCGCCCGGACTGCTGCCACCGACTGACTCCTCGCCGACCGGAATTCCAGTAGGCGTCTTTGCCAGCAGGACCGGCTTCTCGGGATCAGAGACGTTCACGGTCCACAGCGAATTCGAGCCCGGCGAGTTGGGGTCGCCAAGCCCCGGGATTTGCCGCCCGCCGATCGCGACCCCGCCCTCGGCCTGTCTCGACGGGAATCCGAAGGGAGGGAAATCGAGGCCAGTGTCTTTCTGATTCTTGGGATCGAGCCCGGGAATCAGGGAGTAGCTGAACATGCCCACATTCGAAACGTATGCGTGCCCTCCGTCTGGAGAGAGCGCGATTCCGAAGGGCATCAGCCCGACCGGCGTGGTGGCCGCGATCTTACGCGAAACGGTATCGAAGACCACCATGCGAAAGTGCGCGAGATCGAGGACAAACAGGTGATGCCCGTCGGGTGAAAGCTTCATGTCGCCGGTAAGGCTGTCGCGCGTGCCCGGCGGAGTATCGTCAAGCGAGAGCGTGCCCATGCTCTGATGCGTGATCAGATCGAAGATCCCGACGTGCCCGTTGTTGCCCTCGGAGACGTAAACCGTCCGGTTATCGGGCGCAATGGCGACTCCCAGGAATACGCTCTTGGGATCAGCGTCCGAGGATTTGGGATCCGCGGGTATCTGGAACACGGTGGGATGGGCGGCGTCGAGATGGGTGATGATGGACAGCGAGAAAGGCGAAGTGCCGCTGTTGACGGTCACGAGCGTGGAGCCGTCGGGCGAGAGCGCCATGCCGTAAGGGTGCGGGGCGACGATGACGTGCACACCGCGCGGAGTGATCCGTCGTCCGTTGGGAAGTATCGTGGCTCCATCGGGGACGATGCTCACCGGTTGGTCGCCGGCGGGTGCGGCCAGTTCGAAGGCATCGCTGTACTCAACGGCCTCGTTGCGCGCGGTCTGCGCGAGACCGGCCTCGCCCGCTGCAAGGCAGCCTGCGATTAGAAGCGCAAAAAAGCGTAATGAAAGTCGCACGCGACACTTCCCGTTCGGGCAAGTTCAACGTACGACATCGTAGCATAAGGATGTAAACTGTCGGTCCGCAGGTGAGGCCTGCGCGACGCGGGATCAGGCGAGGAGCAGGTGCATGTCGGGTTGGCTTCGAGTCAGAAGCGTATGGATGGTGGGCGTAGTCCTGTGCGCGTCAATCGTGGCCGCGGGCGGAGCCGGTGCGCCTCGAGACCCGCAGCCTTCGCTTGCCGAGCGAGTTCGACAGGTGACCAGCCGGCCTGAGTTCAAGCACGCCACGTTCGGGATCGAGTTCTACTCGCTCGACCGGAAGAAGGCGGTCTTCACCCTTAACCCTGAGGAGCTCTTCACGCCCGCGTCCACCACCAAGCTGCTGACCGAAGGCACGGCGCTCGAGCTGCTCGGAGCCGATTTTCAATTTCATACGCGCGTGTACCGCGCCGGCGATCTCGATTCGAGCGGCGTCCTGCACGGTGACATCGTGCTCGTGGCCGGCGGTGATCCGAACCTCTCCGGACGGATCCAAGCCGACAGTACGCTGGCGTTCGAAAACGAAGACCACTGCTACGGAGGCAGCCCGGACACGCGCGCGGTGCCCGGCGATCCGCTGGCGGTGTTGCGGGAACTCGCGCACCAGGTGGCCGCGCACGGAGTGAAACGCGTGGAGGGCAGGGTATTGGTCGACGCTTCACTCTTTCCCGAAGGCGAGGCGGAACTCGGCACGGGCGCCGTAATCTCACCGATCGTGGTCAATGACAACATCATCGATGTAACCGCGAGCCCAGGTGCCGCTGCCGGGCAGCCCGCAAAGCTCAGCACCTCGCCCCCGACCGCCTACGCGCAGTTCATGAATCAGGCAGTGACGGGCGCGCCGGGATCCGAGCCCGATATCAAGTTCTCCAAGGATGTTGCCGGGCAGGACGGCCACCGGACGATCACCGTGACCGGCAGCATGCCTGCCGGCAAGCCTTCGATCCTGTTCAACTACAACGTGCCGGAGCCGCGTCGCTTTGCCGAAATCGCCTTCACAGAGACGCTGGCTATGGAGCACGTCCCCGTGACCCGCGCGGCGGCCGAAGCGGCGCCCGATTTCAAGAAGCTGGCCACGTTCTACACGCCTTCGAACCTGGTGGCCGAACACGTCTCGCCGCCGCTCTCGGAAGAGGTCAAGGTGACGCTGAAAGTCAGCCAAAACCTGCACGCGAGCCTGATGCCGTACCTGCTCGGCGCACTGCTGGCCAAAGGCGCAACGGACCCGGCCGCGGCCGGCTTCGATCGCGAGCATCAGTGGCTCGAGCAGGCCGGACTCGACCTCAGTCAGGCTTCGCAGGGCGACGGAGCCGGCGGCTCCGAGGCCGCTTTCTTCACGCCGGATTTCATGGTTCACTATCTGGCCTTCATGGCAAGCCGGCCGGATTACCCTCTTTTCTTCCGCGCCCTGCCTGTTCTCGGACGTGACGGCACACTGTGGAATATTCAAACGTCATCGTCCGCCGCCGGCCAGATCCACGCCAAGACCGGGACGTACACGGCCGGCGATCCGCTCAACCGCAACGTGATGGTGACGGGCAAGGGCCTTGCCGGCTACTTCACAACACCTGCCGGCGAGCACATGGCGTTCGCCGTTTACGCCAACCGTGTGGCGGTGCCGCCGGAAAACGACTCCGTCACCAAGGTCGTGGGCCAGGCGGTGGGCGAGATTGCAGCCGCCGGGTATCTTGCCGCAGGAGCCGCTCCGGAACCGGTCTATAACGTGATCCTCAAGAACGGCCGCGTGGTCGATGGCACCGGCAATCCATGGTTCACGGCCGACGTGGCGATTCGGGGCGACCGCATCGCGGCCATCGGCAAGCTGGATCCGGCGCAAGCCCGGCGCGTGATCGACGCGAGCGGCCTGACGGTGGCGCCGGGCTTCGTTGACATGCTCGGCCAGTCGGAAGACTCGCTCCTGATTGATAGTCGTTCGCTGAGCAAGCTCTCGCAGGGAATCACCAGCGAGATCACCGGCGAGGGCCAATCCGTCGCGCCCGAAGACGACCTGACCCTGCTGCCCCTCAAGCCTTTTCTTGAGCACTACCACTTGAAGGTGGACTGGACGGACCTCGAGGGTTACTTCCGGCGGCTCGAGCACGACGGAACGCCGATCAATCTGGGAACGTACGTGGGCGCGGCGCAGGTCCGTGAAGCGGTATTGGGCGACGTGGATCGGGCGCCTTCACCTGCTGAGCTTGAGCGCATGAAGGGCCTGGTGGAGCAGGCCATGCAGCAGGGCGCCATGGGGCTCTCGACGGCGCTCATCTACCCGCCGGGCCAGTACGCCGGGACCGATGAACTGATCGCGCTCGCGACCGTGGCGGCCCGGTACGGCGGCATCTACGCTACGCACCTGCGCAGCGAAGGCCAGGGAGAAATGGCGGCGCTTGACGAAGCCTTCCGCATCGGGCACGAGGGCGGCCTGCCGGTCGAAATCTTTCACCTCAAGGTGAGCGGCAAGCCGCGCTGGGGCTCGATGCCCAAGGTCGTGGCGCGCATTGACTCGGAGCGCGCCGCCGGGCTCAACGTCGCGGCCGACATGTATCCGTACCTCGCGGGCGCGACGGCGCTCGCCTCATGCCTCCCGCCCTGGGTCGCGGATGGCGGTCCGGACAAGCTACTGGAGCGGCTGCGGGAGCCCGCTACGCGGCGCCGGATCAAAGCCGAGATGGCTTCCGATCACCCGGGCTGGGAAAATCTCTATTACGACAGCGGAGGCGCGGCCGGCGTGCAGGTTTCCGGCGTTTTCAACAAGGCCCTTCAGGAGTATGACGGCGCCACCGTGGCGGAGATCGCCCGCCGGCAACACAAGCAGCCACTCGATGCGCTTTTCGACTTCGTGCTTGCCGATCAGGGACAGACCGGCGCGCTTTACTTCATTGCCAGCGAGCCGGACCTCGAGTATGGGTTGCGTCAACCGTGGACCAGCATCGGACTCGACGCCAACGAAATGTCGCTCGATGGACCGCTGTTCGAGGCGCACACCCACCCGCGCGCCTTCGGCTCCATGCCGCGCTTTCTCGGCTACTATGCGCGCGACCATCATCTGATGGATTTGGGGCAGGCGGTGCGCAAGATCACCTCTCTGCCGGCCGAACGCGAGCACTTGTACGAGCGCGGCCTCTTGCGGCCCGGTTTTTATGCTGACATCACCGTCTTTGATGCCGGCGCCATCCGGGATACGGCAACTTACCAACACTCGGCCTCGCTGGCTGCCGGCGTGGAGTACGTGTTCGTGAACGGGCAACTCGAATTCGAGCAGGGAAAGCTGTCTGGAGCGACGGCAGGCCGCATTTTGCGGGGTTCGGGCTGGGCCGCCGCGCCAAAGCCGGAATGACGGATGCCCGGCGGGGTCGACCGGATGGCCCTCAGGGTTGCAGATCAGGTAGATAGCGCCCGGGCGCGCTCAAGCTGCCCCGGATGTGAGCATCGCATGATGATCAAGCGCGTCGGAATCACTTCGAAACCAAATAAACCCGAGGTGCGCGAGATCGTGCCGCCGATGATGACCTGGCTCGGCGAGCGCGGCGTCGAAGTGCTCATCGACCGGGAAACGGCGGCCAGTCTCGGCGGCGCGGTTGCGGGAATACCACGCCCGCAACTGGCCGCCGCGGTCGATCTGGTGATCGTGCTGGGCGGCGACGGCACGTTCCTGGCAACGGCGCGCGCTCTGGAAGGCCGGCCGGTGCCGGTTTTGGCCGTAAATCTTGGCGGCCTCGGATTTCTGACGGTCGTGACGCGTGACGAAATCTACCCCGCGCTCGAGGCAGCGCTTGAGGGCCGGGTTCGAACCGAGTCCCGCGTGCAGATTGAGGCCTCGGTCATCCGGAACGGCTTGCAGGTCTGCTCGTCGGTGGCGCTGAATGATGTGGTGCTCAATAAGGGCGCCATCGCCCGCGTGCTCGATTTTGACGTGCGGGCGGACGAGCAGTTCATCTCCACCTACAAGGCCGATGGGTTGATTATTTCCACGCCCACGGGCTCGACGGCCTATTCGCTCGCAGCCGGCGGTCCGGTGGTGGCGCCCGACGTCGGGGCATTCATCATCACGCCCATTTGCGCCCACACCCTCACCAACCGTCCCATCGTGCTCCGCGACAACGTGACGATCGAGGTCGCGGTCAAGACGGACGAATCGGTCTACGTGACGGTCGACGGGCAGGAGGCGATCGAAGTTTACGCCGGCGACCGCGTCCGTATGCGCAAGGCCGGCTCGACGGTCGAGGTGATCCACGCCCTGGACAAGAGCTACTACGACATCCTGCGGCAGAAATTAAAGTGGGGGCAGCGGTGAGTTCGGAGCCTGAGGGTTCGCGTCCGCCGTCACAGGACTTCAGCAGCCATCAACTCGTCCAAGGTCTCGCGGCGGCGGATCAGGCGCATAGCCTCGCCCTCGATCAAAACCTCGGGGGGCTTCAGACGGCTGTTGTAGTTCGAGGCCAGCACGAATCCGTAAGCTCCGGTGCCGAGCACCGCCAGCAAATCGCCCGGTTTGACTTCGGGCAGCGCGCGGTCACGGGCCAGGAAATCACCGGTTTCGCAGAGGGGCCCAACCACGTCCGCCGCGGTCAGCGGACCGTCGCGCCGTTCCAGAGGCAGGATCTCGTGGTAGGAACCGTAGAGGGCCGGCCGTAGCAGATCGCTCATGCCGCCGTCCACAACGATGAAGCGCTTGTGTTCCGTTTGTTTGATGTACAGCACGCGCACCAGCAGGATTCCGGCATCGCCGGCCACGGCGCGGCCGGGCTCGAGCAGCGGCCGGAAGCCCCCCTCGCGAAATCGCACCCCGAGTTCGCGGAAGAACCGCTCAAACTCGAACGCCGACTCGGCGTGATAAGGGATGCCGAAGCCGCCGCCCAGGTCCAGGTGCTCCGCCGTGATCCCCTCGGAACGCATTTGGCGGGCGAGCCCGACCACCTCATCCACGGCGCAAAGAAACGGGTCGATCTCGAGGATCTGCGACCCGATATGACAGGCCACGCCGCGCACCCGGAGGTGCGGTGATCGGGCGGCGCGGCGATAAAGCCCGAGAGCGTCCGCCTTGGGCACTCCGAACTTGTGGATCATGCGGCCCGTTGAGATGTACGGGTGCGTGTTCGCTTCGATGTCCGGGTTGATGCGAAGGGCGACGGGCGCGCTCCCGGAGCCTCGATGGCGCGCGCGGCTCTCGATCAGCTCGAGCTCAGCGCCGGACTCCACATTGAGCATGAGAATCCCGGCGGCCAACGCGGCGTCGATTTCATCGCTGGTCTTGCCGACTCCGGAGAAGACCACGCGCTCCGGAACGGCGCCGGCGCGCAGGACCCGGGCGAGTTCCCCGCCGGAGACGACGTCAAATCCGGAACCCGATTCGGCGAGCAGCTTCAGAATAGCCAGGTTCGAGTTGGCCTTGACCGAATAACACGCGAGGCCGTTCAGCGTTTCGAGCGGCTTCGCAATGCGCTCGAAGTTCGAGAGGATCCCGTCCCGGCTGTAGACGTAGGCCGGCGTGCCGAACCGCTCCGCCACACGATTGAGATCTGCGCCCTCGCAGCATAGGTGGTCCGAGCGGTAATGAAAGGCTCCGAGATTCATGGGAGATCGCGTCAGGCGCGGCGGGCCCTCAGAGAGCGCGAACCAACATGAGCGTTTGATCATCGCGCGGGGGCTGGCCGCGCTCAAAGCGGGCGATTTCATTGAAAACGATTTCGATGATTTCGGACAGCGGACGTTTGGCGTTTTCGCGAAACAGATTTTCGAGCCGCCGCATGCCGAACTCCACTTCCGAGCTGGCGGCTTCCAGCAGGCCGTCGGAAAAAAGGGCCAGAAGGTCGCCCTTTTCAAGCGTCACCGAGGTCTCTTGATAATCGGTGTTCTCAAGCAGGCCGAGCGGAACGCCTTCGGCCCGGATGGAGTGGCTTCGCCCGCGCCGCACCAGCACGGGAAGAGGCATCCCGGAGTTGGCCAGGGTCAGGCGGCGGTTCTTCACGTCCCATACCGCGTACGTCAAAGTGATGAAATGGCCTTCAATCTTCCGCTCCAGCAGCATCACGTTCAATCGCCGGAGCATCTCCGGCGGCGACAAGTGGCGCGGCGCCAGGCTCCTCAGGATTCCGCTCACCATGGCGCCGTACAGGGCCGCGGGCGATCCCTTGCCGCTGACGTCGCCCACCACCAGAATGTGGCGGTCCTTGCCGTATTGGAGAAAATCGTAGAGGTCGCCCCCCAGCTCACGAGCGGGTTGAAACCGCGTCATCACGTCGAGGCCGGGGATGGAGGGCTTCAGGCCCGGCATCAGGTGAAGCTGGATTTCGCGGGCGCGGGCCAGATCGCGCTCGAGCAGGGACTCGCTTCGCACCACGCGTTCGTAAAGGCGGGCGTTCTCAATCGCGACGGCGATCTGCGGCGCCAGCGTCGAAAAAATGCGCACATGCTCTTCATTGAAATAGCCGAGGCGGGGGCTCTCCATATCCACCACACCGATAACACGGTCCCGATAAATGAGCGGCACAGCCATCTCCGAGCGCGTCTCAGGATTCGTGGCGATATAGCGCGGATCCTGGGTTACGTCGGGCACCACCACGGTTTGACGGGTGCTGCCGGCGGCGCCCACAACGCCCTGCCCGAACGGGACCTGGGGCTTCTCGGGCATGCGCTCGTCCTGCTTGATCGAGATCACACTGTTGTAGTTGCGCGTTCGCTCGTCGGCGAGCAGAATCCCAAAACGCTGGTAGTTGATGAGATGCTTGGTGAGCTGGCCGATCTTCCGCAGCAGATCGTTGAGCACCAGGACCGAGCTCAGCTCGCGGCTGATCTCGTTGAGCAGATGCAAGGTGCGGGCTTGGCGAAGCGTGCGCCGGTAAAGCCGGGCATTCTCGATCGCGGTGGCAATGCGCCCCGCCAGGAGCTCGAGCAGGCTCTGATGGCGCTCGCCGAAGAAGTTGGTCCAGGGGGCCTCGAGATCAATTACGCCGATCACCTTGCCCTTGACCATCAGGGGCACCGCGAGTTCCGAGCGGATCGCGGGCAGCGAGGCAATGTAGCCCGGTTCCTTGCGCACATCGTTCACCAGCAGCGACCGTGCGGTCGCCGCCACGCGGCCCACCACGCCCTCGCCGACCTTGATGCGCAGACGCCGGACGGACTCCTCGGGGTGGCCGATGCTGAAGCGGATGCCGAGTTCATGCGTCTTCTCGTTCAGCAGCAGGATGGCGAAGACTTCGTAGTCGATGGCGCGCTTGATGAGTTCGGCGATTCGCCCCAGAAGTTCGTCGAGGTCGAGAGTGGAGTTGAGCTTCTCGCTGACCTCAAGCAAAAGGGTCAGCAGTTCCGAGGCTTCCAAGGGGCGCGCGGCTGTTCGGGTGGCTTCAGGCATGCGAATTCAGCGCCAAGGCACGGATGACGGCTTCAGTCCGTGCGTTCTGCGGTCTTTCCAGTCAGCGTCTGATCGACTATTGTACCATAGCCTTTCGGGGGCTCCGGACCCTGGGTTTCCGAAGGACGCAGCCTGCGCCCGTCGCGCGTAGCCTACCGGCAAGCCTACAGCCCGCGCCGGGCCTGCGGGGGATGCCCGACCGCGTGGCCGGGGCGCCCGTAGCCATGCTTATCCTCGGTTTTGACACCACGAGTTCGTCAGGCGGGACCGCCCTTTACCGGGATCTCGAGCCGCTCGACGAGGTGCGCGCCGATGGAAGCACGAACTACTCGGTGCAACTCTTCGAAATGACGGACCGCCTGCTGGCGCGCGCCGGCCTCAAGCTCGCGGAAGTGGACCTCTTTGCGGTCGCCACCGGACCGGGTTCCTTTACCGGCATTCGCGTCGGCCTCGCGGCGGCCCAGGGCTGGGCGCGGGCACTTGGGCGGCCGGTACGGGGGGTCTCGGTGCTCGAGGCAATGGTGGCCGATGCGCGGCCGCCGGGCAGCATCGCCGTGCCCCTTTTGAACGCCCATCGCGGCGAATTCTACCTCGGGGTCTTTCGCAGCTCGCCGCAGGACGCGGCGGGCGCCACGCCCGGGCCTGCCTGGACGCCCTCGACCGAAGGCCTCGCGCTTGGTCCCGTTCGCATCGAGGCCCTCGCGCGTGAACTGGCCGATGAGGCCGGCGCCGAGGTGGCATTCATCGTCCGCGAGCACGATGAGGCCGCGCGTGATCTTCGCGACCACATTCCGGAGGCGGCTCAGTGGATCACAGTGCCGGGCTTCCACGCCGGCGCCGTAGCGCGCGTGGCCTTTGAGGCCGCCCGCGAAGGCCGCGTCCATCGTCCCGACGAACTCGACGCTTACTATATCCGGCGGTCCGACGCCGAATTGAATTGGCAGGAGTGATGGAGATGGTGGTTCGCGACTTCAGACCGGACGACGCACCGGCGATCCTGGAAATCCAGCGCGCGGCGCCCGAAATGGCGCAGTGGCAGGCAGCGGACTACGGGAACCTGGTCCTCAAGCCAGGCGGAATCGTCCTGGTCGTCGAGTCGACAGCGGCGGGCGGAGTCCTCGGATTTCTTGCGGCGCAGGCACTCGGTGAGGAAGCCGAGATTCAAAACCTGGCCGTCCGTCAGGACCATCGCCGGCGTGGCGTGGCGCGCGCTCTGCTTCACGAGGTGCACCACCGTCTGGCAGCTCAGCCGGTGGGGAGGATATTTCTGGAGGTCAGGGTATCCAACCTTCCCGCACGGAACCTATACGCTGCCTTTGGCTACTCCGAGTGCGGCCTGCGCAAGCGGTATTACGCAATCGATGGTGAGGACGCCCTCGTGCTTGGACTTCGATTGTCGGCCGTCGACCCCGAACCCGGGCGCCCGCGTCGAGAATCCGAGGCTGATTTTCGATGATTGCCCCTCGCCTTCGCGCCGAAGTTCGACCGCTGCTGTCCCTTTCACGTCGCGCGTCTCAAGGCGTTTGACATCGAGCGCGCCACGAAGTATGTTTCCTGTGGGTAGTCACAAGAATCCGAGAATTTATGCCAAGGGGGCTGCGATGAGACGTCTCGTCGTGAGTGTCGTGTTTGTGTTGTTTGCTGAGTGCGGTCTTGCTGGCGCGCGCCCGCCGACTTGGCTACAGACCGCGCCTGCGCAGGCAGCCGATTTGGCAGAGGCTCCGCCCGACGACCTGCTGAAGGTCTACGATCAGCTGGGAAACCTGCAAGGAAGCGATCAATACGCGGTGACGGAGAGCGTCACCTTCAAGCGCGACGCCGGAACATTCATGCTCAAGCAAGGCCGCCTGGCCTTCGCAAAGCCCGTCGCAGGCCGCGTGGTGGCGGCGTTTTTCACCGGCGACGGCGTTTTCGAACTCGATCCCCCAACCGATATGGATCGCCGCCAGATCAGCCGCTTCAGCAAGGAACCGAAACTCGAAGACGGCTTCCGTGAAGCTGTATTCTTCTTCACCGACGACTCGTGGGCCGAGCTCGGAACGCTGCTGAAGGTCAACTCCGGCGGTGATTCCGGCGCCGCCGGGAAGGCTCTTCAAGACGCCCAGAAGCGGCTCAGAGAGAGCATGAATGACTGGTGGGCGAACGAGCGCAAAGGCGCTTTCCCAACACGTAATCTGGCTGCTCGAATGCTTGCCGATCTCTCCGATCCCACCAGTAAGGGCTTCTTCCTGGCCGATTTCAAAAGCGAGCATCACGACCAGCTTTTTTACCAGGTGAGCTGGAATCGCGACGGCGTCCTTCTGCCGGGCCTTTCAAGCGATGAGGAAGTGACGCTGGTGCACTGGAAGCCCAACCAGTACTGGGAGTGGTGGTCCGGCTTTCATCTGGCCGGGGAATACGCAAACAACCCTCACCCGGAGCACCGCAAACTCCTGGCACATGCGAGCGACGAGAAAATCGAAGCGGACGTGACCGACAATCACGTGTCCGCTACGGCGGAAGTCAAGTTCGAGGTGCCCGAAGCCCGTTTGAGGGTGCTGCCCATGACCCTCGAAGGCGTGCTTCGCATCTCCTCGATCACCGATGAGGCGGGCAACAAGCTGCGGTTCATTCAAGAACCGCGTGACTGCACGAGCGACCCCTGGGTGATCCTTCCGGAGCCGGCCGCTGCCGGACGCTTTTACACGATGAAGATCACCTACGATGAGGATTCCACGCGTGACAGCCGGGTGATTCTTCAGCAGGGCGCGGGACTCTATTACGTGGGGGCGCGCGAATCCTGGTACCCAAGCTTCGGCGCCTTTGACGATCGCACCCATTTCGTTCTGAGCTTCCGCTCGCCGAAGAGATACACCTTTGTGGGCACCGGGCGGCCCGGAAGTTCCGAACAGGACGGCAAAGACGTGGTGACCGAGTGGGAGTCCCAGATTCCGTACAGCGTCGTAGGCTTCAACTATGGGGCCTTCGTCTCGAAAACCCAATCTGACTCGAGCCTGGCTGTCCGGGCGTATACGGGCGAGCAACTGCCCGATCCGCTTGTCGAGATCGCAAACTCCGGCGCTTTGGGCTCAATCTCGACCGCGTCCATGGCGGGGTATACGGCCGCGGTCGGCTTTCAAGCTTTTAAGCTGTATGAGCACTATTTTGGTCCCCTGCCTTTCAAGTCGATCTCACTCACCGAGCAGCCTGTGTTTGGGTTTGGACAAAGCTGGCCTACTCTGGTTTTCCTGCCGTTCGATTCCGTGCTCGATGAGACAATCCGGCACGGTTTAGGGCTGGATCAATCCGCGGAGGCTCGGGAGTTCTACAATCTGGTCGCGGTTCATGAGATGTCCCACCAGTGGTGGGGCCACATGGTGGGCTGGAAGACCTACCACGACCAATGGATGTCAGAAGGCTTTGCCGACTTCTCGGCGGCGCTGTACATGCAAATGACCGAGCCCAAGAAGTTCCGGGAGCTCTGGGATCTACACCGCAGGCACCTGCTCTCCAACGACTCGGATGGCCACCGCCCCGTGGATGTAGGACCACTCTGGCTAAACTTTCAGACGGACTCCTACCTCGAGCCTCGCGAGTCCTATTACCTTCGCTATGAAAAGGGCGCCTACGTCCTCCAAATGCTGCGCACCCTGATGGAAGACTCGCGCGCCCAGGATCCGAATGGCCGGTTCATCGAGACCATGCACGATTTTGTCTCGACCTACGCGGGCAAGAATGCCTCCACGCAAGACTTCCAGCACGTCGTCGCCAGGCACATGAACGATCCCATGGACTGGTTCTTCAACGAGTGGGTGTATGGGACCGAAATCCCGACTTACCGGTTCAGTTACGACCTGAAGGACGCCGGAGGCGGCAAGACGACCTTACATATGGACCTTGCCCAGTCCGGAGTCTCGGATTCCTTCTTCATGAAGGTGCCGGTCTACGTTTGGGTGCAGGGGCAGCCCCGTCGGCTGGGACTGCTCGGCGTCAAGGGCTCGGCCAACTCAACGGCCGATGTCACGCTGCCTGTCCGGCCTGACAAGGTGACCCTCGACGAATACCACACGATTCTCGCGGAAGAGAAACAGTAGCGGCTCCGTCGGCACCAGAGGTGATGCCGTTGCCAGCCGCGCGATCACGGCTCGATTTGAGGAGTCGGCTGTTGCTGGGAAGCCTGTTGGGCCGGGGCGTTGGGCTTGCTGGTCTTTTCAATCGAGGCCACGTTGAAGACCTTGAATCCCGAATACTCGTGCTTGTTGCGCAGATTCCTGCTCGCCCACGACACGGTAACCGTCACGTCCTTCGGCAGCCAGAACGAGCCGTCGACGCCCTTGAAGCGCACCTCGCCGTAATCGATGTCCGTCGTCTGCCGCTCGAGCTTGACTTCCGGCAGGGGCTTCAGCAAATCGGTCCGAAGGCGGAGAATCTGATACGTCTGAGGATTCACCCACACCAGGCCCTGCGTAAACGTGGTCACAAGGCTGTCGCTCGACTTGAAAGTTCCATAGAGTTTCGATTTCATGGGAATCTGGGCGAAGGCCAGCACGTAGCTATCGACGCCGTCCACTTGCTGGCGGCCCAGATAACGGAAAGTGGATTGCGTCTGGTAGGCCGGATGAAAGATGAGCGATGCCGAGGTGAAGCCCGACGTGAGCATGAAGCCGTCTTTCAACCCCGCCGGTTGACCCTGCTCCGCGCCAACCGAGCCGCGAAACTCGCTGAAGCCCGGCCCCCAGCTCTGTTCGGGAATCACGCACAGGTAATAGAATTTCTGGTCCAGGTAGCCTTCGCGCTTCCCCCGCCGGCTCAGCTTTTCCTGGTGAATCTCCTCAACGGAGCTCGTGTTGGGAAAGCTCCGGAATGATTCCTCCACGTTCCTTCCCACCGCGCCCAGGATCCCGGCCAACGGCGCCTGATCCGCTGCGGGCCTGAGCGATTTCAGCTCCGGTGTGGTGCGGGTCAGGTAGTCGATGGGCTCCTCGACCTCGGTCTTTAGCTTCGCGTAGGTTACTTCCACTTTCTTCTTCTGCTGCACCTCGGTGTAGAGTTCGCGGACCCCGATCGGCATGTTCTTCACGTCCCGCCCGTTGAGGAAAAGCGCCATTTGAGCGCGAGCTTCATCCGTGGCGTCTTCATTCAGCAGGGCCTTCACGCGCAGAAACCTGGCATCGGGCCCTGCACCGGCGGCGAGCGCCTGGGCGAGGTAGGAATCGGCGGCAGGCCACTTCTGGAGCATCAATTCCGCGCGACCCGCTTCCTGAAGGGCGAGGGGGTCCTTGGGCGTATACTTGAGCGCCTCGGCGAAATAGGCCGCCGCCTGCCCGTATTCGTGCCGCCAGCTCTCGAGCACACCGTAAAGGACCAGCGGCTCGGGCCGGCCGGCCTTGCGGTCTTTGACGCTCGTGTTCACGGCTTCCTCGAGATCCCGATTGGCGCTGTCCCAGTCTCCCGAGGCGAGGTCTGCAACCGCCAGCATCGCGCGGCAGTCAACACAACCGGGGTCGCGCTCCACCACCTTGCTGAAGGGTCCGATTGCATGATCGGGACGATTGCGCACCTGGAAATCCTCCAGGCCTCGCGCATAGTCTTTCTCGGATTTCGCCGAAAGCCCGTCCGCGGCGCCCAGGTTTTTCAGCCGCGATGTCAGTGCCGGAATCAGGTCTTCCTGCGACAGCAGGTCGGCATCCGGTTGCGGGTCCCGCAAGGTGATGATAATGGCGCGCGGCTTCTCGACGCCGGTGAATTGGACGGTTTCGTGCGCCTTGAGGTACCCCTTCTTGCTTGCCACCACCAAGACCTTGAGATCCTTCGTCAGGTCCGCGTTCAGCGAATACTCGGTGTAAAATCGCCCTTGAGCATCGCTCTGGAGGGGGCGCTCTTCGGACCCGCCGTTCAGCGGCTCAACCACGATTTTCGCGCCCGGAACCGGGTCGCCTTTGAGGTCCTTGACCAGGCCCTCAACGGTCCAATGTCTTTGCGGGATATTGTAAGGATTGATGCTTCCGAAACCGTCGCTCGGCTGCCCACTTCGCAGGTCAGTCGTCGGCGCGCCGAAATCGCCCAGGCTCTGTCCTGAGGTCGCCTGCGCATTCGACTGCGCGAGGCCAGGCAGAGCGAGCAGGCAGGTGGCTGCCATGACTGCCAAAACGCGGAGCCAAGTTTTCATGGCAAGCCCCCTTTCAAGTCCATCAACCGTGCGGATCACGCAGCCCGGCATACTATAACACCCCCCGTCCTAGTGGTGCCCTATTTTCGGATGTGGGGCCGCCCCTTCGGCCGCCCCCAGGTCCCTTGTGTGGAGCTCACGAGCGCACGCTGTGAGCCGGTGCGCGGCTTCGTTTGATTCAACCGTAAACGGAAAGGGCGGTGCCCGGGAGAAAAGCTCCGTGAGCCTCGGTGGCCTCCGCACTGAGGATTTTCTCTTTCGCCGCGGCCGTCGGCCACGCCGTGTTGCGCACGGCCAAAGCCGGATGATATGGTGGGGCGCGTTACACAGGCAGCACTGCCGGAGGTCCTCCCCTTGCGAGCAACTGAGTTCGAATTCCGCTATCGTTTTTTCATCATCATGGCCCTGTTTGTAGGCGGCTTTTCGTGTTACGCGCTGGATCCCGTTAACGTCTCGGTAATGCTCGCGGAACGGCTGCTGGGCCATCCTGTCGAGCTCGGCGTCGCCGGGGACCGCCATGCGGTGCAGATTTTTCTCGGCTTCGGGTCGCTGCTCGCGGTCATGGCCGCGCTGGTTCGCACCTGGTCTGCCGCGTACCTCCAGAGTGCGGTTGTACACGATCCGAAGCTTCATGCCGAGGAACTGGTGGCCGACGGCCCGTTTCGTTACGTTCGCAACCCGCTCTATTTTGGTGGTGTGCTTTTCGCCGTGGGATTCGCGATGGCAGCCAGCCGCCTGGGATTTGTGGTGATTGTGGGCGGACTCACACTGTTTTACTATCGGCTGATCGCGCGCGAGGAGTGGTTATTGAGCCAGACGCAGGGTGAGGGTTACCGTCAGTTCCTGAAGGCTGTTCCGCGCCTCGTGCCGAGCTTCGGTCCGCGCGTTCCCGCGGGCGGACTCGTCCCGCGTTGGGGCCAGGCGATGTTTGGCGAAACTTTCATGTGGTTCTTTGCGGCCGCCGCCGTATGCTTCGCCGCCACGCTGAGCGCACACCTGTTCATGATAACGACCGTCGCGGGGGTCGCGGCTTCTTTTCTGGCTCAGGCTGCAATGCGACGGCGAGCGCATAACACCTCGCCCTGAAACGGCGGGTCCTGTGTCGCAGGGGATCTGCACCCGTTCGACCGAAGACGGGTGGCGACGGCAAAGGAGGGATGCCGCCGCCACCCGCAGGTCAGCTTCTTCAGAAGAACAGCTTGAGCGAAACCTGCACTACTCTCGGGAAGTTCTGCTGGTTAAATGGAATCGTTCCAAACCCGCTCCACGAGCCGTTGGCGTTGCGCACCGGCGGCCCATCGAAGGGGTTGGTGTCCGGACCGGGGAACAGAGGAGTGTTCAAGGAATTGAACGCCTCAGCCCGGAACTGAAGCCGCTTGGACTCGGTGATCGTGAAGTCCTTCTGCACAGACAAGTCGAGATTCGGAATGTAGGGTTGGCGCAGGTAGGTGACCTGGTTCAGAAGGTTTCCCTGCCCCCAACTTGGGATCGGAGTCCAACAACTTGTGGGCCCCGCACTGCCGCAGTTGTAGATCCACTGCCCATAGGTCGGGCCGCCGGTCGGAACGTAGCTGTGGCTGCTGTCGTACCAGAACCCGCCGGGGAGCCCTTCCGGGAATCCGCTGGAATCGCTGAAGACCCAGTTCAGCCTCCAGTTGTTGACCACCTGGCCGAACACGCCCGAGGCGCCGGTCCAGAGGTACTTGGAGCCGCGTCCAAAGGGCATGTCCCACTCACCCGTCAGGCTGAAGACCTGCGTGCGATCATAGCCGACTGGTTCGTAGAGGGGATGCGGATCCTGCCAGGGCCAGCCGTTCAGATAGCTGGTGCTTTCCATCGTTTTTGAGTAGGTATAGGCGAGCTGGAAGCTCATTCCACGCGACGAGCCATACAGCCGCTTGTCGAGTTTGACTTCCAGTGCGTCGTACCAGCTCTTGCCGTAGGGGTTGGTGTAGTCGCCGACCAGACCGAACTGGCTGAGCGGCACCATCAGATTGACGGCGTTTACCGTGGGCGACGACCCCATGGAAGTGTTGGTGGGCAGCACGCCGTAATACGGGTTCGGCACCTGTGCGCTAAGCGTGCTGGCGAACGTCTTGTTGTAGTTGGACTGCTGCAGGTCATCGTTGTAGCCGTACGAAAGCGGCAACGTGCCATTGATCCACTGGAAGGCCCCTTGCGTACGCAACGCGCGCGCGTAATTGCCCGCGTAGTGAACGTCGAGGGTCATGTGCCCCGGCAACTCGCGCTGGATGCCGAGCGACATCAGCGTGGAGCGGGGGATCTTGCGCTCCGGGAAGTCGAGCGCTTGAGTGTTGCCGACGTTGGTCAGCAGTCCAAGCGCAGACCCCACCGGTTGTTGGGCTCCGGTCGGGAAGGGGTTGCCGCTCTGGAAGGAGTCGGTTGGGGTAATGCCGTTCAGCGACGAGATGTAAGGCGAGGTGATGCTGTATCCCGAGGTCGTGCCCGCCTCAATCCCGTATGCAAACATCCAACCGTATCCGCCGCGCAGTACGGTCTTGTCGTTCAGGGCGTATGCGAATCCGGCGCGCGGTTGAATGTTGCCCCAATCCGTGTTGTAAGCGTCCTGTGACTGGCCGTTGACGCCCGGGAATTGGATGCCGCCATACGCGGTCGAGAAGCTGGCAGGATTGTCCCCGGCGGCGTCCCAGGCCGCGATATTGGAGGCGTTGCTTAAGTTGGCTTGGAAGGTGCTGTTGTCGGTAATCGGGCTCACGCACGTGACGCACATGCCGCGGTTCACGCGATCGTAGCGCTCCCGCAGGCCGCGTTCCAAGTCATAGCGGACACCAAGGTTCAGTGTAAGCCTGTGGTTCACCCGCCAGTTGTCCTGGCCGTAGAGCGAGTACAACGGGAAACCCTCGGCCAGGGTGTCGTTCCAATCCACGCCGCCGCTGTCGGGGTAGCCGAGCAGCATATCGGCGATCACGTTGCCATTGTTTGCCGAGATCGCTCCCCGATTAGTGGGGTTGAACTGGGTGAATCCGGTGCCGAAGGTGAAGTCCCCGTTGGGATGGCCTACGGAGTCCGGATTGGCGAAGAAATAGTCCCCGAACTCGCCGCCAAACTCGATATTGTGCGCGCCGAGGCTCTTGGTGAAGTCGGCGTCAAGCACGATGTTCTGTTCTACATCGTTGCTCACGCCGTTTCCGATGATCTGGGGATACTGCTCGCTGAAGTAGATCTCCGGCAGCAGTTGCTTGGTGGTGGTGGTTACGCTCGGCATGTTAAGCCCGAGGGAGCTCGGTGTGGGCGTCGTGAGGGGCCCGTCCGGGAAGCTGTCGATGAAACGGGCAAAGGAAGCTTTGAAGTCGCCCACGAGGGTGGGGGAGAACGTGTGCGTCATATCCTCGCTGGCCACGGTGTTGTCACGCCGCGAGTTGATGTTTCCGTTTTCCGCCGGTCCCGTAAATCCGCTGCTATCGCGGAACTCGGTGCCCCATTGATACTCGTAGCTGCTGTACCAGCGCGTTTTGTCGCTCGTGACATAGTCCACGCGCATCATGGGCTGGTAATACCGGTACTTGTCCGGTACGTTGGCGATATAGTTGCTGATCGGCGACGTCGTATTGATGTTCGGCATCGGGTACAAATTCACCAGCGCGCTGCCGATCGGGTTAATCTGAGCGCTTGGAATGGTGTTGTTGGGAAATTCCTGGCGCGCGTAGGCGTTGCCGGGACAGTTGCCGATCACTCCGCCCGCCGCCGTGCATGCGGTAGTGGACGGGTCGTAGATCTGATAGGCGGTCTGCGAGAAATCCCCCGACCGCATCGCTGCCGTGGGAACGCTGGTCAAAGTGGTAAAGGGGATGTTTTCCCAGTATCCCTCGAAGCTGCCGAAGAAGAACACCTTGTCCTTCTTGATGGGCCCGCCGAAGGTGCCGCCGTATTGCTGTTGGTGGACGTCCTGGCGCGGGATGCCATTCAGGTTGTTCTCGAAATTGTTGGCGTTCAGCGCCCCGTTCTCCAGGTAATCATACAGGTCGCCGTGATACTCGTTGGTGCCGGCCTTGGTGACAATGTTCACCGTTCCGCCGGCGGTGTGCCCGTAGCGTGCGTCGTAGGTGTCGGTCATGACATTCACTTCTTGCACGGCGTCCACGTTCGGAGCCGTCATCCAGCTTCCTTCGCCGCCGAAGCCGGTCATGACCGTCATGTTCGAGCCGTTCAGGGTAAAGAGCTGGTAGCCCTCCACCCCGCCGCCGATGGTGTACTCGTTGGTGGTATCCCAGGCCCGGGTTCCCGAGAATCCATTGGCCCCGAACTGCGTCTGCGTGAACTGCGACCCGGGTGTTGTACCGACCAGCATGTAAATCTGGCGGCCGTTCAGCGGCATGTTTTGAATCTCACGGCCGGTCAGAATGTCGCCGCCCGAACCGCTCGCCGTCTCAATCGCGGGCGGAGCCGCGGTTACGGTAACTTCCTGCGCCGTGGTGCCCAGCTCCAACTGGAAATTTAGGCCGAAGGACTGGCTGGTCACCAGGTGAACGTTCTGCTGGACCGCGGTCTTGAAGTGCTCCGTCTTGACGGACACCGTGTAAGTGCCCGGGAGCATGTAAGGGATGTAATAAACACCATCCCCGCTGGTCGTGGCGGTATAGGTGATTTGCGTGTCATTCTGGACGGCCACGACTGAAGCGCCGGGTATGACAGCGCCTGATGGGTCCGCCACCTGACCGGTCAGCGCGGAGCGGAATTCCTGCGCGGCCGACGAGATCCCTGCCATAAGCGCGAGCGACAGGGCAATCGCCATCGAGCCGACAACTAAGCCTCTGAAAAACCGATTCATGTCTCTTGCCTCCTGATTAGGACGACGGACGTGCCACGGCCTGTGGGTTTCGCCGGCTTGCGTTGGCCATCGTGCAGCATTCGCGGTCGCTGCGTCGTCATTTTCATTGGTGGGTTTACCTGTGAGCTGCTGATGATTTTCTGGCAGAGAGGGTACCGATCGCGAAGGCCGCCTCTGCAAAGGCGCAGCTTGTTCCGGGGTCCTTTGGTCGGCGTTCGATGGCGGCACCTCGCTCACACTTTGGCAGCCTCCTCACGGCTAAACCAAAGCTAATCCCGCTCTTTGGGGAGACTCAGTGCCGGCCGGCACCCCGGGCTCGTGATGTTCGTCACTCCACTGCAAACGCTTTATTTTCAGATGGATAACTCAGCCCAGCGCCGTCGACGTCCTGCCAAATGTGAGGGTGCAAGAGCTTGTGCTGGGATTGATTAAGGCGGATTTGCCGGCGCTGGGGGGCCTTACGCCGTGGAAGCGAAATAGGAAAATGCCGTGCCGGTTCGCCGAGGGCCTTCACAGAAGCGGCCCAAAAGCCAGCGCTACTTTACGATTTTGCCCGCGCGGATGCAGGCGGTGCAGGCCATGATAGCGCGCCGGGCGCCATTCACCATCGCGTGGACCCGCCGTAAGTTCGGCTCCCACCGGCGCTTGGTGACATTGTGAGCGTGACTGATCCGGTTTCCGAACATCGGACCCTTGCCGCAGATTTCACAGGAGTGTGCCATTGCTCAGCCTCGGTTGTCGCAAGATGAACGAACAGTATAACATGAATTTGAGGCTGAATGTCCTTGGAATCCTCGAGCGTACGCCATCCTGACGCTGTCGTGATCGGCGGCGGCATCATCGGCAGTTCCATCGCCTTACGTCTGGCCCAGGCGGGCTTGCGGGTGACCGTCTTCGACCGCGGACGGGCGGGCGCGGAGGCCTCGAGCGCGGCGGCGGGCATGATCGCACCGCAGGCCGAGAAGACAGGACCGCCCGAGTTTGACGATCTTTGCCGCGCGAGCCACAGCCTTTACCCCGAATTTGCAGCCGAGATGGAGGCCCTGAGCGGCCAGGCGGCGAACTATCGCCGGGACGGCACGCTGCTGCTCGCCTTGGACGAGGAACAGGAGCGCGAGCTTGACCGAATCGAAGCCGGCGCCGTCGAGCGCCAGGACGCCGAAGCGGCACGCCGCCAGGTTCCGGGTTTGGCCGCGGACATCCGGCGCGCCTTGTTCCTTCCCGGCGACCATTCGGTGGATAACAAGCTTCTGACCCGTGCCGTGATCGAGGCGGCGCGCCGTCAGGGGGTAATCTTCGAGGAGAACGCTCCCGTCCGTCGGATCGTGGTGCGCCACGACCGCGCGGAAGGCATTGAGACGGATCGGGGCCGCGTGGCCGCAAGCGAAGTGATCCTGGCCGCCGGATGCTGGTCCGGGGCGCTCGCTGCCACGGCGGGCGTCGAGATTCCGATGGACCCGTGCCGGGGCCAGATGCTCGAGTTTGAGCTGGCCTCCGCCCTGCCCGTGGTGGTTCGGGCAGGCCATCACTATCTGGTTCCGCGCGCGGGCGACGCGGTGATCGTGGGCACGACTGCCGAGTACGCGGGATTCGAGGCCACGGTTACGGCCGCAGGCCTCGCCAGCGTATTGCAAGCCGCGCTCCGGTTGGCTCCGTTTCTCGCGGCAGGCCGATTTCGCCGCGCCTGGGCCGGGCTGCGGCCTGACACCGCGGACCATTTGCCGGTGCTGGGACGGTCCGGTATCGGCGGGCTGACGCTCGCGACGGGCCACTTCCGCAACGGGATCCTGCTTGCGCCCGTTACGGCCCGGCTGATTGCGGATCTCGTGGTCGGCGGCGCCGCTCCGGCTGCGCTCGAGCCTTTTCGCGCCGATCGATTCGCACTGGCCGCCGCCCGGAGTTGATCGCGCGATGTCGCAGCGGAAAGAACGCCCAATTTCCCTCGGACCTGAAAGGAGACTCAAGTTCAAACGCGGAGGCGACGATAGTCAGGGCAGAAGGCAGAGCGTCAGCTGGTTCCTCCTTATCCAGCGGCTCTTTTTACCGGCGGCGAAGGGCACCCTCTCGCAAGTCTGACCCTCGCCGCCGGATTCTCTCAAGCCGCCCCGCACACGATCCCTGCGAATTTCGGTTCAGTCTAGAATTCAGAAGCGACCACCCCGGCCTTCGGCCACCCCTCCTGAACCAGGAGGGGAGCAAAGGAGGCTCGTGAGTGGCGGTTCCCCTCCTCATTGAGGAGGGGTGGCCGAAGGCCGGGGTGGTCCCCGTGAATCTCCTCGCGCCCTGTGAGACATTTATTGCAAGCGAGGCTACAACACTAAGCCATGCCCTTTGCCAGAGTTCGAACCCGCATCGCTCCGTCGCCTACCGGCGATCCGCACGTCGGCACAGCCTACATCGCGCTGTTCAACTATTGCTTCGCCAAGCAGCAGGGCGGCGATTTCATCCTGCGGATCGAAGACACCGATACCGCGCGAAGCACCGCGGACTCCGAGGCGGCCATCCTGAGCTCTCTTCGCTGGCTTGGTCTTGACTGGGACGAAGGGCCGGAAGTGGGCGGGCCGCACGGTCCCTATCGCCAGAGCGAGCGCGGCGCCATCTATCGCGAGCACGCCGACCGTCTGCTCGACGCCGGCCATGCCTTCCGCTGCTTCTGCACGACCGAGCGTCTGGCGGCGATGCGCGAATCGCAGAAGGCGGCGGGACAACGGCCCGGCTATGACGGGCTGTGCCTGCGCCTGTCGCCCGCGGAGTCCGAGGCGAAGCTCGCGGCGCACGAGCCTTTCGTTGTGAGGATGAAAGTGCCGGCCGAAGGATCGTGCCTGATCCACGATCTGCTGCGCGGCGACATCGTGATCGGGTGGGACACGGTCGACATGCAAGTGCTGCTCAAGGCCGACGGAATGCCCACCTACCATCTGGCCAATGTGGTCGATGACCATCTGATGGAAATCTCGCACATCCTGCGCGGCGAGGAGTGGATCAATTCGGCTCCCAAGCACAAGCTTCTGTACGAATACTTCGGCTGGGAAATGCCCGCGCTGTGCCATCTGCCGCTGCTGCGCAACCCGGACAAGAGCAAGCTGAGCAAGAGGAAAAACCCCACCAGCCTGATCTTCTACCAGCGGATGGGCTACCTTCCCGAAGCCCTGCTCAATTATCTCGGACTCATGGCGTGGTCGCTGCCGGGCGGCGAAGAGAAATTTTCCCTGGGCGAGATGATCCGGCAGTTCAGCCTGGATCGCATTTCGCTGGGCGGTCCCGTCTTCGATCTGACCAAGCTCGACTGGCTGAATGGCCGCTGGATTCGCGAGGATCTCGATGACGCCCAGTTCGCGGAACGGGTGCGGCGCTGGGCCTTCAACGACTCCTACCTGATGCGCCTCGTTCCGCTGGTGCATTCGAGGGTGTCGGTGCTGAGCGACCTCGGCCCGCTTGCGATGCCGTTCTTCTCGGGAATTGTGGACCTGACGATCGACAAACTGCTGGATGGCAAGCTCGATCGCGATACGGTTTCCGTGGCGCTTCACCTTGCCCTCGCGAAGATTGAGGGCCTGGAATGGCGGAAGGCCGAGATCGAGAAGATGCTGCGCGACCTTGCCGTCCAGATGGACGTCAAGCTGCGCGATTTCCTGCGGGTCTTCTTCATCGTTATGGCGGGAAGTCCGGTGTCCGTGCCCCTGTTTGACGCCATGGAGATTCTGGGCCGCGATTTGTGCCGCGCCCGGCTACGCCACGCCGTGGGGCTCGTCGGAAAGCCTCAGTCCGACGAGAAGAAGAAATGGCTCAAGTCGCTTCAGGCGGGCGAGCCGCAGGATTAGCGCCGCAACGCGCGGTCAACAGAAAGGGACTCCGGCAGGCCGCCGGAGTCGTCTTCGAGCGGCACGATGCGCGCCTGAAGGGTCTGTGGCAAGATTTCGACGAGCGCGCAAGTTCTCGGCAGGCTGAACCGCTTGCGGCCCGCGCTCCCCGGATTCACCCATAGAATCCCGCCCAGAAGCTCGAGGCACGGGCGATGGCTGTGCCCGAACACCACCATCTCCGGTGACGGATCGAAGGCGTGCATCAGACGCTCCGCTGGCTTCCGGACCGCCCCGCCGGCGCGCTCGGATTCCGCCCACAATTGCAAATCCGACTGGGCTGCAGGCAGGATGTGCAGCACCCGGATGCCGGCGCCGCCGGGCGCAAGTTCGAGCGACAGGGGCAAGCCGGAGTCAGGCGAATCCACATTGCCGCGCACGGCGTGAACGGGCGCGATCTCGCGCAGCTCGTCGAGCACGGCTTCCGGGCCCACGTCGCCCGCGTGCACGATCAGTTCCGCGCCCCGCAGGGCCCCTCTAAGTTTCGGGTCGAAATAACCGTGCGTGTCGGAGACGAGGCCGATCGTCATGGCGAGTCGCGGTGGCCCGCCGGCTTCGCGGAAGGCGTCTCCGCGGTTTCCTCTTTTACGGTGGCGTCCGCCGCCTGCGGCGAGACGGGGCAGGACGGATTAACGGCGCGGCACGCTGCCAGGCTCCGCTTACAACCGCAGGAACAAGGCTCCATGTTCAGGCGGAGCAGAACGCGGTTCCGCGCCGCTTCGGGCAGATGGTCAAGCGCCATGTCCGGGATGCCCGTCAAGCTGCTCGGGACGAAATCGGCAGCGGTGGGCGTGCACGGACTCCGTGGCGGCTCGAGAGGGGCCGGTTTGAACTTGGGCGCGCGCGGGTTCAGTCCCCAGACCAGCAGCGCCAGGAGCCCGAGCGTGACGGCCACAGCAGGCACTGAGCCCCTGTTCGCCCGGCGGCTCCCCTCCTCGTTGAGGAGGGATGGCCGAAGGCCGGGGTGGTCGCTCCGTCCAGGCGACGGTCCTGGTTCAGGCGAGAGTCCTGGTTCAGGCGACGACCCGGATGCCGGGTCCTGGCTCGGAACGGTTCCGCCGGCTTCAGTTGAACTTGAGTCCTTTGAAGACATCGGTGTTGGCGGGTTTCAAGGGTTCGCTTCGCGGCACAACCTTGATCGAAAGCGTCAGCGGCACGCTGGTGGGCGGCAGGCAAGCGTGATCGTTGCACGCCTGGTAGTCGAGGGTGCCCTTGAGGGTGTAAGCGCCGGGCTGGGCGCCGGACGCCACCTTGATCTCGGCGCCGACCACAAGCTTTCCCTGGTACACCGAGATCGGCGTATCGAGGAAGCTGAACTTCTGAGGCGACCCCTTTGGGTACTTCGTGTCCGCCAGATTCAAAGGCGGAGCGGTGTCCAACTTGAGTTGAGTCGGGATCAGGTAGTCGAGCGACGGGACGTGATCATTGATGTGGTAACCAGGAGCGACCTCGGCCACCACGGCGGCCTTCACCGTGGTACCGGGATGAACGGCGTCGCTGTCCAGAACCAGGTGGCCCGTGACCACAGTCGGGGCCTGAGCCAAGCCCGCCGCCACGAAGATCAGACAAGAGGTGACAACGCTGGTTAGTTTTCGCATTTTCTACGGGCTCGCCTTCGCCTTCGCATCCTCGATCTGCTTCACCATATCGCGAGCCGTCTTGCGGCTGACGGGGCAGGTCGTGTCTTCGCGACGGCATTGCAGCAGACTGAACTTACACCCTCCGCAGGTGCACTTTGCGCCGTCCAGTTGCTTCTTGTAATCCGCCAGTTCGGCGGGCGAAAGCGCGCTGATGTCCACGCCCGGCACGTCGGCGTTGGCTTCGGACGGCGTCCCCACTTCGATGTCTTCCGGCTCGCCCGCCGGGGCGAAGTTCGCATCTTCGCCGTCCGACTTGTCAGCCAGGAGTTGCTCGATTTCCTTCTGAAACACGGTCGCGCCCGTCGTGCCGCTGTGCTGGCTGTAGATGCGGCCATCGCGGCCGATCACGAACGAGGTGGGCAGGCCGTAAATCCCGCCGTATTGGGCGGCCACCATCGAGTTGCCCATGGCCACGGGATAATTCAGATGGAACTGCTGATAAAAGTTGTTCACCGAGTCCGGCGTATCCTGCATGGCGACGCCGAGCACGGCAAACCCCTGGTCGCGATACTTCTCTTGCATCTGCACGAACCACGGAATCTCAATGCGGCACGGACCGCACCACGTGGCCCAGAAGTCGAGCAGCACCACCTTGCCCTTGTACTCGGCGAGGTTTAATTTGGCGCCGTTGATGTCGGTCAAAGTGAAGTCGGGCGCCATGGGGTGCGTCATGGTGGCGGCTCTCACCCGATGCGTCGCCGGAGAGAGCCACTTGGCGTCGAGAACGTAGAGTCCCGTCACGAGCGCAATCGCGAGTAGAGCCCCGGAAAGAATCCTGATTTGCTTTGTCATAACCTATTTCCTGAAACGATGCCTCAAACGGTGAACGATGACTTCTGAAGGCTCAACGCCGTTGAGCCTTCATCGATCGTCATGCACCATTCAGCTTTTAGCTCCTTCCCGGTTTGGGCGCCGGCAGAACACCCGCAGACTGGACTCTCGGGGCGCTCCTGACCGCCGCCGGGGCCACGGCCAGAACGGGACGCCGCCGCAGATACCCCCACAGGCCGATCGAGAACAGGAATGCCAGGATCGCGATGAATTGCGATGTGGAGAGCAGGTGATGGAACACGAATCCGCGGTCTTCGTCGCCCCGCAGAAACTCGAGAAAGAAGCGCGCCACCGCGTAGAGCATCAGATAAAGCAGGAAGATCTCGCCATCCCGCTTCTTGCGGTTGAAACGCCACAGCAGGATCGCGCCGATCAGGAGCGTCGCCAGCGATTCATAAAGCTGCGTGGGATGAATGCGTGTGTTCAGCGGCACCCCCGTCACCTCGTGGCTGTACGGATTCGTGAAAACCACGCCCAGCACCGAGGTCGTGCGCGTGCCGTAGTCGCACCCTGCCGAGAAGCATCCGAGACGGCCCACGCTCTGTGCCAGCGCAACGGCGGGCGCATAAATATCGAACATCCTGAGAGCCGGAAGCTGGTAGGTGCGCACGTACCACACCGAGAAGAGCGCGGAAGCGATGAATCCCCCGTAGAACACGCCGCCCGACTGGATCGTGGCCCAACTGAAGATTTCGCCCGGATTCTGGCGATAGTAGCCCCAGTCGCTCACGATCATCAGGACCTTGGCGCCGACCAGGCCCACGACAATAATCCAGGTGCTGAAATCGAGCAGACGGCTGCCGTCGATGCCGGAGCGCCGCCCCAGGCGATCGGCGGTCACGATCGCCGTCAGCAGCGCCAGGGCCAGCAGCAGGCCGTAAGTCGGCATCTGAAAGGAGCCGATTTTGATCAGTATCGGATGCATCTATCCTTTTGAAACGCCGAACGATGAATGATGAACGATGAATGCTCTCATGATCGACCGCTCATCATTCATTATTCATCATTCAGCGTTCCCTCCTATAGTGTAAACCGGTTCAGGAAGGAGAGGTAGCCGGAGAGCACCGTGAACTTGTTAAAGGCGATCAAAACGCCGAGAACAATCAGCAGAATACCGGACCCGACCTCCACGGTCTGCAGATGCCTGCGGAAGCGCCCGTAAAACCTGAGGAACTGGCTCAGGCCAAGACTCGTCAGCAAAAACGGCAGGGCGAGACCGGCGGAGTACACGGCCAGCAGCATCATGCCCTGGAACAGCGTGTCGTGCGTGGCCGCGAGCGTCAGGATTCCCGCCAGGATGGGGCCGATGCAGGGCGTCCAGCCGAAGGCAAAAGCGAATCCGAGCAGGAAAGCGCCCGCCGAGCCCCGCTGGCTTTGACCGGTCTGGATTCCCGCGCTGCGATAAAGAAACGGGATCCGCACGAGGCCGGTGAGATGCAGGCCGAAAACGATGATGATGACGCCCGCCACGACGTTGAAAATCGTCCTGCGCGTCAGCAGAAAGCTTCCCACCGCGCTTGCCGAGGCGCCGAGCGCCATAAAGACGACCGCGAATCCGATCACAAAGGCGATGGAGTTCACGAAGATGCGCCGCGCGAGCGCCGGGTCCGTGCTGCCCCGCAGTTCCTCCATCGAGGTGCCAGACAGCATGGAGATGTAACCGGGCACAAGCGGCAGCACGCACGGCGAGAGAAACGACACGAGGCCGGCCAGGAAGGCCAGGCCGAATTCGACCTTCTTGCCTGCGAGGCCGAAACGTCCTCCCGTTTGCTGCCCGGCCAGCAATTGCTCGATCTCGCCTTCGAAGACGTCCTTGCCGGTGGTGCCCGTGTGCTCGCTGTAGATGCGGCCGTCGCGCCCGATGACGAATGATGTGGGAAGCCCGATCAGTCCGCCGTATTGGGCGCTCAACGCGTCGTTCCCCAAGGCGACGGGATAGTTCAGGTGGAATTGCTGGTAGAACTTCGCGACGGCATCCGGCGAGTCCCGCGTGGCCACGCCGATCACCACGAAGCCGCGGTCGCGATACTTCTGCTGCATCTCGACGAACCAGGGGATTTCGACGCGGCAGGGTCCACACCATGTGGCCCAGAAGTCGAGCAGCACCACTTTGCCCTTGTAGTCGCTCAGCGACAGCTTGGCGCCGTTGGTGTCCGTCAGGGTGAAGTCCGGTGCGGCGGGGTGGCTTGGGATATTCTGCAGTTGCACGAGGCCCGCCGCAGCAAGCGGGCGGACTCTGAGAAACAAACGAGCGCCAAAGGCCAGTCCGGCTGCCAGCACGATTACCGAGAAAACCCGGAGTTTACTCGTCATAGAAGAATCCAAAGTCCAGCCGCTGTCCGAAGGCGGGAATCGAACCCGCAAATCCATGATAATACGACAATAAACTGGATTCCCGCCTTCGCGGGAATGACTGCATCGTTAGGGCTCCGAACGTGACGCCAGCGTTAGGGCCACAAGCGTGACGCAAGCATCTTTCCCGATCTTGTGCAGGCCGCAGAAGCCCGGATCAAGCCTGACAGTTGGATGCGCCCGCCAGCCGCCGCGTCACCCCTCTTTGACGCGCAAATCCTCCGAACGTGTGAGTGACTTACGGAAGACGTCACGTCGCGGCCACCCTGAACACCATACACCCGATCGGGCCGTTTGAGCGCGAGCCGACGAAACGCCAGGCATAGCTCGGACACTATTAACCGGGGTGCCCCTTCCCGCGCGAGCCGCACCCATGTATAGTACTGGCCATCAAGGGCCCGCCGCGGGATGTGTGCAGGCGGTCCGGCCAAGTCACGGGGGAAAACGTGTTCAGGCGCAATGTTATCGCGACGATTGTATTCTGCGCAGTCGCGCCAGGACTTCGCGCGCAGAGTGCAGCAAAGGTCGACTTCGGCCGCGACGTCCAGCCGATCTTCAAGAGCTACTGCGTCGGCTGCCATGGACCCACCCAACAAATGAACGGGCTTCGGCTGGACCGCCGGCGTGACGCCATGCGCGGCGGCTTCATCGCCGACATCGGCCCCGGCAACAGCGCGGGCAGCCGGATGTACCAGCGACTCATCGGCGACCAGTTCGGCCTGCGCATGCCGCCTACCGGACCGCTGCCCGACGACAAGATCAACATCATCAAAGCGTGGATCGACCAGGGCGCGGAGTGGCCGGACGCTTTGAGCGGTGATACCCCGCCTCCGCCTCCCGATCCCGGGGCCAGCGGCTTGATGGAGGCTTTACGTCGCGGCAACCGGGCGAGCTTCGCGAAGAAGTTGGCGGAAGATCCCAAGGCGGCAAATCGCAAGGGACCGGGCGGCTCGACGCCGCTGATGTACGCGGCTCTTTATGGCGATGCGGACTCCGTCCGACAGCTCCTTGCTGCCGGGGCCGATCCTAATCTGAAGAATGACGCCGGGGCCACGGCCCTGATGTGGGCCGTCTACGGCCTGCAAAAGACCCGCCTGCTCGTCGGGCACGGCGCCGACGTCAACGCGCGCTCCGACAACGGCCGCACGCCGTTGATGATCGCGGCCACGCGCAGCGGGTCCACACCGGTCCTGCAATTTCTGCTCGATCACGGTGCGAATCCTTCGGTGACGTCGGCGCTCGACGCGACCCCGCTTTCGCAGGCGGCCTCTGCGGGCGACGAAACCGCGATGCGCACCCTGATCGCGCGCGGCGCGGACTTGAAAGAGGCCGGCTTGGACGCGCTGGCCTCCGCCATGGCGGCGGATTGCACTGCTTGCATCGATCTGGTGATTGGATCAATGCCAAAGACCGACATCAGTAAGGTGATGCTTTTCGACACGCCTCCCGAGGGGGACGATCTCCAGGTGAAGTTGCTGCTCGATCACGGAGCCGACCCGAAGGCCCGGAACCGCAAAGGCGATAGCTTGCTCTCGAAGGTCTGCGCCGCCGACAGCGCTCCACCGGATCTCGTCAAGTACCTCATCGACCAGGGCGCCGACGTGAACGCCAAAGGCCCGCAGGGCCAAACGGCCCTGGCCCTCGCCACGATGCACGGCCATACGCCAACGGTCGACCTGCTTCTGCGTTCAGGAGCCAAACTGTCAGACGGCCCGTCGGAGACTGTCACCGATGCGGTTGAAATCAAGCCCGCGCCCGCCCACACCGCAAGAGAGGCGGTTGAGCGAAGCCTGCCGCTCCTGCAGCGGAACGACGTGGAGTTCATGCGAAAGTCGGGCTGCGTTTCGTGCCACAACGACACGCTGACGGCCACAACGGTGGCCGTGGCTCGCCGCAACGGGATCCCCGTTGACGATCAAGCGGCCCGGGGCCAACTGCAGGCCACCGCAACCTACCTCGAGGGCTGGCGCGACCGCGCGCTCCAGGGAATCGGAATCCCCGGCAACTCTGACACGGTGGGCGCCATTCTTCTCGGTTTGGCTGACGGGGACTATCCGCCTGACCCCGCCACCGACGCCATGGCGCTCTACCTCAGGAATCATCAATCGCCCGAAGGGCGATGGCACGCGCTTGCGCACCGGCCGCCGCTCGAGTCGAGCGACATCCAGGTGACAGCGGTGGCGATGCGCGCCATCCAGGCCTACGCGCCGGAGGCGGACCGCGCCGATTACGATGTTGCGGCCCGCCGGGCCGCCGGCTGGCTCGTCCGTGCCCAGCCGCGGACGACGCAGGACCGGGCTTATCAGCTTCTCGGCCTCGCGTGGGCCGCCACAGACCAGAAGATCATCAACCGCGCAGCCGTTGATCTGCTTGCTGAGCAGCGGCCGGACGGCGGATGGGCGCAACTCCCCACGCTCTCGAGCGACGCCTTCGCCACCGGGCAGGCGCTTGTGGCCCTGGCGCAGTCGGGCGCTCTCGCCGTGAGCGACGCCGCCTATCAGCGCGGCACGCGGTACCTGATGAGCGCTCAACTCGCCGACGGATCATGGTATGTGAAGCGGCGGGCTTTGCCGATTCAGCCCTATTTCGAGAGCGGATTCCCATACGGGCGGGATCAGTTCATTTCAGCAGCCGCCACGAACTGGGCGACCACCGCGCTGGCGCTCGAGGCAGGATCATCGAGTGCGGCGACCGCGAAGCTCACTGTACACAGGCCGGCGGATCGGAAGTAAGTCCAAGGCTATCTGTGTCTGGTCTGGGCTAGCCGTCTCCACTCGTGCCCACTTTGGGGGAACTTCGCGGCCTCTGTGAAATGGCGGAAGAGGAGTGGCGGGATGACTGCAACCACAGGCGTCCCCCGTTCGGACTTCGCTCCCTACCCACGCTTGACAGAGCTTGCCCCACCTCCATAGCCTTACAGGTATGGAAGTACACCTCACACCCGAGCAGGAGCAGCAACTTTCCGAACTCGCGGCTCATAGCGGGCGGGCCGTTGACCGCCTGGCGCAGGAGGCCATCGATCGCTACCTGAACGAAGAGGCGCGATTCATCAAGGCCGTCATGCGCGGCGAGGAGGCGCTGGACCGCGGCGAGTACCTCAGCCACGAACAAATGGCAAGCGTCTCGAACGGCTGTTGCAGCCCTGATGGAAGTCCAGGTGGTCAATTCCCGCCGCTGACGATCTGGAGCGCATATTCGCACAGGTATCAAAAGAGAACCCAGAGGCCGCTTGCCGAGCGGTGCAAGCCATTTATAACGGTTGCGCCACCCTCGAAAACTTCCCAAATCGCGGCCGCCTTAGCCGTATCGAAGGACGGCGCGAGCTCGTATTCACTCCTTTGCCGTATATCGCGGTCTACCAGGTTAAAAAGCACGCAGTCGAAATATCACGAATCTACCATGCCGCGCAGGATTGGCCTTAGAACACCGGGCTGCGCCTTGCGGCAATCCAGCAGTTCTGGCCTGACAGCAAACCAAAGAAAAGGTTCGCCGCCTTTCAAGTCCCCTCTTGACAAATAGCGAAGAAAAAGCGAAAGTGTCTTCACGTCCCTGAACGGCCGTGAGGAAAGAAAGGCCGACTGGCGGGACAAGGAGGACTTCGCATGGCTACCACCCCGTTCGACCCTGCTGCCGGCTGCCCGCCCGCGCGACTGGTGGGAATCGCGCGGCTCGCCGCCGACAGTCCCAAGACCCGCGAGCGCGCGAGCGTGGAGTATTTTGCGCTCGCGTCCAAGTCAGCCCTGAATCGCGAATCGAGCGGGCGCATGCCCTTTGACTGGACGCTCAATCCCTACCGGGGCTGCGAATTCGGATGCCAGTACTGCTATGCGCGCTACACCCACGAGTTTATGGAGCTGCGCGACACGTTCGATTTCGAGCGCAAAATCTTCGTCAAGGTGAACGGGCCGGAGCTGCTGCGCGGTGAGCTTGCGAAGGCGCGCGACCGCGGCCAGTCGATCGCGCTCGGCACCGCCACCGACCCCTATCAGCCGGCCGAAAAGCAGTTCGAGATCACGCGGCGGATCCTCGAAGTGTTCGCCGGCTTCGAGGGCCTCGACTTTTCCATCACCACCAAGTCCGTGCTGATCCTGCGCGACCTCGATCTGCTTAAGACGATCGCCTCCCGGCATCGATTCAGCGTCCACCTGACGGTGACCACCACGGACGAGCGTCTCGCGCGCCTGCTCGAACCGAAAGCGCCGCCGCCCGAGAGGCGCCTGGAGGCGGTGAAGCGGCTGGTCGAAGCCGGGATCGACGTGTGCATCAATGCCATGCCGATTCTGCCCGGCATCAACGACGATCCTGCTGCGCTTGACGATCTCTCGCGCCAGTCGGCGGCGGCCGGAGCCCGCACCCTGCACGCCAACGTGCTGTTCCTCATGCCCACGGCCATGAGCCACTTCATGCCCTTTCTCGAAGCCGAGTTTCCTCACATGGTCGGACGCTACCGGCGCCTCTACGCCCGCTCCGCTTATCTCAGCGGCGACTACAAGGAGCGCATCGGCAAGCTCGTAGCCGAGCTGCGCGCCAAGTACGGCCTGGACGCCCGGCGCAGCGGCCCTACTCCCAATGCCGCGCCGCAGATGCTGCTACCTTGGGGCGAGGCGCGGCCGCAGTGAAGTCGCTGGAGGCCTCGCCAAACCCCGCCTATTATCTACTGCATGCCGCCATCTGCTAAGATGGGCGAAGTGCGTTTAGGTTGAGACCACGTTCCGGACGCAGGATGCGGCGTCCCAACTCCCGACTCGCGATTCGCCATGGCATTCACCGAACATTACGACGTGGTGGTTGTAGGCGCCGGACACGCCGGATGCGAGGCGGCCGTGGCCGCGGCGCGCATGGGCTTGCGCACCGCCCTCTACACGATGAATCTCGACCTCATCGCGCAGATGTCGTGCAATCCGGCCGTGGGTGGCATCGCCAAGGGCCATCTGGTGCGCGAAGTGGACGCGCTCGGTGGCGTGATGGGCGAGGTGATTGACGCGGTCGGCATCCAGTTCCGGCTGCTCAACACCAGCCGCGGGCCGGCCGTCTGGTCGCCGCGCGCCCAGGCCGACAAGAAGCTCTACCGGATCAAGATGCGCCAGGTGCTCGAAAGCGAGCCGAACCTGCGGATCAAGCAAGCCGAGGTCGTGGATTTGGTGCTCGAAGATGCGCCTGCAGGGGCGCCGCTTGCTGCGCCCGGGGCGGGGCAAGGCCCGGCCCTACGCCGCGTACGCGGCCTGCGGTTGCGCGACGGCCGCATGGTGGAAGCGGGCGCCGTGATCATCACCACGGGAACGTTCCTGAACGGCTTGATCCACTGCGGTGAGGAGACGTACGCGGCAGGACGCTCCGGCGAATCCCCGGCTCTGCTGCTCGGCGAGGCGCTGCGGCGGCTCGGCTTCGAGATCGGACGGCTCAAGACGGGCACGCCTCCGCGTCTCGACGCGCGTACCATCGACTTTTCGCGATTTCAGGTGCAGCAGGGCGATCCCATCCCGACGCCCTTCAGCTTCCGGACGCGGGCCATCACCCAGGCTCAGACGGTCTGTTGGATCACTTACACCAACGTGGAGACGCATCGCGTGCTGCGGGAGAACCTCGAGCGCTCGCCGCTCTACTCGGGCCGGATCAAGAGCCTCGGCCCGCGCTACTGCCCGTCGATCGAAGACAAGGTGGTCAAATTTCCCGACAAGCTCCAGCACCAGATCTTTCTCGAGCCCGAGGGCCTCGACACGCATGAAATCTACGTGAACGGCATGTCCACCTCCATGCCGATCGACGTCCAATGGGCCGTGGTGCGGTCGATTCCGGGACTCGAGCAGGCGGACATGATCCGGCCCGGCTACGCCATCGAGTACGACATGGTGCAGCCCACGGAACTTTACCCCTGGCTCGAGACCAAGAAGATCCAAAACCTGTTTCTCGCAGGCCAGATCAACGGCACCACCGGATACGAGGAGGCTGCCTGCCAGGGAATCATGGGCGGGATCAACGCCGGCCTGCGCGTGCAAGGCCGTGAGCCGCTGGTGATTGACCGCACCCGCGCCTACACGGGCATCCTGATCGACGACCTGGTCAGCAAGGGATGCGACGAGCCTTACCGGATGTTCACGTCGCGGGCCGAGTTTCGGCTGCGGCTGCGCATCGACAACGCCGATGAGCGCCTGACGCCGCTCGGCTACCAGGCGGGGACGATCCGGGAGAAGGATTACCAGGTCTTTGTGGAGAAGCAGCAGCGCATCTCCGCCGCCACGCGTTTCCTGCTCGAAAACAGGCTCGACCCGGAGTCGCGCGCCGGCCGTGAAGTCTACGGCAAGCTCGGCCTGATGGCCGATGGACGCTTCACAGGCGCCACGACCCTCACCGGCGCTCAGCTTCTAAAGCGGCCCGAAGTGTCCATCGATGATCTGACGGAGTGGGTCGATGCGAGCCTCATGGCGCAGGGTCTCGAGGCGCTGGGCGGCATGCCGGACGACGCCGGGCGAGGGTCGGGTGAGCCCAGTCGGTCTCTGTTCGCCCGCGAGGAAGCCCGCAGGGTGGAGACGGACTTCAAGTACGAGGGCTACCTCGCCCAGCAGGAGCGCCAGATCGAGCGCATGAAGCGGGCAGAGCAGCGTCGCATTCCGGATTGGTTCGACTACGCAAAGGTTTCAGGGCTGTCGCGGGAAGTGGTGGAGAAGTTGACGCGCGTGCGGCCGGTCACCCTGGGTCAGGCGGCGCGAATTCCGGGGATTACGCCGGCGGCGGTCAGCCTGGTCAACGTTTACATCGAGATTTTCCAGCGCCGGGCCGTGGCACAAGCGTCGGCGTAACGGCTCAGGGCAGGATCGTCGGACCGCGCGACCCGCATTGGACGCAGATAGGGCTTCGCCGGCGCGAGCGCGTCCTCAGGTTGCTGAGGCTATGCTTTGGGCTTCCACTGCTCGAAGAATTGGGTGAAGGCATCGTGCCCGAGGTGGCGGGCGTCCTCAAACTGGCCTTGATCCTGGGAATACAGCAGCCTGCCATGAGGATCGAGGACCGCCAGGGCTGGAATGCCTTTATGCAGAGGGATGTTGTATTTCCGGGCCAGGTCGACGTTCTTATCCATGCGGCCGACGTCGATATGGACCACAACGTAGCTCTTCTCGATGAGGCTGGCGAGCTCAGGCGATCGCATCTGGGCGTCGAGCGCGTGGCAATCGCCGCACCAGTTGGCGCCGAAGTCGAGCACGATGTTTCTACCGGACCCGGAGGCCTCGGCGATGGCAGCGGCGATCTGCTGATGGGCGTCGGCCTTTTCATCGTAGATGGGGTTGTCCGCTGCCGATGCGTACGACAACCCGACCATTACCGCGATCGCGGCAAAACCCGCGTGCTTCCCCGCGTGCTTGCCCACTTGCTTGAGTGTCCGATGCATGCCAATTTCCGCCTTTCCGCGCGGCCGCCCTTCGAGAGCCGATCAGCCTCAAGGGTATCCGAGCCGGCGTGAAAAGTGAACCGGGAAAAGTCCGGGTGTCGCTGGCCGCGGGTCCGTCCAAAACCGCCTCGCCAGCCGGGCGCACAGGGCTCTGCGGCTGGCAAGAAGAGACAAACAGGTTTACTTTGAGAATCGAGCGCAGGAGATCAGGGGCAGGGCGGCAGAGGGCTCGAGGATATAGCCCTTGGGATAACGGACAACGCTGACTCGCACGGGCGTTCGGCCCGAACCGGCGAAGCCCAGGATTTCCGCGGCCTTCATGGATACGTCCAGGAGCCGTCCGGCGACGTTCGGACCCCGGTCATTCACGCGCAGGATCACAGCGCGGCCGTTCCTGAGGTTGGTTACTTTGATTCTGGAGTTGAAAGGAAGAGTTCGATGAGCAGCCGTAAGCTGGCTCATATCATACTGTTCGCCGCTCGCGGTCTTCCCCGCGGACTCAGCGCCGTACCAGCTCGCCTCGCCCTCGATCGGAGTCAGGGAAACCCATTGCACCGGCTCAGCCGACTCGTATCGCGCCGGCATCCGCGCCTCGGATCTGGCCGTCAGGACGAGAAACGCCGCCACTGCACAGCCCATGACCAAATTTTTCATTCAACCTCCACTACAATAGCCGTCAACCGGCAAGAGCCGTTCGAAACCTGCACTGGTTGTCCGGGATATTGTGCAAATATACAGAATTTGGTAGATTCCGTCAAGCGCGAGCCCTACCTTGTATTAACTCATGAGTTACCAGACTTGTACGCGGTCCGATCGCCCGCGTGGCCGGGCAAAGGGGCATGCTAACATGATGGCTTTGAGTGAATCTCGCCGAGCCGGGAGGGGTCGCTTTGGCGGCGCATAGGGGTCAGAAATGCGGATCGTAGTGAAGAGCAACGCGGGAAGGGTCGGATTGGCGGCCGTGGAGGGCGTAGTCTTCGTGCTGCTGACCTTTTGGGTGGGCAAGGCTTACTTCGCGGAAGTGGTCTCCCGCACGCTCACGGCTGATAATCTTCGGCTCGCCACGCGCCTCGACCCTGACGACTCCGATTACCACCTGGGGCTTGGCCGGCTGTACCAATACAGCCTCACCGACATCAATCCCACGGAGGCAATCGCCGAGCTGACGCTGGCCGCGGAGAAGAGTCCGTTCGACGCTCAGCCATGGCTCGACTTGGGCGCTGCCCAGGAGCTGGCCGGACAGGTCGGGGACGCCGAGGCCAGCCTGCGTCGCGCGGATTACCTGGCTCCAAACTTGCCGGGCTTCCAGTGGGCCATCGCGAATTTCTTTCTTCTGCACGGCAACGTCGACGAGTCGCTGCGTCATTTCCGCATCGTGCTGGCCGGAACCCCTCAATACAACGCCATCATCTTCTCGACCGCGTGGAAAGCCGTCGGCAACGCCGATGAAATCCTGGCCAAAGTGATTCCCGATAACGTCAACCCGCAGATCGGCTACATGTATTACCTCGCGGGGCAGAAGAAGGTGGACGACGCGCAGAAGGTCTGGGCACGAGTCGCCGCCAATCCTGAAACCTTCAGCGCACATGAGGTCGCCCCTTACATCGATTTTCTCCTGAGGTCTCATGAGTCCGAGGATGCGTACCGGGACTGGACGGATCTCGAAAAGCGCGGGCTCGTCAAAGCACCGAGCGAGCCGGGCAATCTTGTCAGGGATGGCGACTTTGAGACTGAAACCGCCGGCTTCGGCTTCGGTTGGAACTTTTATCCGCCTCAGGGTGTATACGTCGGCCTCGACACCACCACCTTCCACTCGGGCGCGCGCGCCCTTCTCATCAGGTTTCCGGGCAAGGTCAACTACTTCTTCCGGAACGTTTGCCAGAACGTGAGAGTGAGCCCCGGACTCGACTATCGGGCCCGGGCGTTTATGAAGACCGACGGCATCACCACCAACAGCGGTCCGAGGCTCGAGGTCTTGGATCCCTACGACCCCAAGCAACTCGATCTGCTCTCGGACCAGCTGACTGGAACTAATGCAGCCTGGAGCCTGCTGACCGTCAACTTCACAACCAAGCCGGACACCCGGCTGGTTGAGGTCTGCGTTACGCGGCTACCGAGCGACAAGCTGGATAACCTGATCGAAGGCAGGGTGTGGGTGGATGACGTAAGCCTGGTGAAAGTGGAGCCGGACCCCATGCACTCGCGGCCCTGAGTGCGGGCTGACTGAACGCGCCAATGAGAGTTTGCGAGCCAGGGGACCGTTACAGGGGGGATCGGCGATGATGAGTCGGCCGATGTCGAGCAATCCGCGCAGTGGCCCGCGCCATGAACGGAAGAACCGCAAGGCATATCAATTTCCGCAGGCCAGTTCGCAAGTTTCGATAATTGTTACTATCTTACTTCTGACGATAACGAGCCTGTCGTGCGTCGACTTGACGCAAATCACGCAATTCGCCAAGTCGAGCCAGGACGTTGGAAACACCTTCAAGGCCCTGAGCAGCGATACGGCGGCGGTGTGCGGGTCTGCCGCGACCTTTTTCCCGCCGGGGCAGGCGCCCCTGAACTGCGATCGTTACGTGCAACTGCAGCCGGCTCTCGCCAAGGTGAACGACGTTTTGTTTGCATACATCGCCAGCCTGGGCAAGATCGCGTGCATAGCCCCTCCGAAGGATGCGTTTACCAATGTCGGTGCGGAACTCAAGCAGGCCGATGCTTCCATCAGCCAGGCGGACCAGAACAACGCGAAAGCCGCGGGCGGGCTTGCCGACGCGCTCAGCAAGATCATCCTAAGCGGGTATCAGCGGCATGAGTTGGCCAGGATGATTCACGAAAGCAACTCTTCCGTGCAGGCCGTGGTGTCTTTTTTGTCCGGCTACGCGGCCGCCCAATCCGAGCTGCTTCTCAATAACACCTGGACTCTCGAAGAAGAATACTGCAACAGCAACCGGAATCAACTGGGCGCCGCAGAGCCCCTCGCGGCGAAGCTCCTTGCGCAGAAGTGTGACGACGATAAGGCGAGAATCAACACCAAAGTTGCGGCCGTCGAGCAGTATCAGAAAGCTCTGGCGACCATCGCGGCAACGCATGACATTCTGGACAAGAAAAGAAACTCTTTGACCAAGAAAGAATTACTCCACGATATCGGTCCGCAGACATCCTCTCTGAGCGCTGCGGCGCTGGCCATGCAAAAGGCATTGCAGTAACGAGGTGAGGGATGGGTCTCAATGCACAGGATCTGAAGAATATCGCAAGTGCGCTTTCAGCGCTCGCGCGGGCGCTCGCGGATTGGGGAAACACGCACCCCATCACAGATCCGACGCAACAAGCCCAGTTTGATGATTTCGTTTCCAGCCTGGTCCAGGCGTCCGACAGCCTGATGAACGCCGCGGTCACGGCGGCGCTGGCAAATGTCGCTGTCTCAGCCGCCGACCTTCAGAACGCCACCGACAGGGCGCGGCATACGCTCAAAGTCATCAACGATGTCACGACGGCGCTCAAGATCGCCGGCGCGGCCGTCGCGCTGGGAACATCTCTCCTGAGTCCGGCGCCGTCGACCGTAAGTGGGGCGCTGAACGGCTTGGTGCAAGCTGTTCAGCCGGCTTCGCCGGCGCCCACGGGTTCGTGAGGCCGGTTGTTCCGCCCGCACGGTCACGAAGTCGAGCGCCGGGAAGCTTGGGCAAGCACGGTGGGTGCTGATGGGTGAAGCTGCTTGATGATATGACTTCGGGAAAGAGTCGTACTAATGGCGTCCGTGGGCCGTGCGAACTCGCTCTCGGACGGGATCCTGACTCGACGACTCTTCGCGCTTCTCGATGCAAGCCGCCTTGTAGCCGATCCCGAGGACCACGGCCACGATCAGGGCGTTCGCGGGCACCTGCAGATTGAAATCGGTGGCGCTGTGAATCAGGATGGCGAAAATGCTTCCCACGCAACCGAGGAGGACCGCGGGACGGTAGCGGCGGGAGTCGCGGAGAAAAGTGATGGCCATCTTGACCAGAAGGTAGAGAATTGGCAGGAACAGCAGCGCCGCGCCCACCAATCCTGTCTCGCATGCGAACTCGACGAAGTCGTTGTGAGCGTGGTCCACGAAGTAGGTGACCCAGCCGGTCTGGTAGTGGCGGAAAGTGGTCGCAAACGTTCCCAGTCCCGTGCCGGTCCAGCGATAATCGCGAATGATGCCGAGAGCGTCGCGCGAAAATGACAGCCGCGAACCCGTGCTGAACGACTGGCTGCCGAGGCCAAGCTCTTCGAAGCGCGACAACACGGGGTCAAGCCCGATCCAGAGCCCGTAGCCCACGGAAACGGCCAGAAACGCGAACAAGCCGAGCAGCCAGGTCTTGCGTCGAACCCTCAATTGCGCCAGCAGGGCGACGAAAAGAAGGCTCAGGATGGCGCCCAGAATGGCGCCGCGCGACCGGGAAAACAACAATCCCACCAGCATGACCACCAACAGAAACATGTACACCAGGACCTGAAAGCCCGCGGACGCGCTCGACTGGTCGCGCCTCGACGCACCTCTGCGCCGGTTCTCCTGCCAGATCTGGAAATAGTAAAGAATCGAGCCCACCAGAAAAGGCAGGGTGAGCTCCAGCACGCCGCCGAAGTGATTGTGGTTGATGTAGGTTCCGCTCGCCATTCCCGTATAGTATTTCTTGCTGTACGTGAAGATTTTCTGCCATCCGGTGAGATACTGCACCGAGCCGTAGACGGCCTCAAACAGGCCGATGCCGATCAGGACGCGCACCAGCAGGCTGCGCCGTTTCTTCGAATCGAACACGCGCACGGCAATCGTGAAGGCGGCGAGATATGCCAGCAGACGAATCCAGGTGAGAAGGGTGGCGTGGGGGTCGGTGCTCAGCGTCAGCCATGCGGGCTCATGAAGAACCGTCGCCGGGGGGACGCGAAAGCGGGCGGGCTCGAGCGCGCGCACCAAGCCGGCCGGAAGAGGCACGATTTCGAAACCGACCCAGGCGACGAACAGCAGGGGCCAGACGGGCACCGGCAGGTCGAGGTTGCCGTGCCATGTCTCCTGAACCATGACCGCCAGCAGCGCCCCGAACAGGACGATTTCCATCAACGAGTAGGTCAGGGGCTGGACTCCGCCAAAATCCAGAGCGGTTCCCACCAACACTACCGCCAGGACCACCTCGATAAACCGATTCATAGCTGGGGCGGCGCGCTAATAAGCATTGCGGTCGCGAAAGCCTCTCCACAGAGTTAGCCAGAGTATTTTCAGATCGAAGCCGAAGGACCAGTTCTGAAGGTAATACAGATCGCACTCGATGCGGCGCGCGATGGACGTCTGGCCGCGCCAGCCGTTCACCTGCGCCCAGCCCGTAATCCCGGACCTCAGGAAGTGACGCGCGTTATACTTCTCCACTTCCTCGGCATACTTGTTCACGTAGTGGGGCACCTCGGGGCGGGGGCCAACCAGGCTCATGTCTCCACAGAGCACGTTCCACAACTGGGGGAGTTCATCCAGATTGAGGCGGCGCAGAAAGACGCCCACGGGAGTGCAGCGTTCGTCGTTCAGCGTGGTTCTGCCGAGGTCCGCCGTCTGCTGGTCCTGTACGCGCATCGTCCTGAACTTATACATCATGAACACGCGGCCATGCAGGCTCACGCGGCGCTGGCAGAAGAAGACCGGCCCGGCCGAGCTGAGTTTGATCAGAAATGCGACGAGGATCATGACAGGCGCGAGCAGCAGCAGAAGTCCCGCAGATACCGTCATGTCAAACGAACGCTTCAGCAGCGCATAGACCAGAGAATCAGCCGGGCTGCGGTGTAGGTCCACCACCGACGTCCCGAAGACCTCGAAAACCGTGGTGCTCGAAGCAACCTCGCTCAAAAAGTCGCACACGAGCCGCGAGGGCACGGAAACACGAGCCAGGGTCCGTCGCAGTTCCGGCACGACCGTGAGCTGGGCCAGAGACAGCGCCACCAGAATCTCGTCGAGGCGCTCACGCCGGCAGACAGATTCCAGATCCTCCACGCCCCCCAGACGCCGGACCACTCCGCCCGGATTGTCGCCGACAGCCAGATACCCGATCACCTTGCATGGCACCCAGGAGTTCTCGCGGATACGCTCCGCCACGCGCTCCGCATAAGCGCCGTCGCCGACAATCAGAATCTTCAGTTGCTCACGGGCGATGGCATGACGCCGCGACAGCCAGAGCAGAAGGCGAGGGGTAATGGAGGTCAGAAGAAGGGTCAGGAAACCGAGGATCACCACAAAAAGGCGCGAAAAGGTGTAGGAACGAACAAAGAACGCGCCGAAGAAGACAACCATTAGGGTGGCGGCCGCTACCACCAGGTTTCGACGGTTCCAGAGAGCCCGATTCGAGGCCACCCACAACTGGTCGAGCTCGGCGACGCGGCACGTCGCGCCGAATGCCACCACGGAAAGGATGAAGAGAAGCAGATAGCCGGTGGGCTCCATCTGCATGCGATCCGGAATCCAGCCGGAGCGGAAGCGCACCCAAAAGGCCACCCAATAGGCGATGGTGAAAGCGCCGTAGAGGCCGGCCTTCAGGGCAATCTGCTGGATGATGAGCTTGCTGCGGATCATAGGCGTTAGTTCAGCGGCCAACGGCTCTCATCGAGCCCGTTCACTGCAACACCCACAGGCGAGCCGTACCAAACAATGTTATTGATGATCGAAGCACTGGACGCGGGCCAGCCGCGCGGTTTGGTCGAGCAACCGCGAGCCTCGATCTTCGCAACGCGAAATCATTATAACACCGTCGCAGGGCTTAAGTTGCGGTCGCTCGGCCATTTTCGGCGCGTCGGCTACTGGGAGCGGAGGAATCCTGCCTGGGAAGTCAACCCTATGGTCCGAAAATCTCCTGCTCCACGAAGTCGCAGAGAATATGGCCGATCAGGATGTGAGTTTCCTGAATGCGCGGCGTTTCTTCCGACGGCATTTGGAGACAAAGGTCGACTTCGGGCTTCAATCGGCCGCCCGAGTGCCCGGTCATGGCGACGGTGACCAGGCCCTTGGCGCGGGCTGCCTGCACGCCGCGGACGACGCTCTGCGAATTGCCGCTGGTGGAGATCCCGATCGCCACGTCGCCCGGCGCGCCGAGCGCCTCCACCTGGCGGGCGTAGACGTGCTCGAAGCTGTAGTCATTGGAGATGGCCGTAAGCGCTGAGGTGTTGGCCGTCAGGGCGATCGCTGCAAGCCCCCGGCGCTCCAGCTTATAACGTCCGGCCAGCTCCGCCGCGATATGCTGGGCATCCGCGGCGCTGCCCCCGTTGCCGAATAGCAGTACCTTTCCTCCCGACCGGAGCGAGAGGACAACCGCCCGGGCGGCCTGCTCCAGAGCCTGAAGAAGACTGGCGTCCTCAAGCAGGGCCCGCTTCACCGCCATGCTCTCCTCGACCTGTATTCGGACGAAGTCCGGAAATTTGCCTGTCACCGGCACTCAATTCGCTCCTCGAAGCTTTCAAACCGCATCCGAAAAAACGCAGGGCCCCCCGGCCAAGCCGTTACTGATTCTAAAGGAGATAGTGGGTTCGTTCCTTGATTTCAGCACTTTTTTCCGTCCGGAGATCCACGGTGGCTGACGGCCCTTTCAGCGGTACCGCTGACCGAACTCGTCCAGCTTCTCGGCAATGAACGCCTCCATCTCCTGCCGAAATCTCGGCCCCGAGAAAGCCTCGGCGTGCCGACGGATAAACCCCGGATCAAACCGGTTCTCGATCAGCTCAAAGCGAGCCACCGCATGCGCCAGATCGTCGGCTCTCTGCGAGGAAAAGAACAGCCCTGTACACTGGCCCGGCCCGGGTCCACCCTCGCCATCGTACCCGATAACGGTCTCGAGCGCGCCCCCTTTGGCGAACGCAATCACCGGGCGGCCGCTCGATTGGGCCTCGAGCGGGGCGATGCCGAAGTCCTCCTCGGCCGGAAAGATAAACGCCCGGCAGGCGGCATAGAGCCCTGCCAGGCGCTCGTCGTCGATGCGGCCCGTGAACTCGACCGTCGGTCCGGCCTGCCGCCGCAGGCGCTGAAACTCCGGCCCGTCACCTACCACCACAAGCCTGCGGCCAAGCCGGTTGAAGACCTCAACGGCCAGATCGATGCGCTTGTAAGGGACCATCTCTGAGACTGCCAGGTAGTAGGAGTCTTTCGCCGCCGACGCCGTTGCCGCCACCCGCGCCGGGGTAAAGCGTTGAACGTCCACGGGCGGGTAGATCACTCGCGATTCGCGGCCGAAGAATTTCTGGACGCGCCGCGCGGTGTTCCTGGAATTGGCCACGAAATAGTCAACCCGCGCGGCACTTGCCAGGTCCCATTGGCGCAGGTAGTGGGCGAAGAAAGGCATGGCCAGCCGCGTGAGCGGGCCGGCGCTCGCCCGGTACTCGTGATAGAGATTCCACAGGTACCGCATCGGGGTGTGACAGTAACAGATGTGGCAGGTTTCGGGATCGGTGAGAACACCTTTAGCCGGACCGGACTCGCTGCTGATCACCAGGTCGTAGCCTCGGAGGTCAAAACGCTCGAGCGCCATGGGGTACAAAGGCAGAAAGGCGCGATGGTGGCTCCGCCCGAAGGGGATCCTCTGAATGAAGGAGGTCTGAATGCGATGCCTGCGGATTGCGGGCGAGGTACGCTCGGGGTCGTAAACCAGCGTGAAGATGTCGGCGTCGGGGAAGATCTCGCCCAAGGCCTCGATCACCCGCTCGCCCCCGCGATGAGCGACCAGCCAGTAGTGGACGAACGCCACGCGCAGCTTGGAGAGGTCGGCCATGCCCTGGGTTTCAATTGCGAACAGACGGCGCTTCAGGCTGAAGGCGGACTACACAATCTCGACAATCTCGCGCAGTAGTTTTCCCACCGCCACAGCCCAGGCGTCCCAGTTTAACCTGTGATCGAACTCGCTGCGCGCGTCTGCTGCCATTTCGCGGTAACGGCCGGGGTCCCGCCAGAGCCCGGCAATCACATCGGCGTACTCCGCACCCCGGGCTGCGAGCGGCAGCATGAAGCCGTTCCGCCCCTGTCGAATGATTTCCGAGACGCCGCCCGTGTCGGTGGCGATTGCCGGCACCCCGAAGGCGTTGGCCTCACAAAACACAATGCCGTAGCACTCGTTGCGGGTCGGAAGCAGAAGGAAGTGCGACCCAAGATACAGATCCTCCAGCTTACGGCGTTGCGCGGCGTCCCCCTTGTCGAGAAACGGAATCACGCGCAGGCCGGGAACGCCAAGGCCCGCCGGAGGAGTGCAGCCGCAGACGGTCAGTTCCGCCGGAATATTCATGGCGTGAAGAGCGGCCAGGGTTTCCACGGCAATGTCGCCGCCTTTGCGGACCCAATCCACACCCACGAAGAGCAAACGGCACACGTCCGACGGTCTCGGGCGCAGGGCTGCTTCCGCCGCCGGCGCGTCTTCAAGGTTAGCCCCGTAAGGAATGACGTGGACTTTGGCGGCGTCTGCCTGGTAGTCGCGCACGGCAGACTCCGCAGCCCATCGCGACGGATACACGAGCAGCCGGGCCCGGGCAATGGCCGACCGCTCCATGAAGTCGGCCTCGCGCGCCGAGAACTCCAGAAGGTTCGAGAAACCCGGGTAATAGTCTTTTAGCCCGCGAAAGGTGGTATCCGAGCTGTAGACCACCGGCAGGCCAGTGTTCAAGAAAGCGATCTCAGTGGAAGCCATGGGCGCGAAGAGCACGTCCACGGGCGCGTCCCGCAACTTGCGCTCGAACAGCCGCGCGTAGCGGCCGGACAGCATGCGGCTGTGCACGAAGTCGTAACGCTTCCCCGTGACCAGGCGTGACGCCTTGTTGAAGGCGCGGGCCGCGGTTTCAACAAGCGAAGTCACGGGACCCAGGCACCGCACGTCGCCGCAATGCTTCTCGAGCGCTTGCGTCATGAAGTGGGGAGTTCCGGAAAAACCGTAGGCCATCGGGTCAGTCGAAGTCACAACTCCGATGCTCGTACGCGCGGCGTGGGACGGGGTGCAGCCGGATGTCGTCACTTCACTCCAAAGGGTAGATGAACGACGTGCGCAAGCCCGACGATTGGCGTCCGCGGGTTAAGGTTGAGCAGCATGACCTACACGGGCTGGGCCCCGGCAGCATCGTCGGGCTGCCGATAGTAGCCCAGGTCGAGCTTCCTGCCGCCGGCGCTAAACAGCCTGAAGCGCGCCAGGCCCAGGCGCTGAAGCGTGAGTCTCATTGTAGTCGCAAGGACGCCGAACCCATACTTAACGCTGCGGCGGAAATTAATAGACGACGCCTCTTTGAAGTATTTCGTTGGGCAGGAGATTTCTCCGATGCGGAAGCCGAAGTAGATGCACTGCGCCAGCATCTCGTTGTCGAAGACGAAGTCATCAGAATTCTCGAGCAACGGAAGCTCGCGCAATACCTGGCTGCTGAAGGCCCGGAACCCGCTGTGATATTCGGAAAGCTTGGCGCCCGTCAGCAGATTCTCAAAGGCAGTCAGGACGCGGTTGGCAAAATACTTGTAGAACGGCATCCCGCCCTTCAGCGCTCCGCCTCCCAGGATTCTGGATGCCAGCACGACGTCGTATACGCCCGAAGCCACCATGCCGGCCATGGCGGTCACCAGCAGCGGGCTGTACTGGTAGTCGGGATGAAGCATCACCACCACGTCGGCGCCGGCGATGAGAGCCTCGCGGTAGCACGTCTGTTGATTGCGGCCATAGCCGTAGTTGCGATCGTGCGCGAATACCCTCAGGCCGAGGCTCTGCGCCACGGTCACGGTGTGGTCGGAACTGAAATCGTCCACCAGGATTTTGACGTCTACGATGTCAGTCAACTCGCGGACAGTCTGCGGCAGAGTCTTCTCGGCATTGTAAGCCGGCATCACCACCGCAATTCGTTTTCCGTCAATCATGGCGCAATTTTCCTTACTCCGAGGCGATCTGTACTGCGTTCGGCATCCTTCCTTCCAATCTCCTGCTGGACGAGCCGGCCTCTACGGATTGAAGTATGGGTTTCGGACAATGAATCGCACAAGAAGACCCCGTGTCCGCTCTCGAGACCTTCCGAGGAGGCGCCGGCCAATAATCGGGAATAATCAGGGCAGTGAGAATGACCACGTTCGCCGCGGCGAGGCCGCCGATCGTGAGCCAGGTGCGCCGTCTCGACCAGACACCGAGTGAGTGGGCCCCGAGCCCGAGGAGCACAGCGATCGCGGGCAGGGCCGGGAACATGTAACGGCCCTGCGCAGAATCAAACATCAGATTGATGTTGATGACGATCATCAAGTTGAGCACAGCGGCGCTCAACAGCACAACGAGCAGCCTGCGATCGAGTTGGCGGCGCCAGAAGCCTCGTGCCGCAAGAAGACCGCCCAGACCGAAAAGAATTCCGTACATGCCGTACGCCCATTTCGGCAAAGCAATGTCGAGCCAACCAAAGTCCCCGACGAAAGACGCCGCGAGCATCACGGGAAAATCCTTTACGAAGTAGCGGGAGAAAAGAGGCTTTACGCGAATGGCGTCGCTGACGGCGGTAAACATCGCTTTCCTGGCAAGCGGATCCCCGTACAAATACTGATTCCGAATCAACCACGGAGCCACGATCAGCAGGATCAGGGCGCCCAAGGCGGCCGTGCGCAGGATCCGTGTGCGCCATTCGGCCTTGTCGGTGAGCACGGCCAGGGCGAGGGTGCCGGGCAAAAAGACGGCGTTGGTCTTGCTCAAGAACGCTCCGGCGATGGCCAACGCGGCGAGCACTCCGGTTCGCCAGGCGAAGCCGCGCGTCACCAGGCGGATCATAAGAAAGGTCGCGGCGGCCGAGAACATCGTGAGCAGCGAATCACTGCTCACGTTCATGCCGCGGAAGGTAAATTGCGGCAGAAAAGCGGCCAGGCCGCCAACCAGCAGTCCTATCTCAGCGCTTCCCGCCGCCTCTTTGCCTGCCAGGTAACAAAACCACACCGTGAAAAGCGAAACCAAAATGGATACAAGTCGAGCCGCCCGAATGGGCCAATATCGTCCCAAATCGCCGGGCGCGTTCTGATAGTACCGCGGGGGGAACGGTAGAGATATCTTGGTATAGTCCGCGTTGTACTGGAAGGCGCTCGGCGGCGCCTGAGTCTCGGTAGCCAAGGGCGCGATCAGGAGGTAGTACAGCGGCGGTGAGTTACCCTCCTCGAATTCGTGGTTATAAGGAGGCAGGCTGTGCGTCTGGCGCAGATATTGAGCGTACTGCCAATGGGCGGGCTCATCAGGACATTCGAAGATCGGCACCGCAAAGGACCACGATACCATCAGGGCGGCCGATGCCAGCAGCAAGACGAGCAGATCCGCCCGCCGCACTACCGGCTTTCTGATCGCGGCAACGCCCGGTTCCGCCGATGAAATCGAGTTGACTGAGCTAGTAGCCATGCTGGAATCGATCCGTTCCCATGATAAGGCATCGCGCGGCGGTTCCCAAGCTGACGGCTTCGGATCACGCGGGGCTCAGCGGCCATTTCCAGCGGGTCCAGCGGGTCCATCGGGCGGATGGGGCAGATCGGACCGATCGGGCAGACCGTTCTCCCCGCAGGCCGCATCCGTCGCAGAGGCTGGACCTTGGTCTCCGGCAGGCTGCGTCTTCTGCGAGAAGCTTGCCAGGAACAGCACGCGCGCACCCATGATCCTGCATACCCTTAATTCCGCACCGGCGTCGAGCAGCTTGGGCGTTATCCAGCCCAGCGGTGTGGATTCCCACAGAACCAGAAACTGCCGGTGCGAACCGGTGAACTCCGCGTAGCCCGGCAGATTCAGCGGCGCTCTTCCGCGCAAGCCAGCCAGGCTGTAGTCGGCCGAATTATTGCCCGTGTACTGCAGCGCCTGTTTCGGGTCGGCCATATAGACGATCCTGTCGCCAAGCTCCGGGCCGGCGTAATACGCGAGGGGCAGATAGGTCAGCGGATTGACTACTACGACCGGCAGCCGCGAGGCGGCGCTCTCGAGCCCGGGTACAAGGCTCGAACGAGGGTCTTCGGTTCGGCATTTGACGGCGTACCGCCCGCCGAAACACGGAATCAGGATCAGGAGTGAGACAAGGGCGGCTGCGCGCGATCCTCGAAACAACCGCGCGAGACCCAAGGGCAAGAGCGTTGAAAACCCTATGATCGTCACGATGGCGTAACGGGACACAAAAACCCCGGTCACGAGTTTCCCCGCGATGAAGGCCTCAACCGGCGCGAGCAGCAGCACCAGCCAGGCTGCCACTTCGTGAATCGGTGGCCCCTCCGACTGGTCCGCGGCGGGTTGCGCTTGCCGCTGGCCGAAGACCGCAGCACAGGCTCCCGCGCCAAGGGCAAACAGGAGCCATGGAACGCCCCCGAGATACAGGTAGAGAGTGGTGGTCTCGCCCAGAAAATTGGATAACGTGGCCGGCGAGAAAAACCCTGACCTGAGGGCCAGATTGCTGCGCACCAGTGGCAGAAGAAACACGGCGGGGACCGCAGCCAACGCAAACGCGACCCAAACCGGCCAGTCCACTCGACGCTGGCGCCAGGTGCGGACGATCTCCCCGAATCCGAGGGCACCAAACGACAGAAACGCGTAATAATGCATGCCCAGCGTGGCCGCGAGAGTTAGAGCGAGGCCCGCGAGCGCGAGCGCGCGCAGGCGGTATCGCGCGGCCATCCGCCAGCACAGAAGGGCAAGGCAGCTCAAGCCCAGCAGCGGGCCATAGGGCCTGGCTTGTACCGCGTAGGCGGGTGCGGCCGTTAAATAGGCGGCGAGGGCTGCAATCGATGCGTATAGCGGGCCGGTATATCGTTTGACGATGAAATAGCAGCACAGCATCATCGTCAGATACCCGGCTATCGACGGAAGGCGTAAACCAAGCTCGGTCCATCCGAGCGGCGCAGCAGACAACCTGGTGGCAAGATGAAACAGCGGCGGACTGGATTCCGCATGATCGGCCAGGGCCTGCCAAATGGCGCCGATGCCTGGCAGAGAAGCGACGTACCGGGTCAGGACCTCGTCGTTCCACAGCGGGCACTGCCGCGCTTTTGTCACCGCCCCCGCCAGGAATGCGAGCGACAATGCGCCCGGACTTACCCACGGATGCCGGGTGAGCGCCGAGTCAATGGACGCTCCAAGCCGTTCACCCAGATCAACACCCGCGTCCAGCGTCGAACGCCAGTCATTAGGCACCCTGCTCTCCGGTGAATGGAATCTGCCCGGCTCCGTTCGCGTTTGCGCCTGGGCTTCCTATCGCGGCTTGTTGCGCGGTCCGTGCGTCTGCAGACTACCGGACCCCCGCAGGCTCGAAGCGCGGGCGCGGTCTCGGCGCCGGGGCGGCCGACTTGGATTTGGCCGCGGCCAGGGCGGCCTGCTTGGCCTCAATCCGGGCTGCGGCCAGGGTGATGCCGATCAGCGCGTCCAGAACCAGCACCAGGGACCCGCGGCCGATCATGTGCTCCGTCAGGGATTGAACCAGCCCCACCACCAGGCTGGCCCTGGCGCCTTTCAAGAGCATGGCCAGGTGCGATCGCGGAAAATGCGATTCAAAGAAAACCAGCTCTTGCCAGGCCCTCCGCCACACCAACAGTGTGAGCACCAGGCCCACGATGCCGCCCTCGGCCAGAAAGTGCAGGTACGAGTTATGCGCGTGCTCGTCGTCGTTGACGATGATGCCTTTGTAAGCGACCCAGACGATGTGCTTCACGCCTTCGAACTGTTCCCAAATGTCATTGTACCGGCCGTAGCCGATGCCGATCAGCGGGCTGTCGCCGAAGTCCTTGAGCGCGTCCTTCCAGATATCCAATCGCTGGGCATTGGTGCCCCAGTAAGGATCGGTGATGGTGTCAACGCGGCCCAGAAAGTCGGACCCCATGATCGTCATCAACAACACGGGAACGGCCACGAAGATGCCGATCCTCGCGGTGCGTCTCAAGTTGCGGAGGGGCACCACCAGGAGCGCGCCGGCTGCAAACGCGATGTACGCTCCCCGCGAGTACGTGATCACCAGGCCGACGAGGCAGGCGCCGAAGACACACCACCGGAACCATCTCTCTTTCCAGCCCATCTTGGGTTCCTGGACCCAGAGCAAGGCCAGCACGGAGGCGACGGCATAGATGCCCCCGGCGGTGTTGTGGGCCTCATACCACCCAAAGAACATGTCTCCGCCGACCGATTCCTCGTGGCCCACTACCCCCAGCACCCTGAGATTGTCCGCATGCGGCAGGTTCAGGGCGATGGCGGCGCCGACTACAGCTATGGCGGCGAGGATGATCAGAAAGAAGGTCCACAGCGCCCGGCTCTGGCTGGCTTTCAGCGGCCAGCCCAGAAAGAAGATGAAAATGCCGTAGCTGAACAGCATGGCGCCGTCGCGCCGCAGAAATTCATAGGAGAGAAAATTGCTCACGCTGCGCGAGGACCAGAAATAATTGGCGACCCAGTAGGCGAGGCACACCACGATCGCCCACTCCACCCTCTTGAATCCGATTCCCTTGGTGATCCGCGTGATGGTTCCGCGCAGCAGAACCACGCCCATGGCCGCAATAGGGATGAGCGGCTGACGGTTGACCAGGAGGCCGGCGATCAGGATCAGGGCGACGATAAGGTCAATGGGATTCATGTTTGATCAGGCACTGCCGCCGCGAGACTGACCGTGGCTTACGCGTCAGCGGCTCTGCCGCCCTGCTGTGCGGAAAGGCTTTGCCTTTCCGGCGGGCCGTCAAAGCCTTCAATTTTATAGCCCTGCTGGACGGAAAGGCGGAGCCTTTCCGCACAGCAGGGCGGCAAAGCCGCGGCCGCGCAAGCCACGAGTTTTCACACACGCTCTCGAAGCCACGCCGTGCCGAGCGGGCCTCGTACCTCGCTAGCGGTCGATAATCAGGTAGCCGTACACCCAATGGCAGGTCGGGCAGTCGTCAAAATCAGCGTGCAGCGGTGCGTTCACTTGCACGCGCCCGCCGCTGTATTGCACCGGGAGGTTCCACGTCTTCCCCAAGCCTGACATCAACTGGACCTTGGAAGGCTGCCCCGGCAGAGACACGCTGGCCGTCAACGACTGCCGCTGCTGCATGAGGGACCTGGACATCAAGAACTGAAGCACCGTGCGGTTCGACCCCACCGAGATCCCGTTCACCGTGGCCACGTTGGGGGTGGTGGAAGGCTGGGATGAGAACTGGGTGAAAGGTCTTAGGGGACCCCCACCGAGGACCTGGTTCATCACGATCAAGTGCGCGCCGTGGCTGGTGGGCTGGAGCGTCGTTCCCGTCTGCTTCAGCAGGTCTTTGTCACCCTCAGCGCCGGCAGCATACGCGGCAAACCAGAAGAGCTTGAACTGGTTGGGATCCCGCCACCCCACCTGCTGGGTCCAGGCCAGAACCTGGAGATAGAGACCGAAGAACTCGGGATCCGTGTTGTACCCGACTTCGGTTTCCCAGAGGCCGCGGCACTTTCCGTTGCCCACCCACTGCGCGTACTCGTGTTGCAAGTTGGCGATCCCCTGATAGTGCAGGTCCACATAATCGGTCCACTGCCAGGCGTTGTGGTAATTCAGCACAGTATCGAGCTCCTGAACCGAGTTTGAAGCCGGCCAGCCGCCGAACACCACGTAACACCCGTGCTGCCGGATGATCTTGGCCGCCGGGAGGTAAATCATGTCGATGTATTGGTTGTCTGTGCCCAGCCAGAAGCTGGCTTTCTGCGTCGGTTCATTCCAAACCTGGAAGTAGCGGACATTGTAAGGCGCCGCGCTGTACCGCGAGACCGCCGCCTGCACAAAGTTCGCCCAGTCCTGAGGATTCTTGGGAGGCGCCTGGCCTGAGCTTTTGACCGTCTGGTCCCACGCAGGCGTGTAGCCCAGCATGGGAAGGACCTGTCCCCCGAGGGCCTGCGCGTTTTGCATCTCTTTGTCGGTCGCCGCCCAGTTCATCGTTCCCTGTTGTGCCTCGACACTCATCCAGGGAATATCAAAGCGAAACCACCCGACCCCGAGCTGTTGGGACCAATTTCCGCCAATCAGATGGTTCACGCCCACAAAGTCGCGCAGATTGGGCGCTACAGTCTGGCTCCTCGCCGGGCTCGCGGCCTGCAAAAGAAACAAACCCGCGGCAAGAACGGTTACGAGGCGTAGTGTTAGCCCGCGACGGGCAGGGGAAACGGACGATGCGTGACGTTCCAGAACCTTCATTAGACCCTCCATAAGAACGCAATATAAACAGACGAACAAGTCAGGAATACCAGTGGCCGCAGTTGAGCGCCTGGACTCTCCGCGCGCTCAGCGGCTGCTGCCCGGCTCGACGCCGAAGTGCGCGCGCAAGTTGCGCAAGGACGATTTTGCCGCCAGCGCCCACTCCCGCGGACGTGATCCGCGCCGCCTCATGGCCGAAATCACGTCGAGCGGCGCACATACCAGTAAGACACAGCCCACGATCAATTTCAAGAAAACGTACGCCGCGAAGCTCTTGTGCTGCTTGTAGTAGTACATCAGCGCCCGGATGCTCAGCATCCTCCGCTCGGAGCTGAGAAGCTTGCGGAGCGAAGCCGAGCCGTAATGTGTCACCTGGGCGCCGGGCACGTAGACCGCCTTCCAGCCCTGGCGCTTCAGGCGGTAGCAAAGGTCAACGTCCTCCATCCAGAACCAGTACCCTTCGTCGAGCAGGCCGGCCGAATCGAGGGCGCTGCGCCGGACGAGCAGGCAGGCGCCCGCCAGATGCTCGCTCGCGCCGCCGCGCTCGGGGTCAAAGCTGTGGGTGAGCAGGTCGCGCGTCCAGGAGCGCTTCTCGAGCCAGGGATTCACACCGAGCACTCCGCAAGCCAGGCTGCGAAAGCGCGGAAAACGCCGGTGCGTATAGCCCCGCTGCAGCGACCCGTCCGGATTCAGGAGCCTCGGACCCGCCACGCCCACGCTGGGGTCAGAATCAAGCGCACGGAGCATCAATCCGAGCGATCCGGGCTGCAACATGGCGTCGTCATTCAGCATCAGGACTGCCCGCCCGCTGCTGGCGCGGATGCCCTGGTTATTTCCAGCCGAGAAGCTCAGGTTTTCCTCGTTGCGGATCACCCGCAGGCCCGGAAATCGCGCCGCCATGCGCTGCGGAGTACCGTCCGCCGAAGCGTTGTCAATCAGGATTACTTCGCCTTTGAGCCCGGCGCGCTCGATCTCGCTGAAGCAAGCCTCGAGGCAGCGGGGCAGCAGCTCCGGCTGATTGCGCGTCAGGATCACGATGGAGACGTCCATAGCGGCGGCTGCAGAGCGCAAATCAATGATAACCGAACGAGAGCGTCATGATACAGAGCGTCGCCCGAGCGCGAAAGGGATTCCACATCGGCAACTGACGCCAGTACCGCATGGGACCCTGTTGACTTCGAGCGCCGCCAGTCCACATATTGGAAAGGAGACGATTTAACTCCTGCGCCTCTTTAGCCGTTGCGGGGACCGATGGATATTTCGATTTGCGTTCTGACGCACCATCAGCCTGAGCTGTTGCCGCGGTGCCTCGCCTGCTGCCTGGCGGAGATCGAGCGGGCCGGCGTGGCGGGCGAGGTGATCCTCATTGACAATGCTTCGACGGACGGGAGCCCTCAGAGCGCGGCGGCCCTGTTTCCCGGAGTCAGGATCATCCGCAACGAGCAGAATCTGAGCTTCTCGGCGGCCAACAATGAGGCCATCCGCGCGAGCCGGGGGCGTTCGGTGCTGATCCTGAATGACGATGCCCTGCTTCAGGAGGGGTCGCTCGGCCTCATGGTGCGGAAGCTCGACGGTGATCCCGCCATCGGCGCCCTCGCGCCCAAGCTGCTGAACGTGGACGGCTCGCCGCAATGGGAGTACGACAACCGGCGATTCCCGCATCTGCGCCACATTGTCTGCGAGGTCCTCGGGCTCGACCGGTTGATGCTCAAGACCTCCGTCACCCGGAGCCTCTTCACGCTCTCCAAAGACCCGAACCAGGGCGGGGAAGCGGAGCACCTGGCCGGGGCCTGCCTGCTGGTGCGGCGTGAAGTGCTCGACCGGGTCGGGATGTTCGATGAAGGCTTTCCACTCTGGTTCGAGGACACGGACTTGTGTTATCGAATCAAGGAGGCCGGCTGGGGACTCTTTTATCTCGAAGAGGCGCGCGTGATTCACTATGGCACGGCCACCACCAGCGGCCTGGCGTTTTCGAGGAGGGTGAGCCTTTACACGAAATCCCTCACCCGCTATTTCGCGAAGCATTCGGGTTTTCTGACCTGCCTGTTGCTGCGGCTGATCCTGTTCCTGACCATCGCTTTGAAGACGGTGAAGGCCGCGCTCGGTCACCTGCTGCGGCCCGGTTCGAGCCAGGCGGAATATCGCGACGTCATGGCAGGGTCGTTGAAGGCGCTGCGCGTTGTTTTGCTGGAGTGGAACTGATCGTGGAACTGATCAGGGGACAGCGCCGCATGCGGGTAGCTTTTCCACAGGATAAACCTATGAGCTTATTGGGTGAAATAAGTATTCTCAGCGATCCTGGCCGTACCCACGACCCTACCGATGGGTGCCATAATCCAGTTTGGGGTCGCCGGTGCTGGCGTCGCTTGCCAATGTGGAATCCATTTCTCGCACCGTGATTCCCGCGAAGGCGGGAATCCACTCTTGACAATCATGACTCGATCTCTCAATCGCGCAATGACTGAATCGTGCTTCGAGAATTCGCGCGTTCTCCGGGCTAGGGGCAGGTTCGAAACCTCCCCGGTTACGATTTCATCCGCGATCCTGCAAAAAGCCGAAAAAAAAGAATCTAAAATTTTGCAAAACGAAGCCACTAAGCCTAATGGAATCAACAAATCGACCTGAAAAAAGGGTCAAAACGAAGCCAAACGAAGCCACTGCTGCTCGTACTAAGTCCTTTAGAATAGCATCAGCTGCAGGCGAGTGGCTCTGTTTTCATCAAACGAAGCCACCGATCGACGACCGCTCGCTCCGCAAACTTTAATCGATAGCGGGAAGCGCGGCGGACTGTAAAGCGGAGGAGAGAGAGGAAGCTTGGCGAATCAGAAGATCGGACGCGACCGGCCGTGGCTCTTTCACTATCCGGTCGAGACGCGTTATGAGGCCGGCCCGTGGCTGCCGCGCTGGGTCGCGAGGATGGAAGGCAATCAATTCCTCCTGCGCTTTCTCTCGTATTTTCGCGCCACCGACCGGCCGGCGCTGGTGCGTTGGCGGCATTCGGTCAACGAGAGAATGGTGGAAGTGCCCTTCGTGCTGCGCAGCCTGGAGGAGAGCGACGAGCGCATTCTGGACGTCGGCTGCTCGCAGAGCATTCTGCCGCTGGAACTCGCGCATCTCGGCTTCCGCGTCTGGGGGATCGATCAGCGCAGCTACCCGGTGCGGCATCCGAACTTCGCGTTCGTGCGCTGTGATGTCTGCCAGCTCAGTTTCCCGGCGTCGTTCTTTGACACCGTGATCTGCCTCTCAACGCTCGAGCACGTTGGCCTCGGATTTTACGGCGACACCCGGCATGAGCGGGGAGACTTGGCGGCCATCCGCGAACTCAGCCGGGTTCTCAAGCCCGGCGGCAAGCTGATTCTCACCACCCCCTACGGCCGGCGCGGCGAGGGCTGGCAGCGCGTTTACGATTCCGCCGGCATTGCGGAACTTCTGGCCGGACTCAGAATCGAGAAGGCCCGGTATTGCGTGCAGGCGGGCGATGTCTGGCAGGAGACGGACGAGCGCAGCCTGCGCGAGATCGATTCCACGGACGAAACGCGGGCGGTGATCCTGATCGTGGCCCGCAAGCCTTAATGATCCCCGGAAAACGATGAGGGCACGCCTCAACGCCCCGGCGATCCGGGACCAATCATAGATAGCCTATACAAATAGCCTCATTTGTGAATCATGCGGCCGGAGCGGAACCGGGGGACGTCTTCCGGCGTTCGGCAAGATAGCGCTCAAGGCCGTCGTGCCAGGGCGCGAGGTTGTCGAGACCGAGCGCTTCCAGCCTGCGATTGCGCAAGACCGAGTAGAGCGGACGCCGCGCCGGGGCGCCGAAGGCCTCGGAGGTGGTCGGAAGAAGGTCAGCCCGCACGCCCTCGAGCTCGAAGATCGCCCGCGCGAACTCGAACCACGAGCACGACCCGTGCGCGGTGATGTGGTAGAGGCCGTAAGCCCCGGTCCCGATCAACTCGGTGACTTTGCGGGCAAGCTCGGCGGTGGAGGTGGGCGTCACCACCTGGTCACTGACCACGCGCAAGGTCTTGCCTTGAGCGGCCGCGCGCAGCATGGTCTCCACGAAGTTGCCGCCCTTGGATCGGCTGCCCCCGAGGCCGAACAGTCCGCAGGTGCGAATCACGAAGTGCCTCGGGTGCGTGGCCGCCAGGTATTCGCCCGCCAGCTTGGAGGCGGCATAAACGCTCAATGGGCCCGGACGGTCCGTCTCAACGTAGGGCTCGGTCTGAGCTCCGTCGAAGACGTAGTCCGTGCTGAAGTGGACGAGGGTTGCTCCGGTTCGGCCGCAAGCTTGCGCCAGTCCGCGTACCGCCAGGGTGTTGACCTGAAACGCGCGCTCCGCCTGGGTCTCGCAGTCGTCCACGCGATGAAAGGCCGCCGTATTGATGACCACATCCGGCTGGTGCCGCTCGAACGCCTGGCGCACCGATTCCGGTTCGGTGATCTCAATGTCAGCGTGGGTCAGGGGAACGCAGACGCCGGCGGGAAACGACTTTTGCAAGTCGCCGCCCAACTGTCCGCCGGCCCCGATCAGCATCACTCTCATAGTCCGTCAACGTTGGTCAACGCGAGTCCCCGTATCTGAAGTTGTCGGATTCCGGCGAGGTCAGCCACTCCTCGAGCGTCCGCGCCGATCGATCTTTTTCCGAGAGAATCGCGTTCGCGACCGGCCACTCGATGCCGATGGCGGGATCGTCCCAGCGAATGCCTGACTCCGCGCGGGCGTTATAGATCGCGGTGCACTTATACTGCACGTCCGCATAGTCGGAAAGCACGCAGAATCCGCGCGCGAAACCAGGCGGCGCCCACACCTGCTTCTTGTTTTCCGCGGAGACCTCGATGCCGAACCACTCTCCGAGCGTGGGCGAGGCCTTGCGGATGTCCACCGCCACCAGAAAGGCGCTCCCCGAGGTCACACGCATCAGCTTGCCCATGGGCGGGTCCCACTGAAAGTGCAGACCGCGGACCACGCCGCGTTGGGAGTGCGACTGGTTGTCCTGGAGAAATTCGTGGGGCAGGCCGAGCGCGCGAAAATGGTCGGCGCGGAACGTTTCCATGAAGAAGCCGCGCTGGTCACCGAAGACGTCCGGAGCCAGTACGAGCACGTCGCCGTCCACGTGCCGGGATTCGATCCGGAATGCCACTCTGAGTGTCCTCCTTCAAGGAAACCGGGCGGCTCCGGCGTTTTACAGGGCCGTGAGAAAATCGCGCCGCGTGTAGTGTTTTTCGTAGTAAGCCTGGTATTCGCCGCCGCGCACCCTCGCCATCCAATCCGGGTGCGCGCGATACCAATCCACGGTCCGTTTCAGCCCTTCCTCGAGACCGACGGTGGGCGTCCAACCGAGCTCACCCTGGATTTTTTCGGTGCTGAGCGCATAGCGCCGGTCGTGCCCGGGACGGTCCTTCACGTACTCGATCAGGTCCTCGGAGCGCTCCAGCAGAGCGAGCAGCCTGCGAATGATCTCGAGGTTGGCCACCGGCTGCCCATAGCCGATGTTGTAGACCTCGCCGGGCCGCCCCGCCTCGAGAACCCGGTCGAGCGCGCGGCAGTGATCCTCCACAAAAACCCAATCGCGCTCATTCAAACCATCTCCGTAGACGGGAAGTTTCTTTCCCTCGAGGCCATTGGCGATCATCAGCGGAATCAGCTTTTCGGGGAACTGGTAAGGTCCGTAATTGTTCGAACAGCGGGTGGTCAGCACCGGGTAGCCGTACGTCTGCCAGAAGCTGCGCGCGAGCAAATCGGCCCCGGCCTTGCTGGCAGCGTAGGGGCTGTTGGGCTCGAGCATCGAGCCTTCGTGCGCGAATTCACCGGGCTTCATGCTGCCGTAGACCTCGTCCGTGCCGACATACAAGAACCGGCCCACATGATGCTGGCGGGCCGCGTCCAGAAGCGTGAATGTGCCGAGCACGTTGGTCTGGACGAACTCGCGGCCGCCCGTAATGCTGCGGTCCACGTGGGTCTCAGCGGCGAAGTGCACGATGGCGTCAAAGGACTCCTGAAGGACCTGGTCCACTACCGCCGCGTCCGCGATGTCGCCGCGCACAAAGCGGTAATTCGGCCCGGACTCCAGGCCGGCCAGATTCTCGAGATTCCCTGCGTAGGTGAGCTTGTCCAGATTGAGGATGAAACTATCAGGGCGCGTCTTGAGGAAGTAGTGGATGAAATTCGACCCGATGAATCCGGCTCCGCCAGTAACCAAGAGTCTCAATCTGGTCTGCTCCTTAAGAACGCGGACTGCAGCAAGAACACGAGCCGCAGCCGAGCGGCCCTAAACCTTATTCGCCCCGGTTTCAGCGGCCAGTTGGTTGGCGCGCAGCAGCGACTCAAAGGTTCCGGCATCCGTCCACCAGCCCTCCAGCGTGCTGTGGCTGAGGTGGCCATCCGCGAGGTAGTGGTTGTTCACGTCCGTGATTTCGAGCTCGCCGCGGTCCGACGGCTTGAGCCGCCGGATGTAGTCGAACACCGTGGCATCGTACATGTAGATCCCGATCACGGCGTAGGGGGACTTCGGATCCTTCGGTTTTTCCTCGATGCGAACCACGCGCTCGCCCTCGAAAACGGGCACCCCAAATCGCTGTGGGTCCGGAACCTCTTTCAGAATGATGTGGCCCCCGGCGCATCCGCCTTGTTCGAAAACGGCTCGCGCCCCGATCACATTATTCTCAATAATGTTGTCGCCGAGCACCACACAGATCGGCTGGCCGTCCGCGAAGTGCTCCGAAAGGCGGAGGGCATCGGCGATTCCGCCCTCGCCTTCCTGATAGGTGTAGTTGATGTGCTTCAGACCGAAAGCCTTGCCATTGCCGAGCAGCCGCAGGAAGTCGCCCGCGTTCTGTCCGCCGGTCACGAGCAGAATGTCCGTAATTCCGGCGTTGACCAGCGTCTGAATGGGATGGAACACCATGGGCCGGTCGTAGATCGGCAGCAGATGTTTGTTGGTGACCCGCGTCAAGGGATAGAGCCGCGACCCTGTTCCACCCGCCAGAATAACGCCTTTCATCTCACCTCTTCGCTCGGGAATTTGCTATCGCATCGACGAAGGCAGGATAGCCTTCGGGCCCACGGCGGCAGCGTCTCCGGCGATCATAAGCCGCAGGCGCTCCGCATTGCGAGCGCTGTCCTCGTAGATGCGGCCGAGGCAACGCACATTTCTCGACCGCATTTCGTCCAGGCGCTCCCGCCCCGTTTGGGCCGGGTCGAACAGATCATCGACCGTCAGATAACGGTATCCATACTCCGGAAAATCTCCGATCGCGGGACTGAGCACGATCGGCACCAGACCGTAGTCGATGTACTCGACCATCTTCGTCGGCATCGACACCCGATTGATAAGAATATCATCCCTGAGAACAAATCCGGCGTCGGCCTTGCTATATTCGGCCACGATGTCCTGCGGGGTGCGCGTATCCACCTGCACCCGTCCGTCGAGTCCGAGTTGCGTCACCTTGCGCTTCAGTTCCGGCAGGAATACCGGGGGCACGAAAATGCTCGTATGTACTTCCGGCCGCTGGCTCGCGAGGCGCACCAGGATCTCCAGCATCAAATCGACCTTCTGCCAGCGGTTCACGGTGCCCGCGTAGATCAGGCGCAGCGGCTGCGAGCGGTCGCGCTGGCCCCACGCAGGGCGCTGCGGGCCGCGGAAGTTGGAATTCGGCACGGTCAGGATACGGTCGGGGTCCGCGTACTGCGGGTACTTGCTGACGATATGATTCCCGAGTTTCCGCGTCACCACCACCAGGCCGCAGCCATACCGGACAGCCTGGCGCTCAATCGACCCGAGAGCCTTCGCCAGATAATGATCGCCGAGAAAATCGATTTCCTCCGGCACCACTCCGTGAAGGTCCACGATCAGCTTCGGCCCGACCGCCTTCAGGTGCGGAAAAAGCTTGATGGCGTGCATGCAGGAGTGGACGTAGACCCAGCGAGCCCGCCGCAGCCGCTCGGCGATGATGTGATGATGCAGGAAATAGTTCAGGGTCTCCACCCGCATGTTGCCATGCGACTCGACTCCATGACGAAAGACACGCTTGAACGAGATTTGCAGGTAGAGCCGCGGAACGTCCCGGAACAGGGCGTCGATGGCCGCGATGCGCTGGATCATTCCGGTGGGATCACGAGCCAGATCCGGGGCATCCGCGGCAAACACCAGCGCCGGCTCGAACTGGGAACCGAAGGCCATGGACTGAGGGCTGACTAAGCGAACCGGGGCCTGAGAGGCTCGCGCTTACGATAACGCCTTTATAGTTTAGTGCCGTTGAGTGCGGCCGACAAGCGCGAGTCCGGATAGGAAACGCGCTCTTGACCTTGTGAGTTTGGGCGCAGCCTCAATCTTATTGATTCGCGCCCGCCGCAGGAGGAACTCAGGCCGGTTCAGTGGAGACCGGCCCTGCTCGTAAAGAATCCTAGAGAGCGGATTTGTCGACAATGAAATTCTCGAGCACCAGCAGGTCCATCTCACTCTTGGAAAAAGTGCTGAAGGCGTTGGCGGGCGTTGTCACAATGGGCTCGCCGCGGAGATTGAACGAGGTGTTCAAGATCACCGGCACTCCCGTAGCCTGGCCGAAGCGCCCGATCAGGTTGTAGTAGCGCGGGTTCTCCTCGCGGAACACGGTCTGCAGGCGGCCGGTTCCGTCCACGTGGGTGATGGCCGGCAGGATCTCTTGCTTGTCCTGCTTTACCGGGACAACGTAGAGCATATACCGCGCCGGATAATGTTTTTCGGGATTGGCAAGCTCAAAGTACTCCCCGGCGCGATCCGCCAGCACCGAAGGCGCAAACGGCCGATAGGGCTCCCGGAACTTGATCTTGGCGTTTACGATGTCCTTCATCTCCAGACTGCGAGGATCCGCCAGGATGCTGCGGTTCCCGAGTGCGCGCGGACCCCACTCAAACCGGCCCTGGTACCAGCCAATCACCTTCTCATTCGTCAGGCGATCGACCACGCGATCAAGAAGCTGGTCCTCGTTTTCGTAGACCTCATACGGGATGCGGCTCTTGTCGAGGAATGCCTTGACCTCGCCGGGCGAATATTGCCGGCCCCAGTAAGCGTGGTCCATCCGGAACACCCGGGGCTTGCCGAGGAGCGAATTGTAAGCCCAGAGCGCGGCGCCCAGGGCGCCGCCGCTGTCCCCCGCCGCCGGCTGCACGTAGAGCTCCTCAAAACCCGTCTCGTTCAGGATGCGCGTGTTGGCTACGCTGTTCAGACCCACGCCGCCGGCGATGCAGAGCTTGCTAAGGCCGGTCGTCTTGTGAAGGCTCTTGGCCATTCCGACCAGCAGTTCTTCCGTGACCTTTTGAATGCTGGCGGCGATATCGGCGTAATGCTGATTCTCCCGGCTGAGCTCCGCGTAATTGGAAGGCTTGTCCCCGAAATACTTCGGGAACCCTGTGCCGTCCGTGAAAAAGTGGACCTCGGGCTCGCGCGGCGGACCAAACAGCTCCACGAACTTGCCGTTGAAAGTCTTCTCCGTGGAGTGGTGGAAACAGAAGTAGTCCATGTCCAGCGCGAATGAGCCGTCGCTGTTCTGGCGCACCACCTTCCAGACCTTGTCAACGTAACGGGGCTGGCCGTAAGGCGCCATCCCCATCACCTTATATTCGCCCTCGTTGACCTGGAAACCCAGGAAGGCGGTGAAGGCGCTATAGAGCAGCCCGAGAGAGTGCGGGAAGTCCATCTGCTTGATCAGACGAATGTCATTGCCCTTGCCTATCCCGTAGGTAGCCGTCACCCACTCGCCGACGCCATCCACGGTGAGGATGGCAGCCTCGTTGTAAGGCGAGCACAGGTAGGCGCTGGCAGCGTGCGACAGGTGATGGTCTGAGAACAGGACCTTGTCCTGGCTGACGCCGACTTCACTCTCGATGGTGCTTCCGACCCAGAGCTTGTCGAGCATCCAGGTGATCATCGACTCGCGGAAGACCTTCCAGGATTTCGGGTAGGTCTGCAGCGACGTCATCAGAATGCGGTCGAGCTTGCGGAAAGGCTTCTCGAAGTACACCACATAGTCGAGGTCCTTGCCGTTGATGCCGCCTTCCTCGAGGCAATACTCGATGGCGTGCTTCGGGAACTCGTAGTCGTGTTTGATTCGCGAAAAGCGCTCCTCTTCGGCGGCCGCCACCAATTGACCGTCGCGCAGAAGCACAGCTGCGGCGTCGTGGTAATAACAGGAGATTCCTAAAATGTCCACAGGATCACTGCCTCTTGGCCCACTGCATGTCCATAGCTTCTTCGGGAGAATTGATCCAAACAGCCGGTCGCTTCTTGATGCGGAGAGGGTCCGCAAACAGGCGAGCCAAAACCCCGAAAGGCAGAACAAAAATGGCGTATAGGAGTACGAGAACAACACGGGCCTGGAAGTTTCCAAGCTTCTTGGCAAAGGGCTCGAGAATGCGCCCGATGCCTCTCAACACGGACCAGATACTCTTAAAAAAACCCACAAATCCCCCTTCGAAAGCTCACTCCGAAACCCTTCAGTTCTCAACCTCTGAGCCCGCTCACTCCGCCTCAGGCACTCCTTGGGGAAGCGCGGGATGGGAAGCGCGGACGTTCGGGCCACTTCCACGCTACTTTGCCGCGTTGAATGGCTTTCCGGTCTTTTGCCGGAGTCTCGGTTAGATCCTTAGAACCGTCCGCTAAACGAGTTGCCGGCAGATGGCTAAAACAGCGTATAGATGAAGGGCGCAATCACCGAGCTCTGTGCCAGGATCATAAACACACCCAGGCCCAGCAACACCACGATCATGGGGACCAGCCACCAGCGCTTGCCTCGCCAGAAGAATCCCAACAACTGCCCGGCAATTCCAAGCCTGCTCTTCGCCGTGTGGAGAAAACCCATAACCCCTCCCTGAGATTTCAGACCGGAGTTCGTGCGACCACCCGAACCGGTCTCGGTGTACAATCTGACCGCGCACTCGGCGGAGGCCGCCGGAGCAAATCCGATCAGACTGACTTCATATCTGAGTTGAATACTCTACCATATCGGGTGCTGTTTGTATACTCGTACTGCCTTAGTGAATACACCGTTTTGGCACATCGCCGGGCGACATGAGGCCCGACGCGGGCAGCCCGTCGATATCAGACGCACTCCGCGTTCCGCCTCAAGGCTTCACCACTAGAAAGTTTCCAAGCACCAGCGCGTCGATTCCCGAACAGTAGAAGCTCCGGATGGCATCACGCGGATCGCAAACCAGGGGCTCGCCGAACAGGTTAAACGAGGTATTCACCAGCACCGGTGCAGGAGAGCTTTCGCCGAATCTCCGCAGCAGGCTCCAGAACCGCGGGTTCACCTGCCTCTCCACGATGTGGACCCGGGCTGCTCCGCCGTTGAAGCAGAAGCGTTCCAATTCCCGCGGGCCGCTCCGCAGATTCCCGATCGACGACATGAAGCGGCAGTTCGAGGTGCAATCAAACAGGCGCTCCGCGTCCTCGACGGGGACTGAAAGACCGAAAGGGTGAAAATCCTCGCGGCGCTTGACGTACCGGTTCAAGTTCTCGGTGACAAAAGGCGAGAACGGCGAGGCCACGATGCTGCGATTACCAAGCGCGCGGTGCCCGAACTCCAATCGACCCTGACACCAGGCCACGATCTTGTCATCCTGGAGCAATCGAACCGTCTCCTCAAGCAATTGCCTTTCGCTCGGCAGGTAACGATAGATGGTCTTGCAGTTGTCGAGCACCGCCTTGATCTCCTCTTCTTCGAGGCGGGGTCCGAGGTACAGGTGCGTCAGCGCCTGCCTGGCGAGATCGGGCTTGAGCCGGCGTCGCGCGAGGTATGCTGCGCCCAGAGCGCAACCCGGGTTCCCGGCCACCGGCTGAACGAAAACGCGCTCGAATCCGGTTCGCTTCTCAAGCGAACGCGCCAGCATGACGTTCAGGAAGAGTCCACCTGCCACGGCGAGGTTCGTGGTGCCTGTCTTGAGGCGCCAGGCCTCGGCCAGTTCCGTCACCGTTTCTTCCACAAACTCCTGGGCGCTGCGGGCGATATCAGCCCGGAGGCGTCCCTGGTGGGCGGCATCGGGTTCGGCGATGCCCAACTCGCGGGTGATCTCGGGCGCAAAGATCGCGCGGCCGGCCGGACCGGTGGTCACGAACTGCAGATTGAGCGCGGGAATGCCGTCAGGACCGCGTGAAAACAGTTTGCGAAAAACGGGCACAAAGCCGGGCGAGCCCTCTTTGCTCATCCATTGCACTTTGTGTTCATCGCGCCCCGGGCGGAAGCCGAGCAGTTCGGTCACACGCGAATAGAACCAGCCGAGAGAACTCGGAAAGCGCATGGGCCGGAGCGCCTTGAGCCGCGCACCCTCGCCGATCGCCAGGAGACCTGACCACATGTCTCCGCACTGATCGAGCGTCAAGACGAGAGCGCGATCAAAATCGGAAGGATAGAAGGCGCTGGCAGCGTGGCAAAGGTGGTGTTCGAAGTTGACCACGGGAACAGCCGAGCCGGCGACGGCTCGAAACATGCGCAATTGCTCCAGCTTCCAGAAGAGATCGTCTTGCGATCCGCGGACGCCCCTGCCGCCGCTGGCAGGCTCGGCAAAGGCATTCCACTGACCGCCTTCGTCTCTCAGCCAGGCGCGCTTGGGGCGGCAGGCGACGCCGACGAGCGATAGCGAAGAGATCCGTACCTTAGCCTCGGCCAGGCAGCGATCGATCGCCATCTGTGGAATACCGGAAGCCGGCGTCCGGCTCAGCTTTTCCTCTTCGAGGGCCGCAATCGGCCCTTCGGCGCCGAGTAGTGCCGCGGCCGTGTCGTGTTCGAGGTCGGAAATACCCAGTACCAGCATAGCTTTCAGGAAATTCAGGGGTGGCCCGCCGCACGGCCTGTCGCGCTGAAAGCGCGCCAACCGCAGGTCTCACCACCCTTCACGCCGGGATTGGCAAGGTCCGATCGAGCGGGCCTTGCGGCCGAAGGATGCGAGATTCACTCGAGGCCGGCGCTGCTACGGCGAACCTGCGGGAGCCGCCATCACCCCGGGCAGCGATTGCGCGAGCGCCGCCGCCACGCGCTCCGTGCCGCGTTCGTTCATGTGCGCGTGATCGATGAAGAAGGGGCTGATGTCGAAACTGTCCGGCTCACCGGCCGCGAGAGCGTCCTTGCTGCGCAGGAGCGGGATGCCATTCTTCTGCGCGTACTCGGCGAACTGTACCTGAAGCAGCCCCTGGTCGTCGTACTTGTGCGTCCGGCCGTCGAATCCGGCGAAGAGCAGGAACACGGGCTGGACGTTGTGAGCGCGCAGGTCGGACACAAAGCGGTCGAGAAACTGATTGTAGAGCGAGGTGGCTTCGGTCTCGGAGAGCTTGGTGAAGTTCGTGCCGGGAACCAGCTTTCCTTTGATGCGATCGTAGTAGTGCCGCGCCCAGTTCTCTACCACCAGGGTGTAAAGCGCAATGCTGCGAAGCTGGTTCTTCTGCTTCACCCGTGCGGCAAACTGGGCCTTGGCCGCCTCATCGTTGCCGAAGGACAGCATCCCGATCCCGCCCTCGTTAAAGCTGTATCCCACGATGACGACCTTCGGACGGATCCCAAGGTCCCACAGGTAGAGAAATTTCGCATCCTCAAGAGCGATCGGGTAGGCGTCTACGCCGCCATTGAGCACCGCATAGCGGCCCGGGGAGCTCTGGTCGAAGTCCTTCTGAAGGTCGGCCGCATAGGTGTGATTGTCATCCACGCCGTAGCCGTAGGTCACCGAATCGCCAAGGCACAGAATGGTGGGGTTGCCTTCCTGCAGGGCGCTCGCAGGCACCGGCCATCCACGCAGGCCATAGCTGTCGATGCTGGACGGCGTCAGCGTGATCTTCTCCATGTACTTCTGATTGGGAATCGGGGTGAACAACAGGTTGCCGTGCCGCTCGTATATCAAGGCCCGGTGATAGCTGCGCATGCGGAGTGCAAACTCGACCACACCGAGAGCCAGCAAGATGAGGACGATCGAACGCACGTAAGGAGAAAAGAAAATCCGGCCGGCGGGCTTCTTCACCGAGGGATCCTCGGACAACGAGCGCGCGACGTAGGGAATATAGCCGAAAGTCTTGTCGAGGGTTACGATGGCGTAGCCGATGTACACGAGCGCCAGCAGCGGAACGATATTGAGCCAGTCGTACTGGATTCCCGGGATCCATTCCCGGCTGAAGATCACGAGCAGCAGCGCCACGACGAAAAGCACGCTGCGGAGCTTCCCGTGCCGCTCTGTGGTCGGAGTGCTCGCTGTCAGTATTTCGGCCATCGATCGTTAAGCCTCCCGAGATCAGATTCGCCGTGCGCGGGGTTGCGGCGCAGGGCGAGAGCCAGTGTCAGTCCGTTGGAAAACAGAGATTCGGCCGCCTATCCGTAAAGCAGCTCCTGTTGCGGTGACGTACCGTCGGTTGAAGGACGGGAAATGTGGATCATCTGCAGAGCCAGGAGCGTGAGATAGGCCGGATTCAGAAAAATATAGCGCCGCCACAAACGCTTGGGTTCCGCCCCGAGCCGGAACAGCCATTCGAGGCCCCGGTCTTGCATCCACTTCGGCGCTTGCGGAACTTCGCCAGCAAAAAACGGAAAGGCCGCTCCCACCGCCAGCACGGGCATGGAAAGCTCGTCCCGAAACTCGTAAGCCCACACTTCCTGCCGGGGACAACCCAGGCCCGCGAAAGTAATCGTGGCGCCCGAGCTCCGGATGCGCTGCACCAACTCCGCCTTCTCGGCGGCATTCAAACGCCGGAATCGCGAAGGCTCCATCCCGGCAATGATCAGGGCGGGGAAACGCTCCAACAGGAATTTCCTCATTCTCGCAAGCACATCCGGCGTGCTCCCATAAAAATAAACCGGCAGCCCTTCCTCCGCCGCGCGACGGCAGACCTTCAGCGTCAGGTTGGGGCCGTAGACGCGGTCCGGCAGCGCCGTAGCGTACATCAGATTCAAGGCCCAGCGCACCGGATGGCCGTCCGGGACCAGCAGATCAAAATGGTTGAGCCGGTACTTTTGCTCGCGGTCGCTGACCCCGGTCATCAGGCCATGAACCGCCAGGGCCGAGATGGCCGCTCCGCGCCGATCCTGCGCCGCCCGGATCACAAAATCGACGGCGGCTTCGTAGTCGACCGCGCTCATCAAGATGCCGAGCACGTTCCGTTTGCCTTTGTCGATCATGCCGCAGCCCAGCGTTCCCGGTTCAGCTCGTAAATCTCTTCCAGAATCCCGGGGACGTCGTATTCCAGCTTCCAGTCCGGGTAGTGCGACTGGAACCGTGCCAGATCGCCGATCCACCAGATGTGATCGCCCACCCGGTTCTCGTCCACATACTTCCAGTTCAGTTTGCGCCCGGAGATCTTCTCGCAGAGGTCAATCGCCTCGAGCATCGAGCAATTGCTGAAGCGTCCGCCGCCCATATTGTAAACCTCGCCTGGGCGCGGATTTTTTGCGAATTCGTGGAAGGCGCGGATGAGGTCGGCGCTGTGGATATTATCGCGCACCTGCTTGCGCTTATATCCGAAGATGGTGTAGGGCGTGCCGGTGACAGCGCACTTCATGAGGTAAGCCAGGAACCCGTGCAGCTGGGTGCCGGAGTGATTGGGACCGGTCAGACAGCCGCCGCGGAAGCAACCGGTCCGCATGCCGAAATAACGGCCGTATTCCTGAACCAGGATGTCGGCCGCCACCTTGGAAGCTCCGAACAGGCTGTGCAGACATTGATCGATCGACATGGTTTCGGGAATGCCCTGACGATACTCGTGGTTGGGTTCAATCTCCCACCGGGTCTCGAGCTCTACCAGCGGCAGGCGATTCGGGGTATCGCCGTAAACCTTGTTGGTGGACATGAAGATGAACGCCGCCTCAGGCACGAACTTGCGTGTCGCCTCGAGCAGAACCGAAGTGCCGTTGGCATTCACGGTAAAATCCACCAGCGGGGCGCGCGCGGCCCAATCGTGCGAGGGTTGGGCGGCGGTGTGGACGACAAGGGTGATCGCCTTCCCGTAGCGTTCGAAGACGCGGTTGACCTCAGCTTCATTGCGGATGTCGGCCGGGTAATGGGTGTAGCCGCGTACGTTGCGCACCAGTCGGTCACGAACCCAGTCCGTGGAAGCCTCCGGACCGAAGAACTCCGCCCGCATGCCGTTGTCAATCCCGGCCACGTCCATGCCCAGACCGGCAAAGTAGGTGACAGCTTCCGAACCTACCAAACCCGCCGAGCCCGTAATCACGGCGACACTCATAGTTGAGCCATTCCTCGAAAATTGAACTGGCGGCCGCGGGGCGCGTCAGCCGGCAGCCACGGCACCGCGTTTGCGGGTAATCGCCCAGTTATAGATCTCCATCAGGAGTGGGTGATTCCTCTCCGCCGTATACTTTGTCTCAAACTCGCGCCTCGCCTCGCCGCCCATCCGGCGCATCTCGTCGGGACGTTGCCACGCCCAAGCCACCCGCGCCGCCAATGCCTCTGCGTCCCCAGGCGGGAAATGGAGTCCAGTGCGATGGTCTTCGACAATCTCTTCCATCGCTCCCATGCGCGAGCAGATCACGGGGGTGCCGCAGGCGAAGGCCTCGCAGATCGTTACCGGAAACCCCTCGTACCACTCACTCGGAAACACCAGAAATCGCGCCCCTTGAAGCAACGCCAGGGTCTCCTCGCGCGGCATCTGGCCGAGAAACTCGACGTGACCGAGCCCGTAGGTCCGGGCCTGCTCCTGCAGGGCCTGCTGCTCGGGCCCGCTGCCGGCAATCTTCAGCGGCACCGGCTGATCGAGCTTTCCCCACGCCTCCAACATGGTAGCGGCGCGCTTTTCCGGTGACAATCGTCCGACAAACATTGCATAGTCACGGGTGGCGCCGCCCTCCCCCGGGTCGGGATCGACAAAATTCGGCTTGACCATCACCCGGTCCGCCGGAAGCCCGCCCTCGATCAGCTTGCGCCGGCCGAAGGGCGTCACGGCGATGAATCCATCCACATTGCCGGGCCAGGTCTTGAGCACCCGGTTGACCTTGATCATCGCGGCCACTACCGTCGTGTCCCGCCGCGAGCCGTGATAGCAGCCGTGCCGGATTCCCTCCCAGAGGCTGTGCTCCAGGCAGTCCTCGCAAACCTTGCCGTCGCGAAAGAAAACCGCCACCGGACAAAAGAGCCGGTAGTTCTGAAGGGTCTGCACCACCGGCACACCGAGCTCCTGGCAAGCCGAGAAAATCGAGGTCGAGATCGTGAAAAAAGTGTTGTGGACGTGAACCAGGTCCGGGCGCTCATCCTGAAGCAGCGTGCGGAACTCCCGGCCGCTCTTCGCGTTCCAAATAATGTCGAGCGGCGCGCGGAGGTGTGCCCAGGCGCCTGCCTTCTCGATCTCCTTATTGCTCCGTTGGTAGGCAACGACCGCGTGACCGAACCTCGTCAGTAAGCGGCATTCCTGCTCAAAGGTGGCGTCCTCTCCCCCCCGCTGCTGGTAGTAGTTGTGGACAACCAGAACCTTCACAATTTCCCTTGCTGGAGCGCCGGAGCGCGGAGCCCTCGCTCAGACTCCGACTCGCTCTTCTGCTGGGGATCCGGATGAGAACCCGCGCTTCGCAGACAAGTTGAGCTTTGGTCGGCCGACCGGGGTCGCTGGACCGCGCGCTCCCCCGGGGACTAACGCCGGAAGAAAAGCTTCGGAAGCTGGCCGGGGAGATATCGCGAGCGTCGCCTGAGATACTCGGCGTAGCCGATAGGAACAAAGAAGCTCAGGGGCGCATGCCAGCTCAGTTCTGTCATGAAGAACATCCGGATGGTCAAAACGCTCAAGACGCCAATCGCCTCGAGACACAGATCAGCATCCAAGCCGTCGGCGTTCTTGTTGCGAATGTACCGGACCAGGATCCACCAGGTCCAGACCATCACGACCACGACAGGGATGATCCCCCAGATTCCAGTGCCCACGATGATTTCAACCCAGTCACTGTGCATCGAGGCGGTCATCTTGTGACCTAACCTCGCCAGTACGCCAAAGCGCCCGGCGGCCCAGGCGCCGAGGCCCGTCAGCGCATTGTCGGTAAACTTTTCCCAGGCCACCGACCACCAGCTCAAGCGTGAACTGAGCGAAGTCAACTGCGCGGTGCTCTGTCCGCGCTTCAGGTATTCCCAAGCCAGCGTGCCCATCCCGCTCAGCACGAAGGTGACCGCGCCCGCGATGACAATGAGCGCGCCCTGCAAAACCCGGCGTGAGAACAGGAAGATGCAGAAGACGGCGAGCGCAAAGCCCATGATGGCCGAGCGGCATTGGGCGAACAACATCGTGGCGCACCCAAAACCGAATAACGCCAGGTACCACACCAGGTTCTTCCGTTGGCGCGTACACGGCAGCAGGCGGGCCAAAGCCACCGACGCGATCACCGCGCCATATTGTCCGATATCGTTCGAGGCCACGTCCGGGAATATGCCTTGCAACTGGACGCCGATCAGACCGATGCCCTGCTCGCCGTATTCGAAGTGGTTGCTGAGCGCGCTACCTGGATCGACCGGAACCCAAAACCAGACACAGCACAACAGGGCCCCGTAGAGCACCCACGTCCATTCAAACCAGGACTTCATCTCCTCGCTGTTCTTGATGACCAGAACGATCACAGCCAGGGTCGCGACATCAACCGAGTACTCGCAGGCCTTGTAGAGCGTCCATTCCCAGTAGACGGACCAAAGCGTGGAGAGCATGCAAACCATCGTGAACCAGGTCAGCACGCCCGGGATGCCTGTAATCAGGGAATTGAGCCAGTTGAGACGGCGCATCACGAGCTGCACGAGGAAGAGCGCACCCACGCCGCCCACCATCAGGATGCGAAAGCTCGCAGCCGAATCGACGGGGTTCGTGTAGGCCTCGCTCGAACTGCGCTTGCGGAAGATCAGCGCGCTGGCAAAGAGCATAAGCCAGACCAGATGCCACCACTTCAGCTCTTTTAAAAGCCTCAGGCCGCAAAAAATCCCTTCCCAAACCGCGACCGCCATAAAAATCGTGAGGGGAACGCCGCTCACGAACACGGCTATCAGAATCCATTCCCTGTAGCGGTGGTAGTGCTTCGCCACCATCTCCGAAACCAAGTCGGAAACGAGCATCGCCAGCAGCCCGAGCACAACAAAACCGGCGATGGCCAGTATTTTTCCCCATCGTTCGTTATTAGGACGAGGGATCGCTCCGTTGCCGAAGCCTCCCAGAACTACACCGTTCTCAGCCAAGCCGTACTCCCTCTTTCCTGACCGCCGTAGTCCTGCCAGCGGATCTGCCGGAAACTTGTCTCATCGCTGCCTCACATTGCTGAGCAGCTCACCGGCCGCGACGGGCCCTGTTTCAAGTGTGTAACCCATGCGCACCAAGCCGGCCCCCGCCCGGCGCTCGATCAGCTGCGCCTGCGACTCGGTGAGGCGCGCTCGCCAGCCGCCTGTCGATCCGCTGCGGATGAACCGCTTCTGGTCGGCGCGCTCGCGGCTGTAGGCGCTGGTTTGCGGTGCGAGATCTTCCTTCTCCTTCATCCGTTGCAGGTTGTTATTGGCGATCGCCTCGCGGATCGCCATGCGATCCCGGCTGACGCCCAGGAAGTCCAGAATCTCGCTTAAGGTGTCTTCCGTGTGAGCCTTCATCTCCTCGAATTTGACTACGAGGAGGCGGTCGTCTGCCGCCAGGGAAGAATCAAGCCACGACGCTACGTGGTCTTGCCAGGAGCCGTAGCCGTTTACGCGGCCCCTCAAGAATAGCATTACGAAGGCCTCGAAATCCTCGGAAATCCGCTCGTTGGCACTTTCGTACTCGAACTCGGAAATCACCACGTCACGCGCGTCGCGGACCAGGTAGACCGCCTTGCGATACTCGCTTCGGTAAGCTTCGTGGGTCTTGATCAGGCGGCCTCCGCCCGCGAGCAGGGGCGGGCAAGACTGCTGGCCGCCGACGTCCGGAATCATCTGATTCACACTGTCGAAGCCGGCCGCATCATCGCGCGTAAGGAGTTCGAGCAATAGAAAGCGAAGCCAGGTGCTTCCTGACCTTGGGTACGAAGCAACAAAGGCGTCGGTGGGCTTCAGGCCGCGATGGCGATAGCCGACCACCGGAACCCGCAAAGCCGTTCTGGACGCCTTTCGGCGAAGCACACGCAGAAGAGACATCTAAACTTTCCGCTTCCTTTTTCAGCCGGCTCCCCGCCGACCGAACCGCTGGGGTCAATACCGCCACCAACTGCACAGATATGCAACAAATCCACCCACCTGGCGGCGGATGCGGCGCAGAGTGCCGGGCGGCTGTGGCGCCTTGCGCCGCCTCGGCGCCGGGAAGGGCTTGGCGGCCGGGTATTCCCGATGCGATGTGCCTGCCATGAAGGACTCCTCTTCGCCTGCCACTACAACTCAGCCCGCGAGCACGGGGCTGCGCTCCGCCGAAACGGCCGCCGCCAGCGGATAGCCCATGCGGCGGAAAGCGTCTCCCGCGGACGCATCGATCATCTGCAACTGTTCGTCGGTCAACTTCTCCCGCCAGCCGCCCACCGACCCTTTGCGGACAAACCGGCCCTCATCGCCGCCTTTGGCCTGGTGGAGCGTCTTCGACTGCGTTTCCTTCTCGCGCATCCGCTCAAGCGTGTTGTTGGCAATCGCCGAACGGATGACCTCGGGCCGAACCGGAACTCCAAAGAAGTCCAGCATGCGACTGATGGCCGATCCCATGTCTTTTCGCAGGTCCTCGAACTTCAGGAGCAGCAGGTCGCCCCGGTGCGGCAGAGGCGATTCCAGCCAGGAGTCGATGTGCTTCTGCCAGGCGCCAAAGCCGCTGATCTTGCCTTGCAGGAACTTCGAGAGGTATTCGTCAAACTCGTCGTACAGAATGCCCAATTCCTTCTCCCGCGAATACTGGGAGAAGATCACGTCGCGCATGTCCCGAACGAGGTAGACCGCCCTGCCATACTCGCGGCGGTAGGGCTCGTGCGTCTTGATCAGACGCCCCTCGCCCGGAAGCAGTGGACGGGCCAGCCACTGAATGCCATTCTCGGGGATGCCACGGTTGACGTTGTCAAAGCTGGAGGTTTCTCCCGCCAGGATCTCGTACAGCACGAAACGTGTCCACGTGCTGCCGGACCGCGGATACGACGCGAGGAAAATGTCGCTGGTATCCAGCCCGCGGTTGCGCAACCAGATCAGCGGGGCGCGGAACCGCGTGCGCGCCGCTTTGTGACGGAACCTCTTGAAGGCTACGCTCATGTGATAGTCTCCACGACTGAAGAGGACGACCCGACCTTTCCTCTCGACGAGCACTTCGGCGATTCGATCCCCTTGCCACGTGGAACCCCTGCGTTTCGCGATCCCGCTCCGGTCCACGCGCGGTCGCCTGCCGCTGTTTCCGAGCCCCCCTTAGCGTCTGGCGAGAGGGACATATTATACGCAATTGGGGCCTGTCTCGCCAATGGTTTTTACTGCTTTTGCAACACTTACTTAACTATATATTACACGGCCCGTTGGCTTTGCGCGGTGACCCGTTAAAACCGCCGCATTGAACGCGTAGCGTCAAGCAGCCCGAGTCTTCAGTCTCGCCCGCAACCCTCGCGTCCGGCGATTAGGATTTGAAATCCATCATGACCGGCGACGGGCCGTCAAATCGGCAAGACCAGCCGGACTGAGGCAAGGAGTTAGGCCGCGCCCGAACCGCGGAGCACTGCGGGAATTGTCTGGGCCAGGATCTTGAAGTCGAGCCAGAGCGACCACTTGTCAATGTATTGCATATCGAGCTCCATCCATTGCTCAAACTGAATCGAGCTTCTGCCGGTAACCTGCCACAGGCAAGTGATTCCCGGACGAACGCTGAATCGCCGGCGCTGCCAATCTTTATCGAAACCCTGGTAGTCCCGCACCGGCAGGGGGCGGGGACCCACCAGGCTCATCTCACCCTTGAGGACATTAATGAGCTGCGGAAGTTCATCGATACTTGTTTTTCGAAGGAATTTTCCCACCGCCGTGATGCGCGGATCGTCTTTGATCTTGAAGACGGGGCCGCTGACTTCGTTCAAGTGCTCGAGCGCCGCAAGCTTTGCCTCTGCGTCCGGCACCATGGTTCGGAACTTGAACAGCGAGAATTTCCGCTTGTTGAGGCCCATACGCTTCTGAACGAAGAACACCGGGCCTTCGGACCCGGCCTTGATGAGGATAGCCACCACGACGAAGAGGGGCGCCAGGAGAAGCAGGACCGCCAGTGACACCGTAAAGTCGATCAGGCGCTTCATGATCATGGGCCAGCCGTCGGGCGTTCCGGTGTAAAGCGTGATCAGGGCGGACCCCTCGAACTCCTCCGCCCTGGAACGGGCCATCTTCATGTCGAAGAGCGCTGAAGGGAACCGCATGATGATGCCCTGCTCCTCGCAAAGCGAGGCGATCCGCGAGGCGTGAAAGTAATAGGACCGGATGGGCAGGGCCATGGCAACCTCATCCACGACGGTGTGCCGGATGAAGTTAGGAAGATCGTCCAGACTGCAGACCACGTCATAGCCCGCCTTGTGGACCTCGTCGATGCCCTCCCAAGGGTCGTCGGCAAAGCCGATCACGCGGTAACCGAGCTCCGGAGTGGCCTCCGCTTTGCGAGCGAACTCCAGCGCCCGCGCGTTCGTTCCCACCACCAGCACCAGCCTCAGGTTCCGGCCCCGCACCCGAACCTGCTTGAGCGTATAGCGCAGCGTGAGGCGGCTGATCACGACCAGGGTCGTGCTGACCGCCCAGAAGACCGTCAGGAAGACCGGCGTCACCATGCTGATGTGAAACAGCAGCGCCGCCACCAGCATCAGACCACTGGCGAGCGAGGTGGCCTTGATCACATTCTTCATTTCGGCGCGCGGGTTGTCGAGACGGTGCGAAAGGTAGAGACCGAAGGAAGAGAACGTGACGTGCCAGACCGTCAGCAGGGCGAGAAAAATCAGGAAGTCGTTCACCCGGATGCGCATGGAGAGGAACGACGTGATCGAAGCCGCGTCCGTATCGTAGAGCACCGGCAGGGTGGCGAGGCCGAAGGCCAGCACCATGAGCACCACGTCAAAGAGCTTGAACGCGGTCAGAAGAGCTTGTCGTCGCGGATGGCTCACGGGTGAACCCTTTCCACAACCGCACAATCACAGGGCCGGCTGCGCAACCAGCACCCCGGTGTCGCGCAGTTTGGTCCTGAAGTACGAGACCGCCTTCGCCAGGCCCTCGTTCAGGCTGACTTTGGGCGTCCAGCCGAGCAGCGTTTGGGCCTTGGTGATGTCGGGGCGCCGCTGCATCGGGTCGTCAACCGGCAGAGGCTCGAAGACCACCGTGCTGGAACTGCCGGTTTGCTCGATGACTTTTCGCGCCAGTTCCAGAATCGTTACCTCTTCCGGATTGCCCAGGTTGATGGGGCCGGTCTGGTCTGAGACCAGAAGCCGGTAAAGGCCATCCACCAGGTCACTGACGTAGCAACAGCTCCGCGTCTGGCGGCCATCGCCGTAAACGGTGATTGGACGCCCCTCAAGCGCCTGGGGGATGAAATTCGGCAGCACGCGGCCGTCATCGAGGCGCATGCGCTCGCCGTAGGTATTGAAGATCCGCGCGATCCGGACCCTTACGCCGTGCTGGCGGTGGTAGGCCATGGTAATCGCCTCCGCAAACCGCTTTGCTTCGTCGTAGCAACTGCGCGGGCCGATGGGATTGACGTGCCCCCAGTAGGCTTCCGGCTGGGGATTGATCTCAGGATCGCCGTAGACTTCCGAGGTCGAAGCCAGCAGGAACGCGCTCTGATACGCCTTGGCGACCCCCAGAGCGTGATAGGTCCCGAGACCCCCGACCTTCAAAGTATGGATGGGATGGCGCGCGTAGTCCTTGGGGCTGGCGGGGGAAGCCAGATGCAAAACATAATCGAGGTGATTGCCGGGGTCTAATCGGCCGTCTGTCCGGCTGCGCAACTGAGGAAGGTCGATCGGCCGTGTGACATCGTGCTCGACAAAAACGAAGCGAGGATGATCCGCCAGTTGGCTGACGTTCTCGCGCCGGCCCGTCAGCAGGTTGTCAATGCAGATGACCTCGTGCCCTTCCGCAATCAGCCGCTCGCAGAGGTGCGATCCGACAAAACCCGCGCCCCCCGCGACCAGGCTCCGCAAGGGTCTCTTTCCGGAATTTGGGAACTCCGCCATCATCGGGGCGCCTCCGCCGCTCCTCGGCTCGGATCGAATTACTTCGCGCTCGTGGCCACCGCAGCCGGTTGCCGGCTGCCACGGCCCATGCTGAAGTATTCGAAACCAGCTTCCTGCATCGCAGCCGGATCCAGGAGATTGCGTCCGTCAACAAGAACGGGCACCTCCATGGACTGCTGCACTTTCTTCCAATTAAGCTTCCGAAACTCGTCCCACTCCGTCGTGATCACGACGGCATGCGCGCCGCTCGCCGCCTCGTAGGCGGAACGGCAGTAGTCCACCCGTCCCGGCGCTTCCGGGTACACCTGTTGCGCGTTCGGCATTGCCTCGGGATCGTAGAGGCGTACCGCAGCCCCTTCCTTCAGCAATTCCTCCACAACGCGCAAGGCCGGCGATTCCCGGATATCGTCCGTAAGAGGCTTGAAAGCGAGCCCAAGGACCGCGACCGTCTTGCCCCGCATCACCCAGAGGGCGTGGCGGAGCTTGTCCATAAAGACCTCGATACGCCGCAGGTTGACCTCTTCTACTGCGCGCAGTACGCCGCAGGGCGCGCCGTGCTCCTCGCCCAGGTAAATCAGGGCCCGCAGGTCCTTGGGAAAGCAGTAGCCCCCGAAGCCGATGCCGGCGTTCAAAAACTGCTGGCCGATCCGGGGATCAAGGCCGATGCCGCGCGCTACGCTGGCCACGTCGGCCCCTACGGCCTCGCACAAATCCGAGATCATGTTGATGAAGGAGATCTTGGTCGACAAAAAGGCGTTGGCCGAGTGCTTGATGAGTTCCGAAGTGGCGAGGTCGGTGACCACAATCGGGCACTTCAGGGGACGGTAGATTTCCTCCAGCAGCTCACGCGCCTGATCCGATTCAACTCCGATCACGATGCGCTCCGGGTGGAAGAAATTCTGGATCGCCTTGCCTTCCTGCAGAAATTCGGGGTTGGAGGCCACGTCAAAACGTGGGGCTGGCGCCTTGGCGCCGGCGCGCGCTGCGCGCCCGTTTACGCCGTTGGCCGATGGCTCCGTACGGGCGTAACGGGCGATCGTGCGCTTGATACGCTCGGCCGTCGACGCGGGTACCGTGCTCTTCTCTACGACCAGCTTGTAGCCGTTCAGGTTCCGCGCGATCGTACGCGCCACGGCCTCGATCTGGCTCAGATCGGCGGCTCCGTCGTCGCGCTGGGGCGTGCCCACGCAAACGAAGACCACACGCGCGGCCGCGATGGCCGCGTCAACATCCTTGGTAGGCTGGAAGCGGCCACTCGCCAGATGCTTCGTCAGAAGCTCCTGCATCTCCGGCTCGTAAAAAGTGGCCTTGCCGGTTTTCAACTGCTCGATTTTATCAACGGCGTCGTCGGCGCCCAAGACCTTCCAGCCGAGCTCCGCAAAACCGAGCGCCGTCGGCAATCCCACATGCCCCATGCCCAGTACCGCGATGGGCTCCTTCCGGCGGCCATTCGACCTTTCATCCCGAACTACAGCCATCGTGCTTGACCCTCCTCTATGAGTACGCTTCCCGGAAACAATGCCGTGTCAATGCCCTAATCTCTCGGAAGCGCGACGGAGCCTCGGGCGGAGCGGGGAATTCCCCTCAAAATTGTGGTACCCAGGTCATGCAGTACCGGCGAATTTGGAGCGGGCTCCCCCTTTTGAGAACAGGCTTTCCTGCCGGCGCTCACCGGCGAACTGGCCTGCCGCACGGGTGAGCGCGGTCGTACACCGAAAGACTCTTATAGCTTGCCGTAGATGGCGGCTGGAACCGGAAAACGCCGCTTGTTCAAGACGGCCCCGAGCAGACGGACGTGACCGACTTCGATAATCTCCTTGGCCCGGCGTGCCGCCTCGCGGCGAGTGGAGTTGGACTGCAGGACCAAAATGATCCCATCCGACAACTTTCCGAGCGCCACGGCGTCCGCGTACAGGTTGACCGCCGGCGAATCGATCAAGACGTTGTCGAATTCCGAACGTAACTCGGCGATGCGCGTGCTCAGGGCTTCCGACGTCAGCACGCTGTAAACGTTCGAAGCCCCGGCGCCCGCCGTCATGACCCAAAGCCGCCCGCCATTCACGGGCTGCATGAAATCTCGAACCGGCCCGCTCTGGGTCACGGCCTCCGCCAGACCCTTGTTGTTCTGCATCCCAAAATGCCGGTGTAACGAAGGTCCACGAAGATCGGCGTCGACGATACACGATGTCCCCGACTGACTGACTTCCTCGGCCAGCGTCTCGGCAACCCGGGTGCAAACGGTTGTACAGCCGTCCCCCGGGCCGACAGCGGAAAAAACCACCACCCGCGGAGCATCGGGGCCAGGTACCAGGAATACCCTTTGAACCAGCCTCAATGCTTCCTGGTTCGTGAAACCGTCGGGCTGCTCCGCCAGGTACCCGCCACCGCTGTTGCGGCCGCCCGTCAGGGATTCCTGGTCTTTCTGCGCTCTTTGTAAGAGTTCGAAGTTTTTGCTCAATGCCTTTCCCTCCGCATCGCTATGAACTTGGTATGACGATTATCAATTCGTGATTTTAATGAACCATACGATCCCGCAAGCGGCTCGCGAGAGACCCTACCGTTTCCTTCCAATCGGATCCCGAGGCCCACGCCGCGCCCGCTCCGTTTCGCTGTCCGGACGCCGAGGGCGCATGGGGCGGCCGCGCCGCCGACGGGAGGCGGTCGAGCATCACGGCCCAACCGTTGGCTCCGGTGCGATCCTGCTGCTGCGGTGCCTGCATGCCATCCGCCTCAGCCGGGCCGACGGCCACGCCCGTCTCGGCCGCCAGCATTTCGAGGCTAAGATCGCCGGCCACCTCGCGCACGATGTCAGCGTCGATGGTCTTCCTGCCGCCGGCGTAACCGAGCGAAAGCGCGTTAAAGCAGATGTTGTTGATGTTCCGGGGTATGCCTCCGCTCAAATCAGCTACCGCGCTCACCGCCCGCCGATGGAAGAGCGGGGAGCCGGAATAGCCGGCAACGCGCAAGCGATGATCGATGTAATCACCCGTCTCATCCACTCCGAGCGGCCGCAAACGAATGAACATCGAAACGCGCTGACGCAACTGAACCATGGAGGGCCGGGCTAATTTCTCCGCCAACTGCGGCTGACCCGCCAGGATGATGTGCATCAGCTTCTCGCGCGGCGTCTCAAAGTTGGAAAGCATACGAACGAACTCAAGCGCAGAATCTTCCAGGTTTTGCGCTTCATCGACCACCAGCACAAATTTTCTGCGGGCCTGCAGCTCCTCAATAAGAACCTGATTGAGCCGCGACTGCAAACTCACCAGGTCCTCACGGTCACCGGCGCCCAAGCCGAGATCCAGCAGGATGCTGCGCATGAAATCGCGCGCGTCGCACTGAGTCTGAAATAGGAAGACGGTTCGCGCCGCGCCGCCCAGCCGCTCCAGAAGCTGGAACAGCAGCGTTGTCTTCCCCATTCCGGGGGGAGCGATCAACGACAGGAAACCCCTGCCCGATTCGATCCCGTAAACCAGGGAAGCCAGAGCCTCTCGATGGCCCGGACTAAGGTACAGGAATCGGGGGTTGGGCGTCACGCCGAAGGGCTGCTCGCGCAGCCCATAATGATCCAGCAGCATGGCCCAACCTTAATGTCCGTTCTTCTGCACAGCCCCGACCGCGGCCTCCTCGCCGCTATCCGGAATCGATGCGAACACCGGAACGTCCAGAAACTCCTGAACCTCGTCGGGCGTGCGGAAGGATGGGTCGAGGTAATCGACCACGAAAGCGAGACAGATGGCGATGATCACCGCCAGCACCACGGCCAATGCCACCAAGACCAGCGGATTAAACGTCGGAATCACCGGCACGGTCGGCGTTTTCACGATGGTGACGTTGTCGATCTGGCGCTTGTCCAGCATGTCCTCCATCCGCCCCTCCTCGCGCTTCGTGAGGTAGAGCAGATAGTTGTTCTGCATGGCGCTGACTTCCCGCTGCATGTCATTCTGGATCATCGCCTTGTAATCGTAAGCCAAGGCTTCATCCTTATACTCTTTGACAATGTCCTTTTCCACCTTCAACTGCTCGGCCTGCCCCGCCAATTGAATCCTGTTCCCTGCATTTACTTGGTCCAGGTACAGCACGATGGGATTGGGGCCGGTGCTGGCGTCATGCACGGGCTGGTTCTGCTGCTCTGCGATGGCCTGTGTCGCCTCCTGGATCTGCGTGTCAATCGACTTTACCAGCGGGTAACTGGGATCGTATTTCACCAGCAACGAGGTACGCTGCAGTTCCAGATTCACGAGTGAGGCCTTGAGTTGCGCCATCAATTGGTAGTTATCCGAAACGGTCTGCGTGGTGTCCATGCGCGGCGCGAGAACTGTCCTCTGGTCGTCTCCGGACTGCAACTGCCCCCGGTTCGCGGCCTCTCCGGCTTCCGTGGTGCGCTGATTCGAGAGGAAATTGCCCGCTTGATTTACGCTGATGACCATGTTCGTCTGCGAGTCCACGGCGTCGTTGGCCTTCTGCCACTCATACATCGCCCGCTCATCGCCGTACAGCCGCTTCTTGTAATCGTCCGTTTGCGTCGAGAAGAAGTCGAACATCTTCTGGGGGCGCCAGGCGGCATTGTGCTTTGCCAGATAAAAGCCCGTCAGAGCGCGCGTCACGCAGGACGCCATCTTCGGGTCCTTGGAGGTGTAGGCGATGGTGAGCATGTTCGAGCTCTTGACCTCGTCGATTTCGAGGTCGTCGTTGAGCTTCGACACTGCTTTGGGGATCAGTTGGTCCCAATAGCCTGGCACCGTCTTATAGACCCACAACTTCGCGGGCGTGTACCACTTCGGGATGCCGTACTGCAGTTGGCAGGTGACCACCACGTGCTGCAGGATGTCGTCGGTGGTGAGCAACTCGATTTCGGAGTTGATCGCCTCCTCAACTCCGTCGTTGTCGCCCGGAAGCGTCGGCCGCGGGCTCTGGTCAGCCGTAATGGTGGCCGGAGTGCGCGTCCAGGGCCGCACGGCGATCTCCGAGTCAGACTCGTAGATGATACCGAACAGCATCACGGCGAGCACGCCGCCGAGCAGCGACCAGACGAAAGCCTGGCGAATGAGACGCCGCCGCCGGAAGGTAACTGCCACTGAGTCCCGCGATAGGGACTGAATCGTTTGGTGCAGGCTCTTAAAACTGCTTTGTTCTTCCATCCTATCCTCCATCTCGACAGGTTCCGCTGGGCGGCGACCGTCAGACGCCATTGGTATTAAGGTATGTAAGTGCTCGTCGTGTTCGCATTGAAGTTGATACGGAACAACTGATAAGGCAACAGGTACGGCAGGTAGGGCTGTACCTTAGAAAGGCGGTTCTTCGGCACAAAAACCATGTCTCCGGGCTCGATATGAAGATCTTCCGCCAAATCGCCCGCAGTCAGCATCTTCTTCACGTTAACAACCCGGGCCGAAACCCAGTCATCCGACACGCGCCGGAAAAGCAACACGTGGGAGTGCTTGGAAGTGTAGGTGAACCCGCCTGCAATCTCGACCGCCTGGGTCAGCGTTGTGTCGCCGTGGAGATCGTACTTGCCGGGCTTGCCCACCTCGCCCCCTACAATGAAATAGGGGTTCTCGAAAGTGCTGAGTCCGACGGCGATGATGGGCTTGTGCAGGATGCTTGCGTAGGCCTGTTCGAGCGCTGTCTTGCACTCCGCAATCGTCATGCCCACCACGTGCATCTCGCCGACCGTGATCAGCGTGATGTAGCCGTCAGGTTGAACCGTGACGTTCTCGTCGTATTCCGGAGTGAAAGGAAAGTCGAGGCTGATGACGTCGCCGAGCTCGATCCGATAGCGCTGATTGCGGCGCTCGAGCAGCGGGGCCGGGGTCTGATTGTCCCCGCCTGCGGCCGTGGCCGCAACGGGCGCCGCCGATGGAGCGGTGACTGCGTTCGCCCCCATGGTTCCGTGCGCGGCGGTCAGTTTCGACGCCGCCTGCGTGCCCGGCACCGGCGGCTGATCCTGTGCGTATCCTAAGCAGCTTATGAAGGCGATTGCGACAACTGCGGAAAACACGTTTCTTTTTATCATTGCGCTTCCTTCCTCACGCCCGGTCGCTTGGCTCTCGACCCAAAGCGCATCCGCGTCAGGGATATGAATCACTTAATCGAGGGCATTGTGCTCAAGTGCCCAAACGTATCCGCCGTCCCCCGACCTACGATTAAACAGGACTCCGGAAAACACTACCAGACGGCCCCTTCGATTCCAGCAGCACACTCCCCCTGAGGCCGTCCAGCATGCCACCAAAGGTCTTTCGGTGTCAAGTGAATGCTGATGTAATACACTAGTAAGTTACCGCGTCAACCGAACCGGTCCCCGGCCGGCGACCTCGAATATCCGGGCAGGAGCAGCATGAGGCTGGCGGCCAGCCCCGTCGCCCCGCCGAGAAGCTTCAGCAGGGAGACGTAAGAACCGGTCAGATCGAAGGCGCGCCCCAGGATGACCGGCCCGAGGCCGCCCGCGATCGCGTAGAAGGTCCAAGTGAAGCCGTAGAGCGTGGAAAAGGACCGCAGGCCGAAGTAGCGGGTGAGCAGGTACGGGGTGATATCTGCCTCCCCGCCCATCCCGAGTCCCATCAACGATGCCGCCACCAGCCCGCCGGACAGGGACGATGCCCCGGCCAGCAGCCAAATGCCCGCCGCCGAACCCATAAGCATCACAAAGGCGACCCGCGAGCCGGGAAAGCGGTCGAGCAACGGCCCCACGAGCAGCCGGGCGCCCAGGCTGCTGGCCCCGAAGATGGAGGCGCTGAAGGCGGCGCGCTCGGGGCTGATCCCTCGATCCGTCAGCAGGGCCACCAGATGGGTGACGGCCCCGTTCAGGCTGACCGAACTCAGGAACAGCATGGCGACAATCACCCAGAACGGAAACGATCTTAGCCCTTGCTGCCACGAGACGCCGGCCTCGAGGCGGGCGCGGGCTCCGTGCTCGACGTGGTCGCACTCCCGAACGTAGCGCCAGGTCAGCGGCAAGCCCAGCAGCAGGCTGACGCCGCCGAGCGCCAGGTAGCCGGCGCGCCAGCCCCAGCCGCCGATCAAGCTTTCCGCCATCAGGGGCAGAACGATCGATCCGAGGCCTGAGCCTGCCATGACCAGGGACAGTGCCGTACCGCGACGCGCCGAGAACCAGCTCGACACCACGCGCGAATAGCCCATCTGGGTGGTGGCGTTCCCAACCAGACCGAGCAGGATACAGGTGGCGTAAAACGCCCACAGATGCGGCCCGAGGAAGGCCAGGGAGATGATGCCGCAACCGAAAACCGCCATGAAGGGCAGGATGATCCGGCGGGGATCGGTGCGGTCGAGCCACCGCCCGAGCGTCGGCGAGCACACGGCCACCGTCAGTGCGGCGAAGGCGAAGCCGCTCGAGATGGCTTCGCGGCTCCAGCCGAATTGCGCTTCGAGGGGTTTGAGGAAGACGCTGAAGGTGTAAACAAACAGGGAGCCGAACCCGGCCATCACGCCCAGGTTCGCCGCCAGCACCACGCGCCAGCCGTAATAATCCCGCTCCGACTCCCGACGCTCGGCGGCGCTACTTTCGGATGTAACCATGATGAGCCGTGCGCGCGCCGAACTCCCGATGGGCGTCCTCGGACATGGGGTGCACGCCGCAGGCATCGATCCAGCGGTTATAAAAGTTGAACAGGGCGCAGACCGTTATGGCGTCGTAAAGGGCCGCGTCCGTCCAGCCCGCCCCGCGCAGCGTCTCGATGTCGGCAGCCGTGATGTCCGGCGAATTCTGGTTCACCCTGGCGACGAAGCGCAGCAGCGCCTTCTCATTCTCCGGAAGCCCGGAGCTTTCGAGGTCCCGGAGGGCACCCTCGACCAGTTCCCGGCTGCCGAGAAGTTCCGCCGCAACTGCGGCGTGGTACTTCGTTCAAAACGGGCATTGATTGCGCGCCGAGGTGAAGGCGGCGATCAACTCCCGCAGGCCGGGGCTGAGCGGAGAGTCACCACGCATCACGTCCTGGGTGAACCGCGCGAGATGGTCTGTGGCCGCCGGGCGATAGGCAAACAGGTGCCAGATCTGCGGGTACTCCGCCCCCGCCGACTGCAGCGCTCGAATGCCGTCGGCGTGAGGCCCCGGCTGCGGATTTGCTTCCAGATCCGGCAGGAACATGGGCTTCATCTTCATTTGTGTAGCCATTCAGGTTCCATGTCGGCTGAATGCCGGGGCAGCCCGGGCGATGGCTCAACAGGCGGCCTTAATCTGCCGCCTCGACTTTGTCAATCACGATGGCTTTGGAGCCGCCCTTCGTGTAGACCTTGCCGGTTACGCTGACCATTTTGCCGGCGTAACTCATGAGCTTGTCGTTCTGCCCGGTCGCCGGCGTATCCGCGGAGATGGGCCAGTAGATCGTTCCCGCTTCCGTCTGGATCACGAGGTCAGACCCGGCCTTGGCGCACGCGATCGCGCAGTCGGGACTGATCGGTTTCTTGAGATGTTTGGTGAAGGTGCATGCCGAGTCGATCACGTAACCCTTGATGGTCTCGGGTGACGTGCCGGCCTTGGCCCCTGCCGCCGCCTGTGCGCGCACCACCTGGCTCGCCGCCAAGCCCGACGCCAGTACCGCGCCTGCCAGAAGCAACCTTGTGCACAACCGTTTCAGTTTCATGTGTCTCCTCCTGCTGGGAATCATCCCACACTGCGGGAATCGGATCAAAACAGAAGCTTCAGTGCGAACTGGATCTGCCGCGGCGGCAGCGCGCTCTGGACCTGGCCGAAGGTCGGGGAATTCAAGTCGTCATTGGGCACGGCGAAGTTCACCCGGTTCAGGATATTGAACATCTCGGCGCGAAACTGCAGGGAAGTGCTCTCACGCAGGCGGAAGTTCTTGAGCAGGGCGAAGTCCCACTGCGCGATTCCGGCGCCCTGCACGATGTTGCGCCCGGCGTCGCCGAACGTGCCAAGTTGCGTGACGCGTTGAAAGGCCGACGTGTTGAACCATTCCGCGGCGGTCTTCGGGCCGTCGTTGGGATTGCCGACCAGGTTCGGCCGGTCGCCGACGAACCCGGAGATCTCCGGCGCCTGGCCTTGCAGCGAAGGATCACTGGAATCGTAGACCGTGAACGGCGTGCCGGTGGATGCCGAGAAGATTCCGTTCAACTGCCAGTTGCCGAGCGCGTATTGATACCAGTTCTGCGATTGCCGCCAGAATGGTAGCTGCCACTGGTAACTGAACACCAGCCGGTGCCGGGCGTCGAACAGCGACCGGCCGTATTCGGCCTCAAGGTCCCCGGGGTTCTGCGCCAGATCGTTTTCGCCGGCCACCAATTGCGGCGAGCTTCCGCTGATGTTGAAACTCGAGACGTCGTCGAGGGTCTTCGAATAGGTGTAGGACGCCAGGAACGCCATTCCGTATCCGAATCGTTTCCGCAGGCTCGTCTGAAGCGCGTTGTAGTCCGAATTGGCGATGCCGGCGATCTGCCCGATCGAGCCGTAGGTGCAGCTATTGGGGTTGGCCGGCGTGCAGCCCGAATAGGGCCGGTAGAGATTCACGTTCTGCTGCTCACCGCTGACGCACGAGCTGTACTGGCTCGCGGGCACGGTCGAGCAGAGCGTGGCGGGATCGCCTTCAATGAAACGCGGAAGGTGGGTGCCCTTTGTGCCCACGTAGCCTACGTCCAGCAGCCAGCTCTGTCCGAAGGAGCGCTCCACCGTGAAGTTCCAGTCCTGCGCGTAGGGGACCACCAGGTTGGGATTGAGCGTCAGCAATGTAAGAGTCTGGGCGCCGTTGAAGACGGGCGCAAAAGGATTCGAGCCTGCCGGGAGCGGGCTGGCAAAGTTCGGGGGAAAGTTCTCCTGGATCGTCTTGAACCACGGCGGCGCGCTTTCCGGCGTCTGCGTGGGTCCGCCTTCGCCGTTATAGTAGGGATCGTAGAAGATTCCGTACGCGGCGCGGACCGCCCAGCGTCCGGTGCCGGTCGGATCCCAGGCGAAGCCGACGCGCGGCGCGAAGGCGCGGTAGTCTCGCGGCACCAGGCCCGGGCCCACGCCCGGATCACCCGGATAGAGCAACCCAGGCGGCGCCGTCGGCTCAACCTTCGACTGCGCCCCGGCCTCAAACAAGGCGGTTTGGTTGTGAATCTCGCTGTAAGGTTGCGGCAATTCCCAGCGCAGCCCGATATTCAGCGTCAGCCGCGAGGTGGCTTTATAGCCGTCCTGCACGTAGAGATTCTCGTTGCTGGCGCGCAGGCCCCGAGGCAGTTGGCCTCCGCCTTGCAGGAAAACCACGGGCTGGCCGATCAGAAAATCCGCGAAAGCGTCGCCCACGATCGGCACCGGCGCGAAGACGAAGAAGCCGTTCGAAGCGATGCCCAGCACGTTGTTGATCTGATCGCGCTGGAGCCCGCCGCCGAACTTGATTTCGTGCTTGCCTCGCACCCAGGTCAGGGAGTCCGTCACTGAAAACGTGTTCTGGTAGCTGTCGTCGGGCCCCGTAATGGGATTGCCGACCGAGGCGTATCCGCTTATTTCCACGAACGGCGGCCCGGCCTGTTCCGGCAGGGTCGGCGAGTATTGGAAGCCGAGCGACGAAAGCGAGGTGTGATTGGTCGCCTCGCCGAACAGCAGTTTGTTCCTGAGGAACGAGAAGCGCGCCACATTGACCACCGACGGCGAGAACGTATGCGTTTCCTCGAAGGCGATGTTCTGGGCGCGAAAGTCCTCGCCGACGGGGAAACCCGGCACGTTGGCCCCGGCGATCGAAAGCGGATCGAGTTGCGAGCCGTTCGTGAACAGATAATGAACCGAAAGCGTGTCGCGCGTTGAAATGTAATGGTCGATGCGCGTGCCGAACTGGTCGCTGCTGTTGTGCAGTTCCTGCGTGGTGTCGTAGGCGTTCGGGCCGTAGGCCGGCGAGTTCGGCAATGGGTAGAACGAGAGCAGGTTTTGCGACACCGGGTTCAAGTAATAACTTGGCAGCATGTTATACGGGATGGGCTGCGGCGGCGAAGCGAAGACGTTCACCAGTTGAGTGCCGGTGGGGCTGGTGCAGAATCCCTGCGGGCTATACGTGGAGCACAACGCCGAGAAATCGCCGGTTCGTTCCGCTTCGGTCGGCACCGTGGTGAGCTGGCTCTCGCCCTGCCGGTTGCGGTATCCCTCGTAGTAGGCGAAGAAGAAGGTCTTGTCGTGCTGGATGGGACCGCCGAACGTGCCGCCGAACTGATTCTGCTTCAGCGGGTCGGTGTCCGCCGAGAAGAAGTTGCGCGCGTCCAGAGCGTCGTTGCGGAAGAAGTCGTAAACGTCCCCGTGAAACTGGTTGGACCCCGAGCGGGTCACGATGTTCGTGGTCGAGCCCGAGTTGTGGCCGAACTCGGCGGAGGCCGTATTGGTCAGGATGCGAAATTCGGCGATGGCGTCCGGCGGCGGCCGGAGAACGAACCCAGCGTTCACGGTATTGTAGTTCTCGTCGCCATCCACCAAAAACTCATTCGATTCCGGCCGCTGGCCGTTCACCGCGTAAGACTGGCCCTCGCGAAGCGTGCCTCCCGCGACCTGAAGCCCTTGCGTGAGCGGGGCCGCGCCCGGCAGCAGCAGGCCGAGCTGCGAAAAGTTGCGGCCGTTGAGCGGCAGGTCGAGAATCTCGCGGCCGTTGACCGTCTCGCCGAGGTCGTTGGTGGTCTGCAACTGCGTCGCGTCCGCCTGCACCTCCACCGTTTCCTGCGTCGAGCCGATGGCGAGATGTAACGGCACCACGGCCACCTGGTTCACGCTCAGGCTGATCCCTTCCTGGGCATACTTCTCGAAACCCGGCGCCGCCGCCTCCACGCGGTAGTGTCCGATCGGCAGCAGTACCAGCAGGTAATTCCCCTGCGAGTCGGACTGGGCCTCGCGCACAAAGCCCGTTTCGGCCTGAGTGGCCTGAACCGTGGCGTGGACGATGGCGGCCCCGCTCGGGTCCGTGACGCTGCCGCGAATGCTCGCCGCGTCCTGCTGGGCGTTCAGAAATCCGGCCGCCCCGGCCACTGCAAGCACGGCCATAAAAGCCCGGCACAGGTTGACACCCCGACGCTGATGCATGAACTCTCCTTTGCGCGGATCGCCGGTCACGGAGCTGACGGTGAACCCCGATCGGCGTCCGAACTGGGTTTGACTTGGGGAGGCTCGCGCCTGGAGGGTGACCCGTCTTCCCTCCGTGTAAACGAGCCGCAGGATTGAATCCTCGCGTTCCTGGCGCAGGCCATCCCCGTTTCAAACGCGAGACTCAACACGCGACGAGTCGCGAGCATAGTTGGTGCTCGCGCGAAGGGTCAATAATGCGATTTCACTAATGGCACGCCTTAATTGAACTAATTGCCCGCGGTGGGGGAGCCCTCCCCACGAACCGGCGGTTCATGCCCCGCTGCGGTAGGCTAGTGATGTGAGATGACTTTCGCCCCTCCGGGGCTTTGGGGATTCGAGCGGGTTGATCGGGGTCCCGCGGCTCACGCCGTGGGCTAAAATCTTTCGGCCCTCCGGGCCTTTGTCACTTGCCACTTGCCACTAGGCTCTTCCCACCTGCCACTGGCTGCCACTGGCCACTTGTCACTTGCCGCTTGCCACGTGCCACTTGGACCTGCCACTTGCCGCTTGTCACTCCTCGCCGGACTGGACTAACGTTGAGACGGTGAATCGTCGAACCCTCATCAAGACACTGGCGGGCACGGGCATTGTGGCGGCTGCCGGAGGACTCGTCTATCGCTACCGCAAGGGGGCTGCGCAGGCCGCGCCGCAGGCTGCAGCGTTTTCTCCCGGGGCTGCGGGCAGCATCCATCTGGAGGACGTGACCCGCGAAGCGGGCATCGACTTTCATCACAACAGCGGCGCCTTCGGCAAGAAATACCTGCCGGAAACCCTGGGCTCCGGATGCGCCTTCTTCGACTATGACAACGACGGCTGGCTCGACATTCTGCTGCTCAATGGCATGGACTGGCCCGGGCATGAGCGCGAGCGCACCACGCTGAAGCTCTATCGCAACAACGGCAACGGCACTTTCACCGACGTGACCAAGGCGGCTGGGCTCGACGTCGAGATGTACGGCATCGGCGTGGCCGTGGCCGATTACGACAACGACGGGCACACCGATCTGCTCATCACCTGTTACGGCCAATGCCGCCTGTTCCACAACAACGGCAACGGAACCTTCACCGAGGCCACGAAATCCGCCGGCCTCGCGGGCTACAGCGGCTTCAGCACCTCGGCCATGTGGTTTGACTACGACCGCGACGGATTTCTCGATCTGCTGGTGGCCAACTACGTGAAGTGGTCGCCGGAAACCGACATTTACTGCAGCCTCGACGGCCACACGAAGTCGTACTGCACGCCCGAGGCTTATCCGGGGTCCACCTGCTGGCTGTTCCGCAATCGCGGCGACGGGACGTTCGAGGACGTGACCGGCAAGGCGGGGCTCAACGATCCGACGTCGAAGTCTCTGGGCGTGACTCTGATCGATTACGATCAGGACGGCTGGCCGGACGTCTTCATCGCCAATGACACGCAGCCGAACAAGCTCTACCGCAACAACCATAACGGTACTTTCACCGAGTCGGCGGTCGCCGCCGGCGTGGCGTTCAGCGAAGACGGCTTGGCGCGCGCCGGCATGGGCGCCGATGCCGCCGATTACGACAATTCCGGCCTGCCCAGCCTGGTGGTGACGAATTTTTCCAACCAGATGCTGGGGCTTTACCGCAATGAAGGTCACGGATTCTTCGTGGACCAGGCGCCACAGTCGTCGCTCGGGCGTTCGAGCCGCCAGACGCTCGGTTTCGGCTGCTTCTTCTTTGACGTGGATATGGACGGCCTGCTCGATTTGTTCGTCGCCAACGGCCACATCGACGAAGCCATCGCGCGCGTGGACCCGTCCATCCGCTACGCCGAGCCTCCGCACCTGTTCCACAACGAGGGCCAGGGCAAGTTTCGCGAGATCACTTCCACGGTGGGCGCTTCCTTCGCCGCGCCCAAAGTGGCGCGCGGCGCGGCTTATGGAGATTACGACAACGACGGCGATCTCGACATCGTGCTGACCACCAATGACGGTCCCGCCTACCTCTATCGCAATGACTGCGCCGACTCGCTGCACCGTCGCAGTATCCGTTTCCGCCTGGTGGGCACCCGCTCGAATCGCGACGCCATCGGCGCCAACCTCCGCATCGTGACGCCGCAAGGCCGCCGCCTGCTGACGGTGAAGAGCGGCTCGAGCTACCTCTCGGAGTCCGATCGGCGCCTCACGTTCGGCCTCGGGTCGCTCGAGGCGATCGACGGGGCTGAGATCGAGTGGCCAAGCGGCCTGAAACAGGGCCTGGGCCGGCTGGAAGCGGGGCGCACGTATGTGGTGGAGGAAGGCAAGGGGGTGGTTAGCGACGTATCGTTCACAGGGACGGAGGGCCGATGACGTTCCCGCGGAAGCTGGGGAAGACCAAGAGCCAAGGGGCGGATTTGAATTTGCTAAACGTGAACCTTACAATGTAATTGATTGTAATGGAGGCTCGTATGGCGCGGAGCAGCGTTCAAATGACGGTTAGCTTGCCGCCGGACCTTTACCGGCGGGCGATGGCTGTGGCGAAGGGAGAGTTTCGCTCGAAGTCAGAGCTTGTGAGAGAGGCCTTGCGGATGTACGTTGGTCGAAAGTTGCGGGTCGACCAGGCGCGCAGGCAATTGTCTCGGAATCTCCGGGCGAAGGGCATTAAGACCTTGGAGGACATTGAGCGGTTCGTGGATGAAGGAAGGACCTGAGTGCTCAAGGTGGTTTTGGATACCAATGTCTTGATCTCGGCACTTGCTTTCCAAGGCGAAACCAGGAAGATCTGGGACCTTGCCGAGCGGAGAGAATTCCACCTGTTCACCTCAGCATTCGTCCTTTCGGAGCTGGAGCGAAATCGGTTGCGGTTGGGCAGCGACCGGGAGCAGACCGCCGTTCTGCTGCGACGAGTCAAGGAGGTGGCATCGGTGGTAACGCCTACTCGAAGGATTTCCCCCGTACTTCAGCATGACGCCGACAACCGCATCATGGAATGCGCCGTTGAGGCGCAGGCTGACGCCCTGGTGACCGGAAACCTCAAGCACATCCGGCCGCTTGCGTCATACGAGGGCATCAGCATTCTTACTCCAAGAGAATTCCTGACGACGTATTTTTTGAGATGACTCGCGACGGGAGACCAAAACGCGAGAATCGAGCAATGAACTCATTCTTCAAGGTCGCGGCGACAGCGCCCTCTTCCCCGCATGGAATGTATGGTCGACCGCTTTGGGGTGGCGCTCTGCGGCCAGCATCGAGTCGACGAGACACGGATTAACCAAGCGTCTGCAGAAGGGAATCGGGCCGGAGAGCGCGATAAAATATGCTCAAATCGAGGAACGAACCCACTATCCCCTTTAGAATCAGCATACGATCGGTGAGCACGTCGGTCGAACACTGGCCGTGGCTACCGGTCCGCCGCTGTGAACTGTCGACTGTCAACTGTGGACTGTCAACTGTCGGCTAAGACATGCCCGACCCTGAACAATCCGCTGACCTGTCCGGCGACCCCCTTCACGCGATCCCTTCGCCGACGCTGCGCCTCGGCCTCGGCCTGTGCGTCATCCTCTCGGCCTTTGTGGTCTTTGCCATCTACACCACGCGCCAGGTGCGTTGGCTCGAAGACTTCCAAAGCAACGTGGTGGCGCGCAATCGGCGCGCGTCGTTGCAACTGCTCCGTCTGCAGAATGACGCTTACCTGCTCGCGATCTCATTGCATGACCTGGCGCTCGGCCCGGGCGCTTATCCCATCCGCGATTCGCAACCCCAATTCACGCGCCTGGAGTCTGACATGCAGGACGCGCTCGAGCGCGAAGGCCACGTGGCGGTCTCGACGCCCCTTTCGGACGAGAAGCGCGCGCGTCTCGCGATCGCCCTGCGGCAATTCGGCTCGAGCTCGGATCAGGTGTTCAGCCTGGCGGCGAGCGGCGACGATTCGAGGGTACGGCAGGCGGCGCGCGCCGAGTTGGAACCGAGGCGCGTCGAAATTTCCGAGGAAGTCTCCGAGTTGCTGCGGCTGAACGATCAGGCGCAGGACCAGGCGGCGCAGCGCGTCAGCGCCGTCTACAGCGGCGTGAAGACGGACGTGCTTCTGCTCACCGGGTTGCTCTTTCTGCTGGCGCTCGGCACCGGCCTGTACACCTTCCGTGCCAATCGACGCACCTTCGAGCGGCTGCAGCACCTGACCGAACAGCTGCGCACGCAGTCCGGTCAGCTCCGCAAGCTTTCCTGGAAGCTGATCGACGTGCAGGAGGACACTCTGCGCCAGGTCTCGCGCGACCTGCACGATGAGTTCGGCCAGATTCTGACCGGCGTCGGGCTGATGCTTCGGCGCGCCGGCCAGCGGGCGGCTCCGGACCCGGCCCTCGTTCAGCAGCTCGAGGAAGTCAAGCTGGTGGCGGAAGAGACGCTGCAACGGATCCGCGAGCAGTCGCAGATGTTCAGGCCGGCCGTACTCGATGATTTCGGCCTCGAGCAGACGCTCGAGTGGCTGGCCGCGGTCTTCTCGAAGCAATCCGGCCTGCCCGTACACTTCCGGTGGGACGGTACGGAGAGCGCGCTTGCGCCCGAAGCGGCGATTCACGTCTACCGCGTGGTGCAGGAGGCGCTCAACAATGTCACGCGCCACTCGAAGGCGCGCGAGGCCTGGGTGACCGTCGAGCGCCGCGAGGGCGAATTGCAGATCGAAGTGCGCGACGACGGCACGGGCTTCGACACGGACGCGTCTGCCAGGGACGGCCTCGGCCTGATGGGGATGCGGGAGCGCGCCCAGCACCTGCGAGGCGCCCTCAGCGTCGAATCCCGCCCGGAGAGGACCGAGGGCGCGGTGCACGGCACCATCGTCCGGCTGCGGCTGCCCGTCGAGGCCTCTTTACGGCCCGGCGCGGAGAAGGTAGTGTAGGACGATGACAACCACGCCCGCCGTCAAGCCGGTCCGCGTCTTTCTGGCCGAGGATCACGCCCTGGTCCGCCAGGGATTCCGCCGCATGCTCGAGGATGACCCGCGCGTGCAGGTGGTGGGCGAAGCCAGCACCGGGCTCTCGGCCGTGCAGCAGTGCGCCAAGCTCAAGCCGGACGTGGTGGTTATGGACATTTCCATGCCCGAGCTCGGGGGCCTCGAGGCCACGGCGGAGATCCTCAAGGCCGATCCCGACACGCGGGTGCTGATCCTGAGCATGTACTCGAATCCCGCCTACGTGAAGAAGGCCTTCGACACCGGGGCGCGCGGCTACGTGCTGAAGGATGCCCTGGAGGTGGATCTGGCGCAGGCGGTGCTGGCGCTCGCGCGGGGCGAAGCCTACATGAGCTCGGCCATCTCGAACCTGATGATCAACAATCTCAAGACCGGGGATCTGCAGGCGGGCGGCGACACTCTCGACACGCTCACGCTGCGCGAAAAGGAAGTGCTGCAGTTGATCGCCGGCGGCAAGTCCAACAAGGAGATCGCCGCCCTCCTCGGCATCAGCCCCAATACCGTGGCTGTGCACCGCGCCCACGTCATGGACCGGCTGGGCATCCATCGCACCGCGGAGCTGGTGCTGTACGCGGTGCAGAAGGGCCTGGTCCAGCCCAAGTAGGACGAAATCGAAAACCGGACACTACCGGAGCGCCCTGTCGATTGCGCCGATCAAGCCCCGGTGGTATGTTCGGCTGTCATGGACGAGACCCGACAGTCGGGCAGGGCAGGTTCCCGGCAGGGTCGCGCCGACCGGTATACCGCTTTAATCGCCGCAGTCACACTCCTGGCCACCCTGGCGAGCGTGACCGGAACAGTCGCCGCGCAGGAAGCCGCTCCCGCAAGTCAGGAACCGACCATCAAAGTCGACGTGCAGCAGGTCCTTGTGCCCGTCATCGTGACGGACCGCCAGGGCCACTTCATTTCGGACCTCAAGGCCAGCGACTTCCAGGTATTCGAGAACGGTGTGGAGCAGAAGTTGGTGGCGCTCAGCACAGAGCAGAACGGCGCGGCTTCCCTTTTTCCTTCCGAGGTCGCGCCGCCGCAGGCGCCAGGCAGCCGGATCGCTCTACTGCCGGCGGCCCGCGGACCGGCGATCGGTCGCACGTATCTGGTTGTCGTGGACATGCTCAACACGTCCGTCGGGAGCTTTGCGCAACTCAGCAACGCTCTGAAGAAGCTGTTCAAGAACGAGCAGGGATCAGACTCGCAATATGCGCTCGTCGCAATCGGGCGGCCCACGTTCGTGATGCAGAATTTGACCCGTGACCCTGAGGCCGTGCTCGCCGCGCTCTCGAACCCGAATCTGCTCAAAGCGATCAAGTCAAGCCAGACTTCGAACATGGGTCAAGAAGAGTCTGAGCTGATGTCGATGCTCGAGGATTACTGCCGCCGGTGCCAGGTGTGCGGACGGCAGACGGGAGCGACGTGCCCGATGCTATGGAATCCGATCGTCGGGTGGGCGAACACCGCAGCAGATCACCGCGAAAGGCTTACGCGAGACCTTATCGCCGAGCTGAGCGGCCTGACAGGGCAACTGGGGCGCCTGACCGGCAAGCGCATCCTGATCCTGGCGTCAGACGGGTTCAATTTTCAACCGGGGCGCGAGTTGTTCCGGATCATGCAGGGTTACACTACCAACCCGGGCGCGATGTTTGAGAATCGCGCTTCCAATCTGCAGACGGAATTCGAAGCCATCGTCAGGCTGGCGACGGCTCGGAACGTCACGTTCTACACGCTGGATTCGCGCGGCCTCACCACCAACCCCGCGGCCGGATTCGACGCCACCGGGCGCGCTTCGGTCGATCCCCGATTGGCCGCAAGCGTCATGCCCGCGATTGCGAGCGCCAAGCAGACCTCATCGTGGGAGCAGCAGGATGCGATGAACTATCTCGCGGAATCCACGGGAGGGGTCTTCTATCGCGACAACAACGACCTGCTGAAAGGACTGCACCAGGCCTTCGCGGACGGACGCGAGTATTACGTGCTGGCCTACAACTCGTCGAATCGGCTCGCCGACGGCAAGTATCGCGCGCTCCGGGTCGAAGTCAGAGACCGGAGTTTCGTCGTTCGAGCCAAGCGGGGATACTGGGCGCCGCAGACCGCCGTTGCGTCATCATCCTCACCACCTCCGGCGACTGCCACCCTACCTCGGGCGACCGCGGGTGCGGAGACCGCTGCTGCGTCAGCGCCTGTGCCTGAAAAGAATGCGCCGATCACCCTGGAGGTGCCGGCGGAGTCGTCCGCTCTCGATACCGATACGATGCCGTCCCTGGTGGATATGCCGACCGACGAACTGGTCCGCGAGATCCCGCAGCTCAAGGAACTCGAGCCTGCCAGAAGCCAGGACGCGCTCCCTTCAATCCTCCAGAAGGTAGGGGCAAACGTCGCTGTCTTCGTCGCGAGGTTTCCCAACATAACCTGCCGCGAGGCTGTTACGGAGCAGCGTCTGAACGGGCCGGGCGACGAACCCGACGAAATGTACCAGGAGTTTCGTTATCTGGCCGTGGCCGGCGGCAGCAAGGGAAACATGGGTTTCGATGAATACCGCACGGACAATAAGGGGAAGGCCGTGCAGCGGAGAGGCATCGAGAGCGGATTCGTAATCACGCAGGGCTTTGTTTCAACGCCCCTCTACTTTCACCCGTCCTATCAGCCGGAAAGCGATTTTCGCTATCTCGGGCAGGAAGTCATCGGCAAGCGGATGACCGAGGTCGTCGCCTTCGCTCAGAAGCCCGACACGCGCCTCAGAGAAATGTTTTCTATCGATGGAAAGTCGGAGTTGCTGCTCGGACAGGGCGTGGCGTGGATCGATCCTACCGACAACCAGATCGTCTGGATGCTGAAGGATATAAGATCCCCTGCGCTGGACATTGGGTTGCAGTTTCAGGTTACGCAAGTCTCGTTCGGTGAAGTACGCTTCAAGAGCGATTCGTCGTCTGTTTGGCTGCCCCGTGAGGTGAAAGTCGAGACGAGGCTCTCCGGCGTCACCTATCGCAACAGGCACTTCTATTCGGAATTCAAACAGTTCGCGGTCGAGACCGGGGAAAGGCAAAACGTTCCGTTGATGCACTGATGCCACCCTGGCCAGTGGCCAAACGGTCTCGTAGGGCGCAATGAAGCCGTGGGTTGAATTTGTGGTTTGAGTTTTTTGGGCGGCTGGGCCGCAATTCCAACAGGAACATGGTGGGCGATAGAGGATTCGAACCTCTGACTTCTACCGTGTGAAGGTAGCACTCTACCGCTGAGTTAATCGCCCGGATTCTTCAAGCTAGCAGATTGCGGACGCGGCGTCCAGATGGCGGCGAGTGATCGATGAGGACAACCCAGGAAGCAGGCGGCGCCCACCCGGCGGCCGCCGGAACGGGCGCATATGCCGGGGCCGTGGCGCGCCTGGACGGCGCCGTGCGCAGCGTGATCCGCGGCAAGGACGAAGCCGTGAAGCTGGCGCTCGTGGCGCTGTTCGCGCGCGGTCACCTGCTGATTGAAGATGTGCCCGGGGTGGGCAAAACCACCCTGGCGCGCGCCCTGGCCCGCTCCCTCGACTGCGCTTTTCAGCGCATCCAGTTCACCTCCGACCTGCTGCCCGCCGACGTGATCGGCACCAGCGTTTTCAGCCTGGAGACGCAGCGCTTCGAGTTCCGCCCCGGCCCGATTTTCGCCAACATCGTGCTCGCCGACGAAATCAACCGCACCACCCCCAAAACGCAGAGCGCGCTGCTCGAGGCCATGAACGAGAATCAGGTCACGGTGGAGAAGACCACCTATCCGCTGCCCCAGCCCTTCCTGGTCATTGCCACCCAGAACCCCATCGAGCACCATGGCACCTACCCGCTGCCCGAAAGCCAGTTGGACCGCTTCCTGCTTCGGGTGCGCATGGGCTATCCGAGCCCCGAGAGCGAGCGCGAGATCCTGGCCAACTCGGCGCGCGACCCGCTCGATGCGCTCACCCCGGTGATCACCGCGGACGAGGTGGCCGAAATCCAGGGCGCGGTGCGGACGGTGAGGGTGGATGAAGACCTGGTAGGCTATGCCCTGGCCCTGGTGGAAAAAACCCGGCGCCACGAATACCTGAGCCTCGGGGTCAGCCCGCGCGGATCGGTCGCGCTGTACCGCGCGGCCCAGGCCCTGGCTCTCGTCGAGGGCCGCGGCTACACAGTCCCGGACGATTTCAAGCGCCTGGCGTTGCCCGTGCTCGCGCACCGCACGGTGGTGAGTTCGCGCTACGTCTCCACGCTCAAGCAGGCCGAGCAGGCCGAAGCCGTCCTGCGCGAAATCGTGGAATCGACCCCGGTGCCGATCTGAGATCTGCTTGACCTTCCGGAACGCGCTGTTTCAGCCCCAGGAACCCGTCGCCGTCGCCCCGGATTCGGGCAGGGCCTGGTGGTTTTCGATTTCCAGTTGGCCGATCAGCCGGTGAAGGCTGCCGCGCGTCAACCCGAGCACGCGCGCCGCTTGCGACCTGTTGCCGCCGGACGTGCGCAGGGCGCGTGAGATCAGACGGCGCTTGAAGTCGCGCACCTGCTCCTCGTAGCGGGGGCCGGGCGCCGGGAGATCCCCGCGCAACGCCGGCGGCAGGTGCCAAAGCTCGACCGTCGTACCCTCGGCCATGACCACCCCGCGATGCACCACGTTCTCGAGCTGGCGGACGTTGCCCGGCCAATCATAATAATCGAGCGCTTCGAGGACCGGGACGGAGAAGCGCAGGGCCTTGCTCCGGCATTGTTTCGCAAATCGTCCCAGGAAGTGGTGGGCCAGCAGGGCAATCTCTTCGCGGCGTTCACGCAGCGGCGGAACGTGCAGTTGGACGACGTTCAGGCGGTAGTACAAGTCTTCGCGGAACGCGCCCTGCTTCACCATCGCCGCAAGGTCACGATGGGTGGCAGAGAGCAGGCGGATGTCGGCCGTCTGGGGAATGTTGCTGCCCAGCCGCTCAAAGGTCCGCTGCTGCAGCACGCGCAGCAGCTTGGCCTGCAGCGCTATGGGAAGATCGCCGATCTCGTCGAGAAAGAGGGTGCCGCCCTGGGCGGCCTCGAACCGCCCGCGGCGGGCCGACACCGCTCCCGTGAAGGCTCCGCGCTCGTGGCCAAAAAGGTCATCGTCGGCCAGCGCCTCGGGAAGGTTGGCGCACGAGAACGCCACAAAGGGCCCGCTCGCGCGGGCGCTCAAGCCGTGGATGGCCCGGGCGAGCAGTTCCTTGCCGGTGCCCGTCTCGCCGGTGATGAGAGCGGTCACGTCGCAGGCGGCGACCTTGCGAGCCAGAGCGAACACCGGCCGCATGTTTTCCGCGCTTCCGATCATGTTTCCGAACAGATCGCCGGGCGCCGACGCGCCCGCAACCTTGCCGGGATCCAAGTCAAGTTCCATGTGTTTTGTTGTGGGCCCGGGGCCGGCGGATTCTACTTGAATCGCGAATCTGCGCGGCCGGGCGAGGACTCAGTTGGTCCTGTCGAGATCCGTTCGTGGATGTAAGTCTCGTAGACTTTGACCTTGGAGCGCAGCGAGCGCATAGAGTTCCAGCAAAGGGCCAGGCCCGAGAGCAGACCCGCGGTGAAGGCCGCCGCAAGCTTGAGCACTTCCATCAATCCATTCCTCGTGTTCGTTGGGTGTCTTCGTCCGGCGTCTCCGTGAGGGCGCGCGCTCCGGCCTCGCCTGCGGCCGGGCCGCGCTTCACCCGGACTCGTTGCGATTCAAGCTCCGCAGCACGGGGGCCAGTTTTTCGAATTCCGCGGACTTGTCAAAGAAGAAATGCGCCCCGGCCTGCAGGCATTTCCTGCGATATTGCGGACCGCCGTGGTTCGTGAGCACGATCACCACCGGCGTCAGGCGGTCTCGCGAGATTCCTTCGAGCACTTCGATGCCGCTGCCCCCGGGCATCTGAAGGTCGAGGATCAAAACGTCCGGATTCAAGCTGCGGACCGCCCGGGCGGCATCGGCCACGCTGCCGGCATGGCCCACAACTTCGGTTTCGCCGACTTCCGCCACCACGGCGGCCACGCGCTCGACCAGCAGCGGCGAATCATCGGCTATGAGCACTCGCATGATTGTCGTATCCAGCTTCCCCCTTTGCCGGGCACGGCGCCATCGCCGTAAGCGCGATTTCCCTGTAGAACTTCCGCACGCATGCGTGTCGTGGCTTGTACTACGTGGGAGGGCTTGCGAGGACTTGCGAGGACTTGCGAGGACTTGCGAGGAAGGGTCGCCCGGGCAAGGCAGGCCGCGCCGGAGGGTCAATCGACGAGGCGGTTTCGCAGCGCGTAACGCATGACCTCAGCGGTGGTGGTCATGTTCAGCTTTTCCAGGATGCGCGCCCGATAGGTGCTGACCGTGGTCACGCTTAAATGGAGGTCTTCGGCAACCTGGGTCACGGTTCTGCCCGACCCGATCATGCGCAAAACCTCGAACTCGCGGTCTGACAGGGCTTCGTGCAACGGACGGCCCGAGTCCTCGTGCAAGTCGAGCGCCAGCTTCTCAGCGAGCCCCGAACTCACATAGCGGCCGCCCGCCAATATCCTCCGGATCGCCCGGATCAATTCTTCAGGGGCGCTTTCCTTGTTCATGTAACCGGACGCTCCGGCCTTCAGCATCCGCTTCGCGTACTGGTCCTCGGGGTGCATGCTCAGCACGAGCACCGGAAGTTTGGGCCGCGTCCGCCGCAGGTCGGGAAGCACGTCCACGCCGCTGCGTCCCGGCATGGTGACATCCAGAATCACCAGGTCCCAATCCCGGCTCCCAACCTCCGCCAGAAGTTGCTGCGCGTTCTCGGCCTCGCCGCAGACGAGATCCGTGATCTCGCGCGCCAGGATCTCCCGCAACCCGCGGCGCAGGATGGCATGATCGTCCGCGATCAGGATGCGGATCATGGATCTGGCTCCTGAGGCAATGCAAATCTCCGAAGGCCGGGTTAGTCGCTCATGAATCCCGAACCGGACCGGCGGGCGGTACCTCCGGAATCCGGACCTCGACCGCGGTGCCTTCTCCCGCAGCGCCCCGGATGGCGAGAACGCCTCCGAGAAGCGCGGCTCGCTCACGCATGCCCAGGATGCCGAGAGACTGTCCCTGGGACAGCTTCTCCGCGGAGATTCCGGCGCCGTTGTCGCGAACTTCCAGAACCAGGCCGCCGTTTCCGTCCGCCAGCCGCACGTCAACGCGGGTGGCGTTCGCATGACGCGCCACATTGGTCAGCGTCTCCTGAAAGATGCGGAAAATCGCCGTGGCCTGGGCGGGATCGGCCGCTACGTCGCCCTCCGGCAACTCCAACCTGCACTCAGTGCCGGTGCGAGCCTGGAACTCCTCGGCGGCCCATTCGACGGCGGCCACCAGCCCGAGATCGTCCAGGATCCCCGGCCGCAGCTCGGTCGAGATCCGCCGCACCGACTGAATGGTCTCATCCACCAGCCTCAGGATGGACTCGGCCTTGCCCGGGTGGGCCTGGTCACACGAGCGAAACTCCCGCAGCAGCCCGCTCAGATCGATCTTCAGGGCCTGGCCGAGCTGATCGTGAATTTCGCGCGCCACCCTTTTTCTCTCTTCTTCACGGACGCCCTCCGTATGCGCGGCCAGCGCCCGCAACTGCTCGAAGGCGTGCCGCGCTTTCTCTTCGGCGAGCTTGCGCTGGGTGATATCGCCGACCACCCCATCAATCCGGATCACCCCGTTCTCGTGCCGCATGCGGGCGCTGTCGAGCACCCAGCGGACGCCTCCGTCCGGCAGCAGGATCCTGTATTCCTGATTGTCGTGCTCGGCCTGTCCGGCCCGCAGGTCTTCGTAGGACTTCAGCATCCGCGCCCGGTCTTCCGGATGCACGGTGCTGACCCACGCCTCGGGTCCCCGCAGGAAGAACTCGGGCGGCCGGCCCGTGATCTTCTCCACCACCGAAGAATAGTAGCGATACCTCCAGTTGCCTTGCCGGTCGACCTCCCCGCTCCACAGGTAATCGGGGATCGAGGTCATCACGCTCTGCAGTTCCTCCTGGCTGTGGCGCAACTCCTCCTCGGCCCGCTTCCGTTTCGTCACGTTGCGGACCAGAGCCAGCAGATGGAGCCCGCCGTCGATCCGGATGCGGCTCAGGGTGACTTCGGCGTCGAACGGCGTTCCGTCCGCGCGCTCATACCGCCACTCGAAGTGAAGGGTGGCGCCGGAGAGAGCGCGCTCGATGCTGCTGAGCGCCGCGCCCTCGGAATCCTCGCCATCGGGTTGTTGCGAAGGCCAGAACGCGTAGGGCGTGCGCCCGATCAGTTGCTGCCGCGTGCAGCCAAACAGCTCCAGGGCTTTCTCGTTGCAGTCCACGAAGCGGTCATCCCGCATCAGGAGAATGGCGTCGCCGGCGGACTCAAAAAGCACCCGGTAGCGGCGCTCGCTCTCGCTGAGGGCGGCTTCCGCCTGGCTGCGCTCGCTCACCACCGCTCCGACCGATAGGCCGGTCACCGCTAGGGCCAGCATCACGAGTTGCAGCCGCGGAAGGCCGGCCAGATCAGGGCGGGCGAGATGGGCGGCAATGATCACGCCCACGTTGATGGTCAGCACCCCGACCGCCGCCGCGGAAACACCGTAGCGCACGGCCATCCAGATGACGGGAAAGAAGAGCACGTAAAGAGGCTGATAATGGACCGCTGGTTTGAAACCAAAGACCAGCCAGATGGCAACCGCGATGCCTGCAATCGCGGCCACCGGTTCCAGGATCGCGGGCAACGCCCGGCGTCGCGAGCTGCCGGCCGCGAGCACCGGGACGGAGTCTCCGGCGCCGAGGAATGCGCTCGCCCGCGGCGCCACGTACAGCAGTAGAAACGGCGCAAAGGAAGCGATCGAGATCGAGTCGCCCACCCACCAGTTAAAGACCGCCTTCGCGAAGTCCGGCCGCGTTACCAGGCCGTCGCCGAGCAAGGCCAGAACGCCGATCAGGGCCGCCGGCAGCGCTCCCAGGATCAGGAACAGCGCCAGGCCGCCCACGTCGCGCAAGCGGCGAAACTGGAGGTCGATGCGCCAGGCGTTGCGCAGCCAAGCGGCGCCGCCGACGTAGGCAAGGTTCATGGCGACGATACCGGGAAACCCCGCCCAGGAGAAGATGCCACGGTGATAGTTGAAGACGCAGGATGTCATCCCGCCGAGGAGCACCACCGGCAGGTAACGCATGCCGCCCCAAACCAGGATGGCCAGGCTCAATCCCGCCGGAAGATACCAGGCGGGCGCACCCGTCCAGGTGCGGAAGGTGGTCGATGCCAGGTCGAGCAGCACGAACGCAATCCAGAATGCTACCTGCACCAGCAGTTGCCGGGGCAGACTGCCGTGACGCGAGCCGGCTGGACCCGTGGGGCCCGTGGCAGGTGGTGTGTCGAGTTCGGCAGGCTCCGGCATCGTGAAAAGCTCGCCGCAACTAACGACAGAGGATGTGAAAAACGCAAGAGTCAGATCACAAAAGAAAGTAACATTGCCGTTAACCAGCGTCTAAATACTTGCGACGGCCACAGAGTATACACCCTTTTGGCCGGCCCGGAGCGGCCTCCGGGGGGGCAGGGCAGTTGCAGGTTGTCAGTTTCGTATAGAGCGACTCGCATTTGAACCCGGCCGCAGTGCCGGGGTATAGTTTGGTCGCCGGGAAAGCGGATACTGAAAATGGAGGGAGCAACCCCAATGAACAGGATCGGAACTTGGTCGGGCTTATTTCTCTGTCTCGCCGCAGCCCTGGGTTCGTTGACGGCCCACGCGCAGGAGATCAGGCGGGTGGCCCAGCCGAATGAGTCGGTCAGGCTGCCGCACGGCAGTTACGTCTGCGACGGCCAAACCACCACGTCTCCGGTCGACGAAACCTATGACATGGTGACCTGCACCGGCCCGATCTACAACGCGGGCGATTACGCCGCCCTGTTCACGAAGCTCAACCACGATGAGCTGTTGAAGCTCAACGACTTGACCAAGCTCAACCATGATGAGTTGGTGAATTTCAACGCCAACACCCAGGCGGCCCTCAATCGCGACATCAGGGCGGCTATTCACAGGCAATTCCAGGGCCTGCCGGCGAACCTGCGTCAGGCGGCCGCGGTTCAAAACCTGGAGAAGTCCCTTTCGGACTATGTGGACGAGCGATTGCCGGAGGGTCGCGGCGGTAATCCCTCGCGCCCCTCGCGGCTTTCGGGTCCGGCCGCCAGCCCTGCAGGCGCCCCGCCAGTCTCGCCGCAGGACCAGCGCTGACGGCGCCTCGGGGCAGCCTGTTATGGGTGCTGCGCGAGAAAAAACAAAATATTACGAACGAAGCCAAGAGGTTATTGAAAATAAACGACTTCGGTTTTCCATATTAGTCGAAAGCCAAGAGGTTATTGAAAAATAAGGCATTTACGCGCATAAAGCCAAGAGGTATATGATATAAAATGACTTAACCCATAAAAACGGGTCATTTTGAGGCAAGGTACAGCTGTAATTGAGCATTTCGGCAGGCATATCGAGGTGTTTGGGGCACGCTTAAGCCGTTTTCGAAAGAGCCGCCCGCGAGCTGCCTGGGTGATTTGACAAGTTGGGCCGTATCTGGTACAAGGGAAGAGAGATCGTGGCGCGACGGTGCGCACGATCCGGCGGCGGGGGGCGGAAAGGCAAGCCCCGAGAAGGTCGCATAACTTATGCCAACTAAAACAGTTAAAAAGAACTCGAGCCGGGCCGGCCACGGCGCGACAGCCAAGCGCGCTCGATCGTCGGGAAATGGAACGCGTCCGGGTCATAAAGTCAGTAGTCCCCGCGAGGTCAAGTCTCGCGTTTCCAGCGCATTACGTGCCGGGAGCGCAGCCGCGCTGGCGGCCCGGCGGCTTCTGGCGCCGGTTGACGAGCAGCACGTGGCCGCCGTCCGCAACTTCGCGGCGGGTCTACAGCTCGAGCAGCGGCAAAACTACCGTAAAGCGCGCGACATCTTCGAGAAGCTGGTGGCGGGCGGTCCGGCCGACGTGGCCGATCGCGCCCGGATCCATCTTCGGGCTTGTGTAGTGCGCATGGGAACGAAGACCCCGGCGCCGCGGACCGCCGGTGACTACCACGTGCTCGGTGTGGCCGAGTTGAACGTCCGCGAGTTGGACCGGGCCGTGGAGCATCTGCGCAAAGCCCAGAAGCTGGAACCGAAGCGCGAGGAGATCCGCTACGCGCTGGCGGCGGCTCTGGCCCTGAGGGGCGACCGCGAGGCCGCCCTCGAGCACCTGGAGGCGTCGATCGCCCTGCGTCCCCAGAACCGCTTCCAGGCCCGGCGCGACGCCGACTTCCAGCCCCTGGCCGGCGACCCGCGCTTCCTCAGCCTGGTCCGCCCCGCGGGCGGCGACGGCGGAGGCTACATAGAGAGGCTATGACCCCGGAAAGGGAGGCGCGCCCGTGCGCGTGGTGGCGATGGGCGGCGGCACCGGGCTGGCCACGCTGCTGCGCGGCCTGAAGGCCTTCGTGACCGAAGGCCTTCAGGGCCCCTCCACGGCCGGACCCGTCATCCGCCGGTTGACCGCCGTCGTCACCGTCACCGACGAGGGCGGCAGTTCGGGCCGCCTGCGCCGCGAATTCGGCATGCTGCCCCCGGGCGATATCCGCAACTGCCTGGTGGCGCTGGCCGAAGACGAGCAACTCCTGACCCGCCTGTTCGGCTACCGCTTTACCGACGGCCGCGGCCTGGCCGGGCACAGTTTCGGCAATCTGTTTCTCGCCGCCCTGACCCATCTGACCCGCGATTTCGCCAAGGCCGTGCGCCTCTCGAGCGAGGTGCTGGCGATCCGCGGGGAGATCTTTCCTTCGACGCTTTCCGACGTCCGGCTCCGGGCGCGCCTGGTGGACGGGCGATCGGTGCGGGGCGAAGCCAACATCACCCGCACTCCCGCGCGCATCCGCCGGCTGGAGCTCGTGCCGCGCGGCGCCAGGCCCCTGGCTGAAACCCTGGCCGCTCTCGACGAAGCGGACCTGATCACGCTCGGTCCCGGGTCGCTCTACACCTCGCTCGTTCCGAACCTGCTGGTGCGCGGCGTGGCGGCGCACCTGGCCCGCGCCCGCGCCGTCAAGGTGCTGGTGGTGAATCTCATGACGCAGCCCAACGAGACCCGTGACTACACCGCTTCCGACCATCTGCGCGCCATCCGGGAGCACGCCGGCGGCCGCCGCCTGTTTGACTACGTGGTGCTGAACAGCACCCCGGTGTCGCGCCGCCTGCTGAAGCGATACACGGCAGAAGGCGCCGTGCCGGTGGCCAACGACCTTGAAGGGGTGTGGACGCTGGGCGCTGAACCCGTCGAGGCGCCTTTGATCGAGGAAGGTGCGGTGGCGCGGCACGAGCCGCACCTTTTGGCCGCGCTGCTGCTGAAGCTCGCGACGGGCCGCAAGGGACCGGAGGCCTCGCGGCGGAAGCGCAATCGCCGTTCCGGGAGCGATTTCGATTGACACCTTCGGCGAGAGCGCCGAGAGTAAGAAGCTTTGAGGCGCGGGCGGCAAAGGCGCGCAACGTTGACTCTGAATTGAGGTGTACCGCATGGCTGTAAAGAGCGATCGCTGGATCCGCCAGATGGCGCGAGAGCATGAGATGATCTCGCCTTTCGCGGATAGCCAGGTGCGCGAAGGCGTGATCTCGTATGGGGTCTCCTCGTACGGCTACGACCTGCGCGTGGCCGACGAATTCAAGATCTTCACCAACGTGAACACCACCATCGTCGATCCCAAGCATTTCGACGCCCGCTCGCTCGTCGAATTCAAGGGAGACGTCTGCATCGTGCCGCCCAACTCCTTCGCCCTGGCGCGGTCGGTCGAGTATTTCAAGATTCCCCGCAATGTGCTCACCGTCTGCGTGGGCAAGTCCACTTACGCGCGCTGCGGCATCATTGTCAACGTCACGCCGCTCGAGCCGGAGTGGGAAGGCTTTGTGACTCTCGAGATCTCGAACACCACGCCGCTGCCGGCGCGCGTCTACTCGAACGAGGGCTTGTGCCAGATTGTCTTTTTCGAATCGGACGAACTCTGCGAGGTCTCGTACAAGGACAAGAAGGGGAAATACCAGTCCCAGCAGGGAATCGTGCTGCCGCGGATTTAGGAAGGCAAGTCAGCAGACGGCGGTAGGCAGTACGCAGACGGCGGTAAGCAGTCGGCAGTCGGCGGCAGGCAGTCAGCAGTTGGCAGTCAAGCCCATGGAAGGCCAATCCGCAACCAGGCCGATCGAGTTCTGGAAGAGGATGCCTGGCTGCGCGTTGCTAGGTTTTCTGATGGCGGTCTCGCCACTGCCTGCTGCCGACCGCAAACTGCCGACCACAGACTGCCAACTGCGTAGTGCCGACTGCCTACTGCTTGCCGCCGTCCGCCCACTGCCGACTCGCTACTGCCGACTGCTTCCTGCCGACCGCCGACTGCCGACCGCCGACCGCCTACTGCCGTCGGCCGCCGCGGAGTCCGCGCCTCAACACTTCACTCTCACGCCCGAGCAGCGCGCGCGCGCCGAGGATTGGGCCCGCGTCAGGGACGTGACCTACATCGTTGACCTTCTGCTGGCGGTCGCGATCAATCTCGTTTTCTGGCTCGGTCGTTTCGGTGTGGCGTTGCGCAACCTCGCGCGGCGCGCTTCGTGCCGGCTGATCGTGAAGTGCCTCGTGTTCGCGCCGCTGTTCGTCGCGGCGACCGGGGTCCTCAACCTGCCGCTCGACTACTATTCCGGATACCGGATGGAGAGAACGTTCGGCCTCTCGACCCAGACTCTTGCCTCCTGGCTTGGGGACTGGGGCAAGACGCTCGGGCTTTCCGCGATCGCCGGCGTGGTGCTGATGTGGGTGTTCTACGGCGTGGTCCGGCGCAGTCCACGCCACTGGTGGTTCAAGTTCTGGCTGGCCACGATTCCCCTGGCGCTCTTCGTGATGCTCATCGAGCCCTGGCTCATTGAGCCGCTGTTCTACAAGTTCACGCCGCTCGCCGACACGCAACCCGCCCTGACCGGGCGCATCGAGACGATGCTCGGGCACGCCGGGCTCGACATCCCGCCGTCGCGCATCTTCCTGATGAACGCCAGTAGCAAGACCACGGCGCTGAACGCTTACGTGTCCGGCATCGGCGCGAGCAAGCGCGTGGTGGTGTGGGACACCACGCTCCGGGCGCTCTCCCCTGACGAGACGCTGCTCGTCCTCGGGCATGAGACGGGGCACTACGTGCTTTACCACATCCCCAAGGAGTTTGTCCTGATCGAGTGCGTGCTGCTCGGAATGTTCTACCTGGGCTATCGCGTTTTCCGCGCGCTCATCCGCCGCTTCGGCGCGCGCACCGGCCTCGAGCGTGAAGGCGATCTCGCTTCCCTGCCCGTGGCCATGCTGATTCTCACTCTGGTCGGGTTTCTGGCCTCGCCGGCCTTGAACGCGATCTCGCGCCACTACGAGCATCAGGCAGACCAGTACGGGCTCGAGGTGGCCTACGGCGTGGTACAGGACCCAAACGGGGCGGCGGCGAGAGCCGAACAGATTCTCGGCGTGATCGACCTCGCGCAACCGGACCCGAGCCCAATCAAAGTGTTCTGGCTTTACACGCATCCGCCGGTTGATGATCGGATTCGTTTTGAGAATGAGTATCACCCGTGGACCGAGGGCCGGCCGCTCGAATTCGTACGGGCGCGTCCGAAAACAGGCTCTGGGCACTGATCTGCCTCGTGCGGTACGGTTGACGTACCGCGTATAGGATGCTAGACTTGGCGAAGTGATCCGGACCTACCGGGACAGGAAGACGCGGCGTTTCGCTGAAGGCGAGCGCGTTCCCGCGTTCGAGGGATTCCGGCGGCAGGCAGAAAAGCGCATGCGAGTTCTGGAGTCAGCCGCCGCTTTACGGGATCTCGCCAGACTCCCGAGCAACCGTCTCGAGTCGCGCTCGGGTGACAGAAAGGGTCAGTACAGCGTCCGAATCAATCAGCAGTGGCGCATCTGCTTCGAGTGGCCGCAGGGAGCCGATGGGCCGGAAAACGTGGAGATCGTTGACTGCCACTAGGAGCCCGGAATCATGGCACGCACTCCGATTCACCCCGGCGAGATTCTCGCCGACGAACTGAAAGAGATCGGTGTCTCAGCGGCCGGTCTGGCTCGTATTCTCGGCGTGCCGGCCAACCGCGTTTCACAGATCGTCGGGGGGAGGCGAGCGATCTCGGCGGACACCGCGTTGCGCCTGGCTCGTTACTTCGGGACTACTCCCGATCTCTGGATGAATCTGCAGAAGACCTACGAGCTCGACCTCGCACGCCGTCAGATGAGGGCGACCATCAACCACATTCCGCCACGGCAGGGCAGGGCCTCGGTTCATTACGAGCGTCGCAGCGCAAGTTCGGAGCGCTGAGCCGTCACACCCGTTCGGCATCGCGCCCAGACTGACCGTCCAACCCCGCAATCAACCGATCGCCCAATCACCAATCACCCGATCCCTCAATCACTCAATGTTCCAGCCGGTTGTACTTCTTCAGCACCTCGCGCAGCTTGTCATGCGGCAGCGCCTCCACGGTGTGGCCGTTGATGCCGGTCATGGTGCCGGCTCCCACCATGGCGTTGACGATGGCCTCCTCGGTGGCCTCGACGGTGGCTTCGAAGATCGGGTCCATCTGGTCGTTGGGAACCATCCCGATGTGCCGGATGCCCGAAGGCTTGCTTGCTCCCGGATTGGCCGTCGAGAAGGCGATGAAGATGTCGCCGGAGCCGTCGCCGGAGACAGTCCCCGTGCGCGCCAGGCCGAGCGTGGCGCGGCGCGCCAGGCGCTTCAACTGGCCCGGAAGCAGCGGTGCATCCGTGGACACCACAATGATGATCGATCCCGCGTCCTCGCGCGGCGCAGCGCCAGGATCACGACGCTCGGACCAAACCTTATTGCCGGTGATCTCGCGGCCCACAGGGACTCCCGCGATTCGCAGAAAGTCCCGGGCGCCGCAGTTGCACTGCACAAGCACCCCGACGGTGTAGCCTCCAGCGCCGGCATCGAGCTTGCGTGAGGCTGTGCCGGTGCCGCCCTTGAACTCGTAGCAGACCATGCCCGTGCCGCCGCCCACGTTGCCCTCGGGCACCGGTCCGGAGCGCGCGTTGTCGAGCGCCTTCCACGCATCCCCGGGCTTAACGTGAAAGCCGTTCACGTCGTTCAGATAGCCGTCGTAGGTCTCAGCCACCACCGGCAGCGACCACCAATACTCCGAGTCCGCCGGTTGGCCGCGCTTAACCCTCCAGGCGATCACGGCGTCGCGCACTACGCCCACGCTGTGCGTGTTGGTGATCATCACCGGGCCCTCGAGGAATCCGGACTCCTCCACCCAGGTGGTGCCTGTCATCTCGCCGTTGCCGTTCTCGGTGAACCAGCCGGCGAAGACCGAATCGGTGGAGTCTTTGCCGCGCGGAAGTACGGCCGTCACGCCGGTTCGGACCGGGCCCTGACCCACCACCACCTTGCCCTCGCCGGAGATTAAGGTGGTGAAGCCGACCTCCACGCCCTTCACGTCCGTGATTGCATCGAGCGGACCCGGGGTGCCATCGAACGGCACACCCAGGTCGCGCGCGCGGACATGAGCGCTTGCGGCGGCTTGCGCCCAATTGGCCGGCGTGCTGAATCCGGCCGCGAAGAGCAACATCGTGGCTGCGGTCACGGGTGCTGACACCAGTCGCGCCCTTCCCCTCACGTCCATAGTCATCAGTGCACCTTGGTCAATCACAAATCACAAATCGCAAGTCGGCAATCGCAAATCGCCAATTACAGATCGCCCATTACCCCGAGTGCCGGAAATGGACCACTTCGCCGTCGTGTACCACGTATTCTTTGCCTTCCAGTCTGAACTGGCCGCGCGCCTTGGTTTCGGGCAGGCTGCCCGCAGCTACCAGATCGTCGTAGGTGACGACCTCGGCGCGGATGAAGCCTTTCTGAATGTCGGTGTGAATCTCGCCTGCGGCCTCGAAGGCCGTGCTGCCGGCGCGGATCGTCCAGGCGCGGCATTCGTCCTCGCCCACCGTGAAGAACGAGATCAGATCGAGCAGGCGATATCCGGTGCGGATGAAGCGCGAGAGCGCCGACTCCTTCAAGCCGTAGCTCTGCATGAATTCGGCGGCTTCGGTTTCTGAAAGCTCGGCCATTTCCGCCTCGATCCTGCCGCAGACGGCGGTAACGGCAGTGCGCGGCTTCTGGGCAAGGCCCATGTCGGCCGCGAACTGGTCCGCCGCTTCGGCGCGTCCGGCGTCCGTCTCGTCGAGGTTCAGCACGTAGACCATGGGCTTCAAAGAGAGGAAAGTGAAGCCGCGAATCAGCTTTCGTTCTTCTTCCGAGAATTCGACCTGGCGCAGCGGGATCTGCTGCTCGAGCGCCGCCTTGCACTTCTCGACCACCTCGAATTCGCGCTCGAGGGCAGGATTCTTGAGCTTCTTCACATCTTTGGCCAGACGTTCCAGGCGCTTCTCCACCACCGCAAGGTCGGAGAGGATCAACTCCAGGTCGGTCGTCTCCAGATCGCTCTTGGGGTTCACCTCGCCGCCCGGCGGCGGCACGGCGTCGTTGTGAAAAGCGCGAATCACGTGCGCCAGGGCGTCGACCTCCTTGATGCTGGCCGCGGCGCGCGCCCCGCCGCGCACAAGTTCGATCACGCTGCCGGGCGCGTCCAGATACTCGATGGAGGCGTGCACCGTCTTTTTGGGATGGTACATCTCCGACAGCCGGTCCAGCCTCGGGTCGGGCACCGCCACCACGCCGACGTGGATCTCCGTCTTGGAGGGCGCGGCGCTCGCGCTCTGAGCGCGCGTCAGAATATGGAAGAGCGTCGTCTTGCCGGTTTCGGCCAGTCCGATGATCGCGATTCGAAGCACTGTCACCTCGGGGAACCAAAGCGCGGGTTCGAGCAGACATTATAGCGGCCAGGGAGTCCGCTTGTCCGCGACGACTGTCTTGACGATGGTGAATAAGGCGGGGCACCGGCTCGACCCGGTGCCCCAAGGCAAGTGTTGAAATATATGAATTAACCGGAGAGTACAGCAGACTGGCGCCGCCGTCTGTTCCGGAAGGAACAGGCCGAGCGCAACTTTAGCCCACTGGCGGCCGATTCTTGACACGCCCCGCGCCTTCTTCTAAGGTGGAAAGCTGGCTGTTACTCAGCGTCATCCACGGTTGATCCCTTTGCGAATCGTTTTTGTGGCGCCCGAAGGCGTCCCATTCTCCAAGACGGGCGGGCTCGGCGACGTAGTAGGCGCGCTGCCACGGGCCTTGGCGGCGCTAGGGCTCGAAGTGGACGTCATCCTGCCCCGCTATCGCGTCACGCCGCCCGGTGAAATGGTGGACACGGGGCGCAGCGTGACCATGCCTCTCGGCGCGGGTTTCCGTTTCGCCAGTATTCAGCAAGGCCGGGAGCCTGATCTGAGCCCGGCCCAGGAGGGTGAGGCGCCGCCAGGCGTGCGCACTTACCTGGTCGATTGCCCCGAGTTCTTCGATCGCGACGGCCTGTATCAGGACAAGGCCACGGGCGCGGATTTCCCCGACAATCACCTGCGTTTTGCCGGGCTAAGCCTCGCGGCGCTGGAATTCGTCAAGCGCCTGGGCCCTCCGCCCGAGATCATTCACTGTCACGACTGGCAGACGGCGCTCGTGCCCGTCTACCTCAAGCGGAATTACAGGCCCGATCTCTTCTTTTTCGATACCCGGGTAGTCTTCACCATTCATAATCTCGCCTATCAGGGCGATTTCCCGCCCGCGGCCTTGAGCGAGATCTCGCTCGACGATAGTCTCTTCAATCAGGACGCGCTTGAGTATTACAACCGGGTGAATCTGCTCAAAGGCGGAATCGTTTTTGCCGATGCGCTCACCACGGTGAGTCCTACCTACGCCCGGGAGATCCAGACCGCGGAGTTCGGCGTGGGACTCGAAGGCCTGTTGCAGAAGAATGCCGGCCGGCTGCGCGGCATCCTGAACGGCGCTGACTACGAAGCCTGGGATCCGGCCACCGATCGGTTGCTTCCAGCGCACTACACACCGGAGAACCTGGAAGGCAAGAAGGAGTGTAAACGCGCCCTGCTCCTCAAGATGGGCGTGGCGGCGCCGGTGCTGTCGCGGCCGGTGCTCGGCATCGTGTCGCGCTTCGACCGCCAGAAGGGCTTCGACCTGCTGGCCGAGGTCGCGGAAAGCCTGGCGGCGCTCGACATCTACCTGGTGGTGCTCGGCACCGGGGCCCGTGAGTACGAGGAGTTTTTTGATCGCCTGGGCAGGAAGCATCCGGGGAAGTTCCTCGTCAAGGTCGCTTATGACAACGCGCTCGCCCACCTGATCGAGGCCGGCTCCGACATCTTCCTGATGCCCTCGCGCTACGAGCCCTGCGGCCTGAACCAGATGTATAGCTTGAGGTACGGCACCGTGCCGGTGGTGCGGGCGACGGGCGGCCTCGATGACACCATCGACGGCTTCGACGGCGTGTCGGGCACCGGCTTCAAGTTTTACGAGTACACCGGGGCGGCTCTGCTCGACGCCATCGGCAAGGCGCTCGAGGCCTTCCGCTGGCCGCGGCTCTGGACCCGGATTATGTCAAACGGCATGCTCAAAGACTTTTCCTGGTCGCGCCCGGCACGACAGTACGCTGAGCTTTACCGGTCGCTGGTTCCGGCCAGGGTTGCTAAAACTGGTCCGGCGGCGGCCACAGCTGTGCCCCGGGTGTGACCTCGGTCACCGCGTCCGCAGGCCCGGACCTGCATCTAATGTACCTGCGCGGCCCCGGGCGGCAGCTGAACGACGAACGAGAATCAAGGAGACAATGATGGCTGGAAATGGTTTGGTTGAGTTTACGGATCAGAATTTCGAGGAGCAGGTGCTCAAGTCCGATAAGCCGGTGCTGGTGGACTTCTGGGCAACCTGGTGCACCCCGTGCCGCGCGATCGCGTCGACCGTGGAGGCCTTAGCGCAGGAGTTCACCGGACGCGCCAAGGTGGGCAAGGTGAACGTGGATGACAATTTGAACGTCACCACGCGTTATCGCATCACGGGAATTCCGGCGTTGCTAGTGTTCAAGAACGGCCAGGTCGCCGAGCAGATCACCGGATTGAGATCGAAGGACGAGCTGGTGAAGCTGGTCGAGCGCCATCTCTGAAGCTTGCAGCCCGCCTGCGGTCGCCCGGCGACGAGGCTCGGGCGGGGTCCGCGTTGACTTTTCCGGGGTATATCGCATCCCGGAGCGTTCCTGATTTTGTTTGGGTGCTTCCGGCCGATCGCCAAGGGTCGGCCCTCCTTCCTTGCGCGGCCTTGATCTGAGCGCCGTCCATTCAGGTACAATGAGACACGACCCCCGAAGTTCCGGAGTTCGAAATGCGTAAAGCTGCCGTAGTAGTGGGCGTACAGTGGGGCGATGAAGGCAAGGGCAAGGTGGTGGACGCCCTCACCGAACATTTTGATGTCGTGGCCCGGTATCAAGGCGGCGCGAACGCCGGACACACGGTCGTGACGGGCGGCCGCAAGCATATCCTCCAGTTGCTCCCCGCGGGCGTCGTACGCCCGGATCGAATCGCCGTGATCGGAAACGGCGTAGTGATCGATCCGGAGGCGCTGGCCAAGGAGATTCACTGCCTGGAGGAGGGCGGAATCAGCGTCGGCTCGCGGTTGCGGATCAGCGACCGGGCGCACTTGATCCTGCCCTGGCACCGCAGTCACGAGATCGCGGCGGAGGCGGCCCGGGGTGGCGGAAGGATCGGCACCACGTCCAAGGGAATCGGCCCGACTTATGAGGACAAGGCCAGCCGCCGCGGACTGCGCACCTGCGACCTGCGGGACCCGGGGACCTTCCGCTCGAAGTGCCGGGAGCTCGTGAAGGAGAAGAACCAGTTGGCGGCCGCGCTGTTTGGCGGCGGGCAGGAGCAGGACGACGGCGCCTGGATGGACCGGTATCTCGAGGCGGCGGCGGGAATCGTGCCGCGCCTCACCGACGTTTCGGCGTTTCTGAATCGCGCGCTCGACGCCGGGCATCGCGTGCTCTTCGAGGGCGCGCAAGGCACCATGCTCGATCTCGATCACGGGACCTATCCTTTCGTGACCTCTTCCAGCGCCTCGGCGGGCGGCGCCGCCACCGGCACCGGCGTTGGGCCCACGCGCCTGGGCTCCGTCATCGGCGTCTCCAAGGCGTACGCCACGCGCGTGGGGAGCGGACCCTTCCCCACCGAAGCCGCCGGGGAAGACGCGGACAAGATTCGCGAGCGCGGCGGCGAATACGGCGCCGTGACCGGGCGCCCGCGCCGCTGCGGCTGGTTTGACCTGCCCGCGGCCCGCTACAGCGCCCGCGTGAACTACCTCAGCCATCTCGTGATCACGAAGCTGGATATCCTCGATCATCTGGCGGAAATTCCCGTGGGTGTGCAATACGAGCTCGACGGGAACCTGCTGGACAGCTTCCCGCCCGACGTCACCGAAGTCGAGCGCCTGAAGGTGAGGTTCATCTCGCTGCCGGGATGGCAGCAGCCTACCTTCGGCCTGCAGAATTACGATGAGCTTCCCTTGCGGGCGCGGGAGTACCTCGGGTTCATCTCCGCCGAGGTCGGAGTTCCCGTCGCCATGATTTCGACCGGCCCCGAGCGCCACCAGACCATTTGGATGGACACCTCCTTCGTCCCGAAAGAGTAGACGCGCTGCGGCCCGCGCTCCCGTTCGCCATGCTCACCTTCGAAGCAGCCCTTGCCTTGGTTCGCCAGAAGATCCGCGAGAAGATCGGGTCGCACCTCGTGCCACTCGCAGTCGAGACCGTTCCTCTCAGCGCGTCCCGCGGGCGCGTTCTTGCCGAAAACCTGGCGGCCGACCGCGACTATCCGCCCTTCGATCGTTCCACCCGGGACGGCTTTGCGGTGCGGGCCGCGGACCTGGCCCAAGTCCCCGCCACCCTCGAAATCCTGGGCACGGCGCGCGCGGGCAGTCCCTTTGCAGCAGGCGTCGGTTCTGGCTCCGCTGTCGAGATCATGACCGGCGCGCCCCTGCCCGAGGGCGCGAATGCGGTCGTCATGGTTGAATACACACGCGAGCCCGGCGCTTCGGCGCCAGGCGTCGGTGCGGCGGCGGGCGTCGGTGCCGGGGCGGGCATCGGTGCTGGAGCGGCCCGGCGGATCGAGATTTTGCGTGCCGTGCAGGCGCTCGACAACGTGGTCCGTCGCGGCAGCGAGGCAGCGGCGGGCTCGCGCGTGCTTTCGAGCGGGCGTCGGCTCGGCCCGGGCGAGATCGGTCTCGCGGCCGCCCTGGGACGCGCCTCGGTCAGCGTCTTCGCGCGTCCCCGGGTGGCGATTCTTCCCACCGGTGACGAGGTTGTGCCGGTGGAGCAGCAGCCTGCCTGGTTCGAGATCCGCAACAGCAATGCGCTGGCCCTCGCGGCCCAAGTGGAGGCCGCCGGCGGCGTTCCGTGCCTGCTTGGAATCGCGCCCGACCGCAAAGACGCGTTGCGCAGCCTGATCGAGCAGGGCCTCGACTCTGATCTTCTGGTTTTGAGCGGTGGAATCTCGGTCGGTAAATACGACTTCGTGGCCGAGATTCTGGCGGACCTCGGCGCCGAGTTTTATTTTCAAGGCGTGGCCATTCGCCCGGGCAAGCCGCTCGCGTTCGGCCAGGCGCGCGAGCGATTCTTCTTCGGCCTGCCCGGCAATCCGGTTTCGACTTTCGTCACCTTCGAGCTTTTTGCCCGGCCTGCCATCGCGCTCCTGGGCGGCGCGGACTTCGAGGCGCCGGTCTTGCTGAAGGCGCGGCTGGCCAGGCCCGTACGGCAGAAGACCGGGCTGAGCGTCTTCATGCCGGCCCGGGTGACGCTCGATCCGGGCCGGGCAGACCCGGTGGTCGAACTGGTCGGGTGGCAGGGTTCCGGCGACCTGGTGGGTCTGGCGGAGGCGAACTGCTTTCTGGCGCTTCGTCCGGAGCAGACCGAGGCCGCGGCCGGCGATTGGGTGGATGTGCTTCCGAAATCGTGGTGAGGCGATAAGGGCAGATAGTGCGCAAGCGATTAAGCCACTACGATAAGACGGGTCGCGCCCGCATGGTGGACGTTTCCGCCAAGCCGGAGACGGTTCGATTCGCCCGCGCTTCGGTGCTCGTGCGCATGAACGCCCGCACGCGCCGGGCCGTGCGCTCTAATCCCAAGGGCAATCCGTTGGAGGTGGCGCGCGTGGCCGGAATCGCGGCGGCCAAGCGCACGTCAGACCTCATCCCGCTGTGCCATCCATTGCTGCTCACACACATCGACGTGCAGGCTGCTTTCTCGCGGGAAGGCGTACGCATCGAATCGCTGGTGCGCACTACGGGTCAGACCGGGGTGGAGATGGAGGCGCTCACGGCGGCGGCGGTTGCCGCGCTCACGGTCTACGACATGTGCAAGGCCCTCGACCACGGCATCGAAATAACCGGCCTGCGCCTTGATGAAAAGGCAGGCGGCAGGAGCGGACATTATCGCCATGCAGGCAAAGATTCTGGTTCTGAGTGACTCGACCGCAGCCGGACGCCGCCAGGACGAGGCCGGCGCCGCGGTCAAAGAAATGCTGGAGGCGCGCGGCTGGACGGTGGCCGCGTTTGACGTCATGCCCGACGATCTCGACGCCATCAGTGAGCGTTTGCGCGAGTGGACCTTCTCGCCCGATTGCGACGCCGTCTTTACCGTGGGCGGCACCGGATTGAGCCCGCGCGACGTTACGCCCGAAGCCACCCGCGCCGTGATCGAGCGCGAGATTCCGGGGTTCGCCGAGCTCATGCGCGCCGAAGGCCTCAAGAGCAATCGCCGCGCCGTGCTCTCGCGCGGCCTGAGCGGGCTACGCAACGGCCGGCTGATCGTCAACCTGCCCGGCAGCACGCGCGGCGCGCGCGAATCGCTCGAAGCCGTGATCGATCTCCTGCCCCACGCAATCGACATCGCGCAAGGCCGCACGGAGCATCACGACGGCCGCTAATTCTGCTCCGAAGGCAAGACGAAACACAAAGACTCAGAGGCGCAGAGAAAGCGTGAGAGCTGAAAGACAACCTCGCGCGTTTCTCTCATCTCTGTGTCTCTGCGACTCTGTGTTTCAAACCGCTACTGGGTTGCGGGCGCGGCCGCCGGCTTGTTGAACTTGGCGTCGTCAATGGGCACGTTGTGCTTGATCTCGGTCAGCTTGATGGTGAAGGCAATTTCGCCCATGTCGGAGTGGATCGCAAACGGCACATGGACCCCGTCCACCTCACGATAATCGCTGAGCGTGGTGACGACATCGGTCTTCCCCATCGGGCCGTCGGCCACGGTTTGGGCGCGCACCAGCAAGCCCGAATCGGCGTCGAACGACATGGTCATGGGCGCGCCGGCGGCCGGAACGGCTTCAACCACGTACGCGTCGTGACCGTCGACGCTCTCTTTGCCCTTCACCGTCATCTTCGGGTAGTCGTCCTTGAGGCGAATCGCACGGTAGAAGTCCGCCTCGTTCTTCAGGGCGGCCAACCCGTCGCCGGTGACGTCAACCAAGCCGGTTTGCGGGTTATCCGACCAGCCTGCCGTGCCGTTGAAGCCGCGCTGCACTACGCCAAAGGACGGGATGTCCGTTACGAACAGCACTTTGTCAGGAGCCTTCGCGTAGATCTCCTGCGTACCGTCTGCCGCCATTTGGTCCATCGAGAATGTGCCCTTGGAAACCTGACTGTTTAGTTTCTCCCAGGCGTCTTTGCCCCCGGAAGCCTGCACGAACTTATCGATGATCTGGTCCGCCGAGGGTAAAGGCGCCGCAGGCGTAGTCGGAGCCGTCGCGGTGGGGGCTGTGGCCGCCTTGGCCGGGGCCGGCTGCGCCTGAGAGGTCTGGGCGATTGCGGGGACGAGTCCTGCGCAGAACACCAGCAGACAGGCCGCCATCAGAGTTTTCTTTCGCATTGTTTCCTCCATGATTCCATTCGTTGCCGGGTACTCTTCCTCATACGTTTGAGCGCCGCCGGGTATTTCACCATTTCACCATCTTGGGCCATCTGCAATCAGCCTTTCAGCATTCATGATAACCGCGCCGCGCGCCAGGCGCGGTCGAGGTCCACTCCCGCTCGGCGTCCGAACTCACGCAACTTCGCCATTAACTCCGCGGCCCGATCATCCGCCTCTTCGGGCGTGAGGCGGGGCGCATCGTAGCCGAGGGTGTCGCGCAGGATCGCAACATCTTCGGAGCAGAAAACTACGGTGCCGTCCCGTTCGATACGCTCGATGCCGTCAAACCGATGCGACGCTTCGTTGAGGGCGACGGCCTGCTCGCGCGAAAGCCCGTCGATGGGCGCCAGCCGGATTCCCTGCGAGCTCACCAGCAGCGGATAGCCGCCCGCGAGTCCGCCCGGCGCCGGCGCGTGCAGGGCCGTTTCCCTCTCGAGGCCGAGCGCCCGGATCAGGCGCGCCGCGCAGCCTGCCGTGAGGAAATTGATGGCGGGCCCAGGCGGCAGCGGGTAAGGCCATCGCAGCAACTGTTCGCCGCCTGCGGTTGCGGTGGCGTCGACCCCGCTGCAAGCGACGCGCAGGAAATGCGGCGCGAGCGGACCCTCCCCGCCTTCAAAAGCGGCTGACACCAGCGCGTGATGGGCCACCAGCGTCACGCGCACGCTCTCAATCGGCTGCCGCAGGCGCTCAGCCGCCACGATCCGCACCTTGGTGGCGATCTCCTCCACGTTGCCGATTCCGCAGTCCGGCTCGAGACCGATCTTGCCAAGCACCGCATTGACGACGTCCGGGAAAGGCGCGGTGAGCGTAACGCCGGGGTAGCCGGCGGCCCGCAACTCGCGCATCAGCTTGAGGGTCAGGCCGAGATGGAGCGGCAGCCAGACGCCGAAACGTGCGGGACCGAGGCGCGCCGCGTGTTCGGGCGGCAGCAGGTTCGCGAGCCACCACGTCTGCCGGGTGGCCGTGCTCAGAATGATGTCCGGCTGCTCCCGCCCGACAAGCTCGGTCAGGCTGCCGGGACGATCGAGATCGAGGGGCGCGAAGCGGATCGACGGGGCAAAGCCCTGGGCGGTGGCCCCGGCCCGAGCCAGGTTCACGCGACGCTCGCCGCGGTCGGTGTTGCGGCTGGCTATGACGATCGGCCCGACGCCGGGCTCGCGCGCCAGGAACTCGATGAGCGCCGACGCGAGGTCGCCAAGGCCGATGATCATGATCCGCGCAGGATCGGCAAGCCGCTGTTTCTCGGTTTTCACACGCACTCTGGAAGCCGGTACCGCTTCGCCTTCGCGGGATCAGCCCTGGATTAATGCCGGCTTCGGGCCCCCGGCGCTCGATGGCACCACCTCGCTCAGACGCGCCAGGTCGAGCACCATGTGGCCGTGTTCGTCCACCTCGAAGGTGGTGGCGAATCGCGCGCCCCAAACCAGTTCTTCGTAACGATACGAGTAACGGACGTAGACCGTTTGGAAGAAGGTATCGTCGAACGCTTTGATCATGATCAGAAATTCCGCTTCGAGCCGGGCGAGATCCTGCGCGGTCTTGCGCCACAGCGGACTCGACTCGGTGATGGGGTGCACGACGGTCCAGGCGAGGGGCAGGAACTGGACGTTGCGGCGCTCGAGTTCGAGCGCAGCGTATTTGCGCACCCGTCCGCCGTCAGAACGCTCCACCGTCATCATCAGGACGCGGGCCTCAAGCTCCATCAGGTTGTTGGACCGGCGATTGGCAATGCGAAACTGCAGCGCCGCTCCCTCCTGATAAGGCGCTACCACCATCTGCCGGCTGAAGGCGATGCGCGCCGCCGGCCGCGAGAATCGACCGAACACGAGGCCTGTGGCCACAGCGAAAGCCAGCAACCCGAGCAAAGCTTCGAGCGCCGCAACGGAATTCGCCATGACTCCGTCCGGCCAGATGTTCCCGTAGCCCACCGTGGTGAGGGTGTGGGCGCTGAAAAAGAAGGCGTTCAGAAAACGCGTGAACGGGGTGGCCGCATCCGAGCCGCGGAGGTGTTCCATTCCGACGCCGTAGTAGTAGAGCACGGCGAACATGAGGTTCAGGGCGAGATAGCCTGCCAGAATCATCCCCATGAAGACGCGCCACTTGGCGTTCAGCATGTAGAGGTAGGGATGCACGTCGCGCCAGGTGGTGCCGCGGCGATGCACGTTGAATTGTCCGTCAGGATTGATGACGCGCCGCAGGACGCCGCGGTACTGCTCGGTAAAGCCGGGATCGAAAGCTGGCTTGCTCATAGAGGCCGATGATAGTGGGACGGCGCGGCGCGTGTCCAGCGAAGCCGCACCTGCAAGCGCGCGTGCTCCGTTCTGCCGCACCGGAGCAGAAAACGCACTTGACTTCACGGTCGGGCAGAGTATTATAGCCGTCATCTCAGGGTAGTCATCCATCCAGTCGTATGAACGCGGTGGAGAAAAAGGGTGCGACGCTAACCAGCGACCCGAATGTCGGGCGGGCGGCTGTGTGAAAGGAAGGTTTATGAATCTCAACGCGCAAATTCCGGCTTGGTTTACTCGCATGCGACCGCGTAAAGATGCAGGCGTGCGCGCAAACTGGCGGACACGGGCGTGTGCGGCCCTGATCGTCCTTGCCGCGACGGCGATTGCTCTACCGGCGCAGACCTTCAGGTCATTGCACAGCTTTAGCGGGGTGGACGGCGCCACTCCCTATGACACGCTGGTCCTCGCCACGGATGGGAACTTGTACGGGACCACGTCCAGTGGAGGAGCCAACAACGACAGCGGCTGCGTGAATGGATGCGGCGCTGTCTTCAAAATCACCCCGAGCGGATCCCTGACTTTGCTTTACAGCTTCTGCTCCCAATCCAACTGCACGGACGGCGACCAGCCATACGCGGGTCTGGTACAGGGGACTGATGGTAACTTGTACGGAACAACACTTGAGGGCAGCGTCAGCGGGAATGGAACTGTTTTCAAAATCACAACCAGCGGTACCCTAACGACGCTTTACAGCTTTTGCCTCCTAAGCAATTGCACCGACGGCGCCTTTCCCTATGCTGGACTGACGCTGGCGACCGATGGCAACTTCTACGGTGCTACTTCCGCCGGCGGCGGAATCACCGACGCTGGGACGGTCTTCAAGATCACGCCGGGCGGCACACTAACCACGCTCTATGCCTTCTGCTATCTCGGCTGCACTGGGGGCTACGCCCCCGTCGACGCCCCCGTCGAGGGCACGGACGGGAACTTCTACGGCACGACCGTTACCGGAGGGACTTACGGTTACGGGACCGTCTTCAAGATCACTCCGAGCGGCACGCTGACCACGCTTTACAATTTCTGCGCTCAAAACGACTGCGCCGACGGCGAATACCCTTACGCAGGGCTTATCCAAGCGACGGATGGAAACTTCTACGGGCCGACGGAGGCCGGTGGGGCCGGCCAGGGCGGCACGATCTTTAAGATCAGCGCAAGCGGCGAACTGACGACCCTTTACAACTTCTGCAGCGAGAGCGGTTGTGTGGACGGTGGAAATCCGTACTCGCCGCTCATCCAAGCCAAAGACGGGAACTTCTACGGCACCACGTATTGGGGCGGAGCCTACAGCGCCGGGGCGGTTTTCAAGATCACGCCCGGCGGTGCCTTCACGGTCTTGCACAGCTTCGACACCACGGACGGGGAAAACCCAAACGGGGCGCTGGTCGAGGCCGCCCCTGGGACGTTTTATGGAACCACTTCCGGTGGCGGGACCGGCGTGTGCGCTGGTGGCTACATTGGCTGCGGGACGGTATTCAGCCTGTCTGTCGGTTCTTCGGGCTCACCCCTGTCGCTCGGCCTGCACTTTGACTTCGACGGCTCTGGCACCGGCACCGACTATACAATCTGGCGGCCTTCGAGCGGCACCTGGTACGTTCTGCCCACGAACGGCGGAACGTCCATCGAAACGCAGTGGGGTAAGAGCGGAGACATCGTGGTGCCGGGCGACTACGATGGCGACGGCATAACCGACTACGCCGTCTGGCGGCCTTCGGCCGGGACCTGGTACGTGATCCTCAGCAGCACGGGCAAGTCCGTTAGCTATGCCTGGGGCGAGAGCACCGATGTTCCGGTGCCCGGCGATTACGATGGCGACGGTAAAACCGACTACGCCATGTGGCGGCCGTCCACGGGCGCGTGGTGGGTGGTGTACAGCAGCACGGGCCGGACGGTCAGCCAGCAGTGGGGACTGAGCACGGACCTGCCGGTCCTGGGTGATTTCGACGGCGACGGCAAGACGGACTACGCCGTATGGAGGCCTTCGGACGGGACCTGGTACGTGATCCTGAGCAGCACGGGCCAGCACGTGAGCCAACAGTGGGGGCTGAGCACAGACATTCCGGTGACCGGGGACTACGATGGCGACGGCAGGACGGACTATGCGATCTGGCGGCCATCGAGCGGGACCTGGTACGTGATCTACAGCAGCACAGGCCAGCACGTCAGTCAGGCGTTCGGGCTGAGCACGGATATCGCGGTAGCGCGGGATTACGATGGGGACAACAAGACGGATTACGCCATCTGGCGGCCTTCGACGGGCACGTGGTGGGTGATCTTCAGCAGCACGGGAAAGACGGTCACCACGCAGTGGGGTCTTTCGACTGACGTGCCGGTGAACAAGCCCACGGGCGAGTGAATCTGTAGGGATTGTCATCGAAACGCGGCATCGAGCGCGGACCTTAATTCGAAGTCCGACGCAATGAGAGAGCGAGGGGGAACTATGGATAAACTTAGCTTGCGGAAACAGTCCTGCTTTGCTTTTCTACTGTGCGCAACTACGGCGATTGGTTTGCGCGCCCAGACTTTCACGACTCTGCTCAGTTTCGACAATGCGGACGGCAACGACCCCCAAGGGAGCTTGATCCAGGCGACGACCGATGGGAACTTCTACGGAGTAACGTACGGCGGCGGGGCCAACAGCACGTGCATGTTCGGCCGCGATTCTGGGTGTGGGACGGTGTTCAAAATCAACCCAAGCGGAGCGCTGACGACGCTTTACAACTTTTGCTCCCAAAAGAATTGCGCCGATGGCGCAAACCCGTGGCTGGGGCTGGTGCAGGCCAGCGATGGAAACTTCTATGGGACAACGCAGGTCGGCGGGGCCTATTACACCTCCTGCATGGCCGAGGGCATAGACTCCGGCTGCGGGACGGTTTTCAAAATCACCCCAAGTGGCACGCTGACAACGCTACACAGCTTCGACGTGGCGGACGGAGCCTGGCCGGTGTCGGGGCTGATCCAGGGCACCGACCGGAACCTCTACGGAACAACGCTCTCTGCCGGGGCCCACAACAACGGCGGAACTGTCTTCAAGATCACCCTCACTGGCACCTTGACGACGCTTTACAGCTTTTGTTCGCAGAGCGGCTGCACCGACGGCGCCGACCCGTACGGGACGCTACTCCAAGCCAGCGATGGGGACTTCTACGGGACAACCTCCGCTGGCGGGGCCCACGGCGATGGGACGGTCTTCAAAATCACCTCGAGTGGTACGCTGACCACGCTCTACAGTTTTTGCTCCCAAAGCAGTTGCGGGGATGGCAGCGACCCGCAAGCGGGGCTTATCCAGGCCACCGATGGGAACTTCTACGGGACGACCTCCGCCGGCGGGACCAGTCACTACTGCTCGATTGATAATGGCTGCGGCACGGTTTTCAAGATCACCCCCAGCGGGACGCTGACCACGCTTTACAACTTTTGCTCGCAAAACGGCTGCACGGACGGTAGTTACTCCGTCACCGGGCTCATGCAGGCCAGCGATGGGAACTTCTACGGGACAGCGCTCACTGGCGGGGCCAACTCCTGCATATCTGGTGGCACGAATTTGGGCTGCGGGACAGTTTTCAAAATAACGTCACAGGGTGCGTTCACGACGCTGCGCAGCTTCGATGGCACGGACGGGTCCTTCCCTTACGGGGCTCCGGTCCAGGCTACCGACGGTAGGCTCTATGGGACAACGAACGCTGGCGGCGCCAGCGTCAGCTGCACTGGTGGCTGCGGCACGGTCTACAGCCTGCCTGTCTCGGCGCTGTCGCTCGCTATGCACTTTGACTTCGACGGCGAAGGTACCGGCACCGACTATACAATCTGGCGGCCTTCGAGCGGCACCTGGTACGTTCTGCCCACGAACGGCGGAACGTCCATCGAAACGCAGTGGGGTAAGAGCGGAGACATCGTGGTGCCGGGCGACTACGATGGCGACGGCATAACCGACTACGCCGTCTGGCGGCCTTCGGCCGGGACCTGGTACGTGATCCTCAGCAGCACGGGCAAGTCCGTTAGCTATGCCTGGGGCGAGAGCACCGATGTTCCGGTGCCCGGCGATTACGATGGCGACGGTAAAACCGACTACGCCATGTGGCGGCCGTCCACGGGCGCGTGGTGGGTGGTGTACAGCAGCACGGGCCGGACGGTCAGCCAGCAGTGGGGACTGAGCACGGACCTGCCGGTCCTGGGTGATTTCGACGGCGACGGCAAGACGGACTACGCCGTATGGAGGCCTTCGGACGGGACCTGGTACGTGATCCTGAGCAGCACGGGCCAGCACGTGAGCCAACAGTGGGGGCTGAGCACAGACATTCCGGTGACCGGGGACTACGATGGCGACGGCAGGACGGACTATGCGATCTGGCGGCCATCGAGCGGGACCTGGTACGTGATCTACAGCAGCACAGGCCAGCACGTCAGTCAGGCGTTCGGGCTGAGCACGGATATCGCGGTAGCGCGGGATTACGATGGGGACAACAAGACGGATTACGCCATCTGGCGGCCTTCGACGGGCACGTGGTGGGTGATCTTCAGCAGCACGGGAAAGACGGTCACCACGCAGTGGGGTCTTTCGACTGACGTGCCGGTGAACAAGCCCACGGGCGAGTGAAATACGCCGCAGGCGCCCTGGGGATTATGAGCCTGGTGCCTCTTTACGCCGGCTGGAGCGCCGCCGCTGCTGGACGGAGTATAATCGTCAACACAGATGCGCAAGGGTTTCAGCTTCCGGGACCTGGACTGGCTGCTGCTGTTCGCGGCCGCGGCCCTGTCGGGCCTCGGCGTAGCCCAAATCTACAGCACGACGGCGCACTCGGCGCTCGCGGGCGAGTCCCGCAAGCAGCTCGATTGGGTGCTCCTGGGCCTGGTGGCGGCTCTCGTCATCAGTCACATCGACTACCACCGCGTGGTCGAACACGCGCCCGCGCTGTATCTCTCCGGCCTCGTAGCCCTCGGGGCCGTTCTGGTTCTCGGGAACACGGTTGCCAAGACGCATCGATGGCTCAGCATTGGCGGCCAGACTCTGCAAGTGTCTGAGCTCGTCAAGTTGGCTATAATAGTGGCGGTGGCATTTTACCTGGGTCGCCGCGCTGCCAAGCCGGTGGAGTGGAAGGATTTGGCTGTGCTGGGCGTTGTCGCGGGCGCGCCTGGGGCACTCGTGGCCCTGGAGCCGGACCTGGGAACTGCGCTGACGTACCTGGCGATCGCCACGGCCGGCGTCGTATTGACCGGGCTTCGGAGCCGTCAGGTGCTGGCGTTGGGATTGCTCGCTGCGGTCCTGCTACCGGTGGGCTGGCATTTGATGCTTCCTTACCAGCGAGACCGGGTTATGAGTTTCACCCATCCTTCCGAAGACTCGCGACGCTCCGGCTACCAGGTGACGCAGTCGAAGATCGCGGTGGGTTCGGGCGGCCTGTGGGGCAAGGGTCTCGGCCACGGCACGCAAAGCCAGTTGGGTTTTGTCCCGGTATCGCACGCAGATTTCATCTTTGCCTCCTTTGCGGAGGAGCAGGGTTTCGTCGGAACGGCTCTTGTACTATCGCTATATCTGGTTCTTTTGTTACGCCTGCTCGACGGAGCGCAGTGGGCTCCGGACCGGGCGGGCGCCTTCCTGGTTGCGGGTTTGGCGGCAGTGTTGTTCTTCCAGGTGGCCGTCAACGTTGGTATGATGATCGGCTGGCTGCCGATTACAGGCATTCCACTGCCGCTGATGAGCCAGGGAGGGTCCTCGGTTTTCGCAACGTTTGTCGGCTTGGGGCTGGCATTGAGCGTGAAACGACGCCGCTTTGTGAATTAGCTCCAGCCTGAGGTGGGTGGTCCGGCGTGACAGGCCGGTTGATTCAAGTGCAAGCGGGCAAGGTCAGCCCGGACGGCTCTCGGTGGCCGCCAAAGTGACCCAAGATCATGTTGGCCGGGCCGCGGTTCCGTTGCGCCTGAGCGCCGGGCGGCGGTCTTTTAAGGAAGCGAGCGTGTGGGTCCCTCGGGAACGACGAGGTGCACCGGCTCAGAATCATGAGCCGGTTGGGCTCAACGAGGTTGATCCGCTCGCGGTCCTTGCCAAAGGAGTTTTCCATGCCCAAGGAGTTGTTTATCGCCTCGTCGCCGCACGAGACGAAAGTGGCTGTGGTCGAAGACGACAGCCTGGTGGAAGTGTTCTACCAGCGCGACACAGACGCGGGATTGGTGGGCGGCATTTACAAGGGCCGCGTCAGCCGCGTGCTGCCCGGCATGCAGTCGGCCTTCGTTGATATCGGTCTCGAGCGCGACGCCTTCCTTTACGTTTCTGACTTCTTTGAAGATTCTGACGAATATGACCGGGTGGTGGCCGAGGCGGAGACCCGCGTCAGCAAGTTCACAGCGGAATCACGGCCGGCCGAGGCCCCGCCGCCGGTCCCTGAGTCCCCAAGCGAGGATGCTCCGGAGGTTTCGGGCGGCGTGCAGAAGGTGGACCGGCCCGACCGGCCGGCCGCTGTGACTCCTCCCGACGCCATTCCGCCCGCCCCCGAGACGGCATCGGTGGCTGCGCCGGTGTCCGCGCCCTCCGCTCCTGCGGAGCCTCGCAGCGCACAGCCGAATCGTCCGTGGCAGGATTCGCCCGGTGGGCGCGGCCGCCGCCGCCGCCGGGGCGGACGCGGAGGTTTCGGGAAGCCGCCGCTCCGAGATCGAGACCGTGATCGCGATCGTCCGGTGGCACCGCAGGCCCCCGAGGCTGCCTCCGAAGGCTTTGCGATCCTGCCGGGAGAATCGCTCGCCAAGTACAGCCACGAGCACGTGGAGAGCGAAGTGCCGGGTACGGCCGGCGTGGTTGAGGCGGCAGACGCGTCGTCGCCCTTGGAAAACCGATCCGACGAGGACGGCCGCGAATCAGGCGTTGCGGTTGAGTTTGAAGCCGCGTCAGCCTACCAGGACGCAGAAGAACGAGGCGCAGGAGAAGATGACGTCAAGGCGCCGGACGAAGCACTGGCGTCCGCTTCGCCCGAAGTCGAGACTGAAGCGGCTGAGGGTGAGCCGGCTGAGCCCGCAGCCGCCACGTCCTCGGATGCTGATCCGTTCGAGGACGACCTGCTCGCCGGCAACTTTCGCGTTGCGCCCTTGCCCGTTGAGCCCGACGCGCCATCCCACCATCCCGCAGTCCGGCCCGCAGTTCGGCCCGTGGTGCGGATTGAAGAGGAGAAGGAAGCCGTGGAAGTGGCGGGCCTCGGGGCTTCGGAAGAAGAAACCGTCTCGGCCGAAGTGACGGAAGTCATTGCATACGAAGAAGCAGGCGAGTCCGAGGAAGTTGAAGGGCAAGACGCGGCCGAAGAAGCTGAGACGGCCGAGGCCGAGGAGGCGCTCGACCCGTCCTTCGAAGAGGCTTTGCGGGAACTCCCGGAAGACGGGAGCGAGCGCCCCGGTCCGAGCGTCCCGAGCGATGAGCCTGCGCCGACGCTCGAGGGCAACACCGCGGAAGCGCCGGGCGAACGTTCCTACACCATCCGCGATCAGCAGCAGCGCCCGCGTTTCGCGCCCCGGCGTGGACGCCGTGGGCGGGGTCGGTTCGGCAATCGAGGCCCGCGTCCCGAAGGCCAGGCGCGGCGGCCCGACTTCCCGCGCGCCGGCAACGAGCAACCGGTCCAGATCAACGAGGTTCTGAAAGAAGGCCAGGAGATCCTGGTACAAATCGCCAAAGAGCCCCTGGGAACCAAGGGCGCTCGCATCACGTCGCACATCGCCCTGCCCGGACGTTACCTTGTCTACATGCCGACCATCCATCACATCGGCGTGTCGCGCAAGATCGGGACGGAAGAAGAACGCTTAAGGCTCCGCAATATCATTTTGGAGCATCGCGGCCCGCTCGGAGGCGGCATCATCGTCCGCACCGCCGCTGCCGGGCGCACCGAGGAGGAATTGAAGGGCGATATCGAGTTTCTGGCGAGGCTCTGGCATGAGATCCGGACGCGCACGGAGCGCACCAAGGCGCCGGCCCTGATTCACCGCGACCTCACGCTGGTGGAGCGCATTCTGCGCGACATTCTGTCCCCGGAGTTCAGGAGCGTGCGCGTGGACAACGAGATGGAGTACCAGAACGTCCTCGACTTCGTGCATCGCTTCCAGCCGGCCCTTGTGGGGCACGTCAAGCTCTACACCAAAGATACGCCTCTGTTCGAAGGGTTCGGCATCCAGGCCGAAATCGATAAGGCGCTGAAGCCCAAGGTGTGGCTGAAGTCCGGCGGCTACATCGTGATCAATCAGACGGAAGCTCTGGTGGCCATTGACGTGAATACGGGGAAGTATGTGGGCAAGACGAACCGCCTCGAAGACACCATCGTCAAGACGAACATTGACGCGGTCAAGGAGATTGTGCGGCAGGTGCGCCTGCGGGATCTCGGGGGCATCATCGTAGTCGACTTCATCGACATGGACGATCGCCGCAACCGGGCGAAAGTGGTGCAGGCGCTCGAGGAAGCGCTCCGCAAAGACCGGGCGCCCACCAAGATTCTCTCGTTCAACGAATTCGGCCTGGTGGCACTCACGCGGAAGCGCGTGAAGCAATCCCTGGAGCGGACCCTGTCGGAACAATGTCCCTACTGCACCGGCTCGGGCTGGATCAAATCCGTCACCACGGTCTGCTACGAGATCATGGAAGAAGTGAAGAAGATGGCCAGGGAAATCGAAGGTGACACGCTGACCCTGCGGGTTAATCAGGAGGTGGCGCGGGCCCTGAAATCCCGTGAAGGCGTCCTGACCAGCGAACTCGAATCGCTCACCGGTAAAGACGTAGTGATCAAGAGCGACTCCGCCGTGCACCAGGAACGCTTCGAGATCTTCTGATCCGAGGGCCTGCGCCGCGCCGCACCACAGCGCGGGTTGGCCCGGCGGACTCGCGGCTTATTGCGGTGTAGCGCGGCTGGCGGCAGCACTGCCTTCCATCGGGGCGTTCTGTTTCACAACCAGCGTTCCCTTGAGATCGCGATGCATTCCGATCATCCCTCCGGAACACGCGAAGTTGAACTTCCCATCGTCCGGGGCGGTAAAATTGAGGGTCGCGGGCACGCCCTTCTTGAGCTTCTGGCGGACATGAAGATCCTTGACCGCAAAACTGCAATCGCCGTCGACGGACGTAAGCACGAACTGGACCTTGTCCTGAGGCCGCACGATCACCAGGAAAGGGTTGATGCCCTCGGCCGCACCCTTTTCCCGGATCGTGATTTTGAATACGCGAACCTGGCCCGGCACCACTTGGTCCATCATCTGAGCCCGGAGCGCCGGACCCGAGACGAGCGCAAACAGTAAGAGGCCCACCCCTATTTTTAATTGCCGCATTCTGTCTCCTGTGTTTGAAAGCGAAGAATATAAATCGATTCCCCTGAAAGCCGGCCGCTCTCGGGAGCCACAGCAAGAATCCCAAAGACTGTTTCAGGGCATTCCGACTTCCCGGTGAGGGACCGACCTCGTATTGTACGGGTTTTTCGGCTTCGCCGCCAGTAACCTAACGGATGATACTTCCGATTCTATGGTGCGGAAGGTGAGTCGCCGCCGCCAGCCGCCTGCACCACGAGCTTACCTTTCATCCGCCGATGTCCGATTCCACACACGACGGAACACTCAAATGGGAAGGTGCCGGCTTTGTCGGCCGTAAACTCCACAGCGGTGGGGACGCCTTTTGGCAGTCGTTGCTCGACGTTGAATTCCTCCAGCTTGAACCCGTGGTCACGGTCGGTGGCGGTGATCAACAGCTTGACGTGTTCGCCCTGCTTGACGGTGATGGTTGCCGGGTTGAATTCATACTTCCTGGCCGTCACCTGAATGGCATCGGGCGCCGGGGATTCATGCGCTCCAGAGGCCATCGCAGCCAAGGCCAATGTCAGAAGCACGCCCCCTTGTAGGACCAATCGTCGCTTGCGGTGCATTTGTCCTCCGCCAGTCGTCGCTCCGGTGCGGTCGGGAGCGGCCTTCATCATCATGCATCAAAGCCTCTGCCGGGTTCAACCCGCCCGGTTAATCTTCCAGCGCCTCGTCAGGCGCCGGAAGGTGATCCGATGGACCGGCGAACCAGGTGTAGGCGGTCGGCAGAAACACCACGCTGAAGACCAAGGCCGCCAGCAATCCGCCCACGATCACGATGGCGAAGGGCCGCTGGGAGTCGGAGCCGATATCGTGAGAGAGCGCGGCTGGCAGTAGACCGAGGGAGGCAGCCAACATGGTCATCATGATCGGTCGCAGCCGGCGCGTGGAGCCATCGAAGACCGCCTGCCGCACCGCGAGCCCGCGCGCTCGCAGTTGGTTGATGTGCTCCACCAGAATCACTCCCGTTTGCACCGCGACGCCGAACAGCGCCAGGAAGCCGAGTCCCGAGGAGACGCTGAAGTGAGTGCCGGTAATCAGGAGCGCCGCCAGGCCTCCGGCGGGAGCCATGGCCACGTTCAGCAGGATCACCAAAGACCACTTGAAGGAATCGAATTCCGAGTAAAGGATCAGGAAGATCAGGAGCAGTGTGACCGGAATGACGATCGAGAGGCGCTTGGCCGCACGCTGCTGGCTTTCGTATTCACCCGCCCAGTCCAGATGATAACCTTCCGGCAATTTGACTTTTCGTTCAACTTCGCTCATGGCCTGGCGAACGGTGCTTCCCAGATCGCGGCCTCGCACGCTGTACTTGAGGGCGATGTAGCGTGAGTTACCCTCGCGGTAGATCATTGAAGCGCCATCCTGAATCGTGATGTTGCAGAACTGGCCGAGGGACACGCGGGCGCCGCCCGGCGCCAGGATGCGGATGTTGCTGATGTCGTCGACCGTTTGCCGGAACTGAGGCTGGTAGCGGACCACCAGATCGTACCGGCGCTCACCTTGCAGAATCTGGCTCACGGCCGTGCCGCCTACCGCGGTTTGAATCGCGTCCTGCACGTCGCTGACGTTGATGCCGAAGCGGTCCGTCTTGGTGCGATCGACGAGCAGGTTGACATTGGGTTGGCCGAGTACCCGGAAGACACCGAGATCAGCCACGCCCGGCACGTTTTTCATAACGCTGACGATCTGGTCGGCGGTGTTCTCCAGGTCGTGGAGGTCGGTACCGAATATCTTCACCGCCAGCTCGCCTTTCACGCCGCTCACGGCTTCATCCACGTTGTCTTGAATCGGCTGCGAGAAACCCCAGACCACTCCGGGGATGGTTTCCACCTTCTTGTCCATGGCCGCAATCAGTTCGTCCTTGGTCCGGAACTGCGGGCGCCACTCGGCGCGCGGCTTCAAGTCGACGAAGTATTCGGTGTTGAAAAACCCGGTGGAGTCTGTGCCGTCGTCCGGCCGGCCCACCTGGCTCACCACCTGCGTGACTTCCGGGAAGTCGATGAACATCAGGCGCGCCTGTTTCATGATGCGCTCGCCCTCGGTGGGCCCGGCGCTCGAAGCCAGCGTTCCGCGCGCCCAGATAGCGCCTTCATCGAGGTGCGGCAGGAACTCGGAGCCTACTATTCCGCTCATGGCGACGTAGGCGCTCGCCGCCAGCACCACGGCCGCGCCCAAGCCGGTTGCCAGACCATGATCGAGGCACCAGCGAAGCTGCCACTTATAGGCCCGCATAATGGCGGCGAAGATCGGGTTCCTGCGCTCGCGGACGCCCTTGCGAAACACGATGCTGGAAAGCACCGGCGCCAGCAACATGGCAAAGAACAGCGAGCCCAGCAGGGCAAATGCCACCGTCCACGCCATGGGCCTGAAGAGCTTCCCCTCGACGCGCTGCAAGGTGAAAATCGGCAAATAGGCCACAATGATAATCAGGATGGGAAAGAAGACCGGCCGCTGCACTTCGTGGGCGGCGCCGCGGATCCGGTCTGAGATCGAGCCAGTTCCCTCCTGGCGCGCGTGACGGACGATATTTTCGACCATCACCACGGATCCTTCCACGATCATGCCGAAGTCCAGCGCGCCGAGCGAAAGCAGGTTGGCTGGCACGTGGTTCAGCTTGAGCAGGATGGAGGCAAAGAGCAAAGAGAAAGGAATGGTGATTGCCACCACTACCGCGCTCCAGAAGTTGCCGAGAAACAAGACCAGGACCAGCACGACCAACAGCATGCCTTTGGTGAGATTTAACAGCACAGTCTTGGTGGTGAACTTGACCAGGTTGTCGCGGTCCAAGTGGGGCACCACTTTGACGCCGCGCGGCAGGATGCGACCGTTCAGATCCTTTACTTTGGCGTGCAGGGCCTTGAGGGCGGCTTCGGCTTCCGACCCCTTGCGCAGCAGCGCGATGCCTTCCACAGCGTCGTCATTGTCTGACACGCCGCCGTCAGGCCGCCGAACGGCCTTTCCAATGTGGCCCAGCCGGATTTTCGGCCCCTGGACCACCACGGCCACGTCCCGTACGTGGATGGGCGTGCCGTTCACGGCCGCGATCACGGTGGCGCCGATGTCGTCGGTGTTCGTCATCAGGCCGACACCGCGGATGTTGAAGGCCTGCTCGCCGTGCTCGATGAAGCTTCCGCCGGCGTTCACGTTGTTGTTGGAGAGAGCCTGTTCGAGTTGGGGTAAACTCAGGCCGTAGGCGATCAGCTTGTTCGGGTCCGCCTGAACCTGGTATTCACGCGTGGGCCCGCCGAAAATGTTGTCGTCCACAACATTGGGAACCGACTTGAACTGGTTTAAGACAACCCAGTCCTGGAGCGACTTGAGCTCCATGACATCAAAGTTAGGATTGGTACTGGTCAGCGTGTAGAAATAGACCTGTCCGGCAGGGCTCGAATCAGGCCCAAGCTGTGGTGTCACACCCTGCGGGAGGGTCACTTGCAACAACTTCTCGAGTGCCTGCGAGCGGCTGAGCAGGTCATCGGCCTCATCGTCGAAGATCATGGTGACCACCGACAGGCCGAAGAGCGAGATCGACCGCAAATGGGCAAGGTGCGCTACGCCGTTCAGCTGCACCTCGAGCGGAACGGTGATCTGCTGCTCCACTTCCTCGGCGGCGCGGCCAGGCCATTGCGTAATAACCTGTACGGACGTATCCGCTACATCCGGGTAAGCTTCGACGGGAAGCCGGTGAAAGCTCAACGCTCCCCAGGACAGCAACATAAAGCCCAGGGCCAAAACCAGCAGCTTCTCTTTGAGCGCGAAGTCTACAAGGCGACGGATCATCGTAAGAACAGGGGCCGGAAGGTAGAATTCCCGAGACGGAATTCAGGACAGAAGCCACACCGGCCTGTTCATTATGCTTGAGCCGCTCAAGGTTGTCAAAAGCTTGGGACAGCAAGGCCTGATCTGAGTGGTGAGAGGGGGGCCTCGCGGCGGCCAGCTAGGGTTGGAACTTTGGCGAGGCTGACCACCTGGACTGCGCGGCCTTGATGGCGATCCGCCGGCGCCTTTTGGCGCTGAGCTTGGCAGCGCGCGCCTTGCCGCCTTTCAACCCGCCCTTGCGTCCGATTTCTGCCAGATAAGCCGACAGCAGCGAACGCCCAGGCTTCGGGTCAGGCTCATGTTGAGGTGGGGACAGGAACGCCGGCTGATGAGCCAGCGTTGGGGATGGGTCCGGGTGTGGCTTGCCTGAGCGTTTCATAAACCCTCCCAGCAACCGGGATGATTCAACAGATCGGAACCATCTTCATTCTTCGAAAGCCTCTTCTGCGCTCGGAAGTTTGTCGCCGGGCCGGGCGAACCACACGTAGAGCGTCGGCAGCAGCATGACGCTGATCAGCAGGTCCGCGATGAGGCCACCCACAATCACGATGGCGAACGGCCTTTGCGAGTCGGACCCGATGTCGTGCGAGAGCGCGGCCGGCAGCAGGCCCAGGGTGGCGACGAGCATGGTCATCATGATGGGCCGCAGCCGCAAGACCGCGCCTTCCACGGCCGACTCCTTCACCGAATGGCCGCGAGCCCGCAGTTGGTTGATGTATGTAATCATGATGACCCCGATTTGCACGGAGACGCCGAACAGGGCGAGAAACCCCACTCCGGATGAGACACTGAAATGCGTCCCGGTCACCAGTAGCGCCAGAACACCGCCAATGGGCGCAAGCGCGACGTTGGTCAGAATCAAACCCGACCATTTGAATGAATCAAACTCGGTGTAAAGGATGATGAAGATGATCAGCACCGTGATCGGCACCACGATCGAGAGCCGCCGGTTCGCGCGCTGCTCGCTCTCGTATTCGCCGGCCCAATCCAGGTGGTAGCCTTCGGGCAGTGTAACCCTCTGGGCAATCTCGTTCATGGCCTGGCGCACCGTACTGCCGAGGTCCCGTCCGCGCACGCTGTACTTGATGGCGATGTAGCGCGAGTTCGCCTCGCGATAGATCATGGAAGCGCCGTCCTGCACCTGGATGTCGCACAACTGGCCGAGCGAGACGCGCTCCCCGGTGGGCGCCACAATGCGAATGTCCGCGATGTCCTGAATCGTCTGCCGGAACTGAGGCTGATACCGGATCACCAGGTCGTAACGCCGCTCGCCCTGCAGAACCTGGCTGACAGCGTTCCCGCCCACCGCAGTCTGAACGCCGTCCTGCACGTCGCTCACATTAAGTCCGAAGCGGCTTGCCTTCAGGCGGTCCACCACCAGGTTGACGTTGGGCTGACCGAGCACCCGGAAGACGCCGAGATCGGCGATGCCGGGGATCGTCTTCATGACGTCCTCGATCTTGTCCGCCGTGTCCTCGAGAGCGTGAAGATCGCCGCCGAAGATCTTCACCGCAAGCTGGCCCTTCACGCCGCTGACCGCCTCCTCCACGTTGTCGGCGATCGGCTGGGAAAATCCCCAGTCCACACCGGGAATGACGGATACCTGCTTATCCATGGCGGCGATCAGCTCGTCCTTGGTCTTGAACTGCGGGCGCCACTGGTCACGCGGCTTCAAGTCGACGAAGTATTCGGTGTTGAAGAATCCGGTGGAATCGGTGCCGTCGTCGGGACGGCCCACCTGGCTCACCACCTGCGTGACCTCAGGGAAGCTGATGAACATCCGGCGAGCCTCTTCCATCACCTTCTCGCCTTCGGAAGGACCGGCGCTGGGCGCCAGAGTGCCGCGGGCCCAGATGGCGCCCTCGTCGAGGTGGGGGAGGAATTCGGAGCCGATGGCGCCGCTCCACACCGTAGCGAGGCAGGCCACGAGCAGCAGGAAGGAGACACCCACCGTGATTGCGCGATGCTCGATGCACCAGCCGAGCGTGCGGCGGTACGACTTGATCAGCACGGCAAGGACCGGGTTATGCCATTCCTTCACGCCCTTGCGGAACAGAATGCTCGAGAAGACCGGAGCCAGGATCAGCGAGAACAACAGGGCGCCGAGCAGGGCAAAGGCGACGGTGAAGGCCATCGGCCGGAAGAGCTTTCCTTCCACCCGCTGCAAGGTGAAGATGGGCATGTAGGCCGTGATGATGATGAGGATGGCGTAAAAGACCGGCCGCTGCACCTCGTGAGCGGCCCGACTGATCTTTTCCGACAGCGGGATGTCGGCATCGCTCGGCCGGCTGAGATGCCGCAGAATGTTTTCCACCATCACGACCGCGCCATCCACCACCATGCCGAAGTCGAGCGCGCCGAGCGACAGCAGGTTGGCGGGAATGCGGCGCAGGTCGAGCAGAATGGAGGCGAAAAGCAGGGAAAAAGGGATCGTCGCGGCTACGATCAGAGCGCTGCGGATGTTTCCAAGGAAGAGGAACAGGATGACCGTCACCAGCAGAATGCCTGCGGTGAGATTCTGTAGCACCGTGTGCGTGGTGTAGTGCACCAGGTCGTCCCGATCGAGAAAGGGCACCACCTTGACTCCCGGCGGCAAGACGTGCTGGTTCAAATCCTTGACCTTGGCATGCAGGGCCTTGAGCGCGCCCTCTGCTTCCGCCCCCTTGCGCAGCAGGACAATGCCCTGCACCACGTCAGGGTCGTCCTTGACCGAGCCGTCGGGCTCGCGCGCTGCCCGCCCGGTCTGTCCGAGGCGGATCTTCGCACCCTGCACCACGGTGGCCACGTCGCGCACCCGCACCGGCGTGCCGTTCACGGTCGCGATCACCGTGTTGGCGATGTCGTCCGTCTGGGCCACCAGGCCGATCGCGCGAACGTTGAAGGCCTGTTCACCGTGCTCAATGAAGCTCCCGCCGGCATTGACGTTGTTGTTAGCGACCGCCGTTTCGACCTGCGGGAGGCTTAATCCATAAGCGATCAGCCGGTTCGGGTCCACCTGCACCTGGTACTCGCGGGTGGTGCCGCCAAAGATGGCGTCATCCACGATGTTGGGCACGGACTTGAGCTGGTTGACCAGCACCCAGTCCTGGAGCGACTTGATGTCCATCAGGTCTACGCGCGGATTGGCGCTGGTCAGAGTGTAGAAGTAGATCTGCTCGGCGGGGCTGTAGTCGGGCCCGAGCTGGGGAGAGACGTTCGTGGGCAGCGACACCAGGGACAACTTCTCGAGCACCTGCTCTCGGCTCCAGAGGTCGTCCGCATCGTCGTCAAAGATCATCGTGACGACCGACAGGCCGAAGAGCGATACCGATCGCAGATGAGCGAGGTGCGGCACCCCGTTCAACTGCACTTCCAGAGGCACGGTGATCTGCTGCTCCACCTCCTCTGCGGCGCGTCCCGGCCACTGGGTGATGACCTGGACGTAGACGTCGGCGATGTCAGGGTAAGCTTCGATGGGAAGCCGGTGAAAGCTGATCACGCCCCAGACAAGGAGCATGAATGCCAAAGCCATCACCAGAAGCTTTTCTTTGAGCGCAAAATCGACGATGCGACGGATCATTTTGAGATCTCTTGAACAGAATCAAAGGGCAGAAGGCTGGAGCGCAGAAATGGGGCGCAGCAGCCGAAAGCCGGGCCGGTCAATCGTCGTCGCCCGGTGGCCTCAATCCGCCAGAGGCCGCCGACCACCGCCATCACTGCACCGATACCGCGCTCGCGAACTCCAGGGCGTTGCTGGCCACCTGGTCGCCCTGCTGGACGCCGCTCAGGATTTCCTGTGTGCCGTCCGCCCCAGATTCGCCAGCTCGAACCGGGGTCAGCCGGAACGACCGGTCGCCGGCCTTCACGAAGATCCAGTCCTTGTCGTGCAAGCGCAGGATGGCGGTCGCCGGAAGAAGCAGGCGCGGGTAAGTTCTGCGAGAAGTGAACTTGATGGTGGCGAACATCTGCGGCCGGAACAACCCTTGCGGATTGGCCAGCTCCACCCGGACCTTCGCCGTGCGCGTCGCCGGATCGAGCACCTGCGAGATGTTGCCCACCGTGCCGCGAAAATCGCGGTCGGGATAGGCGTTCAAGCGTACTTCGGCGATGTCACCAAGCCGCACCTTGCCGAGGTCATTCTCATAGACGTCGCAAAGCACCCACACTCGCGAGAGATCCGCCACCATGAACAGGCTTTGCGAGTTGTCGAGCGACTTCACGGCCTCGCCGTTCGCGACCTGCTGATCAACCACCACGCCGCCCACCGGAGACCGCACGTCGACCGTGGGCGAAAGACGATCAATATCGCCGCCCAGCAGTCGAATCTGGTCGGCATCGGTCTTGGTGTCCACCTCGGCCTTCTGAAACACATTCTCGGCATTTTCCAGATCCTGCTGGGCCATGGCGCCGTGGTCGAAAAGCTCGTGAGCCCGCTTCAGGGCGATCTCTGCGAGGTGGTCATCCGCCCGGTCCTTTTGATACTGCTGGATGGCCGCTTCCAGGTCGGGACTGTGAACCACCAACAGCAACTGTCCCTTTTGAACGTCATCACCGAGCTTCGCGCGCACTTCGAGCACCCGGCCGCCCGCCAGGGCATTGATGTGAATCGTACGCGTGATATCGGGCGCCACCACGCCGTTGAGCAAGAGCACTTCCGGCTCCTGACGGACGACCGGCGACACCAGCGGAAACTGCTGAGGATCGGCTACGCTGAAGACGCCCGGAGTCGCCGCTGCGTCAGGCTTTGGCTCCGAAGCGTCCATGGCGCCGTGTTGGTTGCAGCCCGCCAGCAATCCGGCGGCTGCCACGGCCAAAAAAACAGGGATGAGTTTAGGAATATTGCGAATCATAAATCGGACCTCGGCCTTGAAATTGGCAGCACAGCCAGGATGCCTGCCGCTCAGATGTGACAAAGCGCGCCAGGCAGGAACCTGGATGAAATGAATATGAATACTGAAAATGTCCGGCGATGGTTATTGAAGGGAGAGGGACGGCGGACCACGAATCGAGGCGGCTACGGCCCAGTATTCGGGACTGAGCCTTGACAGCCGGATGAACAGAAAGCAGAAAAACAGGGTTACCAACAACCAGGCGGCGGCAGAAAGCTGAAAGCTGTCCAGCACTTGAAGCAGGCGCGCCAAGTGAACGCTGTGACCCTCTGCCGAGGCGTCCCAGTTTGCCGCGCTGACCCCGGCCTCGGCACTCTGACCCGGCGTCATCAGGCCGCCGAATCGCACAAAATCGTCGCTGGCGGAGATACAGGGGAAGAGCGCTACGGCAGCCAGGACGACCGCGAATCCTCGGCGGCAACGATCGCGGAACCGTGCCCGCCTGTGCCGCTCGATGGACACGAGCACGCCGAGCGCCACAAGCACACTCAGTACCCAGAACAGGTTGAGCGCCCCAGCTACAGTCATTGGAGGGTTAGTGTAAGCCAAATGCAAGGGCCGGGTCAAGAAGAAGCGTGTTATCAAAGTGGTTAGCCCTGTTTGAAGCTGATCGTCGGCAACCATGCGGGTCGAGAGTTGAAAGCCGGCACGACCGCCTCAACCTTTCACTCTCGAGCTTCGATCCTCGACGCAATTCGCGTCCCTCGATAGCCCGCCATGAGATCGCATCCCTTCGATCGGATGGGCGCATCTCAACCGTGAGAACGTCGCGGTTCGAGCCCGGCTGTTCGCTACCGCAATGCCGGTGGTGCGAGCTCTGCAAGGCCCAAAAATGCCAAAACCCCGGAAAATCGAGCTTTCTCCTTACCCACAACATCTGGGGTGGTCTTTCCACAGGCTCTACGAGATATTGTACTTTTTTGCTTGACATCGTCTTGTAACAGGATTATGAATAGTCTCCGCAGCACTTGTGGGAGCGAAAGTCCTGAGGGGGAGCGTTCGGCCCGCGAGATCATCCAATTAAATAAGACTGAACTGCACCTGAGCGAGGGAGTGTGTCATGCCGGATCTTCAAACAACGTCTGCTGTCCTGAACGGTCACGAACAGGAGATTCCGGCGCGCAAGCATGGCCTCGCGGTGAAGCGGCTCTTCACCCAGGCAGGCGCCAACCCGTTCGACGCGGTGGCGTGGGAGTTCAGGACCGCTTCCATCCAGAATGAAAAGGGTCAGACCATCTTCGAGCAGACCAACGTCGAGGTGCCGAAGGACTGGTCCATGACGGCCACCAACATTGTGGCCTCCAAGTATTTCCACGGCAAGATCAACACCGCCGAGCGCGAATCGAGCGTACGCCAGTTGATCAGCCGCGTGGCCGACACCATTGCCGAGTGGGGCGTTGAAGGCGGGTATTTCCGCAGCGAAGCCGACGCCGCTGCCTTCCATGACGAACTGGTGCACCTGCTGGTGCGCCAGATGGCCGCCTTTAATTCGCCGGTGTGGTTCAATTGCGGCCTGTGGCACAAGTATCACCGAAGCTCTCCCGCCAGTGGCTGGTATTGGGACCCGGCCACGGGCGGCATCAAAAAGGAGACGGAGGCCTACCGTCACCCCCAGTGCTCCGCCTGTTTTATCAACTCCATACAGGACAACCTCGATAGCATTCTGACCCTGGCCAAAACGGAAGGGATGCTCTTCAAATGGGGTTCGGGCACAGGTACGAACCTCTCACCGCTTCGATCCTCCCTGGAATCGCTGTCGGGCGGCGGTGTGGCCTCCGGTCCCCTCTCCTTCATGAAGGGTTTCGACGCTTTTGCGGGCGTGATCAAGTCCGGCGGCAAGACGCGCCGCGCCGCCAAGATGGTGATCCTCAACATCGACCATCCTGACGTGGTGGACTTCATCGAGTGCAAGGCCAAGGAGGAACGCAAGGCCTGGGCGCTGGTCGACGCCGGCTATGACTCCGCGCTCGACGGCGAGGCTTACAGCTCGATCTTCTTCCAGAACGCCAATAACAGCGTGCGCGTCACCGACGATTTCATGCAGGCGGTGATCGAGGACCGCGACTGGTCCACGCGGCGCATCACCAACGGGCAGCCCGTGAACACCTACCGCGCCCGCGAACTGATGCGCAGGATTGCCGAAGCGGCCTGGCAGTGCGGCGATCCCGGCATGCAGTTCGACACCACCATCAACAAGTGGCACACCTCCCGGAATACGTCGCGCATCAACGCCTCCAATCCTTGTAGCGAGTACATGTTTCTGGACGATTCCGCCTGCAACCTGGCCTCGCTGAACCTGCTGAAATTCGTCACCCCCGAGGGGCGCGTTGACGTGGAGGCGTTCCGCCAGGCGGTGGAGATCCTGATCCTGGCGCAGGAAATCATCGTCGATAATGCCAGCTATCCGACGGAACGGATCGCGCAAAACTCGCACGACTTCCGTCCGCTCGGCCTCGGTTATGCCAACCTGGGCGCCCTGCTGATGGCCAACAGCCTGCCTTACGACTCTGACGCCGGCCGCGATTACGCCGCCGCCATCACCGCCGTGATGCACGGCCAGGCCTATCTCACTTCGTCGCACATTGCCGCCGAAGTCGGTCCCTGCGCGGGATTCGCCGTCAACCGCGATCCTTTCCTGAGCGTCATCGCCATGCACCGGCAGGCCGTCAACAACATCAACCCCCATCACGTTCCCGAGAACCTGTGGGATGCCGCCAAGAAGGTCTGGGATGAGACTCTCGCCAGCGGCATGAAATACGGGTATCGCAACGCCCAGGTGACCGTGCTTGCGCCCACGGGTACCATCGGCTTCATGATGGATTGCGATACCACCGGCATCGAGCCCGATCTGGCGCTCGTGAAATACAAGAAGCTGGTGGGCGGCGGGCTCATGAAGATCGTCAACAACGTGGTGCCGGCGGCGCTGCTGCGTCTCGGCTATTCAGCGCAGGAGGCCGCCGAAATCGTGAACTACATTGACGTTCACGGCACCATCGAAGGCGCTCCGCACCTGAAGCCGGAGCACCTGCCGGTCTTCGATTGCTCGCTGAAGCCGGCCAACGGCAAGCGCTCCATCCACTACATGGGCCACATCCGCATGATGGCGGCCGTGCAGCCGTTCATCTCCGGGGCCATCTCCAAAACCGTGAACCTTCCCGAAGAGGCCACGCCGGAAGACGTGATGAGCGCCTATCTCGAGTCGTGGCGGCTGGGCCTCAAGGCGATGGCGGTTTATCGCGACGGGTCGAAACGCTCGCAACCGCTCAACACCGCGGACGCCAAGAAAAAGCCGGCAACGGGCAGTCCGCAGGTGGCAGTGACCGGAACTCAGAAGTCGGAAGCCACGGGAAGCGAGAAGCCCGAAGTCAAGAGTCAGAATGACTCGGAACCCCGAAACCCCGACACCGGACCAGGTGGTCCGCAGGACTCCGGACCGCGAACCTCGAACTCCGAACCCTTTCGTCCCTTCCGCCGCAAGCTCGCCGATGAGCGCCGCGCTTACACTCACAAGTTCTCAGTCGGTGGCCACGAGGGCTACATCACGGTGGGGCTTTACGACGACGGCCAGCCGGGCGAGATTTTCATCACCATGGCCAAGGAAGGCTCCACGGTGTCGGGGCTGATGGACTCCTTCGCCACCGCGATTTCGCTGGCGCTTCAGTACGGCGTGCCGATCAAGGTGCTCTGCGACAAGTTCAGCCACACGCGCTTCGAGCCGAGCGGCTGGTCGCGTAACCCTGACATCGGCTACGCAAAGTCGCTGATGGATTACATCTTCCGCTGGCTGGCGCTCAAGTTTCTGCCGCGCGATGCCCAGCCGCAGGAGAGCGCCAGCCTGGTGACTCCGAACGGCGCCGAGGTGGCGAACGCCGCCCAACTGGCATCGAGGTTTACCGAAGCCGCGGGCGCTGAGAACGCCACCGGCGCCGCGCCCGCAAACGAGTCTGAGTTACGCGCCCCGCAACCCCAGCTCGCGGGCGTTGTCCATGAGGATGACGCCCCCAGCTGCTCCGATTGCGGCGCCATCATGGTGCGGAACGGCTCATGCTTCCGATGTATGAATTGCGGCAGTACCAGCGGGTGTTCGTAGTGCCGGGCAGCGGTTTATCGATTCTGCAGCCGTACTGATTCGTCAACGTTGACGATGGACCGCCAAGTTCGCAACAATGACGCAGCGTTTAGGCAACGGGGGTTGGAGGCAAGAGTGAAGAACGGTAGAAGGCCGGGCCGGCTGCCCGTGAACGTCCACGAGGCGCTTGAAGCCATCGCCAGCACCGGTAAAGGCCGCTGCTGGCACTGCGACTCGCGATTGCCGGACGCCCAGAGCGCCATCCATCGCGGCTGGGACGTGCAGCGCATCGAAGATCTGCCCGTGGCCAGTATCATCCTGGTGTGTCCCGAGTGCGCGGAGCGCGAAGCCAAAGTGGTCCGGGTGCGGACGGCGGCGCGCAGTCGCAACTCGAACGGCAGTCACGCCCTCGCCCTCGAACCCCGGCGCGCTTAACGCAGGCTCAGGCGCCGGTCAGCACGGCGCCCGCGCGGTCGAACTTTCGCCAACGTGCGCTGCTCAAGGAACAGGGAGGCTGGCATGGAACAGGAGAGGTTGAGGTGGTACTTCGAACGCCAACTGCGCGACCTGTTGCTCGGCCGCGACCCGGATCGCGACAACTTCCTCGACTACTTCCACACCCACGCGCCGAGCGATCAGGAGATCCTCGGACTGCTGGCCGTGACGACCGTCTCTGACAGTTGGTCGCCGGTCGGGCCGGAGTATCCCACCCAGCTCGAAGCCCTGGCGGCGCTTCCCGAGCCTGACCGCGCCGCGCTCTGCCATGAATTCCGCCGGCTGCTGGCGGCCCGGCCCCGCTGCTGAGTAGACCAAAACCTCAAACTGTATCGCCCGCCCGTGAGCCCCGGATGCCCTGCCAAAGCACCGATGATTCTTACCCCGGAGCCAATAAGCTTTCAATAAGATCGCCGGTGTTGCCGCCGGATTGACGACAGCCGGTCCGATCTGTTATCAGGTAGAAGAGAGCCAATCCCATGCCCAGCCGGCAAGTGTCGATTTCCGCCGTGAGCGCAGGCCTTCTCCTGTTCGCCTTGCTTTCCACTCTGGCGTTTGCGGCCCAGTTGAACTTCAAGCCGGGTTTCAACCTTTTCACCGTGCCCGAGGACGCGAAACTCGGGAAGCAGACCGCAGCCCAGGTGGAAGCGGAGCTGCCCGTTCTCGAAGACGAGACCGCGACCCGTTACCTCAACCAGCTCGGCCGCAGCCTCACGACCTACGCGCCCAATCCGCAGCCGGACTACGTGTGGCAATTCAAGGTCCTCAACAGCGCCGACATCAACGCCTTCGCGCTGCCCGGCGGTTACATCTACGTCAATCGGGCCACCATCGAATGCGCGGCGAGCGAAGCGCAACTCGCGGGCGTGCTCGCGCACGAAGAAGGCCACGTGGTGATGCGCCACGGCACGCACCAGGCCTCGGAAGCCATGCTGGCGGAGAAGCCCCTGGATATCCTGAGCGGGTTCTTCGGGCAGGACGGCAGCCTCGGAAGCGCGCTCCTGGAGGACTTGGTCGGCGCCGGCATCCAGTCCCTCCTTCTCAAGAATTCGCGCAGCATGGAGGCCCAGGCAGACTCCGTCGGCACCTACATTCTCTACCACGCCGGTTATGATCCGCATGCGATGGCGCAGTTCTTTGAGATCATCAAGCAGAAGTATCCCGGGCAAACGCTCGGAGCCCTGAGCTTCCTCTCGAACCACCCCGATCCCGGCAATCGCGTCAAGGCCGTGGACGACGAGGTCCCGCAGCTCGGACCGGCGAAATCATGGCTCGCGGACGACCGGCAGTTCGAGGCCGTCAGGGCACACGTGCTTTCCCTTCCTCCTCCGCCTCCGCCCAAACCCAAGCCGCAGCCGCAGACATCCTGAACGCCGGCGGACGCTTCCCGGCGGCCGGCGGCGGCCCGCAAGCGATGTTCAGCATAGGCCACTCCACGCGCACCATCGAAGACTTCATCGCGCTGCTGCGGACTTACGGCGTGCGGCGCGTGGTCGACGTGCGCACGATCCCGCGGTCGCGGCACAATCCGCAGTTTGATCGCGCGGCGCTGGCGAAGGCGCTGCACAACGCGAGGATTCACTACACCCACCTGGCCGCGCTCGGAGGACTGCGCCACGCGCGCGCGGACTCCGCGAACCTGGGGTGGCATAACGCCTCCTTTCGCGGATTCGCCGATTACATGCAGACGCCGGAGTTCGACGGGGGTTTGCAGAGACTGATCGAACTCGGCAAGCGCGAGCCGTGCGCCGTGATGTGCGCCGAGGCCGTGCCCTGGCGCTGCCATCGTTCGCTGATTGCGGATGCGCTCCTGGTCCGCCACATCGCGGTGCGGCACATCACCAGCCGCACGCGAGCCGAGCCGCATCACCTCACGCCTTTCGCGCATGTCGAGGGCACGACGATCACTTATCCGACTGACGCGAGCGCGTCGCCGGGTGGGATCGATTCCCCGCAACAGGAGCCGGAGCCCAAGGCCAAACGTCAATCTGTCCACCGCCCTCACACCGGACGCAGATAATCGAAGTCGCAGCCTTCGTGCGCCTGCAGGACGTGCTCCAGATACATCCTGCCGTAGCCCCGCTGGTAGTGCGGCGCGGGCGCGCGCCAGGCGGCGCGGCGCTTCTCGATTTCGCTCGCGGGGACGTGCAGCTCGAGCCTTCGACCGGCCACGTCCAGCTCGATGAGATCCCCGTTCTGGACGACGGCGAGCGGCCCGCCCACCGCAGACTCGGGAGAGACGTGCAGGACCACGGTGCCATACGCGGTGCCGCTCATGCGCGCGTCGCTCAATCGGACCATGTCGCTGACGCCCGCCTCGAGCAGCTTCTTGGGAACCGGCATGTCTCCCCATTCCGGCATTCCGGGCGCGCCTTTGGGCCCGCCGTTCTTCATCACCATGACCGAATTCTCATCCACCTCGAGCGCGGGATCATCGACGCGCGCCCACAAGTCGTCGTAGCTCTCGAACACCACGGCGCGGCCCTTGTGCCGCATCAAGTGCGGCGAAGCGGCGGTCTGCTTCAGTACGGCGCCGTGCGGCGCGAGATTCCCCTTCAGAACCACCGTGCCGCCCTCGGCATTCAAGGGCTCTTTCAGGGTGCGGATCACGTTGCGATCGAAGCAGGCGGCGCCCGCGATGTTCTCGCCCATCGTCTTCCCGGTCACGGTGACGGCGTTCAGGTGCAGCAGCGGCTCGAGCTCCTTCATCACGGCGGGCAGGCCGCCGGCGTAATACATGTCCTCCATCAGCAGTTCGCCTGACGGGCGGACGTTGGTGATGAACGGAGTGGCGCGGGAAATCTCGTCGAAGAGTTCCAGCGGCAGATGGATGCCGACGCGTCCGGCAATCGCCACCAGATGAACGATGGCGTTGGTGGACCCGCCGATCGCCATGTTCACGCGAATGGCGTTCTCGAAGGCCTCGCGCGTGAGCACCTGCGCGGGGGTGAGACCCTCGCGGGCCAGGGCCACGGCGCGGCGTCCGCTCTCTTCGGCCACCGCCATGCGGCGCGCGTCGGCCGCCGGGATATTAGCGCAGCCCGTCAGCGTCATGCCGAGCGCCTCCACGATGCTCGTCATGGTGGACGCGGTGCCCATCACCATGCAATGGCCGGCGCTGCGGCTGATGCAGCTTTCGAACTCGCACCACTCCTCGTCGCTCAGGCGTCCGGCGCGCTTCTCGGCCCAGAATTTCCGGGCGTCGGTGCCGGAGCCGAGCGCCTCGCCGCGATACATGCCGCGCAGCATGGGCCCGCCCGTCACCATCAGGGCCGGAACGCCGGCGCTGGCCGCGCCCATCAATTGCGCGGGCGTGGTCTTGTCGCATCCGCAGAGCAGCACCACCGCGTCCATGGGGTAGGCTCGAATGCACTCCTCCACGTCCATGGCCATCAGGTTTCGATAGAGCATGGTGGTCGGCTTCATCAGCACTTCCCCGAGCGAGATGGTGGGGAATTCGAGCGGGAATCCGCCGGCCGCCCACACGCCGCGCTTCACGGCTTCGGCCACCAGGCGCAGATGGGCGTTGCAGGTGGTCAGCTCGCTCCAGGAGTTGCAGATGCCGATCACCGGACGGCCGTCGAAGGCGCGGCTGGTGAATCCCTCGGCCCGCAGATAAGCGCGACTCGACATGCTGGTCAGCGTGTCGGAGCCGAACCACTCGCGGCTGCGAAGCCCGCCGTTTCCGTTTCCTGTTTTGGTTGCCATCGTCCACTCCTTTCGAGAGTCGTTACCTTCTCATGATACTTGGAAGGCAGTGACGAGTGACAAGTGGCGAGTGTCAGGCGAGTGACAAGTGACGGGTGGCAGCACCCCGGCCTCGAGTGGCTTCGTTTTGATTTTGACGCCGATCCCGTCGGCGCCCGCTGGCGCGGAAAGTTGCGGATAACTTATTGATATGAGTAGGCTTAGGCGCAGTTTGCGAGACGGCAACCGTCGGCGGGAGAGTTGGCTTCGTATGGCTTCGTTTTGACCTGTTTTTCGGGCATATTTACTGATTCTATTGGGCTTAGTGGCTTCGTTTTGCTAAATTTTAGATTCTTTTTTTTCGTGTTTTGCCGCCTTTCAGACTCTTTGAGCGAAAACTTCCCGCGGCCTGCCCGGAAGTCGAGGCTCGACAAAGAGGCTAGGGGCTTCAGAAGCACAAACTTAATTCCCTCCAAAAGGCTCTGACTCTCACCACAAAGGTCACAGAGCTCATGGAGGCGCACCGGGCTTTCGTTTTCCGTGTTCCCTGTGCGCTCCATGATGAATCTCCTTCGCGTCAACCGGGGGGCGGCCCGGAGCAGAGACCGCCGAACTGCTCCTGCCCGGAAAGGACGCCTATTAACGATAGCAGGTCAAAATGGGACGATGGGTACCGGCACGAAAGCTGGGACGCGATTTTAAGAAGCCTGTTTTCAATCCATTATCCTGTGAAAATCGCCGTCGGTGGCTCGGCCTTTAGGGCGTTTAAGAGCGGCGAGCAATCTCAAGCTAGGGCAATAAATTACTTGGCTCACCTGCTATCATATTGATTCCAAAGCGCAAAAAGTACTTGACACACCCGGAATACGTGCTATCTTATTCACATGACACAGACTAACGAACTCCCGAACTTGATTGATGCGATACGGCACTTCTCTGACCCGATGGTTTGTCTTGAAACCGTCGCAGATGTGAAGTGGCCGAACGGTCCTGCCTGTCCCGGCTGCCAGTCCAAGCGGCTGTCGTTCCTGCGGACACGGCTTATCTGGAAGTGCCTTGATTGCAGGAAGCAATTCTCGGTGAAGGTCGGGACGATCTTCGAGGATTCGCCCATCGGTCTGGACAAGTGGCTTTGCGCGATGTGGCTTCTCGCCAACTGCAAGAACGGGGTTTCGTCTTACGAGATCGCCCGCGACTTGAAGGTCACTCAGAAGACAGCATGGTTCATGCTGCAACGTCTTCGGCACGCGATGCACACCGGTAGCATCGACAAAATGACGGGCGAGATCGAAGCCGACGAAACCTTTGTTGGCGGCAAGGCTCGCAATATGCACATGGGCAAGCGCATCGAGAAGATTCACGGACGCGGACCCCACGGAAAAACGGTTGTGTTCGGACTGCTGGAGCGCAAGACCGGTAAGGTTCGGGCGTCCGTTGTCGATGGCCGCAAGGAGCATCATCTTCAACCTCAGGTTCGGGCGAACGTCGAGCCGGGGTCTGAATTGTTTACGGACGCCCTTAAATCCTATGAGGGTCTGAGTGACTACCAGCACAAGGTAATCGACCATGCAGAAGCCTATGTTGATGGCAACGTCCACACCAACAAGATGGAGAACTTCTGGAGCCTCTTGAAGCGGGCCATCAAGGGCACGTATGTCAGTATCGAACCTTACCATCTGTTCCGCTACCTCGATGAGCAATCGTTCCGCTACAATGAGCGGAAACTGAATGATGCTGAGCGCTTCGCCCTCGTCCTTGGGTCAGTGGTGGGCAAGCGCCTGACTTGGAATCTTCTGACCTGTCAGGAGGCCGGGTGATGGCCGAACAAAACGAGAAAGACAAGGCCGTGGAAGAAAAACGGGACATCACCAAGACCACTGAATATCGGCGGTTCAAGCGTCTCTTGAAACAAGTAATCAAAGCGCCTCCGCTAAGAAAGACTCAACTTCCCCATCGATCTGACGCCGATAGTTTGTAGTTCACTGGAAGAGAAGCCATACGCAACCACCTTCCGGGCCACGTTAGTGCACTTGAAAGCGTCGGAGAAGGCCCGCCATCAGTGCGACCGAATACCTGAAATGTCGAGCCGAAAACATACTGCATGAACTCTCCTGCTTGGTGCACATGAAGGAATATATACCCGGAGTCAGGGACTTCTTTGTCAATCGGCTCCATGAGCTTCAAATCTGCCGATAGTCCTAGCAGGCTGCTGAAAAATGACGTTTAGCAAGCAAATTCTCTTTCCCGAAGGCGCTCCGTTGTGTTTTGAGTCTTCTTTCTCGGTAGTTTCTGTGCCCGCTTGGCTCCCGACCGAGCCTTTCAGC